>Ga0209083_1003325_pt1 | contig 13639 bp, 6 predicted proteins | sample AM7aDNAmetaG_FD_184132 | JGI IMG/M metagenome (GOLD analysis project Ga0209083, IMG submission 184132) | Freshwater microbial communities from Finland to study Microbial Dark Matter (Phase II) - AM7a DNA metaG (SPAdes) (version 3) | ecosystem: Environmental > Aquatic > Freshwater > Lake ...
TACTATCTATATCACCAACTATAATATCTAATATAGTTTTTTTACCGGTGTATTTAAGCCAAATTTTATTTTCGTTTTCATCATAAGATACATCAAATTCATTTTCTTTCCCGATATATTTTTCTTCGATTTCTTGATATTTAGCTTGTTTTATTTCAGGTTCTAATTCTAATTTTATATCAGGTATAATTTCTTTTTTAATGTTTTTATTCATTATAATTTTCTTTGTAAATAATAAATTGTTTTTATAATAAATATCAAAATCAAAATAGTCGTGTTCACTCCAACTTGGTATTTCAATCCATGTGGAACTATGTGGATTTAATTTTGCACCTACTGTATATATGTTATCTTCACCTTCTGATTTAACTGTTATTTTGAAACCATCTATTTCTTTTTGATAAAAATCGCTTAATACAAAATGAAATCTTTTATCATCTGGATTAAATTCGACTAAAATATCATTTGAGTTTTTATCTTTTAAATTATTTTCATCTTTTTTAAGAAAATGAGTTATATTTTCTCCTTGAATGGTTGATAATCCTTCTATTTGATTTGTTAAATAAGGTGCAATTCCTTTCTTTTTATATTTGAAAACATTATTAAAATATAAATCACTAACATCCCATAAACAAGTTTCGTAGGATCTTTGAACATAATCTTTACAGAATTTAGGAAACATGATACATTGAATTCCAATAATTTTATTTGTTTCATACATCCAATCAACTTCTGGTAATTTCATAACAACATCTGAAACCATTTCACCGGTTCTTAGATTTTTATTATCTCCAAATGACATATAATAAATATTATATTTATTGATATAATCACAAGATTCAAAAACCTTATTTACAAAATCTTCCATAGGAATTGTTAATTTACAATCAGACTCCATTATCATTAAGAAATCTACATCTTCACTAAATTCAGTTAAAATTGCTTTTCTAAATGAAGTGTAATTTCCATAATGTGGACCTCTTAAAGAATAAGAACCTAATCTTCCAACATCCCAAGGTCTTTCACAAAATTCTTTGGGTGGTGTATCAGTATATCGTTTATTTATATGTTGAACATAATCTATACCATAATCTTTCAATTTTTCCATTTCTTTTATGGATTCTGAAGATCTATCATCTTCTTCTAATAAAAGATGTACCGCTCTTATTTTGTGTTTTATCATCGGTGGATAAGGATGTAAGTAATTATTTTCCCAAGGTAATTCTCTTTTGAAAAGGAAATTTCTAACTAATCCAGCATCAATATCAATATCACCAAAAAGATAATTAATTGTATCGTGTTCGATATCATATTTTCTGTTATATACATCTAACGGAAATATAAATTGTGGAATCTGGTGTTCTAATGCTTCTTTAATAACCAACGGATTTAATTCTTTGTCATATCTGAATCCTCTTGATGTAAATAAAAATAAATCACAAGCATCATAAAAATCAAAAGTATCATCTCTTTCACCCCAAAGTTTAACATTCTTTGGAACGTTTTTCATAAGTGGTTTCCAATAATCTTCAAAATTTCCAGCTTGATTTCCAATAAAATGAAACATGACTGGTTTATCTTCCATCTTGCGTGCTATTTCAAAAGCATAACCTTGATTCTTTCTACGTGTAAATAATCCAACATTTAATACATGTTTATATTTAGGATCCAAATTTAATTTTTTCATTAATTCTAATTTTCTTTCTGGATCTCTTTTCTTTTTTTCCACTGGAAATTCAATTACTTCAGTTGGAATATTAAATTTTGAAAATTTAAAACAATTATATTGAGATACAAATAAAAATTTATCTGGAAAAAATGTTTTATCATCTACATTATAATCTGATGAATGAGTAGTCTCAAATATTTTATATTTTCTATCAACTGAATATATTTTTACAGCAATATCAAAAGGAACAAAGAATTCAGGCATCTCCTCAAAATGAACGTATTGAGGATCAATATCTTGTATAATTTTTAATATTTCTGATTTATCATCTCCAAGAGTAATAAAATGATCTGGTTGTTGCTGAAAAAGTTTTTTAAATCTATTTTTTTGAATGATATAATCTTGTGTGACATTACTCCATTCTATGACATATACATCTAGTTCGTTTTTAATTAATTTAACACGATTTAAAGCCACTTCAGGCATCCCACCAGTTGAACAGTGTGAAATAATTAGAATTAATTTATTCATAAAAAAATCAATTATTTTTTGTTGATATATTAAATAATAGTGGGTTTGTTTATTTATTTTGAGACTAATTATTTTTAATATATAATTATATGAGAAGAAAGAAATTAACACAAGAAGAATTCATTAGTAAATCAAAAATTTTAAATAGTGAAAATTTTGATTATTCCCTTGTTGATTATATTGATTTATAGAGCCCGTCAAAGAAAACAACTACATCTTTAGTGTAGTTTGATGAATTTGACACCAATCCCTTTAATCATTTTAAACCATTTTTAAAAATGGAAAAAAGTGATATATTTTTAATTATATATAGTTATGTTAGAAAAAAGTTTAACATAAAAATATAAATGAAAATAATTAAATATACATATAAGTTCAGGTTAGAACCAACAGACGATCAAAAAATCTTGTTGAATAAACATTTTGGTTCTGTTAGATGGACTTATAATTATTTTTTAAATCAAAGAAAAGATGAATACCTTAATAACAAAAAATCATTAAACTACTATGACCAAGCAAAAGAACTAACACAATTAAAGAAGCAAGAGGACAAAAAATGGTTGAAGGAAATAAACTCACAGACATTACAATTTTCTTTAAATTGTTTAGACACCGCTTATGATGGTTTTTTTAAAAAAAGAACACAATTTCCTAAATTTAAATCAAGGAAATCAAAAAACTCATTTACTATACCACAATTCGTATCTGTAAAGAAAGATAAACTAATCATACCAAAATTTAGAAAAGGTATAGAAATGATAATGGAACGAAAAATTAAAGGAGCAATTAAGCATTGTTCTATATCAAAAACTACTACCGGAAAATACTTCGTATCTATTCTAACAGAACAAGAACATATACCTTTAAATAAAACAGGATTATCGGTAGGAATAGATTTAGGATTAAAAGATTTTTTAGTGTTATCTAATGGAACGAAAATCAAGAACCATAGATTTCTAAAACACTACGAAAGGATTTTAAAATTAAATCAACAATCTCTATCCAGAAAGACCAGTAAATCGGTTCGTTATGAAAAGCAACGAATTAAAGTAGCAATAATATACGAAAAGATTACTAACTCACGAATGGACTTGATACACAAAACCACATCAGCATTGATAAAACAATTTGATACAATCTACTTGGAGGACTTAAACATAAAAGGAATGTCTCATAGATGTAAAGCAAAACAGAACGAAAATGGAAAATACTTACCTAACGGTCAATCAGCAAAATCAGGATTAAATAAATCAATCCTTGATGTTGCGTGGGGAACTTTCATAGATGTTTTAGAATACAAGGCATTATGGAATGATAAATCTGTAATTCATATAGATAGGTTCTTTCCTTCAAGCAAGACCTGTTCTAAATGTGGTTGGATAAACAACAATCTTACATTAAAAGACAGAACTTGGATTTGTCCTAAATGTGGTGAAAAACACGATAGAGATTTTAACGCAGCAACTAATATCCTCAACGAAGGATATAGAATAAATATATCAGTTGGAACGACTGATTACGAGCGTGGAGCAAAAATAAGACCCAAGAAATTAGGCACAAGCAATGAAACGCTTAAAGAGAAGGAACATTATGTTCCCGAAACTACTACATCTTTAGTGTAGTAGTAGTTCATATTGGTTGTATAACATGGTTGAAAATTTTGAAGATTTTGAAGATGATGAATTAACAGAAATTGAATTACAAAATGGTGGAGTACCAATGGATGATCCAAACATGTATGTTGATGAAAATACCAAATTTGATGAAGAATATAAAGTTCAGTGGAATGAAGAAGAATTGAAAGAAGGTATAGAATCTGAAGAAAATTATAACGAATTAGTAGAAAAAGTTCAAGAATATTTAAATGGTAATCATCCATTTTAAATAAAAATATATTTCAATTTTTGAAAGGTTGGTTTTTATATATAATTAAAACCGACCTTTTTATTTATGTCTTTTAGAAAAATACAAATTATAGACCCCAGAACAATTTCGGCCCCGGATTCAGGTAATGTTTATCTAGGTCAAGATAGTTATGGTTTGTGGGAAATGGATTCTACCGGTAAATGGTGGTATGTTGGTTTTGGAACTGGTACTACAATTATAAATAGTTATTATTTTAATAGCGGGGTTACAGCAGGTTCTTCTGGAACAAGTGGTAGTTCTGGAAAAGATGGATATGGATCTAGCGGGACTTCTGGAATTGGATCAAGTGGTACATCAGGATTTAACGGAACATCAGGGTTTAATGGAACTTCTGGTGTAAATGGAACTGGCGGAACATCTGGTACAAACGGAACTTCATCGACTAGTGGAAGTTCAGGAACTAGCTCTGTATCTGGGACAAGTGGGACTAACGGAACATCATCAACAAGCGGTACATCTGGAACTAGTTCTACTAGCGGTACGTCTGGGTCTAGTTCAACCAGTGGAACATCAGGAACATCAGGAAGTTCAGGAATAAATGGTGGTTATGGTGGTGGAACAAGAAGATGGATATTGGATTATTCTAGTGTTACTCCAGCAATCGGTAAAGTTTATATTTTAACAACATCTAATCAAATAGATTTGATAAATTATTTAAATATAAATATAATAGATTCGGATGGTGCTCTTGTTGATTGGTGGTTGAATACTTGGATGAATTGGGTTAATTCTGGAAATTCTGGTGTATTAAAAATAGAAGATAGAAGAGATTTAAGTGTAGTTGGAATGTTTTCTGTTAATAGTACATCAACCATTGTTAAAATTGGAAATTTTTATAAAATACAAGGAATGATACCGATTGTTGCGAATGGGTTGTTAGTAAATGGTAATGAATATTTATTATCGTTTATGCATGATAGTGGAACTAGTGGAATTAATGGAACTAGTGGTCTGGGAACAAATGGAACATCAGGAACAAATGGAACAAATGGAACATCATCAACATCAGGAACGAGTGGAATTTCATATGATATAGAAAAATTAAATTTTAATGTATTTGTATCTGGTGAAACAAGTATTTATTTAGATGATTATGCTTGGTATGCTTATGAAGTTAGTGGTCTTACTCTTAGGACACCATATGGAACTTGTTATGTGGATATGATGATATCAGGAAATCAAATTTATGGAATGGATAGTATAACTGGAACAACATCAATGAACATATATTATTCTACATCAAACTCAATTGTAAATATTGGGGATAATTTATATTTAAATATTATTGATAATGTTGATTCTCAATATTTGATAGCTTCTATTAAAATTAGAAGAATTTGAATAAGTTTTCCACTTTCCTTTTTTAATATATAAGGAAAAATCCTATCAATTAATTAAATGAGTTTTAGAAAAATCCAGAAGATAGATCCGAGAACAATTTCAGCTCCAGATGCTGGTAATGTTTATTTGGGTCAAGATTTAAATGGTTTGTGGGAGATGGATGAAACCGGTAAATGGTGGTATATCGGTTTCGGTACTGGAACTACAATTATTAATAATTACTATTATAATAGTGGCGTTACTGCTGGGACTAGTGGAACAAGTGGAATAAATGGGACTAATGGAACCAGTGGAATTTCTGGTGTGGGTTCAAGTGGGACTTCTGGTGATGGATCTGCTGGAACATCAGGTTTCAGTGGCACTTCTGGCATAAACGGTACGGGCGGAACTAGTGGTTTGAATGGAACATCTTCGACTGGTGGTACATCAGGAACTAGTGGTAATGGAACATCTGGAACTAGCGGAACTAGTTCTACAAGTGGAACATCAGGTACTGGTTCTACTGGTGGAACTTCTGGGAGTTCGGCAAGTGATGGTTCTAGTGGAACATCTGGTACTTCTGGAATAGATGGTGCTTATGGTGCTGCAACTCGTAGGTGGTTATTAGATTATTCTAGTGTTATTCCAGCAAATGGAAAGATTTATATTTCGACAACATCGGATCAATTAGATTTAATCAATTATTTAAATATAAATACTGTTGATGCTGATAATGTTTTTCTTGGTTGGTGGTTAGAAAGTTGGTTACAAAGTTGGAATAAAGGAGCAACAGGAATATTAAAAATAGAAGATAGAAGAAATTTAAGTGTTGTTGGTGTTTATTTGGTTGATAATAATTCGATAATTACACACCCGTTTTCTGCTTATTATCATATACAAAATATTACAACTTTAGCTGCTGGTGGTATTTTGGTGGATGGTAGAGAATATTTAATATCTTTTATAAATGGATTTAATGGTAGTTCTGGAACGAGTGGTGGATCTGGTAGTGGAGGATCTGGTAGTGGTGGAACCGGAAGTTCTGGAACAAGTGGTAGTCCGGGAAGTTCTGGAACGAGTGGTGTTGGAACTTCAGGAACAAGTGGAAACGGGAGTTCTGGAACCAGTGGTAGTTCTGGTAAAGATGGAACATTTTTTGGATCCAGTGGAACTTCAGCAACGTCAGGAACAAGTGGTATCAGTGGAACTTCAGGAACGAGTGGAACATCAGCAACATCAGGAACAAATGGAAGTTCGGGAACCTCAGCAACATCTGGTGTTAGTGGAACCTCTGCAACGTCAGGAACAAGTGGAACCTCTGCAACGTCAGGAACCTCTGCAACGTCAGGAATAAGTGGAAGTTCAGGAACATCAGCAACGTCAGGAACGAGTGGAACCTCTGCAACGTCAGGAATAAGCGGAACAAGTGGAAGTTCATCAACTTCAGGAACAAATGGAAGTTCATCAACTTCGGGAACAAGTGGTGTCAGTGGAACCTCTGCAACGTCAGGAACTTCTGCAACGTCAGGAACTTCTGGAACTTCAGCAACAAGTGGTGTTTCAGGAACAAGTGGCACTTCAGCAACAAGTGGTGTTAATGGAACATCTGGAACATCTGCGACATCTGCGACATCTGGAACATCTGCAACGTCAGGAACCAGCGGATCATCTGGAATTAATGGTTCTTCGGTATTTGGGATAGATTATTATCCTGATGATATTATTATTATTTCGGGTGCAACTAGTGCGACAACTTATTATGAATTATCAAGGGCTTATCCAACTCAATTACAAAATGATGATTTTGTTAATGTAACAGGATCAACAGGAGAATTTTTTATTGAACAGTATGTAACTTTAATTGGTGATCCTCAAATTACTTTCATTCCGGGAGGAATGTGGAAATTTCATAGTTATGGCTATGTGAGTGGTGGTGGTGGTGATCAAAAATTAGAAGCTAAAATTTTTATTATAACAACTGGAGGAACAGAAACACAAATTGTAGGACCTATATTATCAAATTTTATTATATCAACTGATGTTTTAAATCCTACAGAATCAGATATTGAATATTATACTTTGAGTGGAACTACAATTAATCTTAATGATAGAATAGTTCTTAGAGTTTATGCTATTTCAACGAATTCAAATAATAGAAATGTTCATTTTTTACATTCTGGTAATAATTTTGCATCACATATAACTACACCAATAACAGCGGGCCAAAAAGGAAACGATGGAACAAGTGGAACTAGTGGATCATCAGGAAAAGATGGATTAAATGGCAGTGCTGGAACTAGTGGAACTAGTACTATTAATGGATCTTCAGGAACTAGTGGTTTAAATGGAACACAAGGTTTAAGTGGATCTGGTGGAAGTTCTGGTACAAGTGGTATTAGTGCAACATCAGGAACAAGTGGTATTAGTGCAACATCAGGAACAAGTGGTAGTTCATCAACTTCCGGAACAAGTGGGACAAGCAGTGTCAGTGGAACTTCTTCAACATCAGGAACTAGTGGAACTTCTTCGACATCAGGAACGAGTGGAATAAACGGAACATCAGGAACGAGTGGGAGTTCAGCAACTTCAGGAACCAGTGGAACAAGTGGTGTTGGTGGAACATCTTTAACTTCAGGGACCAGTGGAACAAGTGGTGTCGGTGGAAACTCTTCAACGTCAGGAAGCAGTGGTGTTGGTGGAACCTCTTCAACGTCAGGAACGAGTGGAACCTCTGCAACGTCAGGAACGAGTGGAACATCTGCAACATCAGGAACAAGTGGAAGTTCAGCAACTTCCGGAACCAGTGGAACAAGTGGTGTCAGTGGAAACTCTGCAACAGCAGGAACGAGTGGAACTTCTGCAACATCAGGAACAAGTGGAAGTTCAGCAACTTCTGGAACCAGTGGAACAAGTGGTGTCAGTGGAAACTCTGCAACATCAGGAAGTTCAGGAACATCAGCAATTTCTGGAACAGCAGGAACAAGTGGAACTGATGGGAAGAGTGGTTCTTCATTCACATCAGGAACGAGTGGAACGTCAGGAACCAATGGAAATGCAGGTGCTTCAGCAACGTCAGGAACGAGTGGAACGTCAGGAAACGCAGGTGCTTCGGCAACGTCAGGAACCAATGGAACAACAGGAAATGCTGGTCAGTCAGCAACGTCAGGAACTAGTGGAAGTTCAGGAACAGCAGGAACAAGTGGAACTGATGGGAAGAGTGGTTCTTCATTCACATCAGGAACGAGTGGAACGTCAGGAACCAATGGAAACACAGGAGCTTCAGCAACATCAGGAACGAGTGGAACGTCAGGAAACGCAGGTGCTTCCACAACATCAGGAACCAATGGAACAACAGGAAATGCAGGACAATCAGCAACGTCAGGAACCAGTGGAAGTTCGGGAACAGCAGGAACAAGTGGAACTGATGGGAAGAGTGGTTCTTCATTCACATCAGGAACGAGTGGAACGTCAGGAACCAATGGAAATGCAGGTGCTTCAGCAACTTCAGGAACGAATGGAACCACAGGAGTTGGTGGTGGATCTGGTGTTTCAGGAACCAGTGGGACATCTGGAACGTCAGGAAACAACGGAAACGCAGGTCAATCTGCAACATCAGGAACCAATGGAACAACTGGTGTTGGGGGAGGATCTGGTGTTTCAGGAACCAGTGGGACATCTGGAACGTCAGGAACCAATGGAAATACTGGTGTTTCACGAACATCAGGAACTTCTGGAACATCGGGAACTGCTGGTGGAACTGTTGGATCAAATACATCTGGAACATCCGGAACAGCTGGAACTTCAGGTGGTGCAGGAACTAGTGGATTGACAGTAAATGGAACAAGTGGTACATCAGGTGCCAATGGAAATATCTCTGGCACTGCTAATTATGTTGGTAAATTTACAGCTTCAACAACTATTGGAAATAGTATAATTTATGACAATGGTACGCAATTAACTGTTGGTGGTTGGGTTGGAATAGGATCAATCCTTCCTCACAGGGGTTTAGAGATATCATATGGTAGTACAGCTAACGATAATAATGGTATTCGTCTGTCTTATGGCCTCGATGCTACACATTATTATGGAGAGTGGATTCAGCATTGGAATGGAGTAGGGAATGGATTTAACTATGTCTTTCATACAGCCGATTTGGATCTCGGGGTTTCGGGAAATGTAATGGAAATTAATGCCGGGGGCAACGTGATAATTAATAACTTGTCTGGAACAGGCACTCGATCTGTGTATTCCACATCAACAGGTGTATTAACCAATACTTCTTCAGACATCAGGTTAAAGACGAACATAAAGCCTTTAACTCAGGCTTACGATGTAATTTCCTTGTTAAAAGATTCCACAATATTCCCGGTCACATTTAATTGGAAATCTGATTCAACTTTCAGGGACTTAGGATTTATAGCTCAGATGTTCGAGAAAACCGTACCTGAAATCATCGGCAGAAATTCAGATGGAATGTTGAGCCTTGATTATTCTAAATTAACAGCAATTCTATGGGAGCAGAACCAAAAACTTTTAAAAAGAATTGAACAATTAGAAACCAAACTTGAAACCAATATAATACAAATGGAAATGTGTTAAAAACAGATGGAACTGGAGTTGCAACATGGGTTACACCATTATCCATCGGTTTAACTTCTGGAACTAGTGGTGGTGTAGGTGCTGGTGGTACTTCTGGAACGAGTGGTGGTAACGGAACATCAGGAACGAGTGGAAATACGGGTGCTGGTGGTACATCAGGAACTAGTGGTGGTATCGGAGCTGGTGGTACATCAGGAACAAATGGTGTTAATGGAACCAGCGGAACTAGTGGAAATACGGGTGCTGGTGGTACATCAGGAACTAGTGGTGGTATTGGTGCTGGTGGTACATCTGGAACTGCTGGAACTAGTGGATCAGGAACAAGTGGATCTAGTGGTAAATCTGGATCTGGTGATAGAACATATACTTGGACAATAGCAAATCCATCAACTGGTGATGTTTTAGGTCCAAGAATAAATTCTACATTAACATTGACAAATTGTTATACATATACTATGTCAGCAACTAATGTTGTATTTAATATTTATTATGGTGTAGTTGGATCTACTTCAACATTATTAACATCAGATTTAACAGGAACAACAACAGAATCTAGTACGACAATTTTTAACACCAGCACAATAAGTTCTGGTAGTTGGATAGTGTTACATGTTATTTCTGTATCTGGAACACCCGGACAACTTGTTGTATCGTTATGTGGAACTTAAGATGTTTGAGTTCCTGATACAGATGATGAAATTGTCGTTCCACTAAAATTTTGAATAATATTTACATTATAAAGATTACTAGAAGATCTCCATCCAAAATCAAGTTTCATTTGGAAAATGGAATCAATTCTTGAGTTTCTTTTTAATATTTCTATATCTTCGACTCTAACTCTTTGAACAACATAAACTCCGTTTCTATAATATGAAACAACACCAACCATATTTATTTCTTTTTGTAAAGTACTTAATTGATCGGTTGTTAAATTTTGTTTAGCATAAACTACCAAATTTCTATAGTAATCCAATTGACCTCTTGAATTTGGATTAATGATAGGAATTCCGTTTGCATCAAATTGTGGTGGTGGTGTATTTTCGACTTTTGTAGTAGTTCCGGTGTTTGTGGTGAGTGTAGTAGTACCTGTGCTTGTAATTGATGGTTGATTGTTTTTAATATCAACAAATGTCATATTTTCGAATATTTTAAATTTTCCGCTATACAATAAAGTTTTAATATTATTTGCATTTAAAATAAGATAAAAATTGTCTGATTTTTCTTTTACTGACATTTGTTTTAATATTGGAATATCATCTTGGTTTACTTTAAAAACAACAATTCCTAAACTGAAGTTATTTTCAGCAGTTTGATAATAAATATCTTTTTCAATATATTTGGTGTCAGATCTAAAAACTAGATTTAATTTTCCATTCATCATAATGGGACTTAGATCATAAGGTAAAACTGGTGCACTTATAGAATTTTGTTTTCCTATTTGAAATTTCATTACATTATCAAAAGGAGTTAAAACAATATTTAAAGTACCCATTGATTTATAATCACTTTGACTATTGGTATAATTACTTGCTAATATTTTATAATTATTAACTAGAATAGGAAAAGGAACTGATGTTACACTTAAATTAGCTATATTTGGATTAAAATTATTTCCAAAATTCATTATTTTATCAGCCTTATAATTATATATTTTTGGTTTTGTTACAGTAGATACATCTAAAGTGGCTAATTTTTTACCATATTTTAATAGATTACTAGTTAGACCAATACTAGCAAATCTACTAATTGAACTATTATCAACTAAATCTAAAACTCTCATTTCAACATCAATTGCTGCAGTTGTATTTGAATATTTAATAATAGGTCTATATTCTATTTTTTGAGCAAAATTTTCTGTTACTAAAAATGTAGTTGGAAATCCACTAATTAAATTTTCTTCATAAAGTGTAACAACATATTCGATGTTTATACTTTTACCTTGATTTTCAAGATCGTTTACAAAATTATCTAAATTTTCATTTGAATTATTATAAGTTCCAAATATTTCAAAAAAATCCCAATCAGTAGATTCTTGAATTGTAACACCAAGAGTTTGATATTCTGGTTGTCTTGATATTGATAATTTTGATGTGTCTCCTAAATAAAAATAATCAGTATTAAATACATTTTCTTTTGATGTAATAAATGAAAATTCAAAAAATATAGGATTACTTAAACTTAAACCAACACCATTTGTTAAATGATCGTTAATAGAATCTGGTGTTACTTGATTAATATCTGGATTTATATCTCTTTGGTTGCTAACAGCATTCAAGGATGGTACATAAAATTGAATATATTTACCCCATTCTTTTCCATTATAAAGGAATGGTTGACCCATATTTATCATATATTCAGCGTATTCAGTACTACCATTAATTATTTGAATACCTGTTTTATCATAATAAAAATTACTCATCCAATATTGTTTCTTATTATAATAATCATATGAATATATTTTCATTAAGAAACCGATATAAACATCAAAATTATAATTAGTAGGTAAATAAAGAGTTACTTTATCATACATTACTGGTGCTGAAAAATAATTTTGAATTTTTAAAAAATTAAATTTGGTAGTATCAATTTTTGAATATTTTTTCAAAACAGGATCTACTTGAAATAAATTATGGTTTATATCATTGTAATTAGATGTTGATACGAAATTTCTAGTGGATTTTGATAAATCACTCCATACTTGATAATTTTCGCTGATAATATTACTATTATATTCATATTCTAATAAGATATTTGGATTGAGATTAACTAACTTTTTTGTTGGGGTTGCTGCCATCCTTTTATTTTGTTTTTCTTTATATATTAAAAAAGTCGTGTTGAAAAAGAATATTTCAGTTTACCTTTTTAATATATAAAAGAAAAACTTCCATTTTAATGAATCATGGTTTCAAAGAAAAGGGTAAACAGATTGAATCATATACAATTCAACAACAAAATTTAGATCTAAGCAACCCGTCATATTTTGATTCGAATTCTGCAGCAACCGTTTGGTATGTTAATCATTTGTATTGGTCTGGAACTACATCAGGAATAACTAGCGGAACTAACGGTACTAGTGGATCTTCTGGTGTGGATGGTAATTTTTATGGAAGTTCTGGAACTAGCGGATCTTCTGGAATTAGTGGAATTGATGGCACTAATGGAACATCTGGGAGTAGTGCAACTTCTGGAACTTCTGGAAAAACAGGAAAAGATGGAACTAGTGGAAAAACAGGAACTAGTGGAAGTAGTGCTACGAGCGGATCATCTGGTAGAGATGGATCTTTTTTTGGATCTAGTGGAACTGGTGGAACAAGTGGATCTAGTGGATCAAGTGGCACTTCAGCGACATCAGGAACTTCTTCAACAAGTGGTTCTTCTGGTAAAACTGGTAGGGATGGAACTAGTGGTTTAACTGGAAAATCAGGAACCAGTGGAACTAGTGGAACCGATGGAACGAGTGGAACATCATCTACTAGTGGAACTAGTGGGAGTAGTGGTGTTGATGGTAATTTTTATGGAAGTTCTGGAACTGGTGGAACATCTGGAACGAATGGAACTTCAGGAAGTAGTGGAACTAGTGGGAGTAGTGGTGTT
>Ga0209083_1003329_pt1 | contig 13626 bp, 11 predicted proteins | sample AM7aDNAmetaG_FD_184132 | JGI IMG/M metagenome (GOLD analysis project Ga0209083, IMG submission 184132) | Freshwater microbial communities from Finland to study Microbial Dark Matter (Phase II) - AM7a DNA metaG (SPAdes) (version 3) | ecosystem: Environmental > Aquatic > Freshwater > Lake ...
CAGGTGACCCGGCTGAACTTGTAGCATCTTCCGGCAAGGCGCAGGAGTTGCTTGGGTGGGCACCGAAATACAGTGACGTCGATACCCTTGTTTCGACAACATGGAAGATCTACGAAAAGTATGTTACCCGTTAATAGATAATTTGTTCCTTCATGATTATTCCTGTGATTTTAAGCGGAGGTTCCGGCACCAGGCTATGGCCTCTTTCCCGGTCATTGTATCCCAAGCAGTTGCTTTCGCTGACAGGTGAAAATACCATGCTTCAGGATACGGTGTTTCGCCTTGCCTCAATCGGGGAGAGAGGGCCGGTTTATTGTGTCTGTAATGAGAGTCACCGGTTTCTGGTAGCTGAGCAACTGCATGAAACAGGGGCTGATATCGGAGAGATTATTCTTGAACCATCAGGCCGCAATACGGCCCCTGCTGCCGCCATTGCGGCACTGCTGATTACTCAAAAATATCCGGGTGCGGTCATGCTGGTTTTACCTGCTGATCATGTTATTCCTGATACCGAAGCCTTTGGTGCTGCGGTTGCTGCGGGAAAATCGGCAGCCGAAGCGGGTGAACTGGTGACGTTCGGTATTGTAGCGAACTCTCCTGAAACAGGCTATGGATATATCAGGGTATCTTCGGATTCGGAAGGTGAAAAGACGGTCTATCCCGTCCTTGAGTTTGTTGAGAAACCTGACAGGGAAACAGCGGAACGCTATCTTGCCTCTGGTGACTATTTCTGGAACAGCGGGATTTTTCTTTTTAAAGCTGAGGTCTATCTTCTTGAGCTTGAAACGCATAATCCAGCCATGCTTGCCGCTTGTCGTGAGGCTTTGGAGAAGTCCATTGAAGATCTTGATTTTTTGCGTCTTGATGCCGATGCTTTTTGTGCATCACCTTCCGACTCTATTGACTATGCCGTGATGGAAAAAACCACCAGAGCCGCTCTTGTTCCTCTCAATGCCGGCTGGAATGATGTGGGTTCATGGTCTGCGCTCTGGAATGTTCAGGAACGTGATGATGCTGGCAATATAAAAAAGGGCGATGTCTTGCTGCATGACGTGAAAAACTGCTATATCCATGCAGCCAGCCGTCTTGTTACAGCCGTCGGTCTTGAAGGGCATATTATTATTGAAACATCTGATGCGGTGCTTGTGGCTTCACGGGAGTGTGTACAGGATGTCAAGGTGCTTGTCGAACAGCTTAAAAAGAATGAGCGGGATGAAGTGATGACACACCGACGGGTTTGCAGGCCTTGGGGTACGTATGAAACAGTTGATGCTTCAGAGCGTTTCAAGGTAAAACGCATTACGGTGAACCCTGGAGCAGCCCTTTCGCTGCAAAAACATCATCATCGTGCCGAACACTGGATTGTTGTGAGAGGGACGGCACTTGTTACTGTTGAGGACAAAACAATCATTCTCAATGAGGATCAGTCCACCTATATTCCTGTTGGAGCATTTCATCGTCTGGAGAATACCGGAACAACTCCGCTTGAACTGATTGAGGTACAGTCAGGCAGCTATCTGGGAGAGGATGATATAGTGAGGGTCGACGATCGATATGGACGACAGTAGAAAGAAAAGCTCCGCACTCTGGATCTTCTGCTTTGCTTTGATAGCTTGATTAAATATATTACCTTTCAAAAGTATTATAGCGACAAACCTAAACAGCAGTGTAATATGGCTGAAGAAACGAAGACTTCCGGTCAAAATCAGCAGAAGCAAGGTGATTTTGTTAAAGGGGATTTTTCTACGATCCTTGTTGGTGTAGGCACTCTTATTGACAGTACGCTTGAACCAGTAAGCAAGATTCTTGCCCAGACCCTTGATTCTCTTGCTGTGGTTGCAAAACAAATTCTTGAAGGTGTCAACTCTACGCTTGGCGGCAAGAAGTAAGCTTCGAAAGGCTTCGGCGTTCAGGCTTTGTTCATACATGTTTTCAGGCAAGCTTTTCGGTTGTTGAAAGGCTTGCCTGTACTGTTTTATATTTGTTTTATATCTCTTGACTTTTTTTATAATCACAGGCTTTTTTGCTTGTTTCTGTTTGAATGATTCTGAAGAACTATGGACAATAAATTTGTTGAGTATCCCTCAAGTGTGGCCTACAGCGCCGTAGAGGCAGAAGTTTTGGCCTACTGGAATGAGCAGGGGATTTTTCACAAAAGCCTTGAAGAAAAACCGGCAGGCAAGGTCTACTCTTTTTATGAAGGGCCTCCGACAGTCAACGGCAAGCCGGGTGTTCACCATGTCTTCAGCCGTACCATAAAAGATGTTGTCTGCCGTTACAAGACGATGCAGGGATACCGTGTTCCCCGGAAGGCCGGTTGGGATACTCATGGATTGCCGGTTGAGATTTCTGTGGAGAAAAAGCTTGGGTTGAAGAACAAGGCCCAGGTGGTTGCGTATGGGGATGGCGAGTTCAATGCCGAGGCACGGGCGCTGGTCTATCACCATATTGACGATAACCGGGAAGGGTGGGGAAAGCTGACCGAGCGGATGGGGTACTGGGTCGATATGGACCACCCCTACATTACCTGCACCAACGACTATATCGAATCGGTCTGGTGGGCACTGAAAACGATTTTTGACAAGGGGCTCATCTACAAGGACTATAAAATTGTCCCGCAGGATCCGAAATCTGAAACGGTGCTGAGTTCCCATGAGCTTGCACTTGGGTACAAAGAGGTGAAAGATCCGAGCATTTATATAAAGTTCAGAGTCAGGGGCTCTGAAGAGTCTTTGCTTGTGTGGACAACGACACCGTGGACGCTCATTTCCAATGTGGCGCTTTGTGTTGGTTCAGATATTGACTACGTCAAGGTTGCTCATGTCGAGAGCGGAGAGGTGCTGATTCTTGCCAAGTCACGCATGCAGGTGCTGCTGGAGAAGAACGATGAGGGGGAATCCCTCTGGAAAATTATTGCTGAACTGAAAGGGCGTGACCTAGAAGGGCTTGACTATGAGCCGCTGTTCAACTATATGCACCCTGAAAAAACGTGCTGGTACGTTACCTCAGGCACATTTGTTTCTACTGAAGATGGTACCGGTATTGTTCATATCGCTCCGGCATTCGGCGCTGATGACTACGAGATTGCCAAAAAATATGATTTGCCGATGCTTCAACCGGTTGCCCGGAACGGCTGCTTTACGGCGGAAGTCAGCGACTATGACGGCATGTTTTTCAAGGATACCGATCCACTGATTATTCGTCAGCTCAAGGAAGCGGGAAAATTGTACCGCAAGGAGATCATTACCCACACCTATCCCTATTCGTGGCGTTATGATGTGCCGGTAATTTATTATGCACGGGAGTCCTGGTATATCAGGACAACGGCTATAGCCGCCCGTATGGTGGAGCTCAACAAAACCATAAACTGGTGTCCTCCGGAGATTGGTACAGGACGTTTCGGTAACTGGCTGGAAGAGAACAAGGACTGGGCGCTGTCACGCGAGCGGTTCTGGGGTTCACCGCTTCCGCTCTGGGTTTCGGAGGATTTTGTCATCGGTGATGATGTTTCTTCCGGAAAAATGTTTGCCATCGGTTCAGTTGCCGAGTTACGTGAAGGATTTATTGATATTGGTGGCGAGAGGCTCCTTCTTGGGGAGGCGCTTGACAGAGGGCTGGTGGAGCTTGATCTGCACAAGCCGTTTGTTGACAGCATCTATTTCATCAGAGATGGTCGACGGTTCAACCGGACACCCGAGCTTGTGGACGTCTGGTTCGACAGCGGCTCCATGCCGTTTGCCCAGTTGCACTATCCGTTTGAGAATCGTGAAGTGTTCGATGCTACCTTTCCGGCTGATTTCATTGCTGAAGGGGTTGATCAGACCAGAGGCTGGTTCTATACGCTGCACGCCATTGCCACACTTCTTTTTGATAAGCCTGCCTATAAAAACCTTATTGTCAACGGCCATATTCTTGATAAAAACGGCCAGAAAATGTCGAAGTCAAAAGGCAACGTGGTTGATCCTTTTGCAACCATGGAGCGTTATGGTGCCGATGCGCTTCGCTGGTACCTGATGGTGAGCAGCCCTCCCTGGAGACCGAAATCGTTCAATACCGATGAAATTGAGGAGGAACAGCGCAAGTTTTTCCGGGCATTCATCAACAGCTATAATTTCTTTGTGCTTTACGCCAATGTTGATGATTTTACCTTTGCTGAGCCTGAAATTGCTCTCCAGGAACGCTCTGAACTTGACCGCTGGGTGCTCTCCTGCCTGAATACCCTGATTGAGGGTGTTTACCTGCGTATGGAACAATATGACATTACCGGTGCAGTCAGGCTGATCAATGATTTTACTATTGATGATCTTTCCAACTGGTATATACGCCGGTCACGCAAGCGGTTCTGGAAAAGTGATATGGGGCCGGACAAGATTGCGGCCTATCAGACGCTTTATCGCTCTCTTGAGACACTGGCAAAGCTGCTGGCACCTTTTACTCCTTTTCTTGCAGAAAGGATGTACCTGAATCTGAACGGCATCAGCCAGCTTGAATCCTGCAAGTCTGTTCACCTTGCCGATTTTCCGAAGCCTGACCTGTCGGCTATTGACCGGCCTCTAGAGCAACGAATGAAAAAGGCGCAGATTATCACTTCGCTTGTGCGTACCATGCGTGAAAAAGCCTCCATCAAGGTTCGTCAGCCGCTCAAACGTATTTTACTTGCCGTGTCTGATGCGGCGGCAAGGGAAGAATATCGGCTGGTCAGTGAAATTATTATGGAAGAGGTCAATGTTCACAAGATAGAGTATATCGAAGAGGATGGCTCGGTGATCAGCAAAAAGGTTAAACCAAATTTCAAAACCCTCGGCCCCCGTTTTGGCAAGGAGATGAAAACGCTGGCAGAAGCTATCAGGATCATGAGCCATAAACAGATTGCGGTTCTGGAAAAAGAGGGTCAACTTGCGCTGGAACTTGACGGCAGGGTGTTCGATCTTGTGCGTGAAGATGTGGAGATCATGCACGAAGATATTGAGGGCTGGCTTGTGGCCTCCGATGAAGCGAATGGTATTATGGTCGCTCTTGATACGGAGATGACCGAAGAGCTTGAGATGCAGGGTCTTGCCCGTGAACTGGTGAGTCGAATCCAGGCGCTTCGCAAAGAGAGCGGCTTTGATATTACTGACCGGATTTCTCTTTCTCTTCAGGGGACGTCAAAACTGCTGGATGCAGTGAAATGCAACGAGGCTTATATTACATCAGAAACACTTGCGACGACTCTTGCTCTTGAAACGCTTGAAACTTTTTCTGCAAACATGGGGAAGGAGGAAATGGTCAATGGTGAAATATGCAGGTTATCACTTGAAAAGTATGATCGTTAATTGTATTATTTACCGCTCTTTTTTTACGGAATTCTGTTAGCATAAAGAAAACAAGGTTTATTATGGCGAAAAAAAATGAGAGTGCGTCCAAAAAAGAAAATGAGGTTATGGAAGAGCCTGTCCTGACTAAAACGTATTTAACCGACGAAGAACTCGAACATTTCAGGCAGTTATTGCTGAAAAGACGTGAGGAGGTGCTTCGTGATCTGGAAATATTGCGTTCTTCACTGTCGGACGAGAACGTGGAAGATTCTGTGAATTCGAACTACTCCATGCACATGGCCGATCATGGTACTGATACCATGGATCGCGAACAGCGCTTCATGTTTATCGCTCGTGACGAAAAATATATCACCTACATTGATCAGGCTCTTGACAGGATAAGAAACAGGACGTATGGTATTTGTATCAAGTCAGGTAAACCTATTCCGAAAAAGAGACTTGAAGCGGTTCCGCACACCTCCGTGCGAATTGAGTTCAAGCAGGGTAAAAAGTAGGAAGAGAGAGGCGCCTGTGGTGATTTCTAAGCATATCAGTCGTTTTCCTCTTTGTCGGTCGTTGCGTCGTTAACCTGAATCGGGTAGTCCCCACTGAAACAGGCGGTACAATAGCTGCAGGATTCATCCTCAAACGTCGGGACACTGTTCATCAGCCCCTGCATGGAGAGGTATTTCAAAGAATCAACGCCGATATATTCCCTGATTTTTTCGATCTCTTCGCCGGCATTGTCAAGATTGTCGAACATGTGGGTGAGCAACTGTCGCTTGGTCGGGAAATCCATGCCATAAAAGCAGGGATTGGTGATTGGTGGAGAACTGATATGCAGGTGAATTGATTTGGGCTCAGCCTCACGGATCAGTTTAATCAGCATTTTTGCTGTTGTACCGCGGACAATGGAGTCATCAACAAGAATGATCGGTCTGTCCTGAAGTACACCGCGCACAATATTGTATTTGGAGCGTACCTTGATGTCGCGGCTGTGAATGCCCGGCTGTATAAACGTTCTTCCGACATAGTGATTACGGATAAGGCCGTGCTCGAACCTTGCAGGTCTCTCCATTTTGAGACTTTCCCGAACAAAACCAAGTGCGGCAGTATTGGATGAGTCTGGAACGCTGACGACAGTCAACTCCTTTTCGCCCGGCTGATGCTCAATTGTTGATTCTCGCGCAAGATTTTTACCGAGATTTCGCCTGATTTTATCAACGGAATGGCCAAAAATAAAACTGTCAGGACGGGAAAAATAGACATACTCAAAAATACATCGCGCTTTACGTTCTGAACGTGGCAAAAAAAGCGATGTCGGTTTCTCGTTTGCCACAGCGAGGTGGTCAATCAAAAGAATTTCACCCGGTTCGATATCCCGGATGTATTCTGCCTGAATAATGTCGAAGGCGCAGGTTTCACTGGCAACAATATAGGCGAGCTCTCCGGTGAGCGGATCGACCTTCTTGCCGAGAGCGAGTGGCCTGAACCCGTAGGGGTCTCTGGCGGCGATCATCTGGTTGTTGGCCAGCAGCACCATTGAGTAGGCCCCCTTCACCTGTAATAACGCTTCATAGAGCTGGTGTATAGGCTCTTTTTCACGGCTTCTTGCGGCCAGATGGGGGATGATCTCGGTATCTGAAGAGGCCTGAAAGATAACGCCGAGTTCAGTCAGTTCGCGTCGCAGGGCACGGGAGTTGGTCAGGTTGCCGTTATGGGCAATTGCCAGACTTCCAGAGCGGTAGGTCAGGGAAAACGGCTGAATATTGCTGGTGGATGAGGAGGAGCCTGTTGTCGAATAACGGTTATGACCAATTGCCGCATAACCTCCAAGAGTTTCAAAAACAGTTTCATCTCTGAACACTTCAGCGACAAGACCCATGCCTTTATGCTGTTTGAAGAGAGTTCTCTTTTTGACCTTGTTATATTCTGCTACGACGATACCGGCGGCTTCCTGTCCTCTGTGCTGAAGTGAGTACAGTCCATAGAAGGTATCTTCCGCGGGAGTTTTAGAATTAAAAACACCGAAAACCCCACACATAAGCAATGGTATGTTTAAAGTTCATCAAACGCTCTAACAACACAAGTGAACATAACTAATTCAAACGGCAAATTGAAAATAATCATGCACTCTCTCACCGATGATTTTCTGACTCAGAATATGCCTGCCTGTTGTTTTGGTTTATGGCGTGCGCGGCGCTTTTGAGAGCTGGTAATATTCAGCTAACCATGCAAGACTATTGGCGTAATAGTCGTCAGGTTCGATATAATAACACTCTATTTTATTCAGCCGGACAGACTTTCTCTGCCGGTTCAGCAGGTCGGGTGCGATAGAAGAACCTGCGGCCTCTGTTGCAGCATAAGCAGCCGTATAGAACAGCGGGTTTTCATCTGTCGTCAAGCTCTGTTTGTCGCAGGAGTATTCGGTGAAAATTTTTCCGTTCCGCTTAAACTCATTTTCGAAAAACCGGGAAAATTTCTGCAGCACAGCGAGAGCCCTTGGGTCTTTGTTGAGATGATAATCTGCGGCTATTCTCAACGGTACTCTTAAGGCATCCCATCCGTAAAGCAGAGATTTGCCCGGCAGAATCATTATCTTTTCCGTCGAGTCAAGTGCGCACCAGTTGGGTACCAGGCCTGACTCGTTTTGATCTCCGCAGAGCGCCTGCAGCTTTCCGAGAAGATGATACGTCGTATCGGCCAGATCAAGCCAACGCTGGTCTCCACTTACCTCGTAAAATACTTTAAAATTGGAAGGAGCGTAGTATGATGGATTTTGGGCGACAAGTTTATCCGCTCTGCTTTCAATGAGCGTTGAGGGAATAAGGTAGAGCCTTCCATTGACAAGAACAGTCTCATGGTCGAGAATACTTTTGAGCACCTCTCTGGCAAGGTTGATATAGCGATCATCATGCCATCTTCGGTAAGCGAGAACAAGGCTATAGGCATAATCGATATCGGCATCCGATGCTGCGGTTGTATCACTGATTGCCCCGTTTTCAAAATGCCATGCCAGCAGTCTGTCACCATTCGAATTTTTACGTGAAAGCACCGATTCACTCCATGCGAGACAGTCATCAAAGGTAGTTCTGTCTCCCATAAGCACTGCGCGGAGCATAGCGTAAGACTCTCCTTCCGAAACGGTGTCCAGATTGTTTGCAGGACGCACGACTCTGCCCGACCGAATAAAGGTGCGTTTGTAATGCTCCCATGAAGCCCGCACAATCTCTTCGGGATTTATTGGCGGCGCCGAACAGTTGATCATGAAAAGCTGCACAAGAGAAAAAAGCAGCACAAGAGCACGGTTTCTCATTCTTGGTTCCGATATAAATAGCAAGGTGCACAAAAGTGTTCTTTATTTATCATTCAATCTTCAGGTCACTTATAGGTTAATGATAAAAAGAAAAAACAGACTTTTTGTTACATTGGATCTATCTTTTGGATACAGATGACCGATCAGGACTCTTCAATAAACCTATCACAAGACACATGATATCAACGACAAAAAAAACTCCGGCTCCTCCGGGAGTGGCGATATGGGTATCGGTAACGCTGCTCTGGGGAACGCTCTTTTACTGGACATCGATTTACATGTTGCATCTTGCCTCGATCAGGCTTGGAGAGGGTTATTTCTGCCCGTCACAAAGTGAACAGTTGCGTGTTTACGTTATTCATGTTGTGGTGTTGATAGTTTTTGCCCTTGTTGCCATGTTTGTCAGAGGGATGCTTGATCCGGGTAGTACGAAACAGGTACAACGGTGGCAAAATATTTCGGAAGGGAAGGGAGAGAAGATTTTTGTCTCTTTCGCCGGAAGTCTTGCAACCAGTTTTTTCTTTACTGGTCTCACCGCGTTTACCTATATAGCAAGCTCGGGGTTTCTTGGTGTTATGGTGGTCTTTACTCTTCCGGTTGTTTTGCTTGCCGGAGCGTTTAATGTTGCTGCAGGTATCGCTGCATCACTGATTGTCGGCCTGATTTTTTTGATTGCAAAGGTTGGCAGAAAAAAGTCATGAAGAGTGTGTGCCGATATGGAGAGCCCGAAACAAAAAAAGCCCAGTCAGTGACTGCGCTTTTTTGTTCTTTTTGTGGAGCTAAGGAGACTCGAACTCCTGACCCTTTGCATGCCATGCAAATGCTCTACCAACTGAGCTATAGCCCCTTATGTTGTTCTAATTAAAAGAAAAAAAACTTGTTTTTGCAACTTGTTTTATTGATTCTTTTGACTGGAACCTGTTATTAATGCTAAATAAGCTGTTATGTCACTTTTGTTTGTCGTCAAGGAAGGATTTTCGAGTATTGGAAGGGCGAAATTACCGGCAGCCATTACCGTTACGATAAGTTTTTTTGCTCTTGTGCTGCTTGGCCTTTTCAGTACCGTTTCTCTGAGTTTTTTTGATGTCATCCAGGAGCTTCGGAGCAGGGTAGAACTTGAGGTTTTTCTCGGTGAATCGGTCGCTGAATCTCAGGCGATGGATGCGGTACGGCAGATCAAGATGCTTCAAGGAGTGCAGGACGCCACATACGTTTCGAAGGATGCTGCCGCACGGATTTTTGCACACGATTTTGGCGAGAATATTGTCACTATTCTCGGTTCCAACCCTCTTCCGAGGTCTATAAAGCTGAAGTTTCTTCCTGACTATGCTCACGCTGAAAGCATGGCCCGGATTGTTCCGAAAATACATGACATTATTCCAGACGTTGATATACGCTATAATCAGGCATTTCTCGGTCAGATTGAGCAGAATGCAAGGTTGTTTACCATATTGACGGGTGGTATTGGTGTGTTGATTTCAGCGGGCACCGTTGTTCTGATAGGCTATACCATACGCCTTGCCATGTACTCAAGGCAGGAAAAGATCAGAACCATGCGTCTGGTTGGAGCAACGGGCTGGTTTATAGGTGCGCCCTATATTATCGAAGGGGCGCTTCAGGGGCTGCTTTCCGGCCTGCTCGCTGCAGGGGCTGTTTATCTGCTGTTCGATCAACTGCTCTTCATGTATGAACCGGAAGTGTATAAGGTAATGCAGCCTTCTGCGCTTATGATTTACCCGTCAATTGTTGTCCTGGGTCTTCTGCTGGGTATTTTTGGCAGTGCCTTGTCCGTGAGCAAATATCTCAGGGTTGTTTCAAAACGATAGCCGATTTTATTGTTCAAGAGCGTAGAGGAGGCTGATCTCTGAACTCCAGGCATCGGAGTCAGGAGTTTCAAGGATCAGCGGAATCTCTTCAAAAGCCGGGGTATTCATGATGCAGGAGAAGACCTCCATCCCGATTGTTCCTTTCCCGATGCCTGCATGGCGGTCAACCCGGCTGCCCAGAGCTTGCATTGCATCGTTGAGGTGCATTCCCCGCAGGTATTTGAGTCCGACAATACGGTCAAACTCACTGAAGGTGAACTCTGCGGCTTCAGTGGTCTGCAAGTCGTAACCGCTGGCGAAGAGGTGGCAGGTGTCGAGGCATACCCCCACCCTTGTTTTATCGGCAACCTGATCGACCAGCGAGGCGAGTTGTTCAAACCGGTGGCCAAGATTGGTCCCCTGACCCGCTGTGTTTTCAATGACGGCAGTCACCCCTTTTGTTGCATCAAGCGCCATATTGATTGACTCAGCAATAAGCTTCAGGCATTGAGTCTCATCAATCTCCTTCAGATGGCTTCCGGGATGAAAGTTCAGCATGAGCAATCCAAGCTCTTCGACGCGCTGCATCTCTTCGATAAAAGCCTCTCGCGCACGCTGGAGCTTGTCGGGGTCGGGACTGCCGAGGTTAATGAGATAGCTGTCGTGCGGCAGAATGTGTTCAGGCTTGAAGCCGCCGTCACTGCAATTTTTTTTGAAGGCGTCAACTGAGGAGGTTGAGAGTTTTGGTGCTCTCCACTGACGCTGATTTTTGGTGAAGAGAGCAAATGCTTTTGCCCCGATGGCTGCGGCATGAAGTGGAGCATTCTCGACACCTCCCCCAGTACTGACATGTGCACCAACCCGTTTCATAAAAAAAATAAAATTAATCGGTTGTTTTGAAATTTTTTGCCTGTTCAGCGGTGAGATTCAGCGTTTTTCGAATGGTAAAAGCGCTCCCTCTGGATGATGATGTTGAAAGCATTTCGCCAAGCAGGCCGGTCGAAAAAAGCTGTACGCCAAGTATAAGCAGCAGGATGCCGAGAAAAAGAATCGGGCGGTTGCTCACCGGTTTATGAAGCAGAATTTTATCGAGGCTGACATAGAGGCTGATAAGAAAGCCGAAGAGAAAGCTTGTAAGGCCAGCCATGCCAAAAAAGTGCATCGGGCGGCGAAGATAGCGCGTGATGAAGAGCACCGAAAGAAAATCAAAAAGCCCTGAAAAAAACCTTGATGAACCATATTTGGTGCTGCCGAATTTTCTTGGATGGTGTGTAACCGGAAGTTCGGCAATCCTGAACCCCATCCACTGGGCGAGTACCGGAATATAGCGGTGCATATCTCCATTCAATTCAAGTCGTCGGGTTACCTCTTTCCGGTACACCTTCAGGCCGCAGTTAAAATCGTGAAGAGTGATGCCGGTAAAAAGACGAGTCACCCCATTGAACAATTTTGACGGAATGGTTTTGGAGATCGGATCCTTGCGCTGCTGCTTCCATCCGCTGACCAGATCATACCCTTCCTGCAGCTTTTTGATCATCTCCTTTATGGCAAAGGGGTCATCCTGCAGGTCAGCGTCGATGGTGCAAATGTAGTCACCGGTGGCGGCCGTGAATCCCGCAGAGAGCGCTGCGGTTTTTCCGAAGTTTCTCTGAAAGGAGATGAGGCGAAGCTTTGGCCTTGACGGAATCATGCTGCTGATCAGGGTAGACGAGTCATCGGTGGAGCCATCGTCAACCATGATAATTTCGTACTCAAACGGCTCCTGAAAGAGAGCGTGCAACTCCTTTTCGCACATGGCGGCAGAGAGTTGCTCAAGCAGCTCAGGAAGCGATTCCCGTTCATTGAAGAGCGGAACGACGATTGAGAGTTGACAGTTGTGTGTTGACAATGGACACGAGATAATGAACAAAAAAGTAAAGAGACAGGGGAAAGGTAAGGAGTAGAGGGGGCAAAGCCAAACTATACGCCTCTTCTTGAGGGATCCCAGAGGTATTTGTGGAGCTGGAGCTGGAGTCTTGCCCGGAGGCGGTCGCGGAGCATCCATTCGGCAAGTTCGGCAGGATCAAGTTTGCCGAATGCAACTCCCATCATGACGGTGAACGATTCGGTCAGTCGATGTTCATGCAGCAGTGATGTTGCCCACTCATAATCTTCCTTTCCGGCAATGACGATTTTGAATTCAAAAGTGTGGCGATGGGGAAGTTCCGCTTTAAGCGCAAGACGGATGTTATCGGGATTGTTCTGTTGTGCTACGCCAGAAGATGGCGGTTTGAGGTCAATGATTTTATGGACCCGATTGTCTACCTTTTCGACAGAGATAAATCCTCCAGTTTCAAGCAGTACCTTTTGATCAAGATCACAGAGCAGCTTCATCAGCGGGTAAACTGCTGGCTGAAGCAGAGGTTCCCCACCGGTGATTTCAATAAAGGGTGCCTGAAAGGTGAGCGCTCTCTGAATAATCTCTTCTATCTCCCGTTCGACGGCCTCATTTTCAGCGTAACCGGTGTCGCACCCGACGCAGCCATGGCCGCACCCTGCAAGCCGTATAAAAGCGCAGGGCCAGCCAGCAAAGGAACCCTCTCCCTGAATGGAGTGAAAAATTTCACTGATCTTGAGAGTGCTGGCGCTCATGATCTCCGTAAGGCCAGCAGCTTCTCAAGGGCATCAGGATAAAGCCTGTGTTCGCATTCCAGCACCCTTGCAGCAAGAGTCTCCGGTGTATCATCCGGCAAGACGGGTACGGTTCGCTGAAGCAGAATCTCTCCCTTGTCGTATTCCTCATTGACAAAATGCACCGTCGCTCCCGTTTCAGTTTCACCCGCCTCAAGCACAGCAGTATGAACATGAATCCCATACATACCCTCACCACCGAATTTCGGCAGAAGAGCAGGATGGATGTTGAGCATTCTGTCAGGAAATGCAGCCACAACAGCATCCGGTACCTTGCGCATATAGCCCGCCAGAAGAATGATATCGATCTGATGCTCTTTGAGCCGTTCAACCATGGTTTCGGCAAACTCATCAAAAGAGGCAAACTGTTTCTCGGTGATATGAAGCGTTGATATGCCGTTCTGCTGCGCAAATTCCATGGCTCCACACTGGCTTCGGTTCGAAATGCAGAGGACAATTTCCGCAGGGAGTTGTTTGTTCCTGATCGCCTCAAAAAGCGCCTTGAAATTGCTGCCGTTGCCGGAGCAGAAAACGGCGA
>Ga0209083_1003332_pt1 | contig 13620 bp, 10 predicted proteins | sample AM7aDNAmetaG_FD_184132 | JGI IMG/M metagenome (GOLD analysis project Ga0209083, IMG submission 184132) | Freshwater microbial communities from Finland to study Microbial Dark Matter (Phase II) - AM7a DNA metaG (SPAdes) (version 3) | ecosystem: Environmental > Aquatic > Freshwater > Lake ...
TTGATTCAGATGCCAAATACAACCGCTTACCTCTTTCATCTAAATGAGGAAGCAACAAAGTGAATTTTTCTTCCAAACGTTTATCGTCTTGCATACATTGAATTTTGCACAAATGTACACATTATTTCATATCACATCCTAAATGCCAAACCCAGGAATATCATCATTGTCCCGTTTTTATTTGAGGGTAAAACAATGGGGGTGTTAGAAATAGGCAGACTTACTCTCTTTAATGAAACCGAAAAGGAATTCATTGCTATTTCAATGGACAGTATTGGCATCCGTGTCTATTCGGCCCTGGCCAGAAATAAGATGCATGAACTGCTTGAAGAATCACAGGTTCAGAGTGAAGAACTTCAATCCCAACAGGAAGAATTGAAACAAATGAATGAAGAACTTGAAGAGCAGACTCAATATCTGAAAGTACAACAGGAGGAGTTACAAATTACAAATGAAGAGCTGGAAGAACAAACCCAATCGTTGGAGGAGAAAAATAAAGAAGTTGAAGAATCAAGGAATGATATTGAGACGAAGACGAAACAACTTGAGATAAGCAGCAGGTACAAATCTGAATTTCTTGCAAACATGTCGCATGAGTTAAGAACTCCTCTTAACAGTTTGCTTATCCTGTCAAAAGATTTATCTGAAAACAGGAAGAAAAACCTTGATGCCATCCAAGTCGAATGCGCAGAAATAATTTACAAGAGTGGCACTGATCTTCTTATGTTAATTAATGAAGTTCTTGACCTTTCCAAGATAGAAGCGGGAAAAATGGCAATTATTGTTGAAAGCGTTTCGCTGAAATATTTTGCAGATAATATTTTTCGCGATTTTAAACATCTTGCTGAAAAAAAAGGGCTGGAACTTACATGTAAATTGGGCACCGCACTGCCTGAAACCATCCGCACCGATTTGCAACGATTGAACCAGATTGTAAAAAATCTCTTGTCCAATGCAATAAAATTCACCGAAAGAGGAAGCGTCAATATAACAATTGAATGGAATTCAGAAACGACCTTAAGCATTTCTATAAGAGATACCGGGATAGGAATACAGGAAGACAAACAAATAGCTGTATTTGAGGCTTTTCAGCAAGCCGAAGGTGGCACATCCAGAAAATACGGAGGTACGGGTTTGGGTCTTTCCATTTCAAGGGAGCTGGCCAGGTTATTAGGTGCTGAAATTAAGTTGATCAGTAAAATAAACGAAGGTTCAACTTTTTCCCTTATAATTCCACTGGAGATAGTTAACCTACAGCCATTTTCGGAGCCTTACAAAAAAACAGACCCAGGTTTCAAGATACCCAGCCCTGAACAGGATCCGAAATATGTAAATTATCCCGGTATTGCAGACGATAGGGATAAAATTACCACAGGCGATGCGATCCTGCTTATCATAGAAGACGATCTTCAATTTGCCTCTATCCTGGAAGTACAAGCCAATAAAAAGGGATTCAAATGTTTGATGGCAGCTAGTGGAGAAGATGGTTTAAATCTTGCTGCAAAATACAAACCCAATGCGATCATTTTGGATATGGGCTTGCCGGGTATTAACGGACAACAGGTATTGACCGAATTAAAAGCAAACCCATCAGTAAGGCACATTCCGGTACATATACTCTCTGCAAATGATCCGTCGATAGAAGCGATCAGGGAAGGAGCCATTGAATGTCTTGTGAAACCGATCGATAAGAAAGATCTGGATGAGGCATTGAACAGAATTGAATGCCACATCAGCAAAAGAATAAAAAACGTACTTCTTGTAGAAGACAGTGAGAATTCGAGAAAATCTTTGCGCATTCTGATTGGGAAGGGAGATGTGAACTGCCTTGAAGCTGAAACAGGTAAAATGGCAATGGAAATATATCAACAAAATCACATTGACTGCCTCATCCTTGATCTGGGTTTGCCGGATATGAGCGGGATTGACCTGATCAACAAATTGGAGAATAGTAAAGGGCAAGACATGCCACCCATCATTGTTTACACTGGCAAAGAACTTACGAAAGAAGAGAATGCAGAACTTCAAAAGCATGCTGAGGCAATAATTATAAAAGGGATCAAATCGGAAGAACGATTGTTGGATGAAACAGCTCTTTTCCTTCACAGGACAATAACCAGTCTTCCCAAATCCAAGCAAATTATCATCAACAATTTACAAAATAAGGAGGCTATATTTAATGACAAAATAATATTATTGGCAGATGATGATTCACGAAATGTTTTTGCCCTATCCAAAATATTAAATGAACGTGGAATGGTGATCATAAAAGCAGAAAATGGGAAATATGCGTTGGAGGCTTTGGATAATCATCCAGAAATTGACCTTGTATTGATGGATATTATGATGCCTGAAATGGATGGTTATGAAGCCATTAGGCAGATAAGATCTCAAAAAAAACACCATGGTTTACCTGTGATTGCGCTTACTGCAAAAGCCATGAACAATGACAAACAAAAATGCATTGATGCTGGTGCCAACGATTATATAGCAAAACCCATTGATGTTGAGCGCTTGCTATCCCTGATGCGTGTATGGATGAGTTAATAAGTATAAACAATTGCTAATTAAATAATTACAATGGAATCAGACAAACCTGTTAAAATATTGCTGGTTGACGACCGGGCAGAAAATTTATTCTCACTGGAAGTGATTTTTTCGGATGAGAATTACGTGTGTGTCAGAGCGAATTCGGGCGAAGAAGCCGTAAATATTCTCACCAATGATGAGGATTTTGCCATTATATTGATGGACGTGCAAATGCCGAAGATGGATGGATTTGAAACAGTAGAACGAATCCGGCAAAATAAAAAACTAAAACATATACCTATTATATTCCTGACTGCCAGCATGGATAGTTCAGTTCAGATATTCAAAGGCTATCTTGCCGGAGCAGTCGATTATCTTACCAAACCATTTTCTCCGGTAATTTTAAAGGCAAAAGTGGCTGTTTTTGTTGATCTGTTCAAAAAGAATTATGAATTGCTTGAGCAGGCAGAAGAGATGAAAAGGCTCAATAAAAATGTGGCTATCGAAAAATTACTTTCCAAATATACTCTGAGCCTAATCGAGGCAATCCATGATCCATTGTTTGTAATCAACCTCGAAGGTACAATAACGGATATGAACAATGCGTCAATAAAAATAACCGAAGCAATATCGCGCAGCAATTTAATTGGCGCATTATTTTCTGACTATTTCACCGACGTCCACAAGGCGGGTGAAGGTTGCCAAAAAGTACTATCTGAAGGTTTTCTTATCTGTTATCCGTTAACCTTTAAGAACAGTCAGAGAACCAATGTATTGTTCAACGGATCAGTTTACAATGATGACAGAGGAAAAGTTTTGGGGGCTGTATTGGTTGCGAGGGAAGTTTCTGCCTGAATGAGGTTTGAGAAGTTTCAAAAAAGAGGTCATACCGACCTCTTTTTTTGATTTTCTACTTATCTTAACCTTATTGACATTATCCTCCTGGTTTGACTTATTTATTTGCCAATCAGACATTTAGCTTAAATGCCATTTTCTGTGCTGTCAATGCCAGTTCTGTGGCAAGAAAACAATGATCCTGCGACATGGCAGTTTCTGTGCGGTTGACCACATCACTTACAAGTTGTTCACCATAAGGCATATACACTTGTGAGCAATCGAAATATAGTGTTTCCTTCTGGTTGACCAGGAACAAATGGTTGCCTCCTTTGCGACCGGCAATGTCAACGTACTTTCGCATTTCGATGTAACCTTCGGTACCCAGAATAAAGGTCCTGCCGTCGCCCCATGTGCTTAGGCCGTCGGGTGTGAACCAGTCGATACGGATATATCCGGAAGCGTGGGGACTGCGCACGTTCATATCGCCGAAATCACAATATTGGGGATATTTAGGATTATTGAAATTCCCAATCTGAGAAGCACTGACCTCTGCTTTTTTGGAGTTGGTGTAAAAGAGAAACTGGTCGCACTGATGTGAGCCAATGTCGCACAAAACTCCGCCAGCCTTCTCGGGCTCCCAAAACCAGCTGGGACGGGTGGTTGGATTAATTCTGTGAGGCCCTAGGCCAATCGTCTGAATAACCTTTCCGATCGCTCCTGAAAAAACAAGTTCCCCTGCTTTTACAGCCGCCGGATTGCTTAATCGTTCGCTGTAAACGATCGAATAGATGCGTTTTGTCTCTTTCTGGACTTTTTTCACCTCTTTAAATTGGTCGAAAGACAGTATGCCTGGCTTGTCGGTCATGTAGTCTTTTCCCGATTTCATGACCCGGATACCAATCGGTGCCCTGTCAACTGGAATGGCAGCACTTGCCACCAATTGAATGGATTTGTCCTCAAGGATTTCGGCTTCGCTTTTTGCAACTTTGACATTCGGATAGCGTTTCGTAAGATCGGGCAACAATTCCGGCTCCTTTGAATAGACAGCAACCAATTGACCACCACCTGCGATCAGCGAACTGACCATACCCATAATATGGTTGTGATTGATCCCAATAACCGAAAAGCGGATCGAATCCTTGGGGGCCGGACGTTTCTCCTGCTGTAGGATGATCTCCTTGACATTGTTCATGTTGGTACTGCCTTGTCCAAATAGGTCTGTTGGCAACATCGTTGCGGCTGCCAGCCCTGAAGCCGAGGCGAAAGAGTTCCTTAAAAAATTGCGTCTGTTCGATTCCATAATCTCTTATTTTGGTTTTTATTGTAATAATCTGATTTTTAGCTTAAAGAATTACCATGTTTAATCTGGGCTTTGCGATTTGATCATGGATGTGAGATGGTATCCAATAAGCATTTAGCTGTTAGGGGTCTACTCGATTGCGCGATCATTGTTTTATTTACATTTCTGACGAAATCTTAGACTATCACTCTGTAGTGTTTATTTCTAATGTAATCTTCTACAGATTTAATAAATTCGTTTAAAAAATCACAAATATATCTCTTAGCATCATCTAATTGAGAGAAAGTGGAAGAGCTACCTACTTCTATGAATGTTTTTTCTCCGTGTGCTAGCCAATTTCTTTTCTTCTTTACATCAATCAGAATTAGACCATGAATATTTTTATCATATATACTTTGAATATTGCCAATATTTATTTTCATTGAATTTGCTGTGGCAAAAATAGTCCTGGCATCTAAAGATCCTCCATAGTTAATTTCATTTGAAGCCAATGTAATAGTATCTGTGAAAATTTTATTTGCGACTTTCATTATTGTTTCTACAATTGTTTCCTTTGTCTTTTTGTCATCATGTTTATAAAGATTATTGAGCCAATATTTTTGAACAGCTTCAATAATGTCAAAATATTTTAATCTATTATCATTAATTTCATCAAATATATTTGTAATTGAATTGTAAACTGTTGATTCAATTAAGTTATATAATAATAAATATGCAGTAGAACGTAATGTGTCAATTTTAGAAGGGCTAATTGGTAATACTTTTTCTTGATCACTATTAATATCAAATGCTGAAATTTTAGGTCTCTCCATTTCAATAATTCTCAAGATTTCATAAAAAGAATCAATCTCGCCAACTCTTTTATCGAACTCCTCTCTAATTGTCATAGGTCAGTGTATTTAATTCTATGTTTTCCAAAAGACAATCTCTAACAAATTCAATTCGACCAATAACCTTGCTTTTGTTATTTGCAGCATCAGAGGTAGTCCATTTTTTAAATTCATTTGAGTTAAGCCAATCCACATTTGAAGTTGACAAGTCCGATTTTTCTCTTAAAGCTAAAATTGTACCAACAGCTATTGCTTCAAAACGAACTCTTGGGATTGATTTCGCTTTTTCTGATTTTTTAAATGCATTAGGAAAGTTATTTTCAACAAAATCTAATGTTTTTACCAACTCCACCCTCATTATTTCTTTCATGCTTTCATTAAAATCCTTGTCAATTTCAACTATGTAATCATCCATGAATCCTTTTACAGAATGAACAAAGTTTTTATAATTATTAGATAGGGCGTAAAACCTAGAAATCAGCTCTTCTTTTTCTCCCCTTAATTTCTCTGTTTTTTTTGTTGAACTAAATAGGGCGTTAAATATAGGTGACTCAGACATGTCTAAGATAAAAGAATAGAAGTTATTTCCAATGAATTTCCCTTTTCTAATTTCCGCAGGTGCTAGTCGTTCTCCACCTTCATTTACTCTTCTAAAGATATCAGCACGAATACCTTCATCAGTATTTTGATTGATAATATAAAGTTTTAATGTAGTATTTGAAAACTTTCTTTTTCTTGCCGTTTCTAAATCATTAAATATAAACCCATTAAGATAGTTTAATTCTTCTAATTCAGATAAGATTAAGTCATTATCCACGAAAGATTTAACGGATGACAATCTCTGAACTCCATCAAGTAATTCCAAATTACCATCTTCATCTAATTCAAAGGCAAACAATGGTTGTAATGGTACTCCCATAAATATAGACTCAATAAATTTGGATTGCATATTTTCCGGCCAAATAAAATTTCTTTGATATGTTGGAACATACAAACCAGAAATTGCATCATCCTCAAAATTTGATTTTTCACCTTTCAATACAAATTTTTTAAGTAGTTCTCCAATAGAAAAATCAGCAATTCTATAATTATAATCAACTTGTATCTCTTTTAATTGATTTTCTGCTTGTTCGACTTCTTCAGGTGTCTTCATATTAAATAGATAAATGTTTTTTAATACTTTTCGCAATAACTTCGCCTAATCTAACTGGTACCGCATTGCCTATTTGTCTGGCGACCATAACTGTAGAAAAGTCGTCGGCATTATCGAAAAAATCATAGTCTTTTGGAAAAGATTGAAGTATTGAAGCCTCTCTAAGTGAAATACCTCGATCTTGTTCTGGATGCCCAAAACGACCATTTCCATAACCAATACAATGTGTGGTCATCGTTGGGGACGGTTCTTCCCATTTCATTCTACCATAAACACTTGAATATGTCTTGCCTGAATTCTTTTTATGACATTCAAGTTTTAAATCTTCAGGCCAATCCTTCCAACCACCTCCGTAAGGTGTAGCTTTAATTCTTAATTTATTTATTGGTGAAAGTTTTCTAGCAAAATGAAGCTTATCTTTTGGATTAAATTCACCATCATTAATCGGGGGTAATTCACCAATAGCATCCATAACTGTAACGAAGTTTTTTTTGGTATGCGTTTTTGGTATTAAAACAATTGGTCCAAGTTTAGAAGCCATTAGAACTAATCTTTTTCTGTTTTGAGGAATTCCATACTCAGGGCTATTAACTATTTCAAAATGTACAAAATAACCTTCTAATTCTAAAGTCTTAATAAAATCGTTAAAAACTGGTTCTTTTTTAAAATTAATTAATTGAGAGACATTTTCCATTGAAATTATATGAGGCTTAGTCTCAATAATTAATCTTTGGAATTCATATAATAACTTCCACTTTTCAGAATTTTTTTTTTCAGAATCTTTAAAAGTATATGAAGAAAATGGTTGGCAAGGAGCACAACCTACTAAGATTTTTATTTTTGCATTTCCTAATAGTTTTTCAATTTCAATTGCAGTAATTTCTGTAATACTTTTGGAAATAAATTTTGAGTTGTTATTGCTTTCAAATGCAAATTTACAAGTATGATCAATATCAATACCTGCAACAACATTAAACCCTTCTCTAATAAAACCATGAGTTAGACCGCCAATGCCACAAAATAAATCTACAACTGCAATATCTTTAATATTCATTTTGTCTTTTCAACTATATTATTACTATAATTCACAAAAATACAAAAAAACTTCCATACTTTTTTCATACAAAGTATTAATATTCAGTATCTGTTTACAATTACACACCACGAATAAACAAGCACCACCGTGGTCTTTATTTCAGTTTTAATCCAATCTCAAATTGTATGTAATACATTAAATGTCAATTAATTTTGCCTATAAATATCGTTTCCATTTTTCCTTCTGTTTTAAAAGTCACCTTAATACAATCAAAATTGAAACAGCATTGCTAAAGTAACCCTTTATTCAAATGACTAAATCATTCAAACTCATTAATTTTTCAGGTTGCTAACAGTTTGAAAGTATCAATTTCCCTGACACGTGGAATCACATTGCCCGGAATGAACCATAAATAATTTAGGGTCCAGAGTAAACTAAGTCAACCAGCCACCCCCGAAACCCCCTCACAGCATAGTAAGATTCTGCACCATTATGATACACAAAGACATGGTTGTAGCGACGGTCACAAAAGAGAGCACCGCCACGTTTCCGAATCTCGAAAGGGGTTTTTACCCAGCTCGATGTTTTAAATCGAACTCGCCAAGTTTTTGCAACTCGCGGTATTGATCTTCCGTTAAAAGTTCGATCCCCATTGCGGCAGTCATGTCACTGGCGTTGTTTTCGGGTTTAAATTCTTTCCATCTCATTGAGCAACCACAGTTTTTCAGGACTGGCTTCCAGCCTTGCCTGAATAAGTATGCTTATTCGCTATGAGAAAATTGTACAATCAAGTAATCTCTGTAAATATCAGGTTCAACTTGTGCAGATTTTTTCGGGAAAACCAGTATAGCTACAAAATACACTTGGTGCGAAAATTCTCCACCAGGCTTTTAGCCTTTCGGTGATCTACTTGATTAGCAGCGGTTTTTATTTCTTGGAAAACATATTTCTCATTCTTGGGTAAAGGTTTTTTAAACTCTATAATATGGAATAATGTGTCGTTTTTGAGGCAAAGTCTATAACCCAGCTGGTAACAGGTCTTGTTCCATTTTGGTTAGGCTGTAGGAATATAAATATCAAACGTTGCTCCTTTGTTTAATTCGCTTGTTGCTGTGATGATTCCGTTGTGATTCTCTACTATTTTTTTTACGATGGCAAGCCCGATTCCGGTACCAGCATATACATCTTTTCCGTGAAGTTTTTGGAACACTTCAAAAATACGTTCGCTGAAATGTGGCTCAAAACCGATGCCGTTGTCTTTGATCGTGATATGGCAATAACTTTTTTCGGGCGAAAGCTTCCTATTGTTTAATTTACTGTCTTTTACGATACTGCTGTTTATTATTATGTGCGATGGTATGTCGGGTTGTGAAAATTTGAGCGCATTACTGATGAGGTTATACATGAGCTGGCGAAACTGAAAAGCGATGATGTGGGCTGAGCAGAGTTCAGCGGCTTCGATGGTTGCATGTTTTTCCTGAATGGTATCCCTTAGTTCGGTTTTTACTTCTTCAACAATAATACTGAGGTCCATTTTTTCAAACTTGTGATCGGTGGTGTTGATGCGGGAAAAGGCAAGCAAATCGTCGATAAGTTGCTGCATTCTTCCAGCTGCCAATTGCATCCGCTGAAAATTATATTTACCTGTATCAGAGAGGTTTTCATTTTCATTTTCGAGTATAATCGAGACAAAGGTCTGTATTTTTCGGAGTGGCTCCTGCAAATCGTGACTTGATATATACGTAAAAGCCAGTAACTCCTTGTTGGCAATGATCAACTCTGCTGCCCGTTTTTCTTTCTCTTCGTTTTGAAAGGCAAGTTCTTTGTTGGCAATGATCAACTCTGCTGCCCGTTTTTCTTTCTCTTCGTTTTGAAAAGCAAGTTCCTTGTTGGCAATGATCAACTCTGCTGCCCGTTTTTCTTTCTCTTCGTTTTGAAAGGCAAGTTCTTTGTTGGCAATGATCAACTCTTCTGCCCGTTTTTCTTTCTCTTCATTTTGAAAAACAAGTTCTTTGTTGGCAATGATCAACTCTGCTGCCCGTTTTTCTTTTTCATCATTTTGAAAGACAAGTTCTTTGTTGGCAATAATTAATCCTGTTAACAGTTTTTCATTCTCTTCTTTTTGATGGGCGAGATCTTTGTGGGCAATGATTAATTCATTCTCCTCATTCAGGTTTTTTATTTTAATCATATTCTGTCTCAACAATGATAATTTTTCAATGGTTCCTAAATAATCAAACTGTTTTGCACTGTAATCACAAAATTTTCTCTGGTAGGTTGTGAAGTGTTTTCTTGTGCTATAAGTGCAAGCGAATGTTGAATTATTTTTTTGAATTGTGAAAATTCGGATGGCTTGCGAATGAAATATTGTGCCCCGTTTTGGTAAAGCTGGTTCACAACCTCTTGCTCAAAGGAAGTGGAGAAAATGATCACAGGAAGCTGATTCAGCTTTTTGCTGAGCTTTATTTCTGATAAACATTCAAAGCCGTTTTTGCGCGGCATATTGAGGTCGAGGAAAAGGACATCAGGAGATTCGTTTGTTTCATTCATAAGTAGTTGCATGAGTTGTTCCCCATCATGCACGACCGTAAGATGCGTTGACAGCAGCAATTCGTCCAATGCTATTTTAAAAAAAATGCAATCATCAGTATCGTCATCTGCAAGCAGAATGTTCAATTGTTTTATATTCATCCGTTAAAGAGATTTTTTACCTGATTCTTTTTCCGCCACCCTTATAATTACCTGGTGAATGACCTCTTTGAGTTGAGCCAAATTATTGGACTTGCGAATAAAATCATGCGCGCCAATTTTCAAGAGCGTTTTTATCAGGTCTTCCTCATAAATGATGTCCCGTGGAAAAGAAGATGAAAACATTACCACGAGAATATCTTTCAGCTTCTCATCTTCTTTTATTTCACATAAGCATTCAAACCCGTTTTTACGGGGCATATTCAGGTCAAGGAAAAGAACATTGGGCAGATGTCCTACATTTTTGTAAAGGTAATCCATCAGTTGTTCTCCGTCGTTAACAGTTGTAAGATTCGTGGGTATAGAAATTTCCTTCAACACCATTTCAAAAAAGTCACGGTCATCCTGATCATCCTCCGCAAGCAATATATTCAATTTTTTTGAATCCATTTTTAAAATTTCAGAAAAATAAACGTGAAATCGCTTATAACGTTAACTTTGACCTGCGAAGGAATTCAATTAAATGATCTATAAGTTGCACAATTCTATAAATAAATTGCAGAATTCACACATTTAGTTTATTTCTTGTCTGTCGGTTGTGAGAAAAACTTACTTGAAATACTTTTGTATTAGTGAGAGCAATTCATCTTTCAAAATTGGTTTTGCAATATAATCGTTGCAGCCCACTTCAATTGTCTTTTCCCTGTCGCCCGATAGTCCAAAAGCTGTCTGTGCTATAATCACAACATCTTTGTTGAATTGCCGGATTTGTCGGGTAGCTTCATGACCATTCAAATCAGGGATTTGAATATCCATTAGGACTAAATCAAGGTCAGGATGGGTACGGCAAAGTTCGACGGCTTCACGACCAGTCCTTGCTTTTATAATTTCTGTGCCAAATTGTTTGACCATTATAGTGATCAAAATTTCCGATGTTTCATCGTCTTCAGCGATCAATATTTTCAGTTTTTTAATCTGATTCGTTTTGTCTTCCTCCGGAACAACTTTTGCAGCAACATTTTTATCTTCCGGTTCAGCATTGTAAGGTAAAGTAAAATAGAATGTTGAGCCAATGCCCTCTTCGCTTTCCACCCAAATTTTGCCGCCAAGCATTTCAACATAGGCTTTAGAAATCGACAACCCCAATCCTGCTCCCTGCCGGGCCATTTTATCTGAAATATCAGCTTGTACAAAACGCTCAAAAATGGCTTTCTGCCTCTCTTTTGGTATCCCGATTCCCGTGTCTTTAATGTAAAATTCAAGGGTTTCATCCCTTTTCAGATAACCAAATTCTATTGCACCTTCTTTGCTGTATTTAATGGCATTTTTAACAAGGTTGGTCAGAATTGAATAGACTTTCTCACTGTCTGTCCTGATAGTGGCTTCTTTTGCCGACAAGGAGTTTTTGAATAGAAACTTCATCCCTTTTTCTTCAACCTGGGGTTTAAAGAACAGATAAATAAATTCCATTTTCTCGTTTATATCAATGTCCTTTAAATTAAGGTTCATTAGACTGGCTTCTATTTTTGAAATGTCAACAATGTCATTGATGATATTGAGCATTCTGGCACCGCTTTTCTCAATAATCCTTATGTATTCTTGCTGTATTTCACCAGTAAGGCCGGGTTCTTTCAATAATTCGGAAAAACCGAGAATGCCATTCATCGGAGTCCTTATTTCATGAGACATATTGGCGAGAAATGCAGATTTTAATCTGTCGCTTTCTTCTGCATGCTCTTTAGCCTGAATTAATTCCAGAACTGTTTGGTATTTTTCAGTGATATCGGAAGCAATGCCAACACGTTTGATAATTTGACCGGAATCATCAACAATCGGAACGGTTTTAGCATTAATCCATCTTATTTGATTATCAGCCCTAATAATACGATACTGATACTCGAATAACCCTTTCTCTTTAAATTCGTTTGAATGAAGGATTTCCTGTACAAATGGTTGGTCATCAGGATGTACTTTTTCTGTAAATATTTGAGGGTTTTCATAGATTGACTGACATGGAACACCCCAAATCTTTTCAAATGAAGGGCTTACATAAATCATCTCGCTGTCAGTCCGCAACCAAAAAACTTCATCTATATTTTCAGCAATTTGTTTGAATTTATTTTCGAAATCCTCGGCATTAGCTAAGGCTATAACCAATTCTGCTGCCTGTTTGGCTTTCTCTTCATTTTGAAAACGAAGTTCTTTGTAGGCAACAATTAATTCATCGGCTCGTTTCCCTTTTTCTTCATTTTGAAAGGAAAGTTCTTTGTTGGCAATAGTTAACTCAGCTGCCCGTTTGGCTTTCTCCTTATTTTGAAAAACAAGTTCAATATTTGCGATAACCAACTCTGCTGCACGCTTTGCTTTCTCTTCGCTCTGAAACTTAATCTCTAAATTAGCAATGATCAATTCGGCTGCGCGTTTCTCTTTTTCTTCATTCTGAAAGGCAATTTCCTGAAGGGCAATGGCCAATTCCTGCTCAAGCTGAATCCGCTTGTCTTTGTCAATGTCCTTAATTGCATTCAAGTATAAAAACTCCCTCTGTAGTTCCGTTAACTCCTTTTTGAGTTCTTCGTTTGTCTTTTCCTGAAAGTCCATAGTCAGATTTGTTTTTATTTATGAAATGTCATGTCAAAGGTGGTAGAAGCCATGATTTGTAGTAAGTTCTTGGAAAAATGCAAAAATACAAAGTTCGGGGACTAAAAATACAGATCGGTGAAAATATTTTTACAAAGTTTGAAGGATCTTCTTGCATTGGATGGACAGTGTCCAAAGTCCTATTCCTCGTGCTAAGATTGGCGTAGCATTCCAGAGATTTATTAAAAATGCGGCAATCTGAATGTCCCGATTTTTACCTCGAAGATCCATAAGAATTATTGGCATGGCGTGTGAGGATCTTCGAAAAGCTTTTAGTAATAATTTTTCTATGGTATTTAACCTTGCTAAAATATGAGTCCATCTTATTAATCAGATCGAAGCGATTCCGTGTTAAAGCCAATACATGCTCCTTTGTGTTTGTCAGCGTAATGAGACCACAATAAAAGATTATTTTCGACTTCGCTAAAGCATGTAACAAATGTCGTTTGTTTCTTCTTTTCAAATAGTCTTGCAATATGGTTGTCTGGTGTAACTCTTGTTTCTAAACGAACTTGCTCATTATATCTTCTTTTTTCGTTCTTTGTCATATCCATGCCATATTTTTTCAAACTCTCAAGATGATGTTTCACAGACATTTTTCTGTCAACCA
>Ga0209083_1003333_pt1 | contig 13618 bp, 10 predicted proteins | sample AM7aDNAmetaG_FD_184132 | JGI IMG/M metagenome (GOLD analysis project Ga0209083, IMG submission 184132) | Freshwater microbial communities from Finland to study Microbial Dark Matter (Phase II) - AM7a DNA metaG (SPAdes) (version 3) | ecosystem: Environmental > Aquatic > Freshwater > Lake ...
GCGCCTAGTGCTGCTGATTGCGCATCAACATCACCTTGAGAATAACTCCAGTCTGCGGTCGCTAATGAACGAGCATAAATAAGTGCACCGAGAGAACCAACTACATGGTCTCCGTTATCTTCCCCTTCAGGCGCATTTTCAGAAATCAATCCATCTGCAATACCTCTGGTTGTATCAAGAGCATAAGTATCACTATAAGGAATAAGAGGAGAATACCACCAATAACCATAAACAACATTCCAAAGCGCGGCCGTTTCGTTATCAACTTGTCCTTGGGGATTACTGCTGTTAGCAGTATAAGTCGATATCGCTACACAAGTTGCGTCGTGGTCAGCACAATAATGTTGTCCAGGATTTCCACAAGGGTCATACCAACAAGCATATGCATTTGAATTCCAAGCATTATCATGGTCCCACATGTTTGAAGGTGGTATTTGATACCCATAAAAACTACCGTTAGCCCAATCTATTGCCGATTGTGCATCGTCAACAGCTACTTGAGGATAACTGCTATCTACACTAGCATATACAGACAAGATGTAACTGAGATTATCAAAATCCCAGCCAGGGTAACAGGTTGGTTGATAATCATCACGACAATTATTATTAAGAGTCGCCTGAGCAGCGCTTCTTGTCTGGTCAAGACTCCATGTATTAGAAGGTTGTATTTGACTTCCATTTAAAGTATCAACAGCCCCCCGTATTGCACCAGCTGCAATATCAACATCACTTTGGGGATAAGTGTTGTCTACAGCTGAATATTGACTCAAAATGGAATTGAGACTATCAAAAGCCCAGCCAGGGTAACAGGTTGGTCGATCCTCACGACAATAACCAAGAGATATAGAAGCGTCATATCTCGCACCATTAAGATTGTCTACATTGGAAGGTTGGTTGGGCGAGGAGACAGCGGTCTGTATTGCTGATTGTAATACTCCGAGAGCCAAATCAACATCTGACTGTGAAAGATGACAGAGATAACTTCTATCAGTACTTGGTGTGGCTGCTCTTAGCGCTGCTACTACGGCGGCAGAAAAACATCCTGGAGTAACATCATCAAAACAAGCTGGTGGAGGAAACACAATATTATCATTTGCATTTTGTATAGCGTCATAAAGTGAGCCATAATTTGAACAAAGAGAGGTGTTATAAGTATCTATAGCTCCGTTTAATGTAGCGGTTTGTGCATCAACAACTTCTTGTGGGTCAGCGACACTTGATGTTGCCGCATCAATAGCATCTTTGAGGGCACTATTAGAACCTACAAAATGCTCCAATGGAAAATTTAGTTCTTCAGAGTGTTGATTATACAATTCGGTTGCGCTAGCTACTGCAATATTAAAATTTGTTAGGTCTGGAATTGTCCAACCCGGACCGCCATCTGTAATAGTCCAACCCAAAGTATCAACAAGATATTTTCTTGAAAAATATGCAGAAGACGAATAAGTGGAACTACCAGCGGAGAAAGTTATATCTGTAGCTGGTTGCTCACCATATCTTCTAAATGATGCCCATCCATTTAATATCGCATCGTATGTTGTTGTTGAAAGCGTAACCCCATTAAACATACCATCTAACCTCAAACTAGAATTCATCGGTGTCCATGTGCCGCCAAGAATTTGGTCAAAAGATGTGGCGCCTTCAAACATCCATCTACGGTCATCACCATGGAGAAGCAAATTCCAATTTCCAATCGGTTGATTAAATGAAGTGGCATTTTTAAACATCCCATTAAATGCCTGCATTTGCACTTGGGAAACGTCCCAATTTCCAATTGGCTGATTGAAAGCCGTAGCATTATAAAACATGGAATTCATAAACCAAACATTTGAGGTATTCCAATTGCCAATAGGTTGATTGAAATTTGGAGTATTTGCAAACATGTAAGACATGTTTCCAACATTTGACATATTCCAACTATTCATAGAAGGAACTGTACTAATATTGCTACCATCAAAAGCATGGGACATACTTGTAGAACTAGCTGTGTCGAGTGTATCAGTTGCAGTAATGCTTAAATTTGATGTACCTAGAAAATAACCAAAACTAAGATCTGACCATACATATTGTCCTGGATTATTAGTAGTATCAAATAAAATTAATGAGCCCCACTGACTTATATTTGTAATTTTTTTACTATCATTTTTTGCACCTAAATTGCTTGAGATATAAAAACTCCAACCAACAATTTTTCCACTTATTGTCACCGTATAAACACCAGGGGTAGAATATGTGTGTAAAACATTTTGAGCCCAGGCATCAACTGATGTAATAGTGTCTGTATTTCCATCACCCCAGTCAACAGTAAAACCATACGATACACAATCTTTAAAGTCGTCCCACTCCTCAGCGTTTGTTATTAGAGGAAGCTGTATTTGATTATTCGCACTTGAGCCGGATGAAGTATTTCTCGTATCCCATGTTGAGATAAACGGCGTTGGTGCTGGGTCAACAATATAATCTATATCAACACTTCCCGTGACTTTTAGGTCAAAAATATCTGTTGGTGTAGCAAGATTTTTTAGAAGTACTCGGTATTTGCCAGTATGATTGATATTATCAAAATTTGAATTAACACCATCATTTACTAGTGTAAGTTTGTCTCCTTCTGTTTGATTGCCCTCTGCATCAACATAAACAGGGTAAACATCAATACTTGCCGAGCCACTTGTGTTTGTTGGCTTTGCATAAATAGTGATGTCATTTGCTTTCATTAAAATTTGATTGAAAGTTGTTCTGACATATTGTCCATCATTGATGGTGGCGTAATTGCTATCTTTTGTTTTTACTGTGTCATAGATATCTGCAAGAATACTTTGGTCTATATCGAGCTCGAAAGCTTTTGAAATAAAAATGATTTCAAATGTTTGTGTTGAAAGGTGTGGAACTGTCCATTCTACATAATCAAGCCATCCATCTTTGTTTAGGTCGTATGCTTTGAAAACAACATTTTGGTCGCCATTATTTACCCATTTTATGTGTATTTTGTCTTCCTGACCGACTTTATAAATCTTTGGAATGTTTGTAAATGCTAAAACATTTGTTACTGGTGCATCGGGAGTATCTGATGCAGAAACGGTAACTATTTTTCCTGTGTCTGTATCTGCTTCTGAAATAACTGGCGCTGGAGTTTCGTATTCAACTTTGACTAGGTCTGTGCTTGATGCAGTTGAGGAAATAGTTGAAGACGCCGTTGATGTTGCAACTTGTTCTGAACTTGTAGATGTTTGTGATGAAGTTGATTCAACAGAACTAGATGATTCTGAAGTTGATGATGTAGATGCAACTACTTCAACCGAACTTGTTGATTCTGAACTTGTAGAAATTTCTTCGGATGAAGTTGCTGGAGTGACTGGTGCAACTTCAGATGATGTAGATACTTCTGTTGGATTTGTTTCTGACGGAGTTGAAACTGTTTCGGTTGAAGCAGGTGTCTCTGTAGAAGTTACTATCGGTGCAACGTCAACAACTGTTGTATCTGGTTCTGGTGGAGTTGCGACCGCGTCTTCAACAGTTGCAAACATATGGGAAGCTATTTTTGAAAAGAATTGGAAAATTTTTCCAAAAAATCCTAATTTTTGATTTGCTTCAGCAGATTGTTTTTTAATTGACTCTGCAAGTGCGAGTGATGATGTTGATTGACTTCTCTCGGCGGCTATTTTTGATAATTTTTTTCTATCTGCGGTTGTGATGGTAGAAGATTTTGTAGAAGAAACTTTATTTATAGTTGATGTAGATAGTTTTACATTACTTGCAACTTTTGGAATCTCTAAAAGGTGTTGATTATTATTTATTTCGGAAACCTTGATTGTTTTAATCCATTTAATAGACTGACCGGGAGTAGAAGGAAGCTGAGTTAAAGAAAAGTTTTTGACTATATTATCTGTTGAACTAGAATTATTTGGCAACATAAAAACAACAGATAATACAAAAATAAGTAGTAATACTATTGATAGAATAAAGGTTGGAGATTTTAAATTTATTTTTTTAAGTATATTCATCCCTGTTTTGATATTATACAAAAATAATAGCTTGAAATCAAGCTATCATCTGGTATAATGATAACATGAATACACAAATTGTAAATGGCGCCATAAATTCTTTTGTTGTCGCTAGCCCTTGGGTGATTGTTTTGTTGGTTTGGTCGCTTGTTTGGAAATTAATTGCTTTATGGAAAGCGGCAAAAAGAGGAGATTTAGTAATTTTTATTATTTTAGGTGTTTTGAATACAGGAGGTATAGCAGAAATAATTTATTTAGGTTATTTATATTTTAAAGGAAAAAAAAATAAGGGAATTGAAAAAAAATAATTAAAAAAGCGCCGCGGTAATCCGCGGCGCTTTTTTAATTATTGTATAAATTTAAAACTTTGGACAATTCCTTCAAGAATTGAAGTTACAGTTGTTTTATCAAATTCTTTTATACCTTGGTCAGAACTGTAATTATAAATATTAATTGAATGAATCGTGTATTCAATCGCATAGCATTGATTATTATAAATAGTTCTATAACTTGTAGTCTCATAAAAATTCCCAGCCCCAGCATCCGAAAAATTCATTTTTATAAATTTATTATTTCCTATCATTATTTCGCTTGTTGTTCCCATCGGACCGTAATTGTATGTTAAACAATTTTTTACAGCATCTCTATCTGCGCTTGTTCCAACTGTAAACTTCGCTTCACCAAAATTTGTTTTTGTAAAAAAAGTTTTTGGAATTTCTACAACAACTAGAAGTAATCCAAGATTATTTGTCCCCACACTCCAGTCCTGAGAAAAACCAACATCCCCGCCCGAAAGTGTAAATTGTTTTGGATAAGAAAAAGAAAATGTATTTGAGGTATCGATATAAATATTTGTATCGTTTTTTGTAACTTGACTTCCCGTCACACAATTTGAATATGTTGTAGTCGTGCCTTCCGTGAGAAATGCATTATCACCTTTTCCGATAAAAGTAGTTGAGCCAAGTTCATACCTTATACCCGAACCAGAAATTGTTTGCGGTAAAAGAATATTTTTTCCATCATTAAAAGTTAATACTGCATAATTTTTACCAAACTGAGCTTTGAGAATTCCTTCCCGACAATAGAAGTTTACTATATTACCAGCTGAATTTTTATTTTTTGTATTAAAAAAATATATTCCACCAACAATAGCTGCCACAATTATAATAATCAAATAATATTTTTTATTCATATGCGGAGAGGGCGAGATTCGAACTCGCGAGACCGTTTCCGGCCTTCCGGTTTTCAAGACCGGTTCATTCAACCACTCTGACACCTCTCCATGTACAATCTGCACCTTAAACAAGCATTAATTTACCTTAAATTTAGCCTATTCGCAAGTTTTACGTATATTTCTAATCTTTACAAAAATAAAAAACCACCTTCGTAATACTGAAGATGGTTTTTTCACTTCAAGCGGTTATTGTAGGACCGCTTGTTTCTTCACCTCTACTTCATTAATGCCAAAAGAGAAGTATCTTCCAACTTTTGGAAAACCTTTTCCTTTCCACCAGTTAACTGCCTGCTGTGTTGCCGCCCTTTTCGCAATGGATAGCTCTTTATTAATAGCTTTTTTTTCCAAAGCCTCGATGGCTTCTTTCTGAGGGACTCTTACGTTTATTCTAAACAGTTTGACTCCCTCATCTGATAGATCATCGGCATCTTCGCTAAAAGACCGATATTCGTATGGGAGGTCCAGCCCAACCCATGCCTCACGTATTTCCTTCGGAGCATCCCCCTCGGGTACAGCAATTATTTTTACCAGGCCTGGTTCTCTCATTGGAATCACCTCCGACTTTTAATTTTGACGCTTTGCTTCTGTAATAAATGCTAGCACAACTTTTTAATATATCAATACAGTTAAACGACATCAACAATTCTCAATCTTAACTCTTCCCTACCAAGGAAATTGCTTTTCTCTAGGTTTGCAAGTAAATTTATTTTTTCTCCTTTATCTATTTTTACGGAAAAATCTTCTGGCTTCATAAAAAATCCAATAGCAGAAATAATTTGCCCTTTATTATTCTTAAAATTAATTTTTAGATGGTCGTTTTTCTTTCCAAAAATTTTTACATCATCAATTTCAATATTATGAAATGCAAAAAGTGGTTTAGGATTATCCATACCAAATGGTGCGAGTTGGCTAATCTGTTTTTCTAAATTGTGAGTAACGTCGTCTATACTAATTTGTGCATCAGCAGTCAATTCTTTTTTTTCTCCTACAACGGACAATTTTTGATATACAATTTCAAGACCATCTGCGAGCAAATCAACTTTTTCCAAACTAATTGAGAAACCCCCAGAAGCAGAGTGCCCGCCATATTCTTCTAAAAGATTTCCTGCATCACGCATCATCGCGACAATATCTACACAACCATCAGAACGACAAGAACCTTTCAAAGTTTTTCCTTCTTCTCTGCCCCAAAGAAAAACCGGACCATCATGTTCGTCCATAAGTGAGTTTGCAACAAGTCCAAGAAGCGAAGGCTTCCAATCTGGATTCCCAGCAACGAGAACTTTTCTTTTTTTCTCAGGGTCAAATTTTTCCCAATGTTTTCGAATTTCTTTCACCATTTGAGCAACAATTATTTTTCTTTCGTCGTTTATTTTATTAAGATGAAATGCATATTTTAGAGCTTCATCTTCATTTTTTGTCACAAGTAAATTGAAGGCGTCTTCTGGAAGACCCATTCTTGACGCAGCGTTGATGCGTGGAGAAATCATAAAACTAATATCGTCTTCTATAATATTTTTTTGGTCAATTTTTACAATTGAAAGTAATCTTTGCAACCCAAATCTTGGAGATTTTCTTAGAACTTTTAATCCGTAATGTGCAAATAATCTATTTTCTCCAATAAGCGGGACCATATCAGAAATAGTGCCGATTGCGACCATGTCTAGTAGCCATTTTTCCCAACCTTCTTTTAAATCAAACTTTTCACTATGTTTTTTTATGATTGCCTGCACAAGTTTAAATACAACACCAGCCCCACATAGATTTTTATCAGGATATTTACATTTTGATTGCCGAGTATTGAGTATCGCTAACGCATGAGGTAATTCTTCTTTATTATTTTTAGAAATTCTTGGTAAATGGTGGTCTGTTATTATCAAATCTATTTTGTGTTTCTTAATTTTTTCTGCTTCTTCAACATCACCAATTCCACAATCAATTGTAATGATTAAATCAACTCCTTTTTTTGCAAATTCATCAATCGCTTCGTCATTGAGACCAAAACCTTCAAGTACTCTGTGCGGAATATAATTTTCAAAGTTGTTGTAATTAATTTTTTTGAAAAAATCATGCAAGATTACGGCACCAGGTATTCCGTCTGCATCATAATCACTGTAAATAATTATTTTTTCTTTTTTATCAATTGCTTTTAATATTCGCTCCGCGGCAATATCCATGTCCTTCATTAAGTATGGGTCATAATTTTCTTCATAAACAGGGTTTAAAAAAATATCAGCTTCTTTTTCTGTTTTGATTCCTCTATAAAATAGAAGTTTGCGTAAAATTTCTGGGTATTTTACCAACTCTTTACTAACTTTTTCTGGAACTTCACCACGAGTTGGTACTCCGTTTTTCGTGGTTTCGCTTTTAACTGAATAATTTTTCATTTGGATATTATAGCAGATAAATTAAAAGGCGGGTTTTGCTTCGCAAAACCCGCCTTTTAATTTTATTTACTATTTTATTTGCTTTATCAGTTCCACAAAATTTTCTACCTTCAAACTTTCTCGCCCAACTAAAAGTCCATCAACATTTCCACCACCGATTATTTCTTTTGCATTATTTTTTGTTACTGAACCTCCATAAAGTATTTTGATTTTATCAACTTCTTTTGGACCCAAAATATCACTGACCAATCTTTTTATAAAAATATTTATTTCGTGAAGTTGGTCGGGTTTTATAGCTTCACTTTCGCCTCTTCCAATCGCCCAAACTGGTTCATAGGCAATTATTAAATTTTTGATTAATTTTTTAGGTAATTTTACAATTGCATCTTCGATTTGTTTTTTAATTTCATGATAATGGTCGCCATGTTCATTTCTTTCTTTTTCTCCAACGCACAAAATAACTTTGAAACCTTCTTTCAAAGCCCCAATCATTTTTTCTTTGACAACCTTGTCACTATCAAGGATTGCTCTACGTTCTGAATGTCCTACTAAAATATATTTTACTCCGGCTTTTTTAAGTAATTGTGTTCCAACCTCGCCAGTATGAGATACCCCCTCTCCAATAAAAACATCTTGAGCTCCCAAAAGGATCTTTTTAGATGAAATAATAAGATTTGATACTTCATTCAAAAAGATAAAAGGTGGGCATATTACCAAACGATTATCACCAAGATTTTTTGATTTTGCGTTTAATTCAGCCATTATTTCTTTCGCCTGCTCTCCTGACCTAGGATTCATCTTCCAATTTGCTACGATTAACTTATTAGACATAAATCGATTATACCATTTTATAAAAATTTGGTATAATATACCCGTTAAAGTTTTTGCTGACGTGTTGAAAATGAAAGGTTACTAGATGAATCTTTTTGAAAGATAAATCTAATAAAAAATTACCAATCATTTAACCTCAACACATTTTCATCAGCAAAAATTTTCTCGGGTAAATGGAAAACAAAATCTCTTGGAAGGCTCTTGAGTATAAAAGAAAAGAAAAAACTGCAGATTGGTATTGGGCGGTAATTCTAATATCACTGACAATAGTTGTAATATCTTTTATCATACACAATGCACTTTTTGCAATATTAGTAATCATTGCCACTATCATATTGATGTCATTTTCTATTATTGCACCCGGCGCAGTTGAAATAAGTATTAATCAAAAAGGCGTCACTGTAGGAAAAGAGATGTATCCTTTCGTAACACTTGAGTCTTTCTGGGTAGAAAGTCAAGATAAAGACAATCAAAAAATATTATTTAGATCAAAAAAAATATTAATGCCACTTGTTGTTATCCCACTCGAAGAACATCATCACTTGGATGTCAGAGAATTTTTGCTACAGTATCTTCCGGAAGCTGAGATGCATGAACCACTATCTCAAAAAATAATGGAAAGACTAGGATTTTAAAAAACCGCAGGGCGGTTTTTTAAAATCCTAGTCTTTGTGCGCCCAGTAGGACACACTTCGCATTCTCCCTCGACTAAAACTTAAATACTTAAGCACACTTGTGGTCATGAATAATTTTCTCATCGTCATTCGAAAATTTTCACGACCCTGACTCGCTTGTTTTCCTTGCTATCAAAACATAGCTCCGTCTCGCACATGTATCAAAAAACACGAAGCAGTTCGTGTTTTTTTATCATGTGCGCCCAGTAGGAATCGAACCTACATCTAACCCTTCGCAAGGGTTTGTCCTATCCATTGAACGATGGGCGCATACTACTGACTATCAGTTTAAGATAAAGAAATGCAAAAGTAAAACAACCCCTTTCGGGGTTATCTTAATTCTTATTTTTTAGTTTTTGATTTATTTAGAAACAATGTAATTCTTGATTTGTATCTTGCTCCTGTGTTCTTTTTTAAATATTTTATTTTTACTGCTTTGTCGATGGCTGTATAAACTTCTGGTAGCATTTTTTCAGCTTCCTTTATTTTATTTTCTTTAATAAGTTTTTTTATGGACTTTAGTGCGCCGTCCACAGCATTACTTCGTCTTGTGTTAAAAACTTTTTTCTTGCCAGCTACTCTTAATGCTTTTTTTGCTGATGATGTTATAGGCATTTTTAATTAAATTAATTTATCAAATAATAATCGAGACACGATGTTTTTTGACAGGTTTATACATTAACATCTTTGTCTGAAGAAATCAATGTATAAATACAATTTTTATTTTTTGCTTTTCGTAGTATTATTAAATGTATGATAGCAAAAATCGAAGGTATAGTTTGGGACACAAATGAGAAATTTATTACTGTCGGCGTCGGTGGTATTGGTTTTAAGATTTTCGCAACAGCCGAAACAAAAGAAGTTACACAAAAAGGAAATAAAATTTCTTTGTTCACACATCTTGTTGTGCGAGAAGATGCTCTCGATCTTTACGGATTTTTTACAGAAGAAGAATTAAAATTTTTTGAAATGTTAATTTCTATTTCCGGTATCGGTCCAAAAACAGCTCTTAATGTTTTAAATATTAGTTCAGTAACAGCTCTCAAAAGAGCAATCTCAACTGGCGACACATCACACCTCACAAAAGTTTCTGGTATCGGAAAAAAGATTGCAGAAAAAATGGTACTTGAACTCAAAGATAAAATAAATGTTACAAGTGATGAAAATGATATTACATTTAGAGATGAGATAGACGCAGTAGAAGGATTAAAGGCACTTGGCTACACACAAAAAGATGCACGAGATGCACTTGCAAATATCGATAAGAAAATTTTAAAAACCGGCGAGAGAATAAAAGCGGCATTAAAAATTTTAGGAAAATAAATTAAATACAGAGAGGGCGGCAATTTCTGGCCGCCCTCTCTGTATATTTACCCATTTACGCTATAGCGTAAATGGGTAAATACTACTTTATTGATCTTTAAAACTAATTATTCTAACAATTGATGCACATCACAAAAATGTGCACTTCTTCCACCAACTTTTATCCTACGAATTATTCCTTTGCATCCTTTCATTTTACATTTTTCGCCAATTCTCCTGTAAACTTTATGAAGTTTTTGGTATCCTCCTTTTTCACCAAGGGGGTTACGATAATCTGACATTGAATCTCCACCAACTTTTATAGATTCTTTTAAAATTTTAACAATATTTTTATAAAGCAATTTTAATTTCTCTTCACTAATATCTTTTACTCGCATTGCCGGATAAATTGAGCTATACCAAAGCGCTTCGTCGGAATATATATTTCCGATACCAGCAATAATTGTCTGATACATAATCACTGTTTTTATTTTTCCTTTTGGCTTTTTATACAATCTTTCTTTAAAAACTTTGTAAGTAAAACTTTTTTCTAGTGGTTCTGGCCCAAGTTTTTCGAGGTCAGGAATTTTATTTATTCTGTCTGTATCAAAGACAAAAACTTTCGCAAATTTTCTTGCATCTGATAAAACTAAAGTATTTTTATTCGATAAACCAAACGCAAGGTGAATGAAACGATTATATGGGTCAGAAAGTGAGCTACCTTTTGGGGGAAGCCATTTTCCATTTTCAAATTTGTATTTTCCGTATAGCAAGTGCCCCGTCATCTTCATGTGCACAAGAATTGTTTTATCTTGTGAAACATTGATTAACACGTTTTTTGCCCGTCGTGTGACATTTAAAACCTCTTTATTTAAGACTTCTTTTTTAAAATATGGAAAATAACTTTTGTCCTTTATGTTGTTTTTTCCTCTATTAAAAGCAGAATTATAATCCGTCCAAACATCCAAAATACGAAGACCTTTAATCTTCTTGTTTAATATACTTGCTGTTGTTTGTGCTTCTGGTAGTTCTGGCATGTTTTTAATACTAAATCTAAAGTAAAAAAATGCAAATATAATTTTTTGCTTAATTGAATATAAGATTGGAATCTTATATAATCAAAACATTGTGAAAGGAAAATTTATATTTGGAGTGCTCATATTTTTTGCCGTGGTATTCATTTATATTACATTTTCTTATCATGTCTTTTCTATAAAAAAAACAGATAATAGTGCTACTGTACTTACCGCCGTAGCTACAACAACACCGGATACAAAAAAAATTAAAATTTTGATTGTTCCTGGACACGAACCTGGTTTTGGTGGTGCTTGGTATCGAGGTTTAAAAGAAGAAGATTTGACATTGTTATTAGCAAAAAAAATACAAGGTATCTTAAAAAATGACCCTCGGCTAGATGTTATTATGTCACGGGACGATGGTGGTTGGGATTATGATATAGCAAATTATATAGCTACAAACAAAACACAAATAGAGAATTGGGTAAATGAACATAAAAACAAAACCCAAAATACTCAGATGTATGATAAACAAAAACTGTTACACATACCATTAACTCTGTATGGCACAAATAAATGGGCAGATGAAAATGGCATCGATATTATTCTCAACATTCATTTCAACAGTAATCCAAAAATAATTGGTCAGCAAAGATATTATAAAGGATTCACTATTTATACCACCAGTCAAAAATCATCAAACTCTACATCAAGCAAAATTTTTGCAAAAGATATAATGAATGAACTTTTAAAAATAGAAAATAAAAGTAATGCACCAAAAGAAGCTACGGGTATAGTTGTAGACCAAGATTTTATTGCTATTGGAAGCAACAACACATTAAATGCACCGAGTATAATTGTCGAGTACGCATATATTTATGAAAATTTTATGCAAGCAACAAGCACCAGAAATAATTTTTTTGATAAAGCCGCATCTTCTACTGCAACTGCAATAAATAATTACATTGAAAATGGATTGAAAAAATAAAATACAAAAAGGGCGACCGCTTCGCGGTCGCCCTTTGTTGTATGATGCATCTACGCCATGGCGTAGATGTGTTATTTATTTTTTCAACTTTTTCAGCTCCTCCCTCGCCACCTCCGCATCACTCCATTTTTCTTTAACTCCATTTTTTCTCATTATGTATGGGTCTGTTCCCTTTCCAGTAATCATCACAGCATCACCACTTTTTGCATATTTAAATGCGGTTGCTATTGCTTTTCTTCTGTCCATAATTATTTCTGGTTTTTTACTAACAAAATATTTCGCCATATCTTCTACAATATCTTTTGGCTCATCATCATAAGGATCTTCGTCCGTTAGAATTATTTTTTCACAATATTTATCTGTCATTTCAGCCATTTCTTTCCTTTTCCATTTATCCCTTCCACCACCACAACTCCCAAGTACTCCGATTTTTCGGCTTCCAGAATATGTTTCATAAATTGCTTTCAAAGAATCTGGTGTGTGAGCATAATCAACAACTACTTTAAAATCCTGTCCCTCTTCTATTCTTTGTGCCCTTCCACCAATCTCTTTCAATTTCAAAAGCGCATTTTTTATTATATCCAAATCTATTTTTTCACTTTCCGCATACTTTATCGCTCCAAGAATATTATAAATATTAAATCTTCCAGGAAGTTTTGTCTCCATCTCTACTCCTTTATAAGTAAATTTTGTAAAATCTTCAGAAATTATTATATTTGTTGCTTCACTTAACGAATATTTAATTTTATTTGGAACATTTATTTTCAAAAACTTTTCGCTTTCTTTATCATCCGCATTTACAATTATTGTTTTATTATTTTTGCTAGATTTTTCTAATTCTTTTGCAATAGAAAGTTTTGCTGCTACATATTTTTCATAACTTCCGTGTGATTCAATATGTTCAGGAGAAAGATTTGTAAAAATAAGCGCATTCAAATCAATAAATTTATTTCTAAATTGTTTTACCGCCTCTGAAGAAATTTCTAAGACAACATATTCACACTCGGCATCCACGGCTTGCCTCAAAAACTTTTGTAAGAACATTCTTCCTGGTGTTGTCATCTTATACAAATTTGGTTTTGATTCATTGCCAATTTTAAATCTTAAAGTTCCGGCAAGTGCAGTTTTTTTGCCTGCTTCTTCCAAAATTGCATTCACAAATTCGACAGACGAGGTCTTTCCTTT
>Ga0209083_1003334_pt1 | contig 13613 bp, 8 predicted proteins | sample AM7aDNAmetaG_FD_184132 | JGI IMG/M metagenome (GOLD analysis project Ga0209083, IMG submission 184132) | Freshwater microbial communities from Finland to study Microbial Dark Matter (Phase II) - AM7a DNA metaG (SPAdes) (version 3) | ecosystem: Environmental > Aquatic > Freshwater > Lake ...
GGTAGTGAACAGGATCGTGCGCTATGAGACGGCGCTGGACCGTCAACTGTTCCGGCTGCTGCGGCAGTTGGAGCGCTGGCAGCGGCTGCGGCTGGGGGAGAAGCTTCCGCTGCCGATGGCGACGACGGCGATGGAGGAAGGGATGGACGGGGCGGTTTCCGATCGCCGAAAGGCAGGGCCGGACCACGTGAAACGCGGCAAGCCGCGCAGGGCCGGCCGAAACCGCGATGCGGCGCGCCCGGCGGTCGAGCCCTGCCGCAATCGTCGTCGGTCAGCCCCGAAAGCGAAACTCAACAAGGCAGCCGCGTCACGCCGTGACGCGGCTCCGATTTCCGCCTCCTCACGTCGGCGGCTACGAGGTGGAGGTGTTGCCAGCCACGCGCCACTCTGTGACGCGGCTACGTTAAAAACGAACCCAAATGATGAACGCGTCGAAAACCTGGAAACCCCGTTTTCCAACCAGAAACTCAACATTTCGAATCCGTCCGGTCCTCGTGATGAAACGTGTTTTTGCGAAACGAAGCCAAATGAAAGGACGCCGTGAACCTTGAATAATCCATCGCGAACGATGGGCTCCGAAAGTCCGGGACGGACTCGCGGCTCCTGTCGGAGCTTTCGGGGCGATAGGGATCGCGTTTCACGTGGCAAGGGTTGGAAACCCGCGCTGTGGTGTGTGCGTCAGGGGCTCGTTGCCCAAATCGTTTTAGCCGCGGAGCGGCGCCAGATCGTAGCCCACGGCGCGAGCCGTGGGATTCGTGACGCGAAAAGGGAAGCCCCGGCAGGGGCGAAAGAAATTATTCATCAGTGCACGTTTTCTGCCGCCCCTGACGGGGCTTGTGTTTTTTCGGGCCATGATTCCCACGGCTTGCGCCGTGGGCTGTTTTCCGGCGCGCCTCCGGCGCTCTTCGCCAGAACCGGCTTGGTCTCGAACGAACAGAACACTGGGGCCATTCGCCCTCAGGCCGCGCCCGCCTGCGCCGGATTGACTTGGCGAAGACGGGCGGGTATTCGATGGAGCATGAAGCTTGCACTCCTTCGATGCCTTGGGATTTTCGTTTGTCTCGCCGCGTCTTCCGCGGTTGCCGGCGAAGCGCCCGCGCCGTCGTTTGCCGCGGCCAAGCCGGTCTGGCCGGAGGGACGCGAGACGGAGAAGAACCTGTTCGTCGGGTTTCGCGCCAGCTTCGAGGCACCGGCCAACGCGCGCGTGTGGCTGCGCGCGACAGGATCGTCGTTGTATCGCGTGTGGCTGAACGGCGAATTTCTTGCGCACGGGCCGGCCCGCGCCGCGCACGGGTTTTATCGCGTGGATGAACTCGACATCACCAGCCGGCTCAAGCCCGGCGCGAATCTCGTCGCGTTCGAGGTGGCCGGCTACAACGTGAACAGTTTCTACCTGCTCGACCAGCCGTCGTTTTTGCAAGCGGAGGTGGTCGCCGACGGCCGCGTGCTGGCGGGCACCGGCGGCGCGGGCCGCGCGTTCGAGGCGACGGTGCTGCGCGAGCGCGTGCAGAAGGTGCAGCGCTACAGTTTCCAGCGGCCGTTCACCGAGGTGTATCGCCTCGCGCCGGGCTGCGACGCCTGGCGGCGCGACGCGGCGGCGCGCATGGAGACGGCACAGTGCGCGGTGCAACCGGTGAGGGCGCTGTTGCCGCGGCGGGTCGCTCAGCCGGATTACGTGCTGCGACAGCCGTCGTGGCTGGTGTCGGGCGGCGAGTTGAAGACCGGTGTCGCGGTCGCGAAACCGTGGAAGGACCGGTCGTTGACGGCGATCGGGCCGAAGCTGGGCGGTTATCCCGAAAAAGAGCTGGAGACGATTCCGTCGCTGGAATTGCAGACCATCGCGAACGCGAGCAGCACGCCGGTCAACCAGCCGTATGCGCCCAGCCAATCGCTGGCGTTGCGCGCGGGCGGTTACGAAATCGCGGACCTCGGCTGCAACCTCACCGGCTTCATCGGCGCGCGTGTCGTCTGCCGCAGCAAGACGCGGCTGGTGATCACCTTCGATGAGATTCTCTCCAACGGCGACGTGGACTTCAAGCGGCTGGGCTGCGTGAACGCCGTCGTGTGGGAACTGGAGCCGGGCAGCTACGAGCTGGAATCCATCGAGCCTTACACGATGCGTTACCTGAAGCTGATGTCGTTCGGCGGCGATTGCGACGTGGAGCGGCTCTGGTTGCGCGAGTTCGTTTCCTCCGGCGTCGGCCGGGCGCAGTTCGCGGCGAGCGACGAGCGGTTCAACCGGCTCTTCGCGGCCGGGCGCGAGACGTTCCGGCAGAACGCGCTCGACATTTTCATGGATTGTCCGTCGCGCGAACGCGCGGGCTGGCTTTGCGACAGCTTCTTCACGTCGCGCGTGGCGTTCGACCTCTGCGGCGACACGCGGATCGAGCGGTGCTTCCTGGAGAACTTCCAGCTGCCGCCGAAGTTCGCGCACCTCCCCGACGGCATGTTGCCGATGTGCTATCCGTCCGATCACTACGACGGCGTGTTCATTCCGAACTGGGCGCTCTGGTTTGTCGTGGAACTGGACGAATACCTCGCCCGCAGCGGCGACCGCGCGCTGGTGGATGCGTTGCGCGGGCGCGTGCTGAAGCTGTTCGAGTTCTTCAAACAGTACCGCAACGAAGACGGCCTGCTGGAGAAACTGCCGAGCTGGGTCTTTGTCGAATGGTCCAAGGCCAACAGCTTCGTGCAGGACGTGAACTACCCGTCGAACATGCTCTACGCCGCCGCGATGACCGCCGCGGGCCGGATGTATGGCGTTGAGGAGATGGCGCGCGAGGCTGAGCGCATCCGCGAGACGGTCCGCAAGCAGTCGTTCGACGGCGAGTTCTTCGTGGACAACGCCGTGCGCAAGGACGGCAAGCTCGCCGTCACGCGCAACCGCACGGAGGTCTGCCAATACTTCGCCTTCTTCTTCGACGTGGCCTCACCGCAATCGCACGCGAAGCTCTGGCGGACGCTCATGTCCGATTTCGGCCCGCAACGCAAACAGACCCACGCGCACGCCGACGTGCATCCGGCCAACGCGTTCATCGGCAACGTGCTGCGGCTGGAACTGCTTTCGCGCAACGGCCTCTGCCAGCAACTGCTCGACGAGTCGCTCGCCTACCATCTCTACATGGCCGATCGCACCGGCACGCTCTGGGAACACGACGGCACGCAGGCGAGTTGCGACCACGGCTTCGCGTCGCACAGCAGCGTTCACGTCCTCTACCGCGACGTGCTCGGCCTGCGCGGCGTGGACACGATCCGGAAAACCGTCGCGTTGCGATTCAACGATCTGAAGCTCGACTGGTGCGAAGGCGTCCGCCCGACGCCGGACGGCTTGGTGACGCTGCGCTGGCGCAAAGACGGCGGCAAGCTTCTCTATCAGGTGACCACGCCCGCCGGCTACGGCGTGACCGTGGAAAACGGCAGCGGTCTGGAACTGGTGCGGCAACCGTGAAGTACTGTGTATCAATTGCGCGCTTCGCAGGTCCGTCGCGCCAGCAAACTGCTCAGAAGAAACAGCGCGCACGGCGAGGCGAAGATGGCGAACGACGGCCCGCCCGGCAGCTTGCCGCTGTCCGCGAAGTTCATCGCGTAGAACGCCAGCAAGCACGCCACGGTGACGCAACCGCCCCAATCTTCCCGCCACCACGCCAGCAACATTCCTGCGTAGATGCCGAACGGGAAGAACGCAAACAACGCCCAATCTCTCGCCGTCGGTTGCAGCGGGCTGAAGCGTTCACCGATGAAAAACGGCAGGATCATGCCGAGGCTGGCGAGACTCGCCAGCCGCGCTGCCCACCGCAGGACCGTCACCGCCGATTTGTTGTTGTGGTTCATGGAACAAACTCCGATTATTCCAAAAACCGGAGTCGAAGCAGGCAGTCCCGGCTGCGATTGGTCAATTTCAGTTGTTGGGATGGTTTCATTGGCTCTGCAAGATGAAGGCGTGATCGCTGACTGGATATAACGCGATAACGGAGTTTTCAGATGGCGACTGACAGCAACCCATCCGTTTCAAATTTGCTCGCCCTCGCGCGCAACGGCGACGAACGCGCGGCGAACGAGCTTTTCGCGCGTTGCCGCAACTACCTCGCCGTGGTTGCGCGGGCGCAGGTCGAGAGCTGGCTGCGAGCCAAGGCCGACGCCTCCGACATCGTGCAGGAAACGCTCGTGGAAGCGCACCGCGATCTCAAGCAGTTCCGCGGCGCCACCGAAGCGGAGTGGCTCGCGTGGCTGCGGCAAATCCTCTCGCGCAACACCGCCGATTTCATCCGGCGCTATCGCGGCACCGGCAAACGCCAGCAGCGGCTCGAAGTGCCGCTGGCGCCGCCGCCGGACCGCTCGTCGCTCGCCGCCGGCCTCGAACCGCGCGACAATGGCGAAACGCCGACGCAGGAAATCATGCGGCTGGAGCGCGAGATTCAGGTCGCCGACGCGATCACACGGCTGGAGCCGGACCATCAGGAGGTCATCGTGCTGCGCAACCTGGAACGGTTGCCATTTGAGGAGGTCGCGCAACGCATGGGCCGCTCGCGTCCCGCCGTGCAGATGCTCTGGATGCGCGCGGTGCGCCGGTTGCAGGAGGAATTGAAACGTGGCGGCTGACGCGAACAGCCACGACGACGCCCTCGCCGCCGCGCTCGACAGCTACCTGGCGGAGTTGCAAACGGGTCGCATGCCGGACCGCGCATCGTTTCTCGCGCGCCACCCGGAACTGGCGGCAATGCTCGATTGCCTCGACCAGTTGGAGCAACTTGCGCCGCCGTCAAGCGCTCAGGCCGGGGCGGTGAATTCAAGCGCCGACAGTCCAGTGCCGCGCCAGCCGGAAGCGGGAGCGGTCATTGATTTCGACCGCTACGAGTTGCTGGAGGAAATCGGCCGCGGCGGCATGGGGGTCGTTTACAAGGCGCGTCAGAAGGGACTCGACCGCGTCGTCGCGCTGAAAATCATCCTCGCCGGCCAGCTCGCGTCGCCGGAGGTCGTGCGCCGCTTTCTGGCCGAGTCGCGCGCGGCGGCTCGGCTGCAACACCCCAACATCGTCCGCGTCTTCGAGGCCGGCGAGTTTCAGGGCCGCCACTTCTTTGCGATGGAACTCGTCACCGGCTCCAACCTCGCCGCGCTGGCGCGTCGCGGCCCGCTCGATCCCATGGATGCCGCGCGGCTTGTCACCTGCACTCGCAGGGTATCATCCACCGCGACCTGAAACCGTCGAACATTCTGCTCGACGAAAACGGCCGGCCGTTCGTCACCGATTTCGGCCTCGCGAAGCTGCTCGATGCGCAGAGCCAGGTGACGCAGAGCGGCGTTATCGCCGGCACGCCGAGTTACATGCCGCCGGAACAGGCGGCGGGCCGCGTCGCGCAGATCGGCCCGCGCAGCGATGTGTACAGCCTCGGCGCGATTCTTTACGAACTGCTCGCCGGCCGGCCGCCGTTCCGCGCCGAGTCGCCGCTGGACACGCTGGTGCAGGTGATCGAGAGCGAGCCAACGCTGTTGCGCGACGTGAACCCGCGCGTGCCGCGCGAACTGGAGCTGATCTGCCTGCGCTGCCTGGAAAAATCGCCCGACGCGCGCTATCCATCCGCCGCGGCGCTGGCGGACGACCTGGAGCGGTTTCTGAAAGGCGACGCCGTCGAGGCGCGTCCGCACGGCGTGTGGCAGCAGGCGCGGCGTTGGGCGCGGCGTGAACCGGCGCTGGCGTCGCGGCTCATCGGTCTCGCGATTTGCGCGCTCATTGCCCAGGCAAACTACCTCGCGCTGCACAACGTCCCGCTGTCGCTGCACGTGAATGTCATGGTCACGCTCGCCGTCTGGATGCTGGTGTCGGTGGCGTGCCAGTGGCTGTTGCGCCACGACCGCTGGCCCGGCGCGGCGCGGTTCGTGTGGGCCGCGGCCGACGTGCTGTTGCTCACGGCGGTCCTGAAGGAGGACGATGCGCTCGTCAGCCCGATCACCGTCGGTTATCCGATGTTGATCGCGGCATCGGGGTTGTGGTTCCGCGTGCCGCTGGTGGCGTTCACGACGGTCGTGTCCGTACTCTGCTACGGCGCGTTGCTGGCGGACAACTTCGCGAACGGCGGCATCTTCGAGCGGTGGAACTGGCACGCGGTGTTTGTGGTGACACTCGGCGTGATCGGCTTCGTCGTCGCCTACCAGGTCCGCCGCGTCCGCGCGCTCAGCCGGTTTTACGAAGGCCGTCCGCTGCCGTAGCCGGCGGCGCGCCGAGCGCCTGCCGCAAAACCGCGGCAATCCACTGCAACTCGGCGGTATCGCGACCGGCGAGCAGGCCAAATGTCCCGCCGGCGCGCGGGCAAATCTGCAGTTCGATCAACGGCACGTGGTTGATCTCCGTGCCGCTGGGGCCGGTGCAGATGGCGGCGATCTCGTCGCGCGACCATTCCCGTGTTTGTGTGCGGAAGACGCCGGTGTAAGTGATGCAAAGCCGGTCACCGGTGGCGCGAATCGTCGCCCGGCGTCGGCCCGATTTGATCGCGACGAAGATCATGACGATGCCGATCGCCCAGAACGGCGCAAGGAACGGCATCGCGAGCAAGGACATCCTGTCTTTGGTGGAGATCATCAGCCAAGTGAACAGCGCGCAGAACGCGCACCAGACCACGCCGAAGATGAGAAGGAATCTGCTGCTGCGCCAGACGCCGGCGGGCGGTACGTGGAGCGTGAAACCGTCGACCTGCGGTTCCAGCGTCACCTCGCTGCCGGCGGGCTGGTTCAGGTTGTCCGCCTGCGCGAACGGCTTGGGCTGACGCAGCGGCTCGGCGACGGTCTCGACGGTAAGTTTATGCGGCGCCAGGACGCGGCCGGGCGTGGCGAGGTTGCAGCGGCTGGCCAGATCATCGCCAAGCGCATGCAACCACTCGCGCGGATAACCGAGCGCGATGAGAAACCCCTTCGGCTTGCCGCAATCGGCATCCAGCGCCGCCAGATCGCCGAGGAAACTCAGCGCGGTCGCGCCCGCTGAATCCGAAACGCGCACGTTGAATCGCGTGATGGCGTCCGCCGGCTGACGCCGCGACCAGCGGACCAATCCACAGCGCTCGGTCACGCGCAACACGCCGCCACGCAGTTCGATCTCGCAACGACCGGCGAGGATGAGCAGGCCGAGCGCCATCGGCTTGCAACCGCCGTAGAGGAACGGCAGGCCAAATAGCGCCAACACCCAGCCGAACCCACCGCCGCGCGATGCTTGCATCGCCCAGAAAACCGCGACCGAACAAAGACACGCGCCGAAACCCATCGGCAATAAACCGATGAATCGCAACCGCCCGATCAAGCGGCGCGGCAGTTCGTAGCGCACGCCGTCGGGTCTCAGTTCGCGCACGGCGATGGCGGCGGGCAGCGGAGCGTTCATACCACGAGGAGAATAGCACCAGGCGCTCGTCGTGTCTCGCTTCGTCCCTCTTGAGCGGCAGCGAACGCAGATGCCGTCGCTCTAAAAGATGGCGGATTGTTCCACGGTGCGGGTTGCATTACACTGTCGTCGTTGTGTCTTTGAACCGCCGCGCGTTTCTGAAAAGAGTTTGGTGGTCTGGCGCCGCTCTGGCTGCCGGCACGGCCGCGTATGCCACGTGGGTGGAGCCGACCCGGGTGCAAGTCAGCCGGCTGCGCGTGGCGGTGCGCGGGCTGCCGCGCGCGTTCGACGGGCTGACCATCGCGCAACTGAGCGATCTGCACCGCAGCCACGCAGTCAGCGCGGCGTATCTGAATCACTGCATGGATCTCACCAACGCCTTGGAGCCCGACCTGATCGCGCTCACCGGCGATTACCTGACCTACATTTTGGACTTTCGCGTGTGGTTGGAGCCGGCGGTCATCAACGACCGCAAGCGGGCGCCGGAACTGATGCGCGACGTGGCGGCGTGTGTTGGCCGCGCCCGCGCGCGGTTCGGCGTGTTCGCGTGTATAGGAAATCATGACCGTTGGTATGATGCGTGGGCAGTGGCCGCCGCACTCCGCGGCGTTGGCGTGACCGTATTGCGCGACGAGCACGCCATCGTCCGCATTCACGGCGAACCGCTGCCGGTCGTTGGCATTGACGATCCCTGGAGCGGCTGGGCGAACATGCCGCGCGCCTTTGCCGGCGTGGATGCGCCGTTTGCGCTGGTGTTGATGCATCGGCCCGATTTTTTCGAACACTGGGCGCGCAGGGGTTCGCACTTGCTTCTCGCGGGCCACACGCATGGCGGACAGGTGAAACTCCCCCTCATCGGGCCGCCGGTGGTGTCGCGCTACGGTCGGAAATATCCGCACGGGTTGTTCCGCCGGGACGACGTGCAGATGTATGTGAACCGGGGCCTTGGCGTGACGCCGCCCGCCGTGCGGCTCAACTGTCCGCCGGAGATTTCCTTCATCCGCCTCGAAGCGGCTTGAGCCGCTTTCCCCGCCAGCTTGCCGGCCGCCACTATGACTTCTGCTGTTCCCTCGCCCACGTGTCCCGCAGCGTGAGGGTGCGGTTGAAAATGAGTCTGCCGGGCTGCGAGTCGGGATCGAGCGCGAAATAACCGAGCCGCTCGAATTGATATCGTTCGGCGTCGGACGCTTTCGCCAGCGACGGCTCCAGTTTCGCGGCCACTGTTTCGAGCGAGTGCGGGTTGATGCGCTTTTTGAAATCACCCTCCGCGTCCGGCTCCGCCACGGTGAATAGCCGGTCGTAAAGCCGCACGTCGGCCTCCAACGCGTGCGCGGCGCTGACCCAGTGAATGGTGCCCTTGACTTTGCGGTTGGCCGTCGGGCCGCCGGCCTTGCTGCCGAGGTCGGCGGTACAGCGCAGTTCGACGATCTGGCCGGCGGCGTCTTTGACGACCTCGTCGCACTTGATGATGTAGCCGTATTTCAACCGCACTTCGCCGCCGGGGCGGAGGCGGAAATACTTCGGCGGCGGCGTTTCCATAAAGTCGTCGCGCTCGATCCAGACGGCGCGGCTGAACGGCACCTTGCGTGTGCCGGCGGCCGGGTCTTCGGGATTGTTGATGGCGTTAATCTCCTCGACGTGATCTTCCGGCAGATTGGTGATGACGACCTTGACCGGCCGCAGCACCCCGAGCCGGCGCAGCGCGTGGCGGTTGAGGTCCTCGCGGACGATGTTTTCCAGCACGGCCACGTCCGTGACGCTGTCGCGTTTGGTGACGCCGATGTTGTAGGCGAACTGCCGCAGCGCGCGCGCCGGCACGCCCCGGCGGCGGATGCCGCTGATGGTGGGCATGCGCGGATCGTCCCAGCCGGTGACGATTTTTTCATTCACGAGCTGGAGCAGTTTGCGTTTGCTCATCACGGTGAAGGTGACGTTGAGGCGCGCGAACTCGAACTGGTGCGGCAACGGCCGTGGCAGGCCGAGGTTTTCCAGAATCCAATCGTAGAGCGGCCGGTGCACCTCGAACTCCAGCGTGCAGATGGAATGCGTGATGCCCTCAATGTAGTCGCTCAGGCAGTGGGCGAAGTCATACATCGGGTAGATGCACCACGCGGCGCCGGTGTGGTGATGTTCGGAGTGGCGGATGCGGTAGATCACCGGGTCGCGCATCCAGATGTTCGGCGAGGCCATATCAATCTTCGCCCGCAGCGTGCGCGAGCCATCGGGGAACTCGCCCGCGCGCATCCGCTGGAAAAGATCGAGGCTCTCCTCGACGGAACGGTCGCGATAATGGCTCGGTTCGCTTGCCTTCTCCGGCGCGCCGCGCATCTTGTCCACTTCCTCAGCGGTGTGATCGCAGACATAGGCCTTGCCCTTGCGGACGAGTTGCAGCGCGTATTGGTAAATCTGCTCGAAATAATCCGACGCGTAGAACGGCTCGACGGCGGCGGCGGATGGATCGGCGGGGCCGAGATAAAAATCCGGCTGGCCGTTGACCGTGATCGCCTCCGGCGTCTTGCCTTTCGGTTTGAGGCCGAGCCGGTCGTCGGCCCAGTCTTCGATGAGCCAGTTCACGTCCTGCTGGATGCTATCAACGTATTCGACATCCTCCTTGGTCGGGTTGGTGTCGTCCATGCGCAGGTTGCACCGGCCGCGAAACTCGCGGGCAATGCCGAAGTTCAGGCAGATGCTCTTGGCGTGCCCGATGTGCAGGTAGCCGTTCGGCTCCGGCGGGAAGCGGGTGACGATCTTCTGGTATTTGCCGGCGGCGACGTTGGCCGTGACAATGTCTCGAATAAAGTCGGTTGGCGTCGGCGCGGCGCCGGCGTCTGCGGGCGAAGAATGAGTCGGATTAGCCATGCGCCTATATTAATCGCCAGCCCGGCGGATGCAAACCGCAATCCGCGCCGCAGCCCGCGGACACTCGGAACATACGAGAAGTTGGTGATGGGTTATTCATATTGAAAACTGTAGTGGCAACCTGTGACCGCCGAAAGATAGGGCCGGACCGCCGGGCCGGCCGAAACGACCATGCGGCGCGCCCGGCGGTCGCGCCCTACCACAACCGCCGCTACAGAAATCGTGCATTTGCAATCTTCAACGGGCTTCATCGGGTCGGATTCAGTCGGATCAGGTCGGATTGTGCCGGATAGCCGTGCCGTTCCGGAAACTGGCTTCGGCATCTTGGGCCTCCGAACGTAGCCGCGACGCGTAGCCGCCGACGTGAGGAGGCGGAGCAATTGCATGGCCCTTGTGCCGCGCATGGGTCGCTTTGGCCCTGCCATACTCACTGCCACCAAACTCCCCATGACTCCGCCTTCTCCTCCGGTTGGATTGGACCGGATTTGGTCGGATATTGGGGCAAGTTGCATTCATTTGGGTTCGTTTTGTTTTATCTCTTCACAGAGTTCCTCCATAACACACTGCAATCACGCTTCTTGATTTTCTCTATTTGGGTTCGTTTCGTAAAAACATGTTTTCTCACCGGGATATTTCCAGCTCGAAATGTTCATTTTCCAATCGAAAAACGAGGTTTCCAGGTTTTGACCACGATCATCTTTTGGGTTCGTTTTGCACATTGGCCGTAGCGTCGGCAGAACCGATTCCGGTATCACGACTTGGGCAGAATCATCGAATACAAAATCATGATTTTGCAAGCCGAGACCTCTGCAAAAGTCATCGTCCGGTCTGGAGACCGCCGCTCCAGGGCTTTTGCAGAGATCACAAGCCATGATTTTGCCTCTCCTGAGTCTTTCTCATCATGGCTGCCTCCCTGTTTTTCGACGGCCTCCCATCTTCTGCCCTCTGCCTTCCGCGCCGTCTTCTCCCATCTGCTTTCCGTTCGCCTTTCGTTTTTCATCGTCGGGCGCAGAATATAGGTATTTTCTCTATAATGTCAAGAGAAATCTTTTGTTTTCCCCAGCGTCCATTTCGACACGCAGGGTTTGAAGGGAAGAAGACAGGATGAACAGGATGGGCAGGATGGCCGGTTCGACATTCCCATCCTGCAAATCCTGTTCATCCTGTCAAAACAGATCCGCTTCAGCGTGTCGCGGACCGATGCCGTTCCCATCACTCCATTGCTCCAACCCTCCCCACTCCATCACTCCGCTTCTCCTCCAATCGTCCTTGCCGCCGCCCGCCGGTGCGATATGATGCGCGGCAGGATTCATCCCGAGGAAATCATGAACCGAGCTTGCCTCTCCGCCTTCGCCGCCGCGCTGCTGCTGGCCAATCCCGCGCCGACACATGCACAAGATTCGCCTTCAAATGAAGCGGCATGGTCCCATGCCGTTGATCTTATGACCCTGATTGACGCGAACAAGGACGCGGTCAAGGGAATTTGGGAGAAGGAAGGCAGCAAACTGATTTCAGAGAAATGCAGACAGGCGAGGATACAGATTCCGTTTGAACCACCTGACGAATATGATTTCCGAATTGTCTTCTCCTGTTCTGAAGGCGTGCCGTGTGTCGCCCAATACGTGTCACACGGTGGACATTGCGCGTTTTGGTTAATGGGAACTGGTCCTATCAAGTCTTACAAATTCCCAGGGATCGACGACAAACGCATGGAGAAAAATCAGGATCAGGTTTCAGCAGACGGAAGTCTTGAGCGCAACCGCGAATACATCTCGGTGCTTCAAGTTCGCAAGGAGGGAGTTGCTGTTTTCTTGGACGGGAAATTTATCAATCGGTGGGTTACGGATTACAAGGATGCCAGATTGTTTTCCACTTGGGAAATTCCAAACCATAGATCTCTGGCCGTGGGAAGCGATGGGGCGGTAATAGCCTTTCATAAAATCGAAGTGTTGGAGATCAGTGGCAAAGGGAAAGTTGGATCACACCCTGATTTGCCGTTAGCCAAACGAGAAACCGAACAGCCAAGCTCAAACACCACGCCGATGGCCGCAAGCGTCCCCGCGCTGCCGGCCGAGGAGCAAATCCAGCGGGTGATGGCGGAGTTGAAGAAACTCAACCCCGGCTTTGATGGCAAGGAGACTCACACCATCCGTGGTGACGCTGTGTCCCAACTGGCCATTTCCGCCGTCGGCGTCAAAGACATTTCGCCCTTGCGCGCCCTGCGCCAACTGGAGGAAATCCGGTGCTCCGGCACCCAGGAAGAGCCGTCGCCGTTATCGGATCTATCGCCGTTGCGGGGATTGATGCTGCGTCACCTGACGTGCGATTTCACCGCTGTCCGCGACCTGTCGCCGCTGCAAGGGATGCCGCTGGCTTTCCTCGACATCAGCAGCACACGGGTCACCGACCTCACACCACTGCTCGGCATGCCATTGACCGATCTGCGTTGTCCCCCCGCCGCGGCCCAGAACAAGGAGGCGGCGAAAATGTTGATGGAGACCGGCACGTTGCAGCGCGTCAACGGCCAGTCGCCCGGCGTGTATATGTCCGTCGTGGCCAAAATGTCCGCCGCATCCGCGGCCGGAACGGACAAGTCCGTGCGAGCAAGAACGGAGGCGGTTTCCGCCTCAACCCCGGCCCGCCCCGCAACGACAGTTTCTCCAGTGTCACCTGGCCCCGAGAAAACCATGACCACCTCCACCGGCATGGAACTGGTCTGGATTCCACCCGGCGAGTTTATGCAGGGCAGCACGCCTGAAGAGCGCGAGTGGGCAAACGCAAATGGCTGCAAAGCCGGTTGGACAGATCGCGAGGGCAAGCAACCTCGCAGAACTGCGATTAAAGAAGGCTTCTGGATCGGGCGGACAGAAATGACCGTGGGACTATGGAAGAAATTCGTGGAAGCTACTGGTTTCGTGACCGATGCAGAGAAGAACAACAAAAATGCCTGGCGTCAGCCCAAGGTGGGATTTGATCTCAAGGATAACCATCCCATTAGTTGCGTGAGTTGGAACGACGCGATGGCGTTTTGTCGCTGGCTAACCGAAACCGAAACGAAAGCGGGGAAGTTGCCCAAGGGATTGGTTTACCGGCTGCCAACGGAAGCTGAATGGGAGTATGCGTGCCGGGCAGGCGGGCAAACGAAGTATTGGTGGGGAGACGAAACCACCGGCTGTGAGAAACGATTGAACTTCTATGGGTCTGCCGATGGTTTCGAGTTTATCTCGTCTGTGGATAATTATGGTGCTGCTGGTCGGAACGGATTTGGTTTGGCGGACATGCTGGGAAATGTGTGGGAATGGTGTCTTGACGATGCGGATCCATTACAAGCTCATGCAGAGCGTTACGCCGGCAATCCAGAATCCAAAATAATTCGCGGCGGCTCATGTCA
>Ga0209083_1003337_pt1 | contig 13607 bp, 16 predicted proteins | sample AM7aDNAmetaG_FD_184132 | JGI IMG/M metagenome (GOLD analysis project Ga0209083, IMG submission 184132) | Freshwater microbial communities from Finland to study Microbial Dark Matter (Phase II) - AM7a DNA metaG (SPAdes) (version 3) | ecosystem: Environmental > Aquatic > Freshwater > Lake ...
CCTGCTTCAGCAGCTAGACTGGCCCCGGCTGCTTCACTTCCTGTTAACGACACGCCTTTGATCCGGACATCCGACACCAATGCAGATGCCCTTTTACCTGATATTAAGAGATTGGTGTAAAGACCCTTTGGTGCTCCTGCTGCTGAAAACAAGTCTTCAATTGCAATTCCACACTGGGGAACGATGGATGCGTGCTTAATCACAATGGTGTTTCCTGCCATTACGTTAGGGCCGGCAAAACGCGCAACCTGGTAAAAGGGGAAATTCCAGGGCTCTACGGCAAACGCAACACCTAACGGAGCATACCGGATAAATGCTTTTCCGTACTTTGGATTAAGCCATTGGTCGGCAAGAAATTTTTCGCCATTGTCTGCATAATAATCAATGATATCAGCACTCAGGTCTATTTCACCTTCAGCCTGGGAAATCAGTTTGCCCATTTCCAGGGTAATGAGATTTGCCAGTAATTCTTTCCTGCTGCGCATCAGCGAAGCTACTTTGTGCATTAAATCAGCACGTTGTTTGTAAGTGGTTTTTCTCCAGCTTTTAAATGTTTCCTCAGCATGGCTAACTGCGTCATAAACTGCGCTGTCAGTCATTTCGTCAAAAGTTTTGATAATCTTGTTTGTATTGGGATTTGTTGTTTGAATTGGCATGATACAATGTGTTTAAAATTTTAGTCAGTATTGTTTTCCTTAGATTTTAACGATCATTTTACCTTCATTTTTTCCATCAAAAAGATCAATAAATGCGTGTGGAATATTTTCAAATCCTTCAACAATGGTTTCGGAATAGGTGAGTTTTCCGTCCTTCAGCCAACGGATCAATTGTTTCATTGCTTCTGGAAATTTTGCAGAGAAGTCGCTGACAATAAACCCCCTCATGGTTGCACTTTTGGTTAACAGGATTGGTTGAAGGCGTGGGCCTAAGGATGGATTCGTGTCATTGTACTGAGAAATGGCGCCGCACACAGGCAACCTTGCATGTTTGTTTATATTCGCCAGGACAGCGTCAGAAATTACACCGCCCACATTGTCAAAATAAATATCGACTCCGTCAGGGCAGGCATCACGAATTGCTGCCTTCAGGTCATCCGAAGTTTTATAATTGATCGCATGGTCAAATCCGAATTTCGATTTAATCAGTTTTGCTTTTTCATTCGTGCCCGTTATTCCAACAACCCTGCACCCCATAATCTTCCCAACCTGACCAACCACGCTTCCAACAGCACCGGCTGCCCCTGACACAACAATTGTTTCGCCTGACTTAGGCATTCCTATTTCAGTTAAGCCCAGGTATGCAGTCAGTCCAGTCATTCCTAATATTCCAAGATAGGATGATAATGAAGAAACTTTGGAGTCCACTTTTACAAGCCCTTTACCATCGGATTCCTGGTATTCTTTCCATTCCAGGTTCCCGAAAACAAAATCCTCCTTCCTGAATTCTGCATTCTTGGAGTCTACTACCTGGCCAATGATTCCCGATTGTATTGGCTTCCCGATCTCAAAAGGGCCAACATACGATTTCGAATCATTCATCCTTCCACGCAGGTAAGGATCAACTGAAACAAATACTGTCTTTATTAAAATTTTACCCGTCGAAGGAACTGGAATTGCCGCGCTGTCAAATTCAAAATCGCTGAAAGCAGGCCTTCCAACAGGTCTTTTCTTTAAAAGAATTACTCTATTCATATTTCCGGTTTGAAGTATTGAAAGTGAATCCTGAATTTTTCCGAACTGAAGTTTTCTGAGAGTTAACAGAAAGTGCTGTTTCCATTGCTCTTTTGGGATTTATTTATGAAACAAAGGTGGGTCTATTTAGATCCGGAATTGTTACATAACTTTTATAAATAGTTACATCATTCACACACTTGAAAATGATTTATGTTGATTCTGTTTATGGTCACACAGGACCATGAATATTAAGAATTGAGCAGGGATTGGATAGTTGACAATGTATGAATCATGCAACTTTTTCCACTGATTGTGTAATGTGAATAGTAAATAAAAGAACAAACCTTTGTCGTGGTGGATAATTCCATTTTCCTTTTTTAATAACCCATTTATAACTTATTCATTGAAAAGGCCTGAAGACAAAATTGTATTTTTTACCGGTGGAAATTCAGGAACAGGAAAAGCATCAGCACGTGATTTTAGACGGGAGAGTGATGGCATCATCAATCAATGAAAAAGGACCATTTGAAAAATTAAAACATGAAAAAAAAGCGCTTTGTACTGTCCGGCGGTGGTTGTCGAGGTTTTGCCCATTTAGGAGTGGTTAAAGCATTGCAGGAAAGCAGTATTTATCCTTCTGAAATTTCAGGCACAAGTTCAGGTGCCATTGCCGGGGCATTTTTAGCCAATGGTTTTTCACCTGATGAGGTTAAAGATATCTTCATTAATAAGTTGAGCTTAAACATGCTCTCCAGGCGTGAGTTTAAGTTGGGACTTATTTCAATGAAAACCATAAGGATGTTCTTACAAAAAAATTTACGATATAAAAAATTCGAGGATCTTCCAATTCCCTTTTTTGTGACTGCAACCAGTTTTGCGGATGGCAGTCAGCACATATTTAATCATGGAAATATTATTGATGCAATCATTGCTTCCAGTTCTATTCCCGTAATATTTCAGCCTGTGGTAATTCATGGTATTCCTTTTGTTGACGGGGGCCTGTCAAATAATTTACCAGTTGAGCCTTTCAGCAAAAACAAGAAGGAAATCATTTGTATTCATGTTAACCCTGTGAAATCATTCAAACGGGGAGAGGGTGTTTTTGAAGTCATGGACAGGGCTATACATTTGAGTTTTCGGGAAAAAGTTAACCGATCCTCAGATGGTTGTTTTTTATTCATCGAACCAAAAGAGTTAGACGGATATGGGCTTTTCGACATTCAAAAGATCCGGGAAATATTTGATATCGGCTATGTTTTTACTAAGAAATTGTTAAAGCATCCTTCATAAACTAATGAACCACCAGGAGGATGGGGAAATATTAGTCTACTGCTTTATGATCCTTCCGTCCTCCATTTCAATGATGCGATGGGTTTTCTTTGCGAACTCCTCGTCGTGTGTCACAACGAGCAAGGTCTGATGATGTTCCTCCGCCAGTTTTCTGAAGATGTCAAAAACGATGAGGCTATTTTTTTTGTCGAGGTTCCCGGTAGGTTCGTCGCACATAATGATCGCCGGGTTATTGATCAGGGCCCGTGCAATCGCCACCCGTTGTTTTTCGCCACCCGACAACTGGTTTGATTTCTTATCCGCTACTTTTTCTATATCCAGATTTTTCAGGTGTTCAAGGGCGTGCTGTTTTATTTCCGCTTCCGGGTATAAGCCCAGTTTCAATCCCGGAAGCATCACATTCTCCAGGGCAGTGAACTCATTTAGCAAATAATGGAACTGGAATACAAATCCTATTTTTTCGTTGCGTATGAGGGCAAGTTGATTCTCTGTTTTTCCCCGGATGATTTCATGGTCTATCGACAGTTCTCCTTCATATTCTGTATCCATCGTAGATAGAATATAGAGCAGGGTGGATTTACCGCATCCCGATTTGCCAACAATGGATATAAACTCGCCGTTTTGAATTGTCAGAGAAATATCATCCAATACTTTAATGACGATTGGATCATGAAAATTTTTACAGATATGACTTGCCTGGAGTACGATGACGGGTTCCATGATTATTTACCTCTGATAATAACGACAGGATCAACCCTGCTTGCTTTCCGGGCCGGAGCCCAGCCTGCCAGGAAGGTTGTTGCGATTGAAAACGAAGAACCTATAAAATAGAACAACGGATTATAGTCGACCGGGTATGTTTTCACTGTTGGTAATGCCGCGGTGATAAATGGGATCTGGTCAATCACCAGTGAAAACAGGAATCCGAAGAGAAGTCCCATCAATCCCCCGAATAAACCAATGCTTAATGCGATCGCCATGAAAATCCGGTTAACATCCCTGCCTGAGAACCCTGTTGCTTTCAGGATGGCAATGGAATCCATCTTTTCATAAATCATCATGTTCAGAATATTGTAAATGCCAAACCCGGCCACAATCAGCAAGGTAATTCCTACCAGGTACGAAATGAGTGTCCTTACAAACGAACCAGTTTCAAATTGTGCATTGGCAGTCTGGATATCTTCGGCATCAGCCTGGAACAACTTTGCATATTCTTTCGCTAAAGCAGGAGCCTGGTTTATATCATATAACTTAACCTGGATATCGGTGATATAATCATCTGGTTTTCCCAGGATCTTTTGGGTTGTACCAATGGAGGCAAAACTCTGTACCTTATCAAGTTCCTGGACACCCGACTGGAAAAATCCCACTACCTTCAATGGAAACCTCTCCTGGCTAACGGTCGTAACCTGCACCACATCCCCAATACCGGCCATTAATTTGGCCGCCAGTCCTTCTCCCAGGATGATGCTGTTTGAAACATTTTTAAGATCGAGCGGGTTGCATGAAACCACATACTCTCCAAAATGAAACAAATTGCTTTCAGCCGTTACATCAATCCCATAAATAATGCCCGTGATGTCAATTGAACCATCGTTAAAAAACACCGGAGCCGTAATTTTCGGTGCAACACCCATTACCCGGGAATCTTTTACCAGGACCTGCATAATTGCCCCGCTATTGTATATTGCCTGTCTGCCACTCCCGGCTTTTACTGACCTGATAAAATTATAGCTCCCCTTAAATTCATTCAGGTAGTTGACCGGCTGATGAATGTTGGGTTTTATCTCATTGAATATTCTGATGTGCGCCGTCCGGTTCAGCATCAGTCCGTCGAGCAGGTTATTGAGCCCCGACATAAAACTCAGCAATGCAATGAACATCGTGATGCTGAAGGTAACCCCGATGGCTGCCACCAGGGTCTGTTTCCACCTGGCAAGCAGGAGCGACCTGGCAATCCTGGCGATCAACCCGATGTTCATTTGGCAGGTTCCACAATTATGTCGTTAACAGTCAGTCCACTTAATATTTCTACCTTTTTATAATCCTTGAGACCAACCGCCACTTTTCTCATTTTACCATTGCTCAGCTTCACCATTGAATCCCCTGCGAGGTAGCTCCTTGGAATGGTAAGTGCTTTTTCCTTTAATTGAATGACGATGTTTGCTTCAACCGACAGGTTTGGATAGAGTGTCAGGGGCCTGGTAACAAAAGCTGCTTTGACAGTAAAAGACCTGGATTGTTCATCCATCAATGGTTCTATCTTCTCCACAAGGGCTTCAAATACTTTATCTTTATAGCTATCCATGGTATAAAGCACCCTTTGTCCCTGGCGGATCCTGGCAATGTCGTATTCGTCAACCTTCATTTCAATCAGAAAATTATTTGCATCGCCGATGATGGCCACAGGATTTGCCAGATTAACCAATTCCCCTTTTTCCTTCAGGATTTTATAGACCCGGCCGGATGCTTCTGCTTTAATAAAGTAATCACCCGTTTGCAAGGCACTTATCTTCAGGTTTGTCTGGGCCTGTTTTGAGGCAAATTCAAGCTGACGTTTCAATTCACGATAATGAATAACGGCAACCTGGTAACTGGAAAGCGAATTTTTATAAGCCAGTTGCCTTTGCTCAAAATCAACCCGGCTGCCAATAGCTTGCGACCAGAGTTTACTTTGTCTTGACAGAAGCAGGGAGTCATCCTTCATCTTACTCATGGCTGTCGCTATGGCAACCTTGGCTTCATTCAGTTTGTCAGTGTTGAAATACATATCCGAATTATCTGCTGCAAGTCTTGCATTATAGGTATTCAGTTGCGAAGACTCGTTCAGCACTTTCATCAGGGGAGCGCCTTTTGTAATGGTATCCCCCTCACTGAAAAAGATTTCCTGGATCAATCCATTAACCGTAGAAAAAACCTGGTATTGATTTTGACTTTTTACGGTACCCGAGGCATAAACTGATTCCGTTATGTTTTCAACGACAGGGCTGATTTTTACGTTACCGTTGTTACATGAAACAACGATAAACAGGATAAAAAGGAAGGGACAGAATCTCATATATGAAAAGTGTGCTGTTTACATCATTCACACTTTCTCCTGCATTTTGACAAGTGAGGCGGGGTCCATTTCCAGCGTCAGATCGGTTAGTCCGAGATTTTTGAGCTCAATTTCACATGCTATAGTAACCTCTTCGCCTACCATCAAGCCGGTAGTTTCCAAGGGCGTATTCCAAACGAGACCCCAGTCATTCCTGCATATTTTCCCGGTAATTGTGAATCCAGCTTTTTCATTTCCCCAGAGATCATGAGCGATTCCGCCGAATTGCAGGTTTAATTTTATAATTTTCGTAACCCCGATCATGGTAAATTCTCCCCACAATTCACGATTACCTTCATGATCCGGTTCCCCGATGGTACTGGATGTGAAGGTGATTTGCTTATGTTTCTGAACGTCAAAAAAATCAGCACTTTTCAAATGTTCATCCCGGGCTTCGTTGTTCGTGTCAATAGAGGAGGGATCTATCCAAAGATCAATTTCTGCCGTAGTAAAATCCTTTTCATTGGTATAGATACTTGCATCAAATTTCTTAAACACACCTTTTACATGTGCAATCATCAAATGCTTGACCTTAAATCCAATTTCACTGTGATCCTGGTCGATGGACCATTTTGTTTTCATTGCGTTTTTCGTGGTTTTCATTTCAGTTGTTTTAAAGCTTAATTATTTTCCTAATCCGATCTGATTCATATAAGACTGGTTATCCCAGAATAGATATTCTTCTATCATCACACCATCCTTCCATATTCCGACGGTACACATCGGGAGTGTAAATGATTTGCCTGTTGGTTTTATGAATTTTCCTGCGCCTGCAGGCATAGGTAATGTAAATGTTCCCGTCATGACGCCGATAACACATGTCATATTGCCCGAACCAAAACGAACAGGATGCTGCTTAATACTGGTGTTTGGAGCATACACGAACATTGCCTTCAAATCGGCAATGTGCCTTTCGATGCCGGTAGTAAAATGCCCGTCAGGCCAGTTTACTTTTATGTCTTTGGAATGGCTTTCGTGGAGCCGTGTCCATTGCTGATTAGTAAATACCGTATAGTCGAGGGTGTCAAATGTTTTCAGATTTTTTGCAATCATTTCATTCCCCCTGGTGAGTTCTCTGACTTCATTCCTGAGGGAGTCAATTCCCGCCTGAGTGAATGAACTGCTTCCATTTTTGCCAGTGCAGCTAATCAGTATGACCATGAATGCAACCATTGCAAAAGCTGCAATTGATTTAAAAATAATAAGTACTTTTTTCATTTCTCTTTTTCCATTTAGATAGGAAACAAAGGTGATCGAAATAATTTCCTGAAGTGTTATATAACTTTACTAAATAGTTACATCATTCACACATTCCAGATTGAAGTATGTCACTACTTTTCTTGCTAAATACCCGCATATTTAAACCATTTTCTTGATCTCTGTTTCAACTTCTTTTGCTCCCTTGGCATAGAACTTTTCCTCATCAGGGGCAAGCTCGTGAAGCAATCTCAAAAACTCGCCTGCGTGCACCCGTTCCTCGTCGGCTATGTCTTTAAGTACTTCAATAGCAAGCTTATTGTCTGTTGAATCGGCAAGCTGCATATATAACTGAATTGCTTCATACTCTGCTGAAACCATGAAACGAATTGCCCTGACAAGTTCCTCGTCTGTGAGCTTTCTGTCGTTTGCTAATCCTGAAAATGGTGATCCGAATTCTGGCATATTTATTCTCCTTTCTAGTTTATTTCTGGCTACTGCCCAACTTTATTTATTTGCCATAAATTGGCATTCTACTTAATTATCCGCTTTATCCGCGTGCGCAATTCGGGCAATTTGCCGGGCGATATCCTCTGGTGAGAGGATAAAATCAATACATCCGGTTGCTATTGCACTCTCCGGCATATCTGGCTGCGCAGCTGTATTGGGTTTTTGTGCTATAGTAATGCCTCCTACTTCTTTTATTCCACAAAGCGCTTCTGCTCCATCCCCGTCATATCCGGAGACAATAACAGCGATGAGTTTGCCATCCCAGTGTTTGGTTAAGGAGCGCAGGAAAAGCGTAATCACATCGGGCCAACCGTGAGGCTTTGAGATCGGTTTCAGGCGAAACTCATCATTTAAAACGTGCAATTCCCGCTTTTCAGGGATTATAAAAACATGGTTGGGCTGGATGTCCAGGTTTTCCGTTATAAGTTCAACCGGCATCTCTGTATAGCGCGGGAGAATCTCGTGAAGGTGGGTGGCTACTGTTCTCAAATGATTAACAATGACGATAGCAACACCCATATTTGCCGGAAGATTCCGGAGTAAACGGGTATAAGCATCAAGACCACCAGCTGAACCGCCCACGCAAATTATAGGAAAGTCTTTTGCCATATTCTTAGTATTCATCGGCTTCTTATTAAATATTACTTAGTAGCTTTTTTATCCATCCCTGGCATTTTATGCATATTCCCCATCTTTTTCATATCCTCATTTCCTTTTTTCATCTTTTCCATCATATCAGTCATTTCTTTATTGCCCATCATGGTTTTGCACATCGTGGACATCATTGCGGTGTCGCTTTTGCATTTTTCCATCATCAGTATCATGCCGTGTTTGCTATTCATCAATATACCCATCATTTCTTTCGACATATCGCTATTGTAAGCTATAGTATCCATGATTTCCTTCCTGGTTTCCAAATTTGAAAGAACCAATTTTACATCTGTTTTTGTTTGACATGAGGCAAACAGAACAATTAATCCAACGACCTATGTGATTCTTAGTAATATTTTCATAATTAATTATTTGGTAAATGTTTTTTAAAGGGGTTACAAAGTGAAAACAATCAATAATGCAAAGGTGTATCCCTTATCAGCGAAATACGTTACATAATTATTGATAAGGTTTATATGATTCACATAACTGGTAAGATGTGGTGGTTGGAATTCTGTATGAATGATGTAACTTATTCCCAAAGTTATGTAATGCTCTCCGGGAATAAAGGATTCACCTTTGTACATTCAAAACTCACTCACACATTAATTTAAAAAAAATGAATACAACAGAAGTAAAAGGAAACTGGAATGCGCAGAAAGGTAAGCTCAAACAGCAATTTGCAAACTTAACGGACGATGATCTGATGTTTGCCGAAGGTAAAAAAGATGAAATGCTTGGGAAACTTCAAATCAAACTTGGAAAAACCAAGGAAGAATTGCACAATGTTATGTCAGGACATTAACCATCTTCATTCAGAAAAAGGTGTCGTTTTATAAGTAAAGCTATTCTGAAGTGGAATAACTGGCAGGTTGAGTTTGGGAATTTATTGATGCTGAAGAACGGTCTGCAAATGAAGAAATATGTTAAGGCTGCTCTGCTGATCCTGATTCTGACAATCCCGGTAAGCGGCCTGAAAGCAGGACCGCCATATTTCACGGATGATCCTGATCCGGTTAAGTTTCATCATTGGGAATTCTACTTATCAACCCAGGATAATTTTGATGTCAGGAATGGTTCGGCCGCTGGATCGTTACCCCAGGTTGAGCTGAATTACGGGGTATTGCCAGATGTCCAGTTGCACGTGGTTATACCTCTTACCTACCAGTTCTCTTCGCCGCACGACTTTGAGATGGGTTATTAAGCCACCGAAGCCGGTATCAAGTACCGGTTTGTCAAAGAGAAAACAAACATACCGGAGATCGGGGTTTTTCCCATTGTTGAAATTCCAACGATCAATGATCCCCGCTTCGGCGACCAAAGGATCCAGGTTTTTCTGCCGGTTTGGTTCCAGAAATCCTGGAATAAATTCACTTCCTACGGAGGGGCAGGGTATTGGATCAATCCCGGTTCAGGGAATAAAAACTGGGTGTTCGCGGGATGGCAGGCACAATACGATTTTTCTGAGTTTTTAACCCTGGGGTCAGAACTTTATTATCATACGGCGGCCACCACTGCAGATAAAGCAATCACCGGATTTACGATCGGAGGTTCGCTGAATTTTACGGAACACATACATCTCATCTTTTCCGGTGGCCATAGTATCGTCAATGCAAATCTGGCAACCGCTTATGTTGGTCTTTATATTACCTACTGAATCAAAGATGCGTGAATTATGTAAATATTTTTAAAAATTATATAACACAAACACTATGTAAGATATTGATCTTTGGCACAGCGTGAGCAGGCGTAAGAGGAGCGCAACCACATGTGAAAATTCTGGAATACATTTTAACAAAAGGTAAGGTGGTTCACATAACGGCAACTCCATCTTCGCCTAAAACTTCGGAAAGTAATGCGGTGTTTAATGAAGGAGGAAAAACAGATACTGCATAACCAAGCCTTCAAACAAATATGCAGAACGGGCAGAGCAGTTAAGGGAAAAAGATGAAACAATTTTGAATAAAATCGAAGAATCGAATGCAGAAACTCGAGAATAAAACGATATTTATTACCGGAGGGTTGTCGGGTATTGGCAAGGCTTGTGCAATTGCAGCAGCAAAAGAGGGCGCAAACATTGCGATAGGAGATATCCGGTCAGCGACAACTGATTCAATAATGGAAGAGATAAAAAATGAAAATCCTAAAGCTTTCTTTATTGAATGCGATGTATCGGTATTTACCCAGGTCCGGGAGGCTGTCAAACGTATCGTAAATACTTTTGGAAGGCTTGATGTGGCCCTCAACAATGCCGGGATCGGAGGCGAATCAAGTAAGGTAGGCGATATGACTGAACAGGCATGGCTCAAAGTAATTGGGGTAAACTTAAATGGTGTATTTAATTGCATGAAGCATGAGTTGACTCAAATGTCAAAACAGAAGATAGGCGTGATTGTTAATATGTCTTCAATTTTAGGCAAAGTTGGTTTTGCCAGTTCCTCGCATTATGTGGCTGCAAAACATGGCATCATCGGACTTACACAAACAGCAGCACTGGAATATGCACCTGAAGGAATAAGAATCAATGCTATTTGTCCCGGATTTATTGAAACACCATTACTCACCAATGCAGGTATAACTGAAAACACGGATATTCAAAAATATATTATCGGTTTGCATCCGATGAAACGCTTAGGAAAATCCGAAGAGGTTGCCACCGGGTTCATTTTTCTGGCGTCCGATGAAAGTTCGTTTATAACCGGAACAACCCTGGAAATTGACGGTGGCTATCTGGCGGAGTAAGAGTATTGAATTCACATGGAAAATGTGCCTTTAAGAATATTTATTAACACTGTATCAAATGAACTCAACTATTTTTATTTCAAAGTACGAGCCGCAGATTTATGCCATTTTCCGGTTTGTTGCTGGATTTCTGTTTTTGTGGCATGGTTCACAAAAACTATTCGCTTTCCCGCCGGAGGCGCATGAAATGCCTGCTTTCATTATGTTTATAGCAGGTCCCATAGAGTTTTTCGGAGGCATCCTTATCATGATCGGACTGTGGACTCCATGGGTGGCATTTATTTGCAGCGGAGAGATGGCTTTTGCCTACTGGTCAGTGCATGGTACCCATGCATTACTTCCTGTTATGAATGGTGGTGAACTTGCAATTATTTACTGCTTCGCTTTTTTGTTCATTGCAGCCAGGGGATCCGGTATCTTAAGCATTGACCAATTCCTGGAAAAACGAAAACAAAAATGAAAAAAAAAGTAGCTGACCAGGTGGTGGAAATATTGGTTGAAGCAGGTATCCAAAGGATTTATGCAGTAACCGGTGATAGTCTCAATCATTTAAACGATGCTGTATTCCGCAATGGGAAAATCAAATGGATTCATGTCCGGCACGAAGAGACTGCTGGATTTGCAGCAGGTGCGGAGGCTCAGTTGAATGGACTGGCATGTTGTGCGGGCAGCAGCGGACCCGGGCATGTTCATCTGATCAACGGTTTATATGATGCGCACCACTCCTCAGCTTCAGTATTGGCGATTGCTTCAACCATCCCTACCAAAGAATTTGGCACAGGATATTTCCAGGAGACAAACACAATAAAACTTTTCGATGATTGCAGCTGCTATAACCAATTGGCTGCTACTCCTGAACAATTGCCACGTATGTTACAGACCGCCCTTCAACACGCTGTACATAAGAAAGGAGTGGCTGTTATAGGATTGCCGGGGGACATTACCAACCTTCCGGCATCAGAGGCTGAAACGACTACCAGGCTCTTTAGGAACAATCCGATCGTGAGACCGTCCGAAGCTGAGTTGGGGCAACTTGCGGCTTTGTTGAACGCAAACAAAAAGGTTACTATATTCTGCGGTCTGGGTGCTGCGGAAGCACATGATGAAGTCATTCAACTGGCCGGATTGCTAAATGCCCCGGTTGCATATTCATATAAGGCAAAGATGGCAATCCAGTATGAAAATCCTTATGAAGTTGGGCTCACCGGATTGCTGGGCTTTCCATCGGCATACCACAGCATGCATGAATGTGACCTGCTGATTTTGCTGGGAACAGATTTTCCATACACGCCCTTCATGCCTGTCAAAAATAAAATCGTACAGGTTGACATTAACCCTGAAAACCTTGGACGCAGGGCTAAACTCGACCTGGGGCTTTGTGGTAACGTGAAAGATACCCTGAAGGTGCTTCTGCCAATGGTAGAAAAGAAAGAAGATTCCAAATTCCTCAAACAGCAGTTGGAATTCTACTCAGAGGTTAAAAAGAAATTACAATCCTATGTCAGGGACCCCGGAAAACCAAATGCCATTCATCCAGAATTTGTTGCTTCGGTGATTAACGATTTGGCCGACAAGGATGCCATCTTTACAGTCGATACGGGAATGTGTTGTGTTTGGGCTGCACGCTATATTGATGGAACAGGGGATCGGAAAATGCTGGGCTCATTCAATCATGGTTCTATGGCAAATGCCATGCCCCAGGCTATTGGCGCAGCTTTTGCCCGTCCCGGGAAACAAGTCATTGCATTTTGCGGTGACGGTGGTCTGTCTATGATGATGGGCGATCTTATGACAATTGTTCAATATCATTTACCCGTGAAGATCATCGTATTCAACAACCGTTCACTGGGAATGGTAAAGCTCGAAATGGAAGTTGCAGGGATTCCTGACCGCGAGACAGATATGCTGAATCCGGATTTTGCAAAATTAGCGGAAGCCATGGGAATGCCCGGGATCACCATTCGTGATTCGGAAGAAGTTAAACCAGGACTGGAAAAGGCATTCCTTCAGGAGGGGCCCATTTTAGTCACAATCCAAACAGATCCGAACGCACTCGCCATGCCTCCCAAACTGGAACTGGACCAGATGAAAGGCATGGCTTTATACATGGGGAAAATGATGTTAGGTGGCAGGATGGATGAAGTATTTAAAATTATTTCGTCCAATTATAAGCATTTGGGTGAGGTAATTTAAATGGCAAATGCCATGAAGGCAGCAGAATTTTATAATTCCGGTTCTTCAGATCAAACGTATAAATACATTGATTATGGCTAAATATTCAGAAAAAGCGCAGGACAAAATTGAAAAGGTCATGCATGAATTTAAGACCGGCAAATTAAAATCAGGGAAAGATGGTCAAGGTGGTAAGGTAAAAAGTCGCAAACAGGCAATAGCGATAGGTATAAGTGAAGCACGGGCGGAAGGAGATAAAGTTCCTAAGAAAAAAG
>Ga0209083_1003338_pt1 | contig 13604 bp, 16 predicted proteins | sample AM7aDNAmetaG_FD_184132 | JGI IMG/M metagenome (GOLD analysis project Ga0209083, IMG submission 184132) | Freshwater microbial communities from Finland to study Microbial Dark Matter (Phase II) - AM7a DNA metaG (SPAdes) (version 3) | ecosystem: Environmental > Aquatic > Freshwater > Lake ...
GCCTGGTGCTCCCGGGGCTTAAAGGCAAACTCACCGGTTTTTCGATGAGAGTTCCGACCCCCAACGTATCGGTAGTTGACCTTGTTGCGGATGTTGACAAGGCGACCACGGTTGAAGAAGTGAACGCGGCGCTCAAAGAAGCCTCCTCCAAGATGCCGAACATCCTCGGCTACACGGAAGAAGAGCTTGTTTCCATGGATTTCTGCGGCGATCCGAGGTCTTCCATTGTTGACGCTAAGTCAACTCTGGTTATAGACGGAACGATGATTAAGGTAGTTGCGTGGTATGACAATGAATGGGGCTATTCAAACAGGGTTGTTGACCTTGCTCAGATACTCGCAAAGAAAGGCTTGTAATTAATAACATTGGGCGCGGCAGCCCTTCGGGGCTGCCGCCTCAATGAAGAAAAGCAACAAGAAGAAAAGCACCTAATCACAAGCACCAAGTAAACATAAAAAGTAAAAAGACAAAGTGTTTCAAAAGTTATTTTGTGATTTGAATTTTATTATTTTATTTGGGATTTGGTGCTTGAGATTTGTGATTCAGTCTTGAGGGATTTGGTGTTTGTGATTTGATATTTGATCTGTCTTTATTCTTATTAGGGGGTATTATGCCAAAACTTTCTATTAGAGATGTCGATTTCAAGGGTAAACGGACTCTGGTCCGCGTTGACTTTAATGTACCTCTTGATGCTTCGCTGAATGTAACCGACGACACAAGGATAAAAGAAGCGCTTCCGACTATCAAATACATCGCCGAAAAGGGCGGTAAAGTCATATTGGCCTCTCATATGGGCAGGCCTGACGGCAAAGTTGTAGAGAAAATGAGAATGGCTCCCGCGGCCAAGAAACTTGAGCAGCTTCTCGGAAAACCGGTGCTGACCGCTAAAGATTGTGTCGGTCCCGAAGCGGAGAAAGCTGTTGCGGCAATGAAGGCTGGCGAGGTTCTGCTCCTTGAGAATGTACGCTTTCACGCGGAAGAAGAGGAGAATGATCCTGCTTTCGCGAAACAGCTTGCAGCTCTCTGCGAGGTCTATGTTAACGACGCGTTCGGCACCGCTCACAGGGCACATGCTTCCACGGAAGGCGTGGCAAAGTTCGTAAAGACCGCAGCATGCGGCTTCCTGATAGAGAAAGAAATAAAGTACCTTGGTATGATTGTCAGCGGGGCTAAGAAACCGGTTGTTGCCATAATAGGCGGCGCCAAGATATCCGGAAAGATTGATGTCCTCACAAATCTTCTGGGAAAGGTTGACACGCTTATCATCGGCGGGGCGATGGCCTACACTTTCCTTAGGGCGAAAGGACAGAAAACGGGAAAGTCGCTTGTCGAAGAAGACAAAATCAGCCTGGCCGCCAGCATTATTAAAGCTGCTGCAGAAAAAAGCGTTAAGCTGCTCCTGCCGGTTGACCATATTGTAACCGTGGATAAGGACCACCCTGCGGACGCGAAATGCGTTAAAGAGATTCCTGACGGCCTGACCGCGCTGGATATAGGCGACGAAAGCATAAAACTCTTTTCGGATGAGATTAAAAAATCAAACACAGTGTTTTGGAACGGACCGCTGGGTTTCTTTGAAATCCCCCGTTTCGCAACTGGAACCATGGCTATCGCGAAAGCTATCGCAGATTCAGGAGCTACCTCCGTGGTTGGCGGCGGGGATTCAGTGTCCGCTGTAAAGAAATCAGGCGTTTCCGGAAAGATTACACATATCTCTACGGGCGGCGGAGCTTCGCTGGAATTTATTGAAGGGAAAGAACTGCCTGGCATTGCGGCGCTCAACGAGAAATAAATAATTATCAACTCAAAAGTTTACGAGGATGAAAAATATGAGCCTTGCAGTGGTAGGGTCGGTGGCGCTTGATTCCATAAGGACGCCTTTTAAGTCGGTAGACCGCGTACTTGGCGGTTCCTGTACCTATTTTTCCTACGCGGCAAGTTTTTTTACTCCGGTGAAGATGGTTGGCGTTGTAGGAAATGATTTTCCGGCGAAATATCTGCGCGAGCTTGCGGGGCGCGGTATTGACACCGAGGGCGTTGAAGCGGCTGCCGGCAAGACCTTCAGCTGGACCGGGGAATACAAATTTGACATGAATGTCAGGGAAACTCTCAAACTTGACTTGAATGTTTTCGCGGAGTTTAACCCGAAAGTGCCTGACAGCTATAAAAAGAGCACGCATCTTTTTCTGGCAAACATTAACCCCGGCCTTCAATTAAGGGTTCTTGAAGAGATTAGTTCCGCCAGGCTGGTTGCCTGCGATACGATGGATATCTGGATCAAATCAGACAGGCTTAAACTTCTGCAACTTCTCAAGAAAGTCGACATACTCTTTCTTAATGATTCTGAAGCCAGAGAGCTCTCCGGCGAAGCGAATCTTATTAAGGCGGCCGCCAAAGTAAAGAAGCTTGGCCCTGAGATAGTGATAATAAAAAAAGGCGAGCACGGCAGCATATTGTTTTCGGAGGATTGGCATTTTATAGCTCCGGCTTATCCGCTGGAGAACGCGATTGACCCGACTGGCGCCGGTGATTCGTTTGCGGGCGGGTTTATGGGCTACATTTCAACCATAAAGAAGATTACCAAAGAAGAGATAAAGAGCGCGCTGGTTTTCGGCACCGCAGCTGCCTCGTTTTGCGTTGAGGATTTCTCGGTTAACAGGTTTAGGCGGGCTGACCGAGCAGCCATCAACAAACGCTACAAAGAGATAAGAAGCTTCACCCAATTCAAAGACCTGTAAAAGGAAAATAAATGATAGATTCCAACAGAATAAAAAGACTGCCTCCGTATTCGCTCGGAAAGATAAAAGGCATTATGTCCGAGCAAAGAGCGAAAGGGATTGATGTAATTGATTTCGGCATGGGAAACCCCGATAAGCCTACTCCGGCATATATCGTGGACAAGCTCTGCGAGGTGGCGCGCGATCCTAAGGCCCACAGGTACTCGGTCTCCAAAGGCATGCTGAACCTCAGGAAGGCGATGGCCCACAGGTATAAAGAAGACTTTAATGTTGACCTGGATCCTGAGAGCGAAATAATCGCCACCATCGGAGCGAAGGAAGGCATCTCGCATCTTGCGATGGCCATGATTGACGAGGGAGATGTCGTGCTGGTGCCAAACCCGACCTATCCCATACATCTTTACAGCGTAGTCATTGCCGGCGGCAATCTTGTCAGCATTCCCCTGACAAAAGAGAATGGTTTTAAGGTTGACCTCGAAAAAATAAGGAAGAATAACTTCTGGCCAAAACCAAAGATGATGGTTTTGAGTTATCCCCAGAATCCTACGACCGCCTCGGTTGACCTGAAGTATTTTGAGGATGTGGTCGCTTTCGCGAAAGAGAACGATATATTGATTGTGCATGATCTGGCCTATAAAGACCTGGTTTTTGACGGATACAAGGCTCCTTCTTTCCTGCAGGTCAAAGGGGCAAAGGATGTGGGTGTTGAGTTATTCTCCATGTCCAAGTCTTACAACATGCCCGGCTGGCGCGTTGCTTTCTGCATGGGCAACAAAGAAATGATAGCTAATCTTGCCAAGCTGAAAAGCTATATGGACTACGGGATGTTTATACCCATCCAGGTGGCGGCGATAACGGCGCTTCGCGGCCCCCAGGATTGTGTCAAAGAAATCGCGGAGACGTACAGGAAGAGAAGAGATGTGCTTGTTGACGGGCTGGCGAAGGTCGGTTGGACCATTCCTAAACCTAATTCCACGATGTTTATCTGGGCTGAGATACCGGAAAAATTCAAGGCCATGGGTTCGCAGGCTTTCGCGCAAAAATTACTGCTTGAAGCCGATACGGTTGTTTCCGCGGGCGTGGGTTTTGGCGAGTACGGAGAGGGTTATGTAAGGTTTGCCCTGATTGAAAATGAAGACAGGACCAGGCAGGCGATAAGAAACATTAAGAAGCTGCTGGAGAACTCTTAATCGGATGTTTAGAGGGTTGGCGGGTTGGATGATTGGACGTTGGAGAAGAACAGATGCCGGAGAGAAAGATAAAAATAGAGAAAGAAAGATGCAAGGGATGCCTGTATTGCATTGAATTCTGTCCTAAAAAATCGCTGGTTCCTGCAAAAGGCTCCAATTCTAAAGGTTATGCGTTTGTCGAATTTAACGATGATGGTAAGTGCACTTCCTGCGCCATCTGCGCAGTCATGTGCCCGGAAGCAGCGATAGAAGTGCGGAAGGATAAATGAAAAATTCAAAACAACTAATGAAAGGCAATGAGGCGATAGCGGAAGCCGCGATACTGGCAGGCTGCCGTTTTTACGCAGGATACCCTATAACGCCGCAGAATCAGATACCGGAGTATATGTCCTGGCGTATGCCCGAAGCAGGAGGTTCTTTTATTCAGGCTGAGAGCGAACTTGCCGCCATTAACATGGTGCTTGGCGCGTCGGTGGCCGGAGCCAGGGCAATGACCTCGTCCTCAAGTCCCGGCATCAGCTTAAAGCAGGAAGGCATATCCTATATGGCCGGTATGGAACTTCCCGCGCTCATCGTAAATATGCAAAGAGGCGGTCCCGGACTTGGCAACATCCAGGGTTCTCAGGCAGATTATTTCCAGTCAGTAAAAGGCGGCGGGCACGGAGATTACAGGCTTATTACGCTGTCGCCGTCAACGGTGCAGGAAGCGGCCGATCTGACGGCAGAAGCTTTTTATCTCGCGGACAAGTACAGAAGCCCGGCACTGCTCCTATCAGACGGTATTCTCGGGCAGATGATTGAGCCGGTTGAGTTTTTTGAAAATAAATTCCTTGAACTTCCGCCCAAGGATTACATCCTTGACGGCTGCAAAGGAAGGAAACCCAGAAGCCTTTTTTCTCTCATGATGGGGCCAGGCGTCCTGGAAAAGCACAACTTCAAACTTGCCGCAAAATACGCGAAGATAGAAGCCGAAGTCAGGAAGTTCGAGAAGTACAAGCTTGAAGACGCTGATGTTCTTATAATCGCCAACGGCATAATAGGCAGGATCAGTAAAGGAGCGGCCAACATTCTCAGAAAAGACGGCGTTAAGTGCGGGGTCTTCAGGCCGATAACGCTGTGGCCCTTCCCGTACGCGGAGATCAAGGCTGCCGCGGCTAAAGCCAAGAAGGTGCTTGTGGTTGAACAGAACATGGGCCAGATGGTGGAAGACGTCAGGCTTGCCCTCCTTGATGATTCCAAAGTCAGTTTCTTAGGCAGGCCGGGAGGCGGATGCCCTTTTCCAGAAGAGATTGCAGATAAGGTAAGGGAGATAATAAAGTGAAACAGGTATATTGCAGGCCTGAGAGCCTCAAAGACAACGCAAATTCCTATTGCCCTGGCTGCGGCCACGGAATAGTTCACAGGCTGGTCGCGGAAATTATTGACGAGCTTGGCGTCCGCGAAAAGACCGTGGGTATTGCTCCGGTCGGCTGCGCGGTGTTTGCTTACGACTACTGGAACTTTGACGTTACCGAGGCCCCGCACGGCAGGCCTCCAGCGGTTGCGTGCGCCATCAAGCGTATTTTACCTGACAGGGTAGTATTCACTTATCAAGGCGACGGGGACCTGGCGTCCATAGGCACAAACGAGATAATACATTCGGCGAATAGAAGCGATAATATTACGGTAATCTTTATCAATAACGCGAATTACGGCATGACCGGAGGGCAGATGGCTCCGACCACGCTTCCCGGCATGAAGACTACAACCACCCAGGACGGGCGCGATGTAAAAGTTTCCGGTTATCCTGTCCGTGTCTGCGAACTGCTGGCTACCCTGGAAGGAACAAGGTATCTGGAACGCGTTATGGTTACCGATCCTGCAAATATTAACAAGACGAAAAGAGCCATAGAGAAAGCTTTCCGGGTGCAGCTTGACGGCAAAGGATTCAGTCTCGTGGAAGTTCTCTCGCCCTGCCCCGTAAACTGGGGAAAGTCTCCGCTTGACGGTTTGAAATTTGTTAAAGAAGAAATGACAAAGTATTTCAAGCTCGGTGTGATTAAGGATGAAACTGTATAGCAAAAACGTAAGCGTAAAGGAAAGGCAAATGGAAAGAAGTCTGATAATGTGCGGGAGCGGCGGGCAGGGAATTCTCCTCGGAGGAAGCCTTGCGCTTGTGGCGGCGTTTCGCGAAGGAAAAAAAGTAACCTGGCTTCCGTCTTACGGCGCGGAAAAAAGAGGCGGTCTCTCTTATTGCGCAGTAGTTATTTCCGATGAAGAGATCATGTCTCCGGTACTCAGTCATGCCGAATGTATTATAGGGCTTGATACGATCGGCTTTAACATTTACAAGGGAAGCATAGCCAAAGGAGGTTCTTTCATAGTAAACTCATCTTTGGTGAAGGATGGCGGGACGCTTTCAGGCTGCAAAGTACTGGAACTTCCTATCAGCGACATAGCAAAGGATGTCGGCTCGAACCGCGTTGTGAATATGGTTTCACTCGGAGTTTACGCCGCAGTTTCAAAAGCCGTAAAGCTTGATTCACTGAAGGCCGGCCTGGAAGAAGTAATGTCTTCAAGGCATAAGGATATGATAACCATGAACATAAAGGCCCTTGACAGAGGCTACAGTGAAGGGGGCGGCAAATAGTGGCAGTGTATTCCGGAAAGATCAAGTTTGGCACCACAGGCAATACTGACATAATAGAAATTACCGGACTATTATCGAAGGCGGTTAAGGATAGTTCAATAAGAAATGGTTTGCTCAACGTTTTTGTCCCTGGCGCAACAGGTGCGCTTACCACAATTGAGTATGAACCGGGGCTTGTTGCTGATCTTAAGGCTTTTTTTACCCGGGTCCTGCCTGAAACAGGCATCTATAATCATAATCTAACCCATCCTGACTCAAACGGGCACTCGCATATCAGGGCGAGTCTCATAGGCCCTTCAATAACAATTCCTGTGATTGACAGCAAGATGAATCTTGGGGTATGGCAACAGGTAATATTCATAGATTTTGATAATATACCGCGGGATCGGGAACTTGTGGTCCAGATGGTCGGCGAGAAGTAACACGCTGCGCGCGGCAGTGATTCTCTTTGGCAAAAGCGCGCATAAACACTGATTAGCAAAAATGCTATTCAGTGTTTTTTTTTTGCAACGAAAGGCCTCTCTATCTGTATATATACCCGGAGGCGGGATCCCGCCCAAGGAGGCAATATGCAGGAGAAAGTGAAACAACCGCCGGTCTATTCCGGGGTCTGCAAGTCAGGCAAAAGGGTGTTCTTCTTTGATGTCAAGAAGGCGTCGAACAACACCAACTACCTTATTGTCAGCGAGTCCTCGTTTGACAAAGAAGGCAACAAACGGAGAAATTCACTCATGATCTTCAATAATGAGCTTTCTCCCTTCATCGAAGAGATGAAGAAAGCAGCCGAGCATTTTGAAATACCGGAACCTGCGGGAGTTTAACCACCCCGGCCAAGTTCAGATATGAACCTGGCAACTTAAATCTCTCCGTTCGGTCCGGAATGCCTTGCGGGATAGCGCCTCTTCAGGTACTATCCCGTAATGGCAAATTCCGATAAAGGCAAAATAGAGAAACTTCTTTGTATCTTAAAGCAGGAGCGCAGCGAGAAGAATCTTCGATCCCTTGCCAATGAGGTAAGCGGGAAGGTGAAAGCGGACCTCTACAGGTTCAAGCTGACGCGCGAGCAGGCGGAAGAGGCCTACTCAGACTGCATGGAGAGGCTTTTTGTGAGAGGTGCACTTGAGGCTTTTGATCCCGCAAAGGCAATGGCAGAGACATATATAGGAGCGATTGTCAGGAACGCAGTATTCGCTATGATTCAAACACTCTCCCGCGAGAGAGCAAAGACAACTTCAATTTCCGCCCCTGTTTCAGGAATGGAAGCGTCTTCGCCGGAAGAGTATCTTGTATCCGGGGAAATAGCGCCTGACTCTGCCGTCCTGGCAGACGAAATGCTAAGGCATATCAGGGCAGCAGTCCTGTCTATCAGGAAGGAAATGCACCGCGATTTATATCTTCTATATCTGATGAGCGGGGCCGCGCTTAAATACGAAGATTTAGGGGCTGTCTTCGGACAGAAGCAAAACAACGCCCGCAGTATCATTAAGAGGTGCAAGCAGCATGTTGCTGCAACACTTGAAAAAGAGTTTGGAGGCATTTTCAGCGCGCTAAGCCCCGAAGATCTTGAGGCCGTCAAAGCCCGCGTCTCAAAAATTGAAACCTGGGCGGGAACCTCCGCGTCAGTCGGCTTGGAGGAACTTGAAGCGCTTGGTTCCGCAGGCAGTCTTACCGGAGCTTCAGCAGTTTGTGGAAAGAGCAGGGAGGAAATCGCCTCCTCGGTACGGAAATTCATATCCGGCGCTTCGGAAAATCTTAAGGTTAGCGTAAACGAGACGCCTGCCGTAAAGTGTTATGTAAAAGAAAAATGGCCGGCGCGATATCTCTCTGAAGGAAGTAATATTAAACACTCAAAATCAGAAATAGCTGAGTTTGTTGAAGGCCTTGGAAAACGCGCCATGGTCCAGATTTCTCTGCCGGCAGAAGTAAAGGAAAAACCTGCAAATTCAGCCTGCGCAGAGAATAGAACTTTGATTCCTGCCGCTTTTGAAAGGAAGGTAATCTCAAGGATACTGAAGAAAGCAACACAATCGGACTAAAATTCCGCTAAACAATAGAAAGAGGGGCATGGTTGTAGTATAATAGGATGAAACGGCAGGATAATGCAAGAGCCGCTCAATACCGGAGAACTATGTCCCGCAAGATCATACTTCAGGTCGCGCTTGATTTCGTTGATATGCACAGGGCCCTCGGCTGCGCCCGCGAGGCGGTTGCCGGAGGCGTTGACTGGATAGAAGCCGGAACCCCGCTGATTAAGGCGGAAGGCCTGAATATCATCAGGGAACTGCACAAGGCCTTCCCTAAGCATGTGATAGTTGCCGATATGAAGACCATGGATGCCGGGCGGGCGGAAGTGGAGATAGCGGCTAAAGCCGGCGCAAAGGTAGTCCATGTCCTTGGAGCGGCCTCTGATTCCACCATCGCGGAATGCGTTGAAGCCGCCAAGAACTACGGCGCGGAAGTTATTGTTGATATGATAGAAGTTAAGGACCCGGTAAAGCGGGCCAGGGAAGTTGAAAAGCTCGGCGTTAACTATATTGGCATTCATACTCCCATTGACGAGCAGATGAAGGGAAAAGAACCCTTTTCCATGCTCCGCAAGGTAGTCTCGATGGTAGGCATACCCGTAGCGGTTGCCGGAGGTATAAACTCCGAGAACGCGGTGGAAGCGGTTAAGGCCGGAGCTTCTATCATCATTGCCGGAGGCTCAATAACCAAATCAAAAGACGCGAAGAAAGCCGCCTCTGAGATTAAGAAGGCTATGGTTTCGCTGAAGAAGGTGGACAGCAAGTTCTTTAAGCGTGTCGGCGAAGCAGATATCCTCAAAGTTCTCTCCCTGGTTTCAACAGCCAATATTTCAGACGCTCTGCACCGGCTGCCCTGCCTTTCGGGCATTAAACCGCTTGCTCCCGGAATGAAGCTGGCCGGAAAAGCGGTAACAGTAAGGACCTATCCGGGCGACTGGGCAAAACCTGTGGAAGCGGTTGATATCGCGAAGCCTGGAGAAATTATAGTTATTGACGCGGGGGGAGTCGCGCCCGCGGTCTGGGGCGAGCTTGCCACGCAGAGCGCGAAGCGCAGAAAACTCGGCGGCCTTGTCATCGACGGCGCCATCAGGGATTCAAGAGAGATAGTTGATTTAAAGTTTCCGGCGTTCTCTCGCCTGGTTACTTCTCACGCCGGAGAGCCGAAGGGTTTTGGCGAGTTGAATGTGCCGGTCATGGTTGGCGGGCAGAAAGTGTTTCCCGGAGACTGGATAGTAGGGGATGATGACGGAGTGATGGTAATCCCTTCGGATAAAGCGGTAGAGTTTACCAACAGGGCTATGGATGTGCTTGAGAAAGAGAACCGCCTGCGCAAAGAGATACTGGAAGGCTCCACGCTCTCTTCGGTGATGGATATTCTGAAGTGGGAAAAGAAGTAGTCTGTTAAAAAGCGGTAATTTCGCCTTTAGGCAGAGCGGTCCAGTCAAGCTTTGAAGTGATTTTTTCCGAGCAGACAACATTTGAGCCGTGATAATTTGACTCGTAAAGCGTGTAATAATCCGGCCACTTCGTGAATTCTCTGAGAGCGAAAAGGGTTTTTCCGTCGGAAAAGAGCAGATTCAGCGCGGAATAAGAGTGTTTTTCGCGTATCTTTGAAACCGCGGCAGTGAAAGCTTTTTTCACGCTCCAGCGGTTCTGCTTCAAAGCGAACCTCAGCAGCGCTTCCGTGTCAAACCCACTAAACCCCGGCTCTCCGAGCATATCCTTATAATCCTTGATAGTTCCGTTGTGTGCCAGCATCGCGTTGTGCAGGAGAAAGGGATGCGCGTGTTCCTTGTATTCGGTGCCTTTCCACGCGGATAATCTCAGATGGAGAATAAGAATATCAGCTTTTCCAATGGACCTGAGAGTGGATGTGAAGAGTTCCTTTTCTGAGGTGATGGGTTTGCCGCTCTTGACAACTTCTCCGCGCCCGCCCTTGTACCAGCCGATTCCCCAGCCGTCAAGATGCCCGGGTTTATGCCCGGGGGGAACGTTGCCATTTTCCGCCAGCGCGAAAAAATCCATCGCGATGCCCAGGTGGCGATCAATATCAAATTTCGTGATTCCCAGCAATCTACACATTGAAGAAGAATCTCCTCGCGATGGTCACCGCCAGCACTATTCCGATGAGGTCCGATATCAGGCAGACCGCCACCAAGTATCTTGAATTCTTGATACCGACGGAGCCGAGATAAACCGAGATGACATAGAAAGTTGTCTCTGTGCTTCCCATAATTATCGCCGCGGTCAGCACCGTGATGTTGTCTGGGCCGAATGTTTTCAGCATGTCCGTGAAGACTGCTGTTGAAGCGCTTCCGGACAGGGGTTTTATAAGCGCGATTGAAATGACTTCAGCCGGGACGCCCGCCAGAGAGAACGCGCCCGAGAGCAGATTCTTGACCGCGTCAAAAGCTCCGGAGGCCTGGAAGCATTTAATGGCTATAAATATTCCGACAATGTAGGGGAAAATTTTAAATATAGTCGGCAGGCTCTCTTTCGCGCCCGTAATGAAGGAATCGTAAACCTTGACCCTTCTTGCCAGCCCGTAAACTATCACGAAGAGGAAGAAAACCGGGATGATGAGCGCCGATATGTACTTGACCGCGTCCATCATTTAAAGAACCTCCTGAAGATGAAGAGGTTTGTGACGGCAATAGTGGTCGTAAACGCGGTCGCGATGAGAATCGGAACTATGACAATCGTTGGGTTCTTTGAGCCAAAGTCCGAGAGCAGGCCTATTATGGTAAAAGGCACAAGCTGGATGCTGGAAGTATTGATGACCACGAAGAGCATCTGGTCAAAGGAGATGGTCTCTTTTGACGGGTTCAGCGTCTGGAGATCGTTCATCGCCTTGATGCCAAGCGCCGTGGCGGCATTTCCCGTGCCGAGCATATTTGAAAGGATGTTCAATGTGATTGAGCTTGTCGCGTTGTGCCCTTCGGGGATGCCTTTGAAAAGCTTTGAAATAACCGGGCGGAAGAATTTGGATATTTTCTCGCGCATGCCCGAGTCTTCTATTATCTGAGTAATACCGAGCCAGATGGCGATTATTCCGGCAAGCGTCAGGGATATCTCAACGCCTGACTTGGCTCCGTCAAAGATGGCCTTTGTGAAATCCGCGGTCTTCCCGTTTATCACGGCGAAGATCACGCTGAGAATCATCAGGCCTGCCCAGATATAGTTCATTTGGCCTGCCTTGAGGGAAGGATTGGCGACGGGCCGGTTACAAGGAGAGACGCCCTTGCGGTATCAAGCGTAACTTTTGCCCCGACGGGAAGCGTTATCTTATTCTTAACATGTCCGATGTACGGACAGTGGACTACGGGTATCCTGAGTTTTAACTGAGTAGTGAGGACCTTAAAGACCTGCGCGGTCTCGGTGCCGCGGAAATCTCCAAGAATTAGGCCCTTCACCTTGTTAAACTTGCCGTTAAGTATCCACTGCGAGAGCCACCTGTCTATCTGGTGGGGTTTCTCGTCAATATCCTCAAGGAACAAAATAGTTCCATCGGTATTTATTTCCCATTTCGTTCCGGTCATGGATGTCAGCGTAACCAGGTTCCCGCCCTTGAGAGTCCCTGATGCCTTGCCGTGTTTCAGGACATTTACAGGGGCTTCGCTGAAAAGTTCCCTGTTCGGGAAACCGTCAAGCGCGTTAAGAAAGGAATTCATCGTGAAATTTGTCGGCTCCGAAAGGTTCCAGAGCATCGGCGCGTGTAAAGTTATAATTCCGGTGCGTTCATATATGGAGTTTAGCAACGTGCTCATATCGGAGAAACCCGCTATGAGTTTCCTGTTTTTGTTTATTAGGTTATAATCAATATAGGGAAGAACACGAAGGGAGCTATATCCGCCGCGCTGGGCGAGTATAAGGTCGGTGGCTTTGTCTTTGAATGCCGCGTGTATCTGTGCGGCTTTCTCTTTTTCGGTAGGCAGTTTCGTGGTGAACCCGCCGTTCTTGACCGTGAATCCGAGCCGTTCCAGCGTCTTGACCCCAAGCGCCAGCTCTTTCCTGCTCTTGACGAGCCAGCTCGGAGTGATTATTCGAATATTCTTGATTGACATGGGTAGATTATACCAAAATAACTCTTTAAAATGTATAAAAGGCTATATGCCGCTGTCCAAAATGTCGTTGTCATAGCTATTTCCGTATGATATAATCAATGCGTTCCGTGACTTCGCGGGGGGAAATGCTTCCCCCCATTCTGTTTTCAGGAAAAAACCTAAAAAATGAAGCAGTATCTCGAAGAAAAAAACTTTAAACAGGGTTTCAGGAAGGATGTCGAGCGCTTAAGCAAGCAGAAGATATCCAACTGTTACCAGTGCGGGAAATGCTCCGCGGGCTGCCCCATGGCTTTTAAAATGGATTATCCTCCTACCATGACGATGAGGCTGATACAGCTTGGCCTGCACGACGAAGTTATGGGAAGCAACACCGCCTGGTACTGCGTTTCCTGCGAGACCTGCACGACCCGCTGTCCGAGAGAAATTGATATCGCGAAGGTAATGGATACGCTTAAGATTATGGCGCAGGCGGGCAAGTATGAAGTTTCCGATACAGAAATCCCTATCTTCGACTGGATTTTCCTCAAATCGCTCCAATATACCGGCAAGGTTTACGAACTCGGGCTGATAATGGCCTACAATATGTTAAGTTTAAACCCTTTCAAGGATGTTTTCCCGCTCGGACTTCAGATGTTTCTTAAGGGTAAAATAGCGCTTTTCCCGCATTTTATAAATGATCCTGTGGCAATGTGGGAACACCTTGAGATGTTCTCAAAGATACACAAAAAACAGAAAGAGAAGATAAGGGAGACTAATGGTTAAGCTAGGATATTTCCCGGGCTGCTCGCTTTCATCGACGGCCAAGGAATATGACATATCGACCCGGATAGTCTGCGAAGACCTCGGGATTGAGCTCATTGAAGTCCCTCACTGGGTATGCTGCGGGGCAACGACGGCGCACATTACTTCCGACATCGCGGCGAACGCGCTTCCCGCAAAGACGCTTATCTGGGCAGAGA
>Ga0209083_1003340_pt1 | contig 13591 bp, 8 predicted proteins | sample AM7aDNAmetaG_FD_184132 | JGI IMG/M metagenome (GOLD analysis project Ga0209083, IMG submission 184132) | Freshwater microbial communities from Finland to study Microbial Dark Matter (Phase II) - AM7a DNA metaG (SPAdes) (version 3) | ecosystem: Environmental > Aquatic > Freshwater > Lake ...
CGGACGCGGGCGACACTGGTCTTGCGCCGACCGGTACCGAGAATTGCAGGAATTGGGGTGATCTTTGCCATGATGATTGCTTCCAAAAGTTTTTACAAATCAGACTGCCAGCGGAGCCGGTTGCTGGGCGACATGGGGATGGGTCGCGCCGGCGTAAACCTTCAATTTTGTGATCGTCGCCCGCCCGAGGCGGTTGTGCGGAATCATCCCGCGCACGGCGCGCCGAATGATATCTTCCGAATGATGCCCGCGCAATTGTTTGGGAGAAAACCGCTTCTCTTTACCCGGATATTGCGAGTACGTCATGTACTGCTTATCGGTTTCCTTCTTGCCGGTGAAAACGCATTTCGCAGCGTTCACAACAATGACAAAATCGCCGGTATCCACATGGGCGGTGAATTTCGGGTTGTGTTTGCCCCGCAGAACGTTGGCCGCCTGAACAGCGACGCGGCCGACCACCTTGTTGTTCGCGTCAATCACGAACCAGCGTGGCGTCTGCTCTTCTTTTTTTGCCATGAATGTCTTCATAAAATCGTGTGTCCAAACTTGTGAGAAGGCGTAACCTACCGAACCAGCCCGATTAAGTCAATCCTCAAAATCAGCTGATCAATGTGCGTCGAAAAAACGCCATGACCTGTGCGCCGTAGGTCGCCCAGGGGAGATCATGTGTTCCCGTGGCCACCCGGTGGAGACTCGCGTCCACACCGTATTTTTTTAAACTATCATAGAAAATAATACTCTCTTCCACTGGCACGATATGATCGGCATCGCCGTGAATAATAAATGTCGGCGCCGTGGCGGGCGAAGCATAATTGAGCGGACTGACCAGGCGGGCCAGTTCCAGTCGCTGTTCGACCGGCCCGCCCAGATATTCCGCGGTAACATCGGCCAACACCGTGAACTGTTTCCGAATCGAGGAATTCGCCATCCGCGTCAAATCGCTGGGACCACAGAATTCACAGACCGCCTGGACGGAACTCGGCAGGGTCGGATTCCCGCCGTCGCCTTCCAAGGCCCGGCAGCCGGCTGTTGTTCCCAATAATGCCACCAAATGACCGCCGGCCGATCTACCCGCCGCTCCAATCCGATCGGAATCAATCCCATACGTTCCGGCATTTGCGCGCAGCCAACGCACCGCGGCCTTGCAATCATGGACATTCCCGGGGGCAATGACCTCGGCGCTGCCGCGATATTCAATGACGGCTGTAATCAACCCTTGGGCTGCAATGGCGGCACCCGGATGGTCGACGTTTTTGTCGCCGGAACGCCAGCCTCCGCCCCGCACCCACAGGATGGCAGGACGCGCCTTATCGGTACCGCTTGGAAGATAAAGATCCAGATGTAACACCCGGCCTTTGTAATTGGCATACGGCAAATCTTTGATTGTCCGAATCGCATTCATATTTTTCACCATCCAACTTAAATGATTGCGGCTGGGAAAACCCTTTTCAAGCCACGTTTCCGTTTATTTAGTGGGACAGCGAAGCGTAAAAAGAAGCCCCAGCCCTGCCCCTGGTCGGTATCCAACGCCACTTGCAGGGTGTGCACGCCCTGACTCAGTTTGACGCGGGCGCTGGTACGATCCGGGGCGCCCGGATTGCGGCGCTCCAACTGTTGGGCGACCAGCTTGCGATCGACAAACAACTTTGCCCCGCCGTCATGACCCAACCGGATTTCCCACTCGCCGGCTTGCGGGACCCGGATTTTGCATTCGGCATGGGCAATGCCATCCCGGCTCTCAAAGAGCGGATGCAGATTCAGAAACCCATCCTGGGTCGTCACAACCTTGGCAGTTGCCAGGCCGATCGGCCGGCTGTCCGCCAATCCTCCTGCGGATTTTTTCTGCAGCTTCCCCACCCGCCAATCCAGCACATACGGCGAGACCCAGGAATCGTCCGCCTGGCGTTCCAATGGGCCGCACTCTTTCCGGAGCTGGGCCGCAAAGGCAGCCGAACCGGAAACGGCTGGCTCGGAGAGGTCGAGCATCTCCTGCAACACCTGCGCCCCCAGACTCCCGGGCTGGTGCTGGATAATTTGTTGGGCCATCTTCTGGCTGGCCTGGAGCGCCGGCAGTTCCGGCAATAGTTTTTGCGCCGCTTCCCTCACCGCGCTGGGGTTAACCAGATCGGCCATGATCTGCTTTGCGTCCCGGTACGCCCGGTACAACACGGCTTGGTTACACAAGTCCCGCATGGTCTTGGAAAAATGCAGCGTCACTGTCGTGTCCTGATTTTTCGAAAACAAGGCGGTGCGGTGATCGAGTTTGGGCTGATCGAAATGGTCGTCTCGCCATGCAGCGCGCTGCTGCGGATCACGGAAATCCGGCACATCGTACGCCTTCCCGTTTTCGACCGACGACCGGTACGCGAGGAGGCCGGGAATCGTGCAATCACAGGCTTTATAGATTTCAAACGGCCCCGGCTCGCCATAGAGAATATTTTTGGCAAAGTAATACAACACCCAGAAATCGCCGCCCCCGTGGCCGGTCTTGGCAGCGAGTTCGCCGAGTTCATCCCCGCTCGGTTTCACATCGAGCCGCACACCACCGCCGGCCGCGCCGACGCGCACGGTCAATTTGCCGTGGAGAATTTCGGCCGCGGCGCGGGTGCCCCAAATTCGCTGCTGGTGCGTGTCGCTGGTGGTGGCGCCCATCAAATTGCGAACCACCGAGCCATTCGACATCGTCATGAGCGACGGTGTGATCCCGCCCATGCCGTGTTTGGCATCGCGCATGGGGTACCCGGCCATCCCCACCGCCGCCGGCAACGCTACCACGCGGGTCGGCCGCAACCCGGTGATGTACATCATCGGCCCGAGCGAGTGCGTATTGTAGTAATGGAAATTCAGCCAGCTCCGCCACGAGTGCAATTGATTGCCGGGGTGGATCGGCGTCCCATCAATGTAGGTATAGGCCAGCGTCCGGCATTCATGGACGTACTCGTACTCGGCATACATCAGTTCGCCGAAGAATCCTTCCCGCCACTTTCGCTCCAGCCAAATATTGGCGGCTTGGAACGGGTAATTTTCCGCAAGATTGTAAACGAGTTTGCGCTTTTCCACTTCCTCGACCAGGCGCACCCCTTCGGCCATTGTGTGAAAAGACGTCACTTCCGAGAGCACGTGCTTGCCGGCGCGCAGGCAGGCGATCGCGTCATCGGCATGCGCGACGCAATATGTCGCCAGCAAAACGGCATCAAAATCCATGGCCAAAAAATCGGCGGCATCAGCCGTCGCATAGGCGCCGGGGTTCGCCTGTAAAAAATTGGCGCGCATGTGCTCGTTGTAATCGCAGCCCGCCACGACATCGAAATTAAGAGCCCGGCAACTATTGTAAAACGACATCCCCCGCCCCAGCCCCCAAATGCCCAACCGAATTTTTTTGTCAGTCTTGAATATTTTAGTCATGAAAATCCTTCGTCGTCAGACAGCCCTGACCACCAAGTCCGCCGGAGCCGCTGTGCCGCGGTCCTCCCACGGCTGAAGATACCAGCGTGTTAAAATTATCCCAGTGAAATGTAAAATAGCCAATCCGTAAAAAAGGATCCGTGATTGCCTTCGGTGGGGCGCACCTTGGTACTGCCGCCGGAGGAGCGCCCTTCCGGGCGCGATCCCGGATGGTTCACGTAGAACGGTCGCGCCCGGAAGGGCGCTCCTTCCGGCCAAGGCAGTGGAATGGCGGCAGTGGCCGAATGCGCCCTTCGTTGGTGTTCCGGCCGGACATATTCTGATTGATTGTCCGCCAGTCCGGTCTACCATGTCCCGGCAATCATCCGGAGCCTTCAATCATGACCGATAAAATTCAGTGGGGCATTCTCAGCACCGGGGCCATCGCGCGCGCCTTCGCCGCGGCCGTCCCGAAATCTGCCACCGGCCAACTCGCTGCGGTCGCCAGCCGCAACAAGGAGAACGCCACCAAATTTGCCAGGGAATTTGGCATTCCGCACGCCTACGGCAGCTACAAAGCTCTGCTCGACGACGACGCGATCCAAGCCGTCTACATCGCCACACCCCACCCCTTCCACGTTGAATGGGTCATCAAGGCCGCGGCCGCCGGCAAGCATATCCTGTGCGAAAAACCGTTTGGCATGAATCAGTCGGAAACCATGGCCGGGATCGAAGCCGCCCGCGAAAACGGCGTCTTCCTCATGGAAGCTTTCATGTACCGGTGCCATCCGCAGACCGCCAAGCTTGTCGAACTTCTCCGCGCCGGCACCATCGGTGACGTGCGCGTGATCCAGGCCACCTTCAGCTTTCAAACCGGCTTTAACGCCGCCAGCCGCCTCTTCAGCAACGCGTCCGCCGGCGGCGGCATCCTCGATGTCGGGTGCTACCCGGTCTCCTTCGCGCGCCTCGTCGCTGGCGCGGCCATGGGTCAGGATTTTGCGAACCCAATTGACGTCAAGGGCGTCGGTCACCTCGGTCAGACCGGCGTGGATGAATGGGCAACCGCCGTCCTCAAGTTCCACGGCGAAATCATTGCCCAGGTCGCAACCGGCATCACGGTCAACCAGGAAAACGTGGCGCGCATTTTCGGCACAACCGGCAGCATTACCTTGCCCAACCCGTGGATTTGCAACCGGCAAACCGCCGACAACGGCCGGATGATTGTCCACCGCCAAGGAGCCGCGCCGGAAGAAATCACCATCCCGGTGACCGTCACCTCCTACACGCTGGAAGCCGACCTGGCCGGCCGCGCCATCCTGGCCGGCAACGTCGAAGCCCCGGTGCCCGCCATGACCTGGGCTGACACCCTCGGCAACCTCCAGACACTCGACCGCTGGCGCTCTTCCATCGGCTTGATTTATGATGCGGAGAAACCAACCGCCAACATTCCCACCGTGCATCGGCGCCCCCTCACCGTCCGCCCGGCGACCCCGATGAAATACGGCACCGTGGCCGGCGTAACCAAACCGGTTTCGCGAATCATCCTCGGCACCATGCTCGAAGGCGCCACGATCCTCCGGCCGCATGCACATCTGCTATTTGACAGTTTTTTTGAGCGCGGCGGCACGGCATTTGATACGGCGTGGATTTATTCGGGTGGGGAAAGCGACCGCGCGGTGGGCCAATGGCTGCATAACCGGGGCGTCCGCGAGCAGGTCGTCATCATCGGCAAAGGCGCCCATACCCCCTTCTGCACACCCGCCGGCATTCAGGCGCAGCTCGTCCAGAGCCTGGACCGGCTCCAAACCGATTACCTGGACATTTATCTGTTGCACCGCGATAACCCCGAAATCCCGGTCGGCGAATTTGTGGATTGCCTGAACGAGCACAAAAACGCCGGCCGCATCCGGGCGTTCGGTGGATCCAACTGGACGCTGGACCGCGTCGCGGCGGCCAACCGGTATGCCCGGCGCAAAGGCTTGACCGGCTTCACGGCTCTCAGCAACCAGTTCAGCCTCGCGGAAATGGTGGCCCCGGTCTGGGATGGCTGCGTTTCGGTCGCCGACCCGGCTTCGCGGAAATGGTTGAAAAAACAGCAGATCCCGAATTTTTGTTGGTCGAGCCAGGCCCGCGGTTTTTTCAGCGGCCGCGCCCAGGCCGACGATCTGTCCGATTCGGAGTTGGTCCGTTGCTGGTACAGCGATGATAATTTCAAGCGGTTGGAGCGCGTCCATGCGCTGGCGCAAAAACGGGGCGCCTTGCCAATCAACGTCGCGCTGGCCTACGTGCTTGCGCTCCCGCTGCCGCTGTTTGCGCTCATCGGCCCGCGCACATTGCACGAGCTGCAGTCGGCGTTGCCGGCCCTCGAACTGGAATTGACCCCGAAAGAGCTGCGGTGGCTGAACATCGAGTAGGCTCTCCACTCCGGCAATCGCTGCGGGCGGTCATCGTCGCATGGCTGTTCGGCGCCGCCTGGCTGTATCTGACCACCGGCGCGGTGTTCACCCGGTTTGCCCAGTTGCTGGACATGCCGAAATTTGGTTACGGCCTGTTGGCGGCTGTGCCGTTTGTCGGCGCGCTGGCGCAATTGCCGGTCAGCTACTTCATCACTCGCTACGGACACCGGAAAAGCATTTTCATCACCGTCGGCGCGATTCACCGGTTGCTGTGGCTGCCGATTGCGGCGATTCCCTGGCTGTTGCCGGCCGGCTGGCAATGGCAGGGGTTGCTGGTGTTGTTCGCCGTGATGTGGCTGGCCGGACAAATGAACACGCCGATTTGGGTCGCCTGGATGGCGGATCTGGTGCCGGGCCGGATTCGCGGCCGGTATTTCACCCGCCGCGGCCAATTCGGCCAATTAATTGGCGTGATTGTGACGCTGTTGACCGGGTATGCGCTCGACCACGCGCCGACCGCGGCCCTGTTGAAAGTTGTCTGCCTGACCCTGGGCATCAGCGCGCTGTTTGGACTCGTGGATTTTCTGTTTTTTGTCAAGGTGCCGGATATTCAGCGCGTGAAACCCAATCCGGAGGTGCGCATCTGGGAGATGTTGCGCGTGCCCTTGCGGGACCGGAATTTTCTGCGATTCCTCGGCTTTACAACCCTGCTGACGTTTGCGGTCGGCTACGTCGGGCAATTTGCCTGGTTGTTTGTTTTCGACGTGGCCCGCCTCTCGAACACGCAGGCAAACGCGATGATGGTGGTGATGCCCCTGGTGATTTTTATGCTGAGCGGACCGCTGTGGGGCCGGCTGTTGGATCGGTTTGGCCGCAAGCCGGTCCTGATCATTGCCGGACTGCTCATCGTGCCGGGCTCGCTCGGCTGGATTTTTATTTCTCGTGAACACTGGGTGTGGGGCTATCTGTTCGTCGTCATCTCCACCGCCGCCTGGCCCGGCATCGAAGCCGGCAATTTCAACATCCTGCTCAATCTGAGCGATGCTGCCAAGGGCCGGGTGGCGGGCAGCGCCTACGTTGCCATCAACAGCGCGGCGTGCGCGGTGGCCGGCATCTTGAGCGGTTTGTTTGGCGGCGCGGTCGCCCAGGCACTGGGCGATTGGCGCACCACAATTCTTGGATATCCGTTGACCTACCATGGGGTCCTGTTCATCATTTCGTCGGTGCTCCGGCTGGCGGCGGTGGGTTGGTTGATCGGGTTTCAAGATCACCGGGCGGCCACAGCGCGCACCGCGCTCCGGTATCTCGGCACGAATCTGTATTCCAACTTGCAGCAAGCCGTGTTCATTCCCGGCCGCGCGCTCCAGCAATTGAGCCGCTGGACGTACCAATCCACCCGGCGCCGGTAGCGGGAAGAAACACCTGAACGTTCAACGTCCAACGCTCAACGCTGAACTTTGAACCCCGGTCGCTTATTCCGGGACGGCAGTGGAGGGCGAACCTCCCGCCTGCGCGGACGGAGCCGCTTCGGCGCGGCGAAGGCCCGGTGAGCCGGTAGCGGGAAGAAACACCTGAACGTTCAACGTCCAACGCTCAACGCTGAACTTTGAACCCCGGTTGCCTGTTCCGGGACGGAATGGAGGGCGAACCTCCCGCCTGCGCGGACGGAGCCGCTTCGGCGCGGCGAAGGCCCGGTGAGCCGTTTGCGCGGCAACAGCACCGCTGGGAAGGTGCCTGGCGTTCGCCATGTTGCCGAACTGCCGGTTGCATGAAGCGGCTCGATCTCATCCGGCAAATTGAGCAATCCGGTTGCTTTTTTGTTCGGCATGGTGGTCGACATGATTGCGCGCCAACGCCGCCACGGAACCAATCGCGGGGCTTGCCCAACCGGCTCGCGTTGGCCTACTGTGCGGCCATGAGCGGAAAAGATTTGCCAGTTCCCGGCGAGAATCTCGACCGGCTGATTTCTCGTTAACGACAACTCGATGTCTCGTCTAACTCGGCTTACGAGATTCGCGGCAAGAAGGTCATGCTCGATGCTGACTTGGCTGAGGTATATGGCGTGCCGACGAAACGACTGAACGAAGCCGTGAAGCGAAATGCGGAACGCTTCCCTGCGGACTTCATGTTTCAGCTTACCCACGAAGAGGTTGCAAACTTGAAGTCGCAATTTGCGACTTCAAGTTTGGGGCATGGCGGCAAGCGCAAGCTGCCGTGGGTGTTCACCGAGCACGGCGCGATCATGGCCGCCAACGTCCTTAATAGTCCGCGCGCCGTCCAAATGAGTGTGTTCGTGGTTCGGGCCTTCTTGAAAATGCGCGCGACGTTGTCGGAGACCCGCGAACTGGCGGGCAAACTGGCTGCGCTGGAGACGGAACTCAAGGAGCGGCTCAACGTGCACGAAGCGGCCATCGTCACCATCCTCCAGCGCGTCATGGACATCATTGATCCGCCCGCGTTGCCGCCGGCCCCGCCGAAGAAGGACATCGGCTTTCACGTCAAGGAAGCCAAGGCCCGGTATCGAACCTGCCCCGGCCACTAGCGCCGGCTCGCACGCGCGAAGGAGTTGCGGCTGAATCCTGAGCGCAAGGTGGCGGACGTCGCGTTCGAGTCCGGTTTCCAGTCGCTGTCGCCATTCTACCGGGCGTTTCGAAAACATGCCGGTCAGTCGGCGGCGGAATACCGGCGGAAATATCGGTAACCAATCACGGGACTTGCCCTACCGGCTGACATTGTCATACTTTACTGTGCACCATGAGCAAACCTAAGAAATCCATCATTGAGGTTCAGGGTGCGGCCATCACCATTCTCAGCCAGAAAGAACAAGACTACATCTGCCTGACGGACATCGCTCGATTTAAGAACGCCGAACGTTCCGATGATCTCGTCCGGAATTGGCTCCGCAACCGCAACACAGTCGAGTTCCTCGGCGTCTGGGAACGGCTTAACAACCCGGCTTTTAATTCCGTCGAATTCGACGGAATTAGAATTCAGGCTGGCTTGAACAGTTTTGTCCTCACCCCGAAGCAATGGATTGAGAAAACCGGTGCCGTGGGCATCGTTTCCAGCACCGGTCGCTACGGCGGCACCTACGCGCACAAGGACATCGCCTTCGAATTCGCTTCCTGGATTTCCGTCGAGTTCAAACTCTACCTGATCAAGGAGTTCCAGCGCCTCAAGGAGGACGAAAACCGCCGCCTCTCCCTCGCGTGGAACCTCAACCGCACCCTCTCCAAACTCAACTACCGCATCCACACCGACGCCATCAAAGCGCACCTCATCCCCGCCGTCGTCACCCCCGCGCAAGCGACCATCACCTACGCCACCGAAGCCGACCTGCTCAACGTCGCCCTGTTCAGCCAGACCGCCGCCCAATGGCGCGCCGCCAATCCCAAGCTCGACGGCAACATGCGCGAGTACGCCACCATCGAACAACTCCTCGTCCTCGCCAACATCGAAGGCATGAACGCCGAGTTAATCCATATGAACCTGCCGCAGGGCGAACGCCTCAAACGCCTCAACGAAATCGCCATCCGCCAGATGCAAACCCTCACCGCCGTCAGCCCCAAGGCACTGCCGGCACCGCCAAAGAAGTAAACTGGCTTCCACGTCAAGGAATCCACGGCCCGGTATTGAACCTGCCCCGGCCGTTCCCGGCGAGAATCTCGACCGGCTGATCTATCTGATCCGTGGCCGGAAGGTCATGCTCGACTGCGACCTGGCCGCAATCTAGTGCTTAATTGCATAGATTAACGATAGTATTACGGAGTTGCGATCCCTTGACCTCACGCTTCCGCCACTTGAACGGTTTGGGATGTTTGGCGTAGGCCGTAACGAACGCCTCAATCGCGTGACTCAACTCCGCAGTGCTCTTGGTGCTCAGTCCGCGCAACGCCTTCCGGGATAGAATGCCGAACCAGATTTCCACCTGATTCAACCAACTCGCTGACGTGGGGGTGAAATGAAAATGGACGTGCGGGTGCTGGGCCAGCCAAGCATCGCATTTTTTGTGCGTGCAGTAATTGTCCAGAATCACATGCAGTTCCTGTTCGGGGGCAGCTTCGGCGACCACGTGGTCCAAGAACTGGAGGAATTCCTCGCGGCGTTTGAGTTGCGTGATCGCGGTTTTGACCTGGCCGGTCGCGACTTCCAGTGCCGCAAACAAATTGAGTGTCCCGTGGCGCTTGTAGGTGCTCTTGTAGGCGCGCACGATCTGCCCATTGTCCGTTTCCACATAACCGGTCTTGCGCTCCAGGGCTTGGATGCTGGGTTTCTCATCCACCGAGATGACGATGGCATTCTGCGGCGGATCCAGATACAGGCCCACAATATCCGCTGCTTTGGCGGCAAACTCCTTGTCCGTGCTCACACACCACGAGCGTTGCCGCTGTAGACAAATACCTTCCTGGCGCAGCACCCGCCACACCGCATGCGTCGAACCGTTGAGTGCCGCCGCCACTGCGGGTCCGTCCCAGCCAGCCTGACCTGCGGGCGGCGGCTGTTCCAACAGGGCCAACACGCGATTGCGGAAATCCACGCCATAAACCGGCTTGGCTCCGGGGCGCGCCGCATCGTGCAACCCGGCCAAGCCCCGTTGCACAAAGCGTTGTCGCCACTTGATGACGGTGTTGGGACGCGTGTGGCAAGCGGTCGCCACCGCCGTCACACGCCCACCAGCCAGACAGCCCAGAATGATCTGAGCGCGTTCGACGATCTGTTTCGATTCGGTCCGACTCCCGGCCAATCGTTCCAATTCTTGCCGGTCCTCTGGACCACAACTGATTGTCGGTGCATTTCTTGCCATGCACCCCAGCATACTATATATCGTTAATCAATGCAAGTAAGCACTAGTTACGTCCGTCCCGGACGTTTTGGCCGAATGAACCCGGCGGCCGCCAGTGACGGCGGCCACCCCTCGACCTTGCTCGGGGCCATGCGCCGTGTCGAATGGCTACACCATTCGCTCGCCGCAAGCAGGCTCGCACCAATAATGGGATCGTAAAGATCGGGGTAATGGGGGCGCATTTTTGCACTGCCGCCGTAGGCGCCCTTCCGGGCGCGACCGGGTAGACGTGAATCATCGGGGATCGCGCCCGGAAGGGCGCTCCTACGGCGGCAGTATCCAGATGCGCCGCTGTCAACCTACCATCCATCCGACCGACCGCCAAGCGCAAGAAGCGCAAGAATGCGCAGGGCCCGGATCGCCAGATTCAAACGACGTCAGTTGCCGCGAGTTCCACCTAAAAAATTACCAACTTGATTCACCGCTCTGAGCCGGAACGATGCAGTTGACGGCACCCCGCACCCGGTGCCACTGCCACAAACGACCGTGGCATTGGCACCGGCCTCTCCCCAAAGGGGCGAGGCGAAATCCAGACCGAGCGATGCCTCTGCCTCGCCCCACCGGGGGAGAGGCCGGCCCCCCGGGGACGGGTGAGGGGCCGTTTGATATACCAACTACATCGTTGGTTTAACGCGGCGCTATGCTGTCCGACCAGAATGCCTGAAGTATTTTGGGTGAGACTTTTTCCAAGGTCCCCACTTCGGGAGCAAACTGGGAAACGCGGAATTCTTGCAGGAGTGTGGCAAAACGTTCCAGTGCCGGCGTCGGCCGCCCTGGCACCTCAGCTAATTTTGCATCCAGTACCTCTTGAAAGGGACGAATGGCTTCCCATTTGGCACGGTCTTTGAACGGATCCAGTATTAACCGCTCCCAACGAACGGCCAGCGCCTTGAAGTAATGCCCGTACCGGTGCCAGCCTTCCGCCTCACGAAGAAAGCCGGGGCGAAATAGGAACGCAAGCTGCCGCTCAATGTCTGTGAGCATCGCCGCGAGTACGGAACCCGCCGGCGTGGTCGTCGCCCTGGCTTTACGCAATTCTGCCAATTTGTGAATGAATGCATCGCGTTGGGCAATCATCTCGGCCAGACCGACACCGAGTTCAGCCGCCACCGCGTGCAAAGTAGTCCGCGCAGCTTCGGCCCGTTGGTCGAATGTCACGGCGTCGCGCGGGTAGTGGCGTTGCGAATCCCCATCGATCCGCCAAGCTCCTTTGGGCTGACCCGATTCAGCGGCAACCGGCAAGAGTGCAGCCGCGATCACGAGATCCACAAAATCATCGAGGGCACTTTGCTTTTCTCCACCCAGCACACTGAGCGATAGTTGGACGGGGACCGACAAGGGAATCCGCCGTTCCAAATTGGCGACCACGGCCGGCTGTTGGATCCGGAACAGACGTACCACCCCATCACGGTGATGCGCCCGCGCCAGTTGTGAATCGAGAAAAAGGCGGACGCCCACAGTCGGCCCTTCATCAACCAGCGCCGGGTAGCCGCGCACCGATCCTTCCAGCACGATGGATTCGGGCAATGACTCCGCTGACCAGGCGGAAAGCCGGGTCTGGTAGAGGCCCGGCGGCATCCAGGCAGAACTCGGCTCGACTTGGATTGCCTCCGGGGCCGCGGTGGGCTTTTCGCGAAGCAAATATCGCACCTTGCCGTGAGGGTCGAGCACGGCGATTTTCATGATGAGATGTTCCGGCAATCGCGTGGCATCAAAATCGGCCGGCCGCACAGCGATGTGAAAGCGCGCATTTAAAAATGTGGCCAGGGCTGGAAGCAAGGGGGCGGCAGGCGAGGCTTGGAGGAAGTCATCGACGATCGCCTGCAACGGATTACAAACAGCGCGCAGGTCTTTGGGCAGGGAACGGATGAGCAGCCGGACTTTCTCTGGCAACCACCCGGGAACGAGCCAGTCCGTGGCGTACGCCGGCAGGACGGGCAGTAATTTTTCCGGGCACCGCAAGACCATGCCATCGTCCGAATCGCCAGGCGCGAACCGATAGCGTAGCGGGAAAGCGTGCCCCCGAAACAGTAACTGATCCGGGTAAGCCGCCGGGACGAGCGGCGTGGGCGATGCATACATGGCTTCGTCAAGGGGCATCGCGAGGGCGGGCCGCTGGTCTTGCACCCAGCGATCAAAGTCCTTGGTCGAGAATACCGTCGCTGGTACGAGCTTGTTGAAGTGCTCAAAGATGGCTTGCGGATCGAGCAGACTGTTCGGCCGGCGAACTTTATGTTCCCAGGTGTGGATCGTTTCAATCATGGCGCGATGGTTCGTCAGCCAGTCGCCCCGACTCCGCAGGTTCCCCGGGACCAGCGCTTCTCGGAGAAAGACTTCGCGGGCGACGTCGGGTTTGATCCGGCCGTAGTGGACCCGGCGGCCGGTAATGATGCGCAACCCGCCGCAGGTGACGGATTCACGAGCCACGACAAATCCCCGCTCGGGACTCCACGCAATCTCGGCGTACGCCGAGTGACACAGATGCGGCGCCACTTGTTCGAGCCATTCCGGATCGATGGCTGCTACCATCCGGCCGTACAACTTGAAAGTTTCCACCAATGAAAACGCCACGATCCACGGCGGGCTCGCCCTAAACAGGCCGGAACCGGGAAAGATGTAAAATTGCCGGTCGTGGGTTCCCTGATACTCGCTGTGATCGCCCCGGCGGCCGAGGTGCAATGGAAACCCGGCCAAGACCGAGCGGAGCACGCGATCATAGAAACAATCATCATGAACTTTCTCGGTGACGCGGACGTTCCAGCGCAGGTCGGCCACGACATCCGCCAACTCATGATATAGGTTGTGCCATTCGAGCAAGCGCCGGTAACTGAGAAAATTATCTTTGCACCAGCGGCGGAGTCGGCCGGCCGACGGCAGCTTCTTGCGCTGGGTTTGCCAGTCATTCCACAGCCGCAGGGCCGCATGAAAATCCGATCGTTCATCCTGCCATTGGCGGTGCGCTTGATCG
>Ga0209083_1003350_pt1 | contig 13574 bp, 11 predicted proteins | sample AM7aDNAmetaG_FD_184132 | JGI IMG/M metagenome (GOLD analysis project Ga0209083, IMG submission 184132) | Freshwater microbial communities from Finland to study Microbial Dark Matter (Phase II) - AM7a DNA metaG (SPAdes) (version 3) | ecosystem: Environmental > Aquatic > Freshwater > Lake ...
AGGACGTCACGCATGGTCTCGAAATGTTGGTCTTTCGCGTAAACACGGCAGGCCCATTGGAGGGACAAGCTCCCAATCAAAATGTCGCTTCCAGGCAAGCTGTGGCCTTTGTCGCGCAGGCGCCATGCGCAATCTTTGGCAAACTCCCAGGCATCGTCTTCCATTGTTCTGTAAGGGATGCAGTCGAAGTACGAGGACATGCGCTTTCGGTCCTGAGCGCGCGCGCCGCCGAGTACTTCGAGTTTGACCGGCCCGCAGAACATCGCTTCGGCAGCCTCGAGCAATCCTTCCAGTCCCACTTTATACTCAAGGCTGCCGTCTCGCCGCGCCGCTTCAATCCACACTGACGAATCAACCAGAACCATCAGCCTTGTCCCCTTTCGACCTCGTCGTTGGTGTCAGGATAATCAAAGGCTCCTTCCCGCAACAACTTGCCAAACTCCCTAGCCTTCTCTCTTTTTATGTACTCGCTCACGGCGAAGGCTACAGCGGGACTTTTCTTGTCTTGGCCCGTAATTCTGCTTAATTCGTCGAGTGATTCATCTTTTATATCCACTGTAATTCTCATCTTGCATCAAAATACATCTATTGCGCATTTCGACAAGCATTAGTTTCATCTTTTTAATGTGTGGTTTTCATCTTTTCTGGTTATGGCTCGTTTGGCCGTACTTCCCACCACGCAGTTCTTCGGTTAGTATTTTCAACTCGCGCCCCGTCTCCAGCGGGATCCACTCGACGCCGAAGCGTTCCCGCGCGATTTCGCACATCGCCGTTTCCCACCGGTCCCGCTCCAGCCCGATGGACGGAGGCTGCACGGAACCTTGAATCAACAACCCGCCGCGCGTCCGGCGTTGCGCGGCGCCGGCGATCTTGCGCCCATGCCATAACACGTCGTCCTTTTCCGCGCCGATGAAACATTGGCCGGGGATTTCTTTTTGACGCACTGGGGCAAGGGTGGCGGCGACGTTCATTTTGGCGAAGGCGTCGCGGACCCATTCATGCGCGCGCCGGTAGCTTTCCACCGCCTTGAAGCCATGCCAGAAATGACCCGCCTGAAAAACCAGGCTGTAGGTCCAATCCGCGTCGTGCGGCACCAGGCCCCCGCCCGTCGGGCGGCGCACCAGCGGGCGCAACGCCGTCAACTTTTCAATCTCCGCGTAACGTTGCGAATAACCAAAGGTCGCGGCCGGTTCGAGCCAGCCGTAAAACCGCAAAATCGGACGCCCCAGTTCCGGCGCGGATTGCAGCAGGGCCTCGTCCAGCGCCATGTTGTAGTCGGCCGCGTTTTTGCCCTGCCGCAGCAGGAGCCAGTCGGTGCCGGTCGTCATGTCGAATTTCTAAATGCGCGCGCGCATTCTCTTTTGCTGTTCCGGTGTCAGCCTGGGGTTTGTCGTTTTTTGGCCGGCGGGGCAGTCGGCCTTGATTTCGCATCCGGGACAATCGGGGTTGCGCGCCATGCAGCGCCGCCGCCCGTGCCAGATCAGCCAATGGCTCAACTGCGCCCAGTCCTTCCGCGGCGCAAGCGCCTGCAAGTCCGTCTCGATTTTGTCCGGCGCGGTTTGCGCGCTCAAAGCCAGCCGCCGCGACAGGCGCGCGACGTGCGTATCCACCACCACGCCCGCGTTGATGCCAAAGGCATTGCCCAGGACGACATTGGCCGTCTTGCGCCCGACGCCGCTCAAGGCGGTCAGTTCTTCCATGGTGCGAGGCACCTGGCCGCCATGCTTTTCGACCAGGGTTTGGCAGGCGGCCTTGATGTTTTTCGCCTTGTTGCGGTAAAGGCCGATGCGGCGGATGGCCGTTTCCAATTCGGCCAGAGGCGCGCGGGCGTAGTCGGCCGCCGCGCGATATTTTTGGAAAAGCCCGGCCGCGACCTTGTTGACCTGGCGGTCGTTGCACTGGGCGGAGAGGATCGTGGCGACGAGCAATTCCAGCGGATTGGAGTAATGGAGTTCGCAATGCGCGCCAGGGTAGGCGGCTTTCAGCCCGGCCATGATCCGTTGCGCGCGCGCCTTCCGGGTTTGGAGATTCTCACGGGCCATACAATGAAAGGCGCCGCTAACGCCCCGCGCCCCGGTTGGCCTGCCATAACAGCACCGCGCCGACGGCTTGGAAGATGAAATTGGGAATCCAGACGATCACGCAAGGCGCCCGATCCGGGTAATTCTGCCACGCTTGCGCCAGGACTATAAAACTGTAGTAGATGAGCATCAGCACCAGCGCGGTGGCGACGCCGATGCTGGTCTCGCGGCGATGCGTCCGGATGCCCAGCGGAATGCCGATCAGCGTGAACCCGATGCAGGCGAAGGAAAACGCCACCTCCCGATGCATGTACACCATCACCGGCATGGTCTCATCCTTGACCATCCGCTGAATCTCGTGCCGCGCCCTGGCCGACTGGCCGCCGGACGGGTCGCGCGGGATGGGCGCGGCCAACGGACGCTCCAATGCGCGCAGTTTCTCCCGCAATTGTCCGAAGGTCTTGTCGCTGTCCGGCACCGTCAGCAACGCCTTTGCCTGTTCGTCCGTGCTGATGGTCAGCGGCAGGTCTCCGCCGGCGCAGGGCAGGGGGCCGTTGGCGGTGTTCTCCCAGGCCGAGGCATCGTGAATGGTGAGAATAATCTGATGATGAGCAGGGTCGGGCGTCAGCGTTCCCGTCGGCCCCTCGGCCCCTTTTTTCCATTCCCCCGCCTGTGTCCATTGGTTGACAATGACATGCTCCAGATGGATTCCATCCTTGTTCTTTTTCCCGACATAAACCACGTAGTCGCCCAACGGCACCGCTTCGCCGCCGCGCAGCGCGTTGGCGGGATTGCGGGTCTGGGCGGAGAAAAGCAGCGCGCGGTAAGCCGTGCGGCAGGCCGGCGCGATGTCGAAGTTGAGCCAGGCGCATAAACCGCTGACGGCCACGCTCAACAACAGAATGGGCGTGATTAGGCTCAACAAACTGATGCCGCTGGCCCGCGCGGCGGTCAATTCCTGGTCCGCGCTGAACCGCCCGAACACCAGCAGCGCCGCCGTGAGCATGCCGATGGGCAGCGAATAGGCCAGCACGTAAGGAATCAGCAACAGGATGCCGCGCAAGGCCAGGCCCAGTGTCGCCTGGCGATTGACCAGCAGTTGCAGAATCTCCTTGATGACGTTGCCCAGCAGAAGAAACAACGTGAACACAAACACCGTCATGCCCAGCGTCGCCAACATCTGGCGGGCCAGGTACAGGTGCAGCGTTTTCATGACGGTCGCGGCGCCGGCCCGCACCCGGGCGGACCGGCGCCATGAAGCGCGGATTATTGGCCTTGCTGTTGCCGCGCCGATTCGTCGGCGGCGTCGAAGGCGTGTTGCAGCGCCACCAGGTCTTCGCCCGGCTTGAGCGAATCCAGGATGGCCTGCTCGGCTTTGAGTTGCTCGGTGGAATAGGCGGCCGCTTTGATGGACAGGCCGATGCGCCGCTCCCCCTTGTCAATCTTAATGACCCGCGCGGTCACTTCCTGCCCCGCCTTGAGGACGTTCTTGATCTTGTCGGTCCGCTCCTCGCTCACTTGCGAGATGTGAACCAATCCGTCAATGTCGTGTTGCAACCCGATGAACGCGCCAAAGCTGGCCAGCTTGGTGACGTTGCCGGTGACAAGATCCCCCACCTTGTAAAGTTGGTCTATGTTGCTCCACGGATCCACCGTCAACTGTTTGGCGCCGACCGAGATGCGCTGGTTGGCCTTGTCCACCTCCAGCACGACCGCTTCGACTTCGTCGCCCTTCTTGAACACTTCGGAAGGATGATTGATTTTGCGGGTCCAGGAAATGTCCGAAACGTGGATCATGCCGTCCAGCCCCTCTTCCAATTCGATGAACGCGCCGTAGCTGGTCAAATTGCGAATCTTGCCCTTGACCTTCGTGCCGGACGGATATTTCTCCTGCGCCTTGTCCCACGGATTGGCTTCGAGCTGGCGGATGCCCAGGGAAATCTTCTGCTCCTCCCGGTTGATGCCCAGCACGACCGCTTCGATTTCCTGATCGGCCTTGAGCATGTCCGACGGCTTGGCGATGCGCTTGGTCCAGGACAATTCGGTCACGTGCACCAATCCCTCCACGCCCGGCTCCAATTCCACAAACGCGCCGTAAGGCACCAGGTTGACAACCCTGCCCTTGACGCGCGCGCCGACTTGATACTTGGCGTCAATGTTCTCCCACGGATTGCTCAGCTTCTGCTTCAGCCCCAGGCTGACGCGCTCCTTCTCGCGGTTGATGTCCAGCACCACCACGTCTATGTCCTGGCCGACCTTGAGGATTTCCGACGGATGCCCGACGCGGCCCCAGCTCATGTCGGTGATGTGGAGCAGGCCGTCAATGCCGTTGAGATCAATGAACGCTCCGAAGTCGGTGATGTTCTTGACGGTTCCCTTGCGGATGTCGCCCGGGGTCATTTCGGCCAGGAGCTTGGTCCGCTTGTCCGTGCGCTGCTGTTCGATCAATTCGCGGCGGGAGAGGACGATGTTCTGGCGCTCCTGGTTGATCTTGACGACTTTGAATTCGTAGGAGTTGCCGATGAACTGCGCCAGGTTCTTGGGCGGGATGATGTCAATCTGCGAGGCGGGCAGGAAGGCTTCCACGCCGATGTTGACCAGCAAACCGCCCTTGACGGCGGCCTTGACCTTGCCGGTGATGGTGCCGCCTTCGTTGCAAATGGTGAGGATTTTGTCCCAATTCTTTTTGAACTCGGCCTTTTCCCTGGAGAGGATGACCATTCCCTCCTTGTCCTCCAGTTTTTCGATCAGGACATCTATTTCATCGCCGAGCTTGACTGTTTTGATGTCGTCGAATTCGTTGGCGGGGATGACCCCCTCGCTTTTGTAGCCGATATCAACGAGGACTTCCTTGGGGCGGACTTCTATGACGGTGCCTTTGACAATCTGGCCCGCGGCAAAGGATGTTGGGCTTTGCTTCAGGGCTTCTTCCATCGTGAGCATAATGATATTATTGTGACAAACTGCGCGGGAGACTTGGCCGGGGCGCCGGCGAAGACTCCATTGCCTAACCGACCGCGTTGCCTGGCAACGGAGGTTGAATGTTAGGTTCCACGGTTAACTTTTTTTTCTCAGCCTCAACGAACAGCCGCACACGCGGCGTTCAGGCAGTGGGCAGCATACCCCGCCCCCAGCCGGACGCAAGCGAAAAAAAGGCAAAACCGCCGTCTGTTATTTCAACACCGGCGCAACGCACGGCAGACCGTGCGCCTGGGCGACGGCTTTATGCGTGATCTTGCCGTCCATGACGTTAATGCCGCCGATCAGCGCGGGTTGTTGCCGGCAGGCTTCGGCCAGGCCCAGGTCCGCGAGCAGTTCGACGTAACGGTAGGTGACGTTTGTCAGGGCCTGAGTCGCGGTGCGCGCGTAAGCGCCGGGCATGTTGGCGACGCAATAGTGCGTCACGCCTTCCTCGACAAAGACCGGATTCTGATGCGTCGTGGCGCGCGAGGTTTCGGCGCAACCCCCCTGGTCAATGGCGATGTCCACAAATACGCTGCCGGGGCGCATCTGGCGGAGCATTTGCCTGTTGATGAGTTTTGGCGCCTTGGCGCCCGGCACCAGAACGGCGCCTATGAGCAAGTCCGTGGCGGACAGAAGGGCCATCAGATGGGCCTCGCTTGAGTAAAGCGTATGCGCGGTGTGGAGGGTGATGTCCAGGAAGCGCATGCGTTCCAGGTCCACTTCGAGGATGGTCACATCCGCCCCCAGGCCGGTGGCCATGCGGGCGGCGTTGATGCCGGAAGAGCCGCCGCCGAGAACCACCACGCGGCCGGGCAGCACGCCGGGGACGCCGCCGAGCAGCACGCCGCTGCCGCCATTGTGTTTGGCGAGAAAGTAGCCGCCCACCAGCACGGACATGCGCCCGGCGATTTCACTCATCGGTTCGAGCAGGGGAAGGCGGCGGTTGACTTCGATGGTTTCGTAAGCCAGGCCGGTGACGCCGGATTTCAAGAGCGCATCGGTGAGCGGGCGGCTGGCGGCGAGGTGGAGATAGGTGAACAGGATTTGGCCCGCCCGGAGAAATGGCGTTTCGGAAGGCAGCGGCTCCTTGACTTTGACGATCAAGCCGGGGCGCTCGAAGACGGCGCGATGGTCCGCCAACATCGTGGCGCCGGCCTGTTCGTAATCCGTGTCCGGATAACCCGCCCCATCCCCCGCGCCGCGTTCGACAAGCACCTGATGGCCGCGTTTGATGAGTTGGTAGGCCGCTGAGGGCAGCAATGCCACCCGGTATTCATGGTCTTTGATTTCTTTGGGAATTCCGACAATCATAATTTTAACAGTTTCATGTTTGTTTCAAAAAAGGAACAGCCGCCGGGATGGACACCACCGTGGATTGCTTCTGGGATTCCAGCGCGGCCGTGAACAACTGATGGCTCAAAGCGGTCTCTTGAGGCAACACGCACCCGGCGAACTTCTTCAGGGGCTTGCCCTCCGTCAGTTCATGGAGAAACGCCGCCCACATCTGGAGAATCGAGTCGCTGAAACCGAATTCAAAAATCTCCCCGGTGATGGTGTTGAAGGCCGGCTTGCAGCCCGTCTGGATTTTCTCCCACACTTGCGGCCCGCCCGGCGTGTAACGCAGGACCTCCAGCAGTTGCGGGTTTTCGCTCGACCAGCGGGCCGAGGCGCGCGTGCCCGCCACCTCCATATACCAGGTGTTCCGGTGGCCTGGAGCCATGCGTTGCAGTTTGAGAGTCCAGGGGAACACATCGCCGGTGGCGGGGTCCGCCGCTTCCATGAGCAGCGTGCCATTGTCCCAGGTGTCACATGGCACTTTGTTGCCTTTTCCATCATTCCGGCATGGGACGATATTGGACAAGACCGCCCGGACGTTTTTGGGCCGCCAGCCGGCGCGCAAGGGCACGTGCAGGGCGTGCATTCCCAAATCTCCAAGCACGCCGTATTCCCCGTTGAATTTCACCATGCGTTTCCAGTTGATGGGCTTGTTCGGGTCCATGTCGCTCGAATGCAGGAAACCCGTGTTCAACTCCATAATCCGGCCGAAGGCGTTTTCTTCGATAAGGCCGCACAGCTTCTGCATGCCGGGGAAAAAGGGGTATTCCGAGGAGCAACGAATGAAAACCCCCGGATTCTCCCTCGCCGCTGAAAGAATTTGTCCATTCGCCTCCAAATCCATCCCAAACGGCTTTTCCCCCATGAGATGTTTTCCCGCCCGGATCGCGGCGCAATAAATCTCCGCGTGCAAATGGTGCGGAACCGCGATGTAAACCGCGTCAACCCGCGGATTCTCCAGCACCGCCTGATAACGGTCCGTCACTTGTTGCACGGTCGTGAAATTGCCGCGATACCACGGATATGCCGCCGGATTGGTGTCGCACAGCGCCACGATTTCGGGCCGCGTCTTCATTTCAAGAAGGTGCATCCACCGGGCGGACGCGCTCGCGAATTCGCGTCCCATCAATCCGCCGCCTATGATTCCGAATCGCATGGTCTTCATTGGATGGATTTCTTTCGGGCATTTATCCCGTCAATGAGCCTTGCCGCGTTGTCGTGAAAAATCGCCTCAATGTCGCGCCGGCCGGCGATCCCAAGTTCGGCGCAAGCCTGCTTGATGGAGAGCATGTCTTCATACATAAACAACGTGTAAGCCGCCTCAATCGAGGCCGGCTCGCGCTCGCGATTGAAGTAAAACGGGTGATGGGTGCGGTTGACGTAGGAGCGGCCGTGGAATTGGCGCCTGCCCCGCATGTAAAACACGGGATTATCCGAGCCGTACAACACGCGCTTCGGGCCAAAATGCTCCAGGGCAATGCGATGCGACACCGGATTGAGCACCGCCGAAGTGTCGAAATACAATCCGGGATCCCCGGCAAATTGCGGCAGCGCTTCGCGCGCGTGGGCCTCGGTATAGCAGCGGCCCAGATGCGCTATCACAAGAACGATGTTGGGATACCGCCGCCGGATTTCCTTCACTTCACGCACATTTTCAGGATGGCCCAGGCGGCCGGCCTTGGGCACGTGCAACGTCACCCAGGCGTGCCGGTCGTTGACCACTTCGAGAATGTGATGCGGAAGAAAATCAAATATGCCCGCCTCCAGGTTCAGGTCCCGGGTCTCGCGACTGGGACTGATCAGTGAGTAGTATGGTTTGATGCCGAGGACGCCCGGCGCATCCAGCAGCTTTTTGATTTTCTCCTGCGTCCATTGCGGCCGAATCACCGCCAGGCTGTGCCATCCGCGCTGCGCGCACTCTTTTGCCAGGTAGTCATTGCCTCCATCCAGATCATAATCAAGGTCCGGCAATCCGAATGCCACACAGTTGACTTCCCGATTCGGGAAAACCGTCCGATGACAATGCCCGGCGGTTGGAGCGTCAATCGCCTCGACCACTTCGTTCACCCAGTACTGTTTCCGCATGGCATCGGTCATGGGTCGGATGCGGAATCGCGGATGCGTGATATGCGTGTGCGCGTCCAGGATCCGCTTCGGCGCCCACCCTTCAAAATGCTTTTCCCAAAAAGCGCGGTCCACTTCCGTGTAATTCCAGACAAAGTGCAGAGGAACGGTTTTCATTGTGCAAAAGCGCGAGCCTGCAACGAGCGCAGGTATTGACCGAATGGTTCGTGGTGAAGGCCGGCCGCGTGCTCCGGGCTTGTTTCTTGCGCCGCCGGAGCCATCGCGGCGGCTAGATCACCCAACGAAATGCCAGGCTCCAGCAGGCCGCGGGCAATGATGGCTGCGCCCAAAGGACTGCCGCCGCCCTGTCCCGCGCGGGCGATGGGAAGGCCCGTCACAGTTGACAGGATTTGAGGTATCACCCTGCTGGCCGCCGCCCGGCCGCTCAACACCGCCTTTTCCATCGGCAGCTTGCTCTGGCGCAAATGGCAAATCTGCCGCTTCAACTCGAACGCCAATCCTTCAACCGCGGACCGGAGCACGTGTCCCGGCTGAAGGTCCAACTGGCCGGCCGGCGCGGATTCCATTAAATCGTCAATCTCCAGCGCGCTCCTGGCGTCCTGGCAGGTCGCTTCGAGCGCCCGGGCCAGCGCGGGGCCGCCGTTGGTCAGGGAAACGATCTGCCCCCATGCCCCGTCAATCAAGTGATGGCACGTGAGCGCGTCGGCTGTCGCGGGCGGCGCGGGATGATCGCTGACAACAAGAAGAATCCAGGTCGTGCCCGTTCCCACCATCACCGTTCCCGGCCGCACCGTTCCGGCCGCCAGCGCGCCGCAGTACTGGTCGTGAATCGCCGCCGAAACGGGGATGCCTTTGCGCAATCCAATCCGGCTGGCGATTCCCGGCAGCAATCCGCCGGCGGGCTGGTTTGGCGGCAGCAGTTCCGGCAGTTGATCCGGCGTGATTTCCAGGCGCGACAACAACTCCGGCTCGTAATCGCGGAGCGCCGGATTGTACAGGAGCGTCAGTCCGCCGGAAGTTCCATCGTGCGCCGGGCGTCCGCAGAGCCGGGAAACGATGATATCACCGACGAATCCAATCCGGTTTGGCCGCGCAAGTTGCGCGGATTGTTCACGGCGCAAACGCAGCAGTTGGCCCATGGCCAGCCCCGAATGCCTGTGCCCGATCCGTTTGGCAAACCATTCCTGTCCCAGCTCCTTCGTCAACTCCCGGTCAAACGGCTGCCCGCGCCGGTCGAGCCAACTGATGACGCGTCCCGCCGGGCGGCGCCGGGCATCGAGCAATTGCATCGCCCCGCCCTGGCTGGAAACCCCGATGGCCTTGATGCCCGCGGGATCCATGTCGCGAACCGCCATATCCATGGCCTCGAGAGCGGCTTGCCATATCTCTTCGATGTCCTGCTCCACTTTGCCGCCCTCGCCGTCGTATCTTTCAATGGGACGCACTCCTTCACCAAGGCGATGGCCGCCGAAGTCCGTGACCAGCGCCTTGATGTTCGTCGTCCCCAGATCGAGTCCAAGCAGCATACTTCAAATCTCCCGATAATCCGCCCCCAGCAAGGCGGCCGCCAGGCGCAGCCGCCGCCGGGCGTCGCCAAAAATCACGGCATTATGGTGGGGGCCGCCCGCGTTGGCGTACGACGTCAAAAACTCACGCACGCCGCCGGCAGGCTTCAGTTTGAAATGAGGCACGCAAAAATCCGGCAGCGGCCCGAAATTCTCGACCCGCGCCGGCGCGGCGATCAAACGCCATTTCCCGCCTCCGGTTGCGGTCAAGGCCGCCAACGTCGCGGGTCCAGGCTCCAGGCTGGTCACCAATGCCAATTGACGGCCGCGGGTCCGGGTTATCGGCGTCGGACGCGCCACCAGCGGCACTTTGCGGTCGCGCCGCGCCATGGCCACGTTGGCCTCTCCCATGTGGGCCATGAACAGGCTTTCCCCGGCAAAATCCACCGTGAAGATTTCCGAAAAACTGGCCGGCTCCTTCAGCCAGTTGAAAAATGCGGTGGCCGCGGCGGCAATCAAGTCGCCTTCGCCTCCGAATCCTATTCCGTCCGCCATGAGGCGGCTCGCCGCGACGAAAGGCAGCGTCCGGGTGCGTTCATCCTCGCCAAAGGCCGTAAACTGATAAGTCAACGCCGCCAGGCGCTGTTCCGTTGCCATGCCGCGCAACGCCAGCTCGGCGGCCGCTGTGTCTTGCAGGTCGGCCTCGGTGAGGTCCTTTGCCACGTCGTAGGCGCGGCGATATTCGCCGGCCAATCCGGCTGCTTGTTTTTTGGGGACGCCCGCCGCCCGCAGGTTGTAATCCTCCACCGTCAAATTCACCCACGAACAGCCCAGCGTCGAAGTCAAATGGGTGGTGTCAACCGCAAAGTCACCCATGCCCGGAAAAGGATAGCCCATCATGCCGATCCGCGCCGAACGAAGCCGGTTCACCGCTTTGCAAGCCGCGAAAAAATCCCGCAACTCCGACAATCCATCGGCGTCCTTGGGCGAACTGGTGACATAGTGGAACCGGATGCCCTCCCGCGTCAGAACGCTGGCCAGGTCTTGAGTGCCATGCACGCCGTGGTTGTCCGTCATCTGGTCCAGTGTGAATGTCTCATCCACGGCAAACAGTTCCTGCGTGTTCCAAATCACAATCGGCAGCCGGGTCCGCTGCAACGCCGGCAACGCCATCATGCTGGGCGAGTAAGTGGCCAGGATCACCACGAGCGCGTCCGCTTGTTCCGCCTCGAAACCGGCCACGACGGCTTCCACGCTCTCCCTGCGGAAGACCGCCTGCTCAAACAGCACGTCGCATTCGCGCCCCAGAAGCGGAACAATGACATCCCGCAGCCACTTCTCCCGCCCGGCGCGCAAGCCCGGCGCAAGCGTTTCATAAAACTCAAGCGTCAATGCCAGCAGCCCGATTTTGGGTCGAATATTTTTTTTCATAATTCGCTTTCTCATCAGGCTTTTTGTGTCTCCTTTCGCCGGCGGGCGGACTTCGCGCTTAACAGGCTTCGGAAGCCTTCGAGCATGAAATCCGCCGTGTTTTCATCCGCAAGCAAACCGAGTTTGGTCAAAATGGCGCTATGCCCCCGATGATAGGCATGGGCGCGCGTCCATATTCCCGCGTCCAAAAGCCGCCGATGCAACTCCAGCGCCGTCTCCACCCGGCGAAACTTCAACCCGGAAAGATACCCGCGCCCCTGCGCGGCAAGCACCTGCGCCGGATACTCGGCGGCCAGGTCTTGAAACCCTTTTTCAATCCGCCTGCCCATCCGGCGGATCCGGCCGGCATGTTCCCGTATCAGTTCCAACGAACAAAGCGCCACATAGGCGGGCAGCGACGCGCTTCCGTTCGTGCTGATCGCGTCATATTGTTCGAGCACATCGTGGCGCGAACGCATCAATACGCCCGACAGCGGATGGAACCCCGCCGTCATGCCCTTGCCCAAAACCACGAGATCAGGCCGCAATCCAAGCGCGCGATACTCGAACACCTCCGGCCGCCAAAAGCCCGTTTGGATTTCGTCAATGCACATCAATGCCCCGGTTTTGCGGCACCAGTCCTGGGCCAGCAGCAGGTAATCCGGCTTCACCGACATGGCCTCGCGATTCATTAAAATCGGCTCCGCCCAAAATCCGGCGACGCGATTGCCGTGCTCGCGAAACGCCTTGCCAAGAGCGCCCGCGTCATTGGGCTCCACGGTCAGGACCTCAAAAGGCCGGGCCAGATGCGCCCACATTCCCCGCATGAACTGCGAAACCATGTCCGTGCCGTGATAGCTCCCCGCCAGCGAAATGATGGCCGGAACGGCCCTGGCCCCGCGGGCGCGCCTGAACACCTCAAGCTGGATTTTCAGCGCCGCAGCGCACGCCACCGAGCCTGTGCAAACCCCCAGCAACACGGTGTCCAGCGGATCCTTCTCCCCCGGCATGTTGGCCAGTTTGACAAGACGATGCCCAAGCTGCTTGAGCGGCGACTGGGGAATGTTGGAATGGTTGTCCCAGCAAACGCCCGATTCAACGGCGGCCGCAACCCCGGCGCAAAGTTCCGGATGGCCATATCCCCAGGTCATCTGGTAATGGCCGGCGGAGCAATCGAGAATCAGGCGGCGCTGTTCATTGATGAAAAACAGCCCGCGCCCAACCAGAAAATCGTCGCTGGGGCCGGCCTGGTTTCCACCGTAGGAATCCGGCAGCGCGGATTTGTCAATGGGGCGGAACGCCGGCACGCTCTGGATCGTCTTCCCGACGCTTTTCAAAAGTCGCGCCGGACTGCGTTGATCCAGGAAGGCGAGGCCGCGGCGCATGGCCCGCTCTATTCCAGCGCCTTTGGGGCCAAGAATATGTTTTAGTGACAAATCTGTTTTCATAATTTCACCGATGGATTCCAGCGGTCATCTGCCCGCTCCTGGCCCCCAAAACTGGAACCAGATGATATAAACGTGGAGCAAGGCCATCGCCGCGATAAAAATTGTCCACCATAGAAAGAGACCGCGAAATCCGCCGTGGAGCTTGCGCTCTGATTCCGGCAGGCGCGCCGTTTTCCACGACCAAATGATCCCCTCAAGTTGTTTCGGGTCGGCGGGCTTGGTGAATAACGAAATGACGAATAACAACAGAATCGAAGTCAGCCAGACAACGAAAGTGCGGTTGAGCCAGTTGTCAAAAGGCGCAAGCCGGGAGACGTGTTTGAAGAGAACATACTGGACAAACGCCGTGTAGGGGAATCCAAAGACAAGCACAAAAGTCGCGGCCGCCGCCGTGGTCCGCCTCCAGAGAATGCCCAGCAAAAACACCGCGGCAATGGGCGCCGCAACCCATGCTCCAACCTCCTGAATCAACAAAAACACCCCCAGTTGTTTCCGGCTGAACCAAATCGCCAGCGCGGTCGCGCCCGCCAGAATCGCAAAAGCGCTCACCTTCCCAACCCGCACCAGGTGCGCCTCGTCTTTCGCGCGCGCGGAAAAGGGCCGGTAAAGATCCATCGTGAACACGGTGCTGCACGAATTGAGCACGGAACTGACATGCGACAACATCCCGCTCGCCAGGCCGGCGATCACGATCCCGCTCAACCCAACCGGAACCAATTCCCGGACCAGACGCGGAAACGCCTCGTCCTTGTCGGCCAGATTGGGAAACAACCTGAAGGCGACAATTCCGGGGACGACCACAAGAA
>Ga0209083_1003354_pt1 | contig 13546 bp, 10 predicted proteins | sample AM7aDNAmetaG_FD_184132 | JGI IMG/M metagenome (GOLD analysis project Ga0209083, IMG submission 184132) | Freshwater microbial communities from Finland to study Microbial Dark Matter (Phase II) - AM7a DNA metaG (SPAdes) (version 3) | ecosystem: Environmental > Aquatic > Freshwater > Lake ...
TTTAATAGCTCAAATAGGATAACTCTCCAGCCGCTTGGCTGGCAAGGATTCCAGGGTTTATTGCTGGTGAGTTTTGACCCTCTCTTTCTCATTGATAAACCCCAAAATGCCCTGTTTTTACACTTTTGGCGATTAATTACTCATGATATCTCAAACCTTGGAATCATTTGTAATGAACTGCCCTTGTAAATTCACAGAAAACAAGGGGCTTATTGTCAGATGGCAATATTTATCCCGGGACACTTTCATCCGTTTCCTAAAGATGCCAATCTCTGCGTTAAGGCGGTATACCGACGCTGCACTTTGTTGTTCCTTATGGCTATAGCCATGGCCTTGCGGCTGCCTACCAGCACCACCAGTTTCTTGGCCCGGGTTATGGCAGTATAAAGAAGATTCCGCTGCAGCATGATGTAATGCTGGGTTAAAATCGGAACCACTACCGCCGGATATTCGCTTCCCTGGGATTTATGGATTGAAATGGCATAGGCCAACACCAGTTCATCCAGCTCATTCCAGCCGTAATCAATCACTCTCTCATCATACCGGACCAGGATTTTCTGGTCTTCCAGTTCAATCCCCACCACCCTGCCGATGTCTCCGTTGAAGACTTCTTTTTCATAGTTGTTAACGATCTGCATGACTTTGTCATTAACCCGGAAACATCTTCCTCCCCGGGTAATTTCTTTACCGGAGGGATTAAGCAGTTTCTGCAATTCGGCGTTCAGATTGGCCACACCCACCAGGCCTTTGTGCATCGGCGTCATTACCTGGATATCATTATAGATATCGAAGTTAAAGGCCCTTGGCAACCTTGCGGCGCAAAGTTCCTTGATCTGCTCAAGTGCCTGCTCGGGCTCTTCCTTTTCAATGAAATAGAAATCCGCCTTTTTACCTTCTGGTTGATTAGTAAGCGGGAATTCGCCGCGGTTTATGCGGTGGGCATTAACCACGATCAGACTTTCCTGGGCCTGTCTGAATACCTCGGTCAGTCTTACCGTTTCCACCTTATTCGAATCGATTATGTCCCGCAGCACATTACCTGGACCCACTGACGGCAGCTGGTCAACGTCTCCCACCAGCAGCAAAGTCGCCAGGGGAGGAACAGCCTTTAACAGATGGTTCATCAGCAGGATGTCCACCATGGACACCTCGTCGATAATCACCAGGTCGGCCTCTAAAGGATTTTCCTCATTGCGTTTGAAACCACCTTCCCTGGGACTGTATTCGAGGAGGCGGTGGATGGTACTGGCTGCCCTTCCTGTGACTTCGGCCAGCCGTTTGGCGGCTCTTCCGGTGGGTGAAGCTAGCAGAATGCGCCGGTTTTGCTGCTCCAGTACCCGGATCAGGCAGTTAAGCAGCGTGGTTTTACCGGTACCGGGTCCGCCGGTGATCACCATCACTTTACTGGTGACCGCCTTCCTGATAGCCTCCTGCTGCAATGCGGCCAGTTCAATTTTTAGGGTAGCCTGGACCCACAGAATAGCCCTGTCTACATCGAACGAGAATATTTGCCTCGGGGCATTTATGAGGGTTTCCAATCTTTTGGCGACGTTGATTTCAGCCGCATGCAGAGGGGTCAAAAAGACGGTCTTATCTTCACCCTGGCTTTCGATCACCAGGCGGCGCTGGGTTTCCAATGCTGCCAGCGCTGTCTCCACTTTCACCTGATCAACTTCCAGCAGCGAGGTTGCCGCCTCTGTCAACCTGGTCTGAGGATAGTAGACATGCCCGTCTCCCACCAGTTCGCTTAGGACATGGATGATGCCGGCTTCTATCCTGATTTGAGATCCAGGGTCGACCCCCATATTCCGGGCAATCCGGTCTGCCGTTTTGAAACCAATACCGCTTATATCCAGGGCTAGCCTGTAAGGGTTCTCTTTTACCACGGAAATAGAATTATTGCCGTAGGTTTTGTAAATCTTGACAGCATAAGTAGAGCTGACCCCGTGTCCCTGGAGAAAGACCATGACATCCCGTATATCTTTTTGTTCCTGCCAGGCTTTACCGATTCTCTCTGCCCTGATCTTGCCAATCCCCTCGACTTCACGAAGAACATCCGGTTTAACTTCAATAACTTCCAGCGTTTCCAACCCGAATCTGGTGACTATGCGGTTGGCCATAATGGGGCCAATCCCTTTAACTAATCCAGAACCGAGGTATTTTTCAATGCCGGTCAAGGTGGAAGGCAGAATGGTCATGCAGCTTTCAAAACGGAATTGCCGTCCAAATTTGGCATCCACGATCCACTCTCCTTTTAACCTGAGAGTTTCACCGGGATTAGGGCCCGGGAGATTACCCACGATAGTGATCAGTTCACGGCCATTATCAGACTGAATTCTGGCCACCGTGAAATTATTCTCCTCGTTGAAATAGACTATCCGTTCGAGGACACCTTCTATTGTAATGCTGCTTGTCATCATCCTCTCTCTGAAAGAAACTTCCCTTGCTATCATTTATCTTACTATATCAGACTACGCCTATCATTTATCCTTTCACAGTTGAAGTTAAATCTTGTATATTGTATCTCAGAAAGAAAGACGACCTGCCGAGGTTTCTAAATATCAGACAACAACACCGCATTTTGTTAGTATTTTGTGAGAATAGAAGGCTGGCCTGTTACCTTCTTGTGAAGAGGCGGATGCTAAGATATCAATACTTGAGTCAAGGGTTTCGCCTCCCGCGACAATAGCTCAGAAAGGTTAGTTGCAAATAGAAAAGGCCGGCAGCCTGTCTTCTGCCGGCCTTTTCTATTTGTACGCTTGGATGATAACCTGGTATGAAAACCCGCTGAAGGCATAAAAACACGGCCTGTTGGGTAGGATTTTGGGGAAGATCAAAAAAAATTGGCTGGGGGTGGAGGATTCGAACCTCCGCACGCGGAGTCAGAGTCCGCTGTCCTACCGCTAGACTAACCCCCAGTGCCATAGAGATTATATCATTGTAGGCGAGTCTCTGGCAACACCAGATAGAGATAAAAGATGATTCCTCGGAAATGGTTGACACTTACAAGTTCATTCAAAGAGGATAAGAAGCGTAAAAGTCGGTTCCGTCTTCTTGAGATGAGGTAAACCAGACCTTGCCCTTTAAATAGCGTTCGCTGAGCAGGCGCTGCAAAATTTAGTAGTCCCACAACCTCCCTGAGATTCAGAAGCATGCGCGCAGTCTAAAAGTTCACCGGGCCGCAAACCATAGATGGAATTATAGCTGCCGGATTCTAACAACTGGCAGGCGATATTATTGGCATAGACAATCTGGCGCTCTGAGTTGACGATAAAAAGCGCTTCCGGCACCAGGTTTAGAACACCGGACTTCCCCAGTATCTCTGCCACCTGTTTAACCTGCTCGGCTATCAAGTTAGAATCGCTTCTTTTAGCAGATGCAAACTCAGTATAAAGGTTGTTAACCAAAAGCAATCTCTCTCCTTGGAGCAGCAGAAAAAACTAAACCATTCTGGGGAAAGCCTGGCTTACCCAACTCTAAAATTTAAGAGGACAATATCAACATCGAAAAACTTCAGGTAACAAAACTTTCTGGCGGGAAAGTCTGCGGTTAAAGCATTTGCCGCACCTGGGCACGAAGACGTGGTCTTTGTCGAATTGAATATGCAAACCCTCGAGATCCAGGCTGACAGCGTACAGGTAGTTTAGAAAAACCTCGAATTGCCCGTGATCAAAATAGACCGAAAGCAGCCCGCGGTCATCAGAGCAAAGCAACTGGACTACATTACCATTATCAATGGGCCGCACCACGCTGGCCTTTTGGAGGTCATCTCGTTCTTGCATAATTAAGGTACCTCTCAGTTGGCATTAGTCAATTTGATGATACAGCGGTCGATGAGGTCGTAAGTCAGAAGTTGCGAATGGGCAATAGAAAGCGGGAGGCTGGCCGATTTTTGGGCAGCGGCCTTTTCAATCCAGGAACTGCCTTTAGAAAGGAGGCCTTTCTGAAGCATCTCCTCATACACGGTTTCGATCTTGTTTTCCGTAATTTTCATTCTGGATCACCTACCCTACATGCCAATTTACTTAATTTGCTGGCCTGCAACAACCAACTTAACACTCATTTTATATGGGTGGTTAGTCAAGTGCAGCCGCGTCCTGCAATTCTGCCAGACAGGATTAACTGCTTTAAATTAGCCAATCTTACAGTAAAAAATGGTTGTAATTACCCTGTCCAGACCCGTTTTAAGATGCTAACTTGAATATTGGTATTCTGTATATAACTCTAACGAGGTTAAACATTTGACTTCTAATAATAAAATCAAGGCCATGCTCTCGGTCATGCTGGTAGTGCTGATCGCTGGATCTGTGTTCACATGGTGGACGGCTAAAAAGACCGATCAAGACATGCGTACTAACCTGCTCCACGAGGCTCAAATAGTTGCTAAAATTGTCAACATCGATCATATCAATACACTCACCGGTACTGAAGCAGACCTTATCAATCCCGAATACCAACGCCTCAAGGAGAAATTTGCTGCAACACAAACTTCCATCAAAGATTGCCGGTTCATATATCTTTTAGGCCACAACTCCGATGGCGCAATATACATAATACTGGATTCCGAACCTACCACTTCCGGAGACTATTCCCCACCCGGACAGGTGTATCAGGAAGCCTCAGAAAGCCTTAAACGTGTCTTCGACCTGAGTTCAGGAATGACTGAGGGCCCAATTGAAGATAGATGGGGTACCTGGATTTCCTCTCTGGTTCCCTTAAATGACCCCTCAACCGGTGAAGTAATAGCTGTGTTGGGCATAGACATCGATGCCAGAGTCTGGAAATCGGAGATGTTTACCCATTCCGTCACGCCTGTAGGATTAATGCTGGCATTGCTGCTTATCGGGGGCATGTTGGTGATGGAGACGCGGTCCAAGGTCAGACTGCGGGAGAGTGAGGGGAAATACCGATTATTATATGAAAACGCCGGTATCGGCATTGGATATTTCAAAACTGATGGCACACTCCTATCAATAAACAGGCTAGCTGCAGGCCAACTAAATGAACGGTCTGAGGATCTTGTCGGGAAATCCATCCGCGATATCTTACCTCAACATGAAGCAGAACCCTTTCTCAACCGCATTAAAACGGCGGCTTTATCCGATCAGTCCGTAGTTCATGAGGATAAAGTGTTTTTACCGTCAGGCAATACCTGGTTTTTGAATACCTTTATCAGAATAGCTGATAAAAACCATAAGGTTTTAGGTGTTCAGGTATTGTCCCAGGATATCACCGACCGCAAGCAGGCAGAAGAAGCCTTGAAGGACCAGCAGCAGCGCCTGGCGAATATTATCGAAGGCACGCGCATCGGTACCTGGGAATGGAATATGCAGACCGGAGAAATACTTATCAATTATACCTGGGCCAGGATTGCAGGCTATACCCTGGATGAACTGGCTCCCGTCAGCCTCAAGACCTGGGAATCGCTCATGCATCCCGAAGACGGGAAGAAGTCTGCAGAAATGCTAAACCAACATCTTTCAGGTGAACTGCCCTATTATGATATTGAATGCCGCGTGAAACACAAGAAAGGCCACTGGGTCTGGGTCCAGGACCGCGGCCGTATACTCACCCGCACCCCCGACGGAAAACCCCTGATGATGTTCGGCACCCGTAGCAATATCACCGACCGCAAGCAGGCTGAGGAAGAACTGAGGTTCACCAATCTCTTGCTGTCTACCCAGTTGGAATCTTCCATAGATGGAATCCTTGTCGTTGATGCAAAGAATCAAATGACATCTTATAACCATCGGTTCGCTGAAATGATGGGCATTCCTGCGGAAATATTGGCATCAAAAAATGACGAAAGTGCCTTGCAGTTTACAAAAGATACATGGGTTAATCCAGATGAATTTTTAGATAAAACGAAACAAATCTATGCAAATCTGCAGGAAACCAGCAGAGATGAGATAGCCCAGAAAAATGGCAGGACGTTTGATCGCTACTCGTCCCCGCTGGTTGACGTGGATGGGGAGTACCTGGGGCGGGTGTGGTTTCACAGGGATATCACAGCCCGTAAGCGGGCGGAGGAAGCGCTGCAGCAGCAGTCTGCCAGGCTGGCCATGCTCAACGAAATTATCTCTGTTGCCAACAGGGCGGAGGGCCTTCCGGACCTCCTCAGCAGTATCCTGGATGAATCGCTGCGCCTGCTGGATTTCGATGCCGGCGGGATTTACCTGGTAGACCAGGCAACAAGAACAGCTGAGATCGTCTATTCTAAAAACCTGCCGCAGGAATTTTTGGCTGAAATTAAGACGGTAGCCATTGATAATAAACCCTATGACAACCTGTTTATCCGCAACGAATCTTTGTTCACCGAAAACTATGCGCAGTTGGCTCCTGAACATATCAAGAGATTTGAGATCCATTCTGTAGCTAGCATACCGTTAGTTTCTAAAGGGATAGCTATCGGTGCGCTAAATGTCGCCAGTAAAAGACGCCATACGATCTCGAATGACGAAAGACAGACTCTTATCTCTATCTGCCATGAACTGGGCAGTACGATCGAGCGGATGACTGCGGAAGAGAAGCTGCGTCAGAGCGAAGAAAAACACCGACTGCTGGTAGAGAATAGCCACGACATCATCTATACACTTACGCTGGACGGAGTGTTCTCCTTCGTCTCCCCGGCCTGGACCCAGTTACTGGGTCACCCCGTGAGCCAGGTACAGGGCCAACCCTTCCCCAGTTTTGTACATCCGGACGACCTACCTACCTGTATAGGACTCATACAACAAGTTCTAAAAACGGGACAGCGGCAAATGGGTGTTGAGTACCGCGTGCGCCATATGGATGGCTCCTGGCGCTGGCACACCACCAGGGCTGTGCCGTTCTTAGACGCCAGCGGAGTAGTTACCGGGTTCGAGGGTATTGCTACCGACATTACCGAACGTAAGGTCGCTGAGCAGGAACTGCTCTCGTTAAATAAAGCCCTGGAACAGCAAACCCTGGTTGCCACAGAAATGGTAATTAAAGCCGAAATGGCCAGCCAGGCTAAAAGTGAATTCCTGGCCAATATGAGCCACGAGATTCGTACTCCTATGAATGGGGTGATCGGCATGACTGGACTTCTGCTCGATACCCAGTTGAACGATGAGCAATATCATTACGCTGAATTGGTGCAGTCCAGCGGCGAAGCGCTTCTCACGCTCATCAATGATATCCTGGACTTTTCTAAAATTGAAGCCGGGAAGATGGGACTGGAAGCCCTGGATTTCGATTTGCAGAATCTTATTGAAGATTTTGTGTCAACCCTGGCCCTGCGCACACAGGAAAAAGGTCTGGAATTAACTTACGCCTTAGATCCTCAAGTCCCCACGTTTTTGTGCGGAGATCCAGGCAGGCTCCGCCAGATTCTAACCAATCTGGCAGGTAATGCCATCAAATTCACTCACAGGGGAGATGTGGTTATCCGGGTTACTGTAGATTCCCAGACCTCCGAAACAGCCTTGATCCGTTTCTCAGTGCGCGATACTGGCATCGGGATTCCTGAAGACAAGCTCGGTCTGTTATTTAACAAATTTTCGCAGGTGGAAACCTCCACTAAACGCAATTACGGCGGCACAGGGTTGGGACTGGCTATCTCCAAGCAGTTGGCAGAATTAATGGGCGGTGAAGTGGGGGTAAAAAGCCAGGCCGGCCAGGGTTCGGAGTTCTGGTTCACCGTCCGCTTTGCAAAACGCACTAATGGTGTGAAAGCTGAAGACAATCTGCCCGTGAACTTGCTCAACGTAAAAACCCTGATCGTTGATGACAATGCCACCAATCGGGAAATTCTCACAACTCTGCTGACGTCCTGGGGGATGCTTCCGACTGAAGCCGTCGATGGACCTGCAGCCCTGCAGTGTCTACTGCAGGCCGAAGAAGCAGGCCATCCCTTCCAGCTTGCTCTGATTGATATGCAAATGCCCGGTATGGACGGTGCAGAATTAGGTCAGGCTATACAGGCGGATAAACGACTGGCATCAACACGCATGGTGATGCTGACCTCTCTGGGAGTTCAGGGTAATACACAAAGATTCATTGATATTGGTTTCAAAGCCTATTTGACCAAGCCTGTACGTTTCCAGGAGCTTGGCAAAACCCTTTCTCTGGTGCTGGCTGAGCACAGTACAGCTCCGCCAATCACAGTTAAAACCCAGGCTAACCAGCCGTTAATTAACCGTTTTGAAGGCTGGAATGCCCGAATTCTGCTGGCCGAAGATAACATTACCAGCCAAAAGGTGGCTTTGGGCATCCTGAATAAATTAGGACTAAAAGTCAATGCCGTGGCTAACGGTCTTGAAGTGATCGAAAATATGAAAACTATCCCTTACGATCTGGTTTTCATGGACGTCCAGATGCCTGAGATGGATGGACTGGAAGCCACGCGAAAAATCCGCGATTCACAGCTCAGCGTCCTCAATCACACAGTTCCCATTGTAGCCATGACAGCTTTTGCTATGCAGGGCGATCGTGAGAAATGTCTTGAGGCTGGGATGAGTGACTACATATCCAAACCGGTAACACCGCAGGCCCTGGCTGCGGTGTTAGAAAAATGGCTGCCTGAAGAAAAGAATAGCAAAGGCATTTAAGAGGAGAACAAGACTATGCAGACAGAAACACAGTGCCCTCAGGTTACGGACCTGCCCATCTGGGACAAACAGGGCATGCTGGCCCGCCTGATGGATGATCAGGATCTGGCCAAGATAATTACGGAAACGTTTCTGACGGATATTCCGCAGCAGATTCAGGCCTTGAAACTGCTGGTAGATGCTGGAGATATCCTGGGTTCAGAACGTAAGGCCCACACCATTAAAGGGGCTTCTGCCCTGGTGGGGGGAGAACAATTACGGTTTGTTGCCTTTGAGATGGAAAAAGCCTTCAAATCCAAAGATTTCAACACCGCTGATGCACGCGTCACTGAACTGGAAACGCGGTTTGCACAACTCAGAGAAGTTCTGACAACAATATAACTGTAGTAGTACAAAGGAGTTCCATATGAAAACACTGATTGTCGAAGACGATTTCACCAGCCGCCTGCTTATGCAGGAACTTCTGAAGAATTACGGCCGATCGCACATCGCTGTCAATGGCAGTGAAGCTGTTGAGGCCGTACGCATAGCCCTTGACGAAAACGAGCCCTATAACCTTATCTGCCTGGATATCATGATGCCGCAGATGGATGGACAGCAGGCTCTCAGCGAGATCAGGGCACTGGAAGAAGCCAGGGGTATTAACTCTTCCCATGGGTCAAAGATAATTATGACCACGGCTTTGAGCGATATTAAAAATATTATCAGTGCTTACAAGGGCCTGTGCGACGTGTACTTGACCAAGCCCATCCGAAAAGATCAACTATTGGATGAACTGCGCAAATTGAAACTGATAACTTGATTAGAAGTTGCCCATGGTCAAATATGGTTGGTAACTCCAGCATTGCGCTGACTCCTGCTCCACCTCTTGTGCTGCGATTTTTCCCACAATCATCAGCTAAACGCTTTGACGAGGCTATTACCAACCAGTATAATTGGACTTAGTATGAGGCGATTGCCCGAAGTGATTTGCCAAGCGTTAGCAATAATTGATTATGTCTACCCGCATAAAGAGGCCTAATCACCACTGTAGCCTCAAATACAGCCCAAGCGCCCGTAGCTCAGTGGATAGAGCATCGGTCTTCGAAACCGGTGGTCGAGGGTTCGAATCCCTCCAGGCGCACCACTTTCTGAAGCTAAAAAAGCCCCTGAATTGCTGAATGCTCAGGGGCTTTCTAATTAAACTGTCCTGTGTTAAACAAAACCACCTGGATGATTAGTCCAGGTGGTTATTTATTTGTTTGTACCTTTAATTCAGGCTCGCATGAAGTTTTTTCTTTGCCGCTGCGGTAATACTACGGTTCTACAATCACAGTACCGCTATATATAGTTTCAGATATAGACGCTACCTTTGTGCAGTGGTATTTGTACGTCCCTGCTTTGTCAAAAGTGTAGCTGTACGTCTTGCCTTTTTCGAGAGGAAGGCTGGTAAAAATATAATTGTCGCTGGCTATCTGACGCGTTTCTGACACTTTATTGGTCCAGGTCACAGTAGTGCCAACCTTTATGTTGAGAGTAACCGGTGAAAAAGAGGAACCGTTTATATCTACTGAGTTGCCGGTTCCGGACTGCGAGGAACTCGTAGAAGAAGTTGCTCCAGATGCTCCACTGCATCCGACCAGGGTAACGAGAGAGAGCATAATAAATAATGCTGGCAAAAAGTAGCGCAAACCGTGTAAAGTCTTATTCATATTGTTCCTGTTTTTCCTCCTCAAAGAATGTGGTTTTGATCAATTTAATATTTCGACATTGCTGCAGATTTTCATATTGGAGAGGTACGATTGATTGAGAACTATTTCTATTTTAGCATCAAATTGGGTTTTTGTGAAATTTGTTGCGTAATCCGGTGAAAATGTACCAGCCTACCGATACCAAACTGTACCGCTTGTCCGGGCCAATGTGTACCAGTTAAAAGCGGCGCTGGATTGAATAAAGTTTAGCTTAATTTTCCATCCGCAGCAACAGTATCTTTTCCTTCACTGTTAGTCTTACCCGCCGCCGACCGGCGGCGCATGGAGTCTCCTGTTAAAGTCACTTTATAGGCATTATGCAATAACCGGTCACAGACGGCATCTGCCAGCGTAGGGTCACCGATATTCACGTGCCATTCATTAATGGGACACTGGCTGGCAATCACCGTAGCTCCGGTCTGGTAGCGGTCTTCGATAACTTCCAGCAAGTCTCGTCTTTCCCAATCGGACAAAGGAGTCAGCAAGAAGTCATCGATAATCAGTAATTGGACTCGGCTGAGCCGGGTTAAAGCTTTCAGATGGGTCCCGTCTCCTCGCGCTTGCTGCAGGGTTTCAAAGAGCCTGGGAGCTCTCAGATAGAGCACTGTATAACCGGCACGAGCGGCGGCATTGCCCAGAGCACAGGCAATAAAAGATTTACCGATGCCGGTGGGACCGCTGATCAGGACATTGCGGTGAGCAGGTATCCATTCTGGATTGGATAGCTCCAGTATTACCTGCTGACTGAGTCCTCGCGAAGCCCCATAATCGATGTCCTCCAGAGCCGCTTCCTGCCGCAGTTTGGCCTTCTTAAGCAATCTCCTTAGTCTCAGGTTATCCCGATAGGTCTTCTCATCCTGTACCAGCAGTCCCACGAATTCAGCATGGGATAATTCGCTCTGTTTGGGGTCGGCCAGCCTTTCCTCCAGGCTTCTGGCCAGGCCAAAGAGCTTGAGCGAATGTAAGATTGACAGAGTTTGTTGATTTAACATTCTTTCCTCCTATTGATAATATTCCGGTCCCCGGATATTCTGATGCAGCGGTAGTGAGAGTTGTCCCGGAGGTTGGCTATCCTGATCTTGTCTTTGGTCCAGTCCCCCGGAGAGGATGGCCTTCATCGAGCGGTAAGAGTAAGTCTTGTATTTGAGAGCCCGTTTAGCCGCGGCTTCCACTCTTTCCGGAGTGTAGCTGCGGCTGAGCTGGATGATCCCCAGGCAGGAGCGGAAGGCCTGTTCCTGGTAAGTTCGGGTACCTAACACTTGTTGTATCAAAAGGGCAGTGGCTTCCCCAATTTTGGCCCCCCATTGAATGAAGCGGGCCGGGCTCCATTCGGCATAGGCCCGGTGTCGACTTGGCATATGCTCACTTAAGGTAGTATAGCCACCTTTAACGGAGGAGCGGACATGGGCAGCAATACGCTGGCCTTTATGGAATGCTTCAATGGTGGAGGCAGTTTGGCGGACATCCAGCCTTTGATGCAATAACTGATAAGGAATACTGTAATAGTGATCATCTACCTGGATATGGTAGTTTAAATTGACTCTCGCCTTTAGCCATTCGGCATATTCATAGGCAGTCAGAGGTAAGGGAAGCGCACTGGGATAATCCAGACTCATAAACAATTCCCGGCGGCTCTTTTTCGCCCGGCGCAACTGGCGAGTATTCAGCCTCTCCAGGCACTGCTTTATGGCGGCATTAATCTCGGCCAAGCTATAAAAAGTGCGCTGACGTAAGACCGCCAGGATCCATCTCTGAGAGATTAAGACCCCGGTTTCCACTTTGGCTTTATCACGGGGACGATAGGGTCGGGCCGGGATGACCGCACAGCCATAATGCTCGGCCAGGTCGGTATAAGTGGGATTGATCTCCGGTTCATACTTACAGGCTTTGTCGACTCCACTTTTCAGATTATCCGGTACCAGCACGTACGGCACTCTCTGGAAGTATTCAAAGGCATGAATATGGGAGCGGACCCAATCGGACAGACTCTGAGAAAGAGTAGCTTCGGCATAGGTATAATTGGAGGCTCCCCAGACCGCCACAAAGAGCTGAGTCAGCCTGATCTCACCGGTAGAGGGATCCACCAAAGAGAGACCATCAGAGTAATCCAGAAACAGCTTCTCTCCGGCCCGGTGTTCCTGACGCATCACATAGTCTAATTTACCCCGCCAGTGTCGGTAAAGATCGCAGAATTGAGAATATTGATATCCGTCCGGATGAGCTTCTTTATATTCGGTCCAGAGTTGAATCAGGGTTAAATTATATTTGCGGTAAGTCCGTAATTGATCGTAGATATACTGAAAGTCTGGTGTCGGACGGGAATCTGTTTGTGATGGTAAGGGAAGCACCGGGAAAAGTCTTTCAATCAACTGGACTTCACCCAGGGTGGATGCTTCCGTCCAATTCAACTGAGCCAGAGTGGCTCTTCTGAGATAGTCCCTAACCGTAGTCCGGGATATCTGGCAGCTATAAGCTATCTCATGTTCGCTTAACTGACTTTCAAATTTGAGTCTGAGGACTTCTTTGATCTTGCGCATGGGTAATCTCCTGTTCGCCATCGAATCACCTCCAATGAGTTGATTCTAAGGCTTTAGTTTACCCAGCGCCGCTTCCCTATTTGTCTATTTATCTTACCTATTTACCTGATGGTACACTTTGCTCCGTTAGGGTGGTACAGTTTCCTCCGGAACCCCAGTACAGTTTGCTCCGGAATGGCGGTACACTTTGGTCCGGAAAACGCACTCATTGTCAAGACCCGCAAAAAACAACTAGCATTTGAGATCAATTTGACTTCGAGGCTTTATAATGATATTGTTATCAACTTTGATAACAACAGCACTGATAATCGGCCAATCCGAGATTGGAGGTAAAGCAATGAAGAGATGTCCACGGCTAATTATTATATCATCCATATCCTGCTTGCCTTTCAGGCTAAAATAGTAATTTAATGTTTTCTATGTTAGGCAATCGATAATTTTCAGGCAAATAACTCCCTGTCCTGGGGTCTCTTAATTTGCTGATGTATTTATTATCTTTCTGTAATTCTTCCCATACGTCCATCATGATTAACCACGATTCGCCTTCAGCATCTTTACATCGTTGCCAGAGATTCCTTTTGTTTTTTGCAAGTAGGAATTCCCCACTTTTGCAAAACATTTTCCCCGGCGCCGGTGGGGAAAATTAAGTTAACGTAACGTATTTCACCTCCTTAAGCAGCACCTTTAAAATCCTTTCAATATTTCA
>Ga0209083_1003361_pt1 | contig 13528 bp, 11 predicted proteins | sample AM7aDNAmetaG_FD_184132 | JGI IMG/M metagenome (GOLD analysis project Ga0209083, IMG submission 184132) | Freshwater microbial communities from Finland to study Microbial Dark Matter (Phase II) - AM7a DNA metaG (SPAdes) (version 3) | ecosystem: Environmental > Aquatic > Freshwater > Lake ...
CCATATTATTCCTCCTTGAACATTGGTTGATATCCTTCGGTATGCGGTTCGTAATATTCATCAATCCTTGCTTTCAAGCTCATGGCCATCACCTTCAACTCGGAAATGTGCGTTTGTGGAACGCAGAGGAACTGAACGAGAGCCTGTCTAAACACTCGCATATCCTCAGAAGTTTTTGCCACCACACAATCGTGACAGCCAATCTCCTTACGACACTTGAGATTTTCCATGATTTGATTTCTCCTGTAAGACATCAACGTCCTGCATGAGTTGATTATGCTCCGGTTCAATAACAGTCCATTTTTTTGTATTTTCAATGACCACGGCTGTTAATCCACCCCACAATGTGGCGAAGGATATTAACGATGCGACTCCCCAGAATATAATCTGTCCTGCGGTGGTCTTGAGCCGTGATACTCGTCCATCCACTAACGCAACCTCAAGCGTTGCCTCAGCTTTGTGCCTGTGAAATCTATCGTCCACATCCTTCATGTGCGTGGTTATCTTTGTTTCCTCCCTGCACATCTGCGCCATCAAGAGATCAAACCTCTCTTTATTCTCCTTGTGAATTTGATCAAGACTCTCCCTGAGAGCATTTCTAAAGGTCGCAGTCTCTTCCGATGTGGCTTTCATGTACTGCTTTATCATGCCCCACTCTTCTTGCATCAGACACTGATCTGGATGCTTCCTGCGTTCTTTCACGTTCCTACTCCACCCTTGGCTTAATCACTGCGCTCGATAAGGATACCGCTCTCATAACTCCTGCGTCCGCTCCCGCATCAATATCCGCCTGATACTCAGCAATCTGCGATAACTTAGCGTCAATCTGCTTTTGTAAACCCTCAATGTCCGATTTCAGTCCGGCAATGTTTTCAGCGCATTGCTCCACGTCAACAACTCTCATGCTCGGCACGGAATAACTTGAATCATCAATAACGGTAATCTTCATGGTGTCTCCTTAGGCTAACAGTCCTTCCGCTTTTAGTGCGGCGACAATTTGTGCGATTGTGTACCCACCGTAGGTATCACTTAACTGGATTGCTCCGCCACCAACTGCGGCATAGGTTGCTCCTGCTATGGCTGTTGTTGGTTTTGCTACAGGAGTGACTCCATAAAGTCCGAGAGTGGATACTGTAGCCCCAACCTGTACCAGAGCGTTGCCCGCATAATCGTTAATGGTAGTTGTTCCATTCGTTCCGCCAGTTCCACCAGCTCCGGCCGTTCCTGCTCGGAAAGTTATGCCTCCACCATTTCCATTGGTGTTTGTAACGCTCGCCCCAGAAGCCGTTCCTCCATTCCCGCCGAGGAACGCAAGAGTTGATCCGTTCCCGCCAATCGCAGAGGTTCCCCCAGTTCCCGTTGCGTTCCCGCCAGCACCGCCTTTGTAATCCACCGCACCAGCATTGCCACCCTTGTTCGTGGCCGATGAGTTCTGTGCCGACCCTCCGTTTCCCGCAGTTGAAGAAATCGCACCGCCAGCACCACCCGTCATGTTCCCTGCGGTGAAATTCGCAAACTGAGAGAATCCAGCGTTCCCCCCAGATTCTCCCATAGTCACGACCGCTCCACCAATTCCGCCTGTTGCGTTTCCTGTGGGATACGTCCCCGCCCATCCTCCGTACCCGCTCTTGAAGGACAGCGCAGATCCTTTTCCTCCGGCAGAGTTTCCGCCAACGGTTATGTTGGAATAACCACCCGGCCCACCCGTAAAACTGAAAGAACCGCCCGATGCGTTAGCGTTAAGGGGCTGAGATGCGGTAGACGCACCACCACCTCCCGCACCGATATTTATGTTACCTCCTCGATTTCCTTTTCCGTTTGCATCGGTTGCTCCACCGCCAGTATAAAAGGTCATATCCGCGCCTGTGGTCGTGGTAGTTCCATTAATCCCCGATATGTATAGATTCTTCGTTTGGAGCGGGGTTGCGGTATCGTCCGTTACCCCGCCGCAAAGAACTCTATCCCCCGCAGTCGTTGGAGCGAGAGTTGTTCCTGTCTTAGTCCAAACATTTGTTGCGGGAGTGACGTAGGTGTTATCCAGATAGGTGATGATATTTGCGGTATTGTCAAATAACGCTCCATTTTCGTCAGTTCCGACCATGGAGATATTTTCAAGACCCGTAAAATATGGACTTGCGCTAATGGACTGCGGGGAAGTTTGGTCAGTCAAGACCGCTCCCGACAAGGACGTAAGATAAGTGTTCGTATCAACCGCTAATGTTCCTGCGCTTCCAGAGAATTTAACAAAGCCATTAGTGGTATATTTTCTTAAAGTAGTCGTTCCATCTCCCAACACTTGAATTTTCTCTGAGCCATTGTTCTGCACACTTAACAGAGTTTTTCCGGAGGCAAGGGCTTTCGTACCAGTTCCATTTGCGGAATAAGAATCTATTATCACCGCAGGAACGCCATCATCTGGGTCAGAAACCATGAACCCGCGCAATTCTATTGCGGGATTGTCTGAACCATCGGAAAAACCGTCTACGAATAATCCACCTTTGGTTGCGTTTATTTCCTTCAGAAGTCCGTAGGTGTTTGTATGAGCTACAGTCGTTATTCCGTGAGTGACATCCGTATCACGCATATCCAAATTATAAGCCGTTCCAGTCGTCCCAATTTGGATACTGCCATTCGATAGTAATCCCGTGAAAGTAGGCGCACCGTTAAAAACAGTCTGCGGAGTTCCGTTTTGGTTAAGATGCAAGGAGAGAGGGTCGATTTCCGTTACTGATCCACCGCCGCAATTAGAATTGCTGTCGGAAGGGACGCAAGCGGCCACCGGCGTATCATTGGGGAAGCGTTTGACAAGGACTGTCGCGCCGGCCGTCGGGATCGCCAGGACGAGGCTAAGAAAACAGAGAGCTATAAAGCGCATACGATAGGGAGCCCCTTAACCCCCAGGCTGTCGCGTAATCGGTTCTTCCGGAGACGTATTCCCACGCGCCCGTCGCCGCTGTAAATCTTTGAATGATCCAAACTCCCTCGTTATTCATATACCCAAAATACTGAGGGTCTCCGGCGGTGTCCTGGTGCGAGTTCTCAAAGAGGGTCTTGCTATCTCCCCGCCGGTGGAGCTCGTACTTAGCATCCTTGATCTCGATAAGTCACCCTATTTCTTAGACAGCTTGCTTGCAAGGTCCCGAACGCGGTCAGCGACTTCTTTCTCCATAGCCGCTTTGTTCCTGAAAAGCTCGTCCTGTCCTTTGGTGAGGGAGATACGCCATTCCTTCAACCGGCTTTCTTCTTCCTCGACATGGGTCTTAAACGCCTTCTTGTCCGTGGAAAGCTGTGCCGCTTCCGTCTGAGACAGGTTGTGAAGCTCGTCGGCCTTCTTCCGAAACTCGATAAGGTTCTCTATGTGCTTAACAGCCGACTCACGAGGACCGACGTACTTCTCGCGCTCAGCGATCTCAGCCAATCTCTTTGTGACATTCGCCTCACGCTCCTGCAATCCCTTCTCCCTGTGACCGAGTTGATCCTGCTTTTGGAGAAGGTTGCTATAAATGTCTTGAATTTGTGCGATTATCTTTTGCATGGTGTTCTCCTTAGATGTTGTTGGGTGACGAAAAATTGTCTTGATCGACGTACAGATTTGTGACGTCGCTTGTATTGGTATGCGCGACAAGAAGATTCCAGAAGGCTTGCCCCTTTGTCGCGGTCGGCGTTATCGGGAAATTCACATTCGCCTGATTCGGAGTCATGTTTAGAGCACTCCAGTTAGCCGACGACGCTGTGAGTTTTGCGATACTTGATGTATTGTAAGGTAAAAAATTCGCATTAGTCACCCATACAATAGCGTCTCCGGTCTTGACCCATTTCCCCGCCGTTAAATCTGTGGCGAATTGACCGGACGTATGAGCTATAGCGCACTTGTAACGATAGCCGTTTTTAGCAACCGCTTGACCCACGACATATGCCGTTGACGTTACCCAAGTGTCTTGGATCACCGGTCCGACCGTAGTTCCCCCTGTGCAAGTGTATCCCCAATCGGTTTTCGTACAAGCCACGCCTGCCGCCCATGCCACCGAACCACATATAACAATCGCCAAAAGAACTGCCGCCGTGACTATCTTATTTTTCATCGTGCTTCTCCTTTTTTAGTTGAATACCGAAAGCATTTGTCCGTTGACTGTTTGCGCGTTGTAATCGTCCGATGGGTTGAAGGTTGTGGTATACCTCGCCACGCCTTTTGAGATGCGGATGTTGTCGAGGAGGCCTTGAGTATAGAGAGTTTCTCCACGGCCAACTCTAAACAATCCTGCCATGTTTCCGATTGTTCCTGATTCTGTGGATGCTCCTAGAGAAGTTCCGTTGACCCAAACCGTCCAAGTGTTAGCAGTTCTCGTTAAGGCAACGTGCATCCAAATATTGGCTTTAGGGATTGGATAACTCCACGCTCCGTTCAAGAGATTGATTGCGCTACCCCCTGCCCCTCCCGCTGAAAGGAATCCAAACTTCACATAATCTTTGTCGTACCCGAAACTCCACAGGTTGCTTCCGTCTTGGTACTGTCCGAGGAAGCTGTTGTAGGTCATGTCAACCGAAGGTCGGACGTAGAACTCTTGCGTGAACGCTCCATTGGACATATCCACATCATCGGTGTCTAGAATTGTGAGATAAGCGGTTGAACCATCAAAATACCCAACCCCACTCCCAATGGCGAAGAAATCCACCTTCGCACTTCCAACGGGCGTTACGACCTTCCCTGTCTCGTCCTTGAAGATGCAGGAGCGGTAGTCTTCGGTGTACTTAATCTTCGTATCACCCGCTTTCGTGACAGTCTTGGGAGAGGTCGAGCTATCGAGGAAAGTCGTGACCCCATTATTCTCATTCCCCTTGATATACAGCTTCGTATTCGCATCCACCGTGAAGCCTGTTTGGGAGGGAGTGAATCCTGTCGTGGCGTAACGAGCGACATCGCTGATGCGGATTTCCCTCAGAGTTCCATAGAGGTTTTCTCCGAAAAGAAAATCCTTCGTGTTCGTCATATCATTCGCACAAGTTACCGTGTCAATAGCTCTCCCATCCACCATGAGAGTGATTACGTTTGTCGTAGGCGCACGTTGCAAAACAACATGGATAGTTTTGTTGGCAGTAAAGGCGTAAGTGAATACCTTTATAGCTGTGCCACTTTGGGAGAATAATTTGAAGTTTCCTGTGTTTGGATATGCAATAAGTTCCCACCCAACGTAGGAAGGGACTTGCTCCATGCGATTGAAGATATATTGCCCATCAACAGCAAGGCTCGTTGTTTTAAAGAACGCCTCTGCCGTAAACTGCCCCGTGAAATTAAAGTCAGCATGAGAAGCGGTCTTGATGTAACTCCCCGCATCTCCCGCAAACGCAATCGCTGGCCCCAAAGGAGAAGTGGCGGGAGTGTCGAAGTGCATCAGGAGGACGGTGTTGGCTTCGGAGGTTGCTGTATATTCGGCTGTTGGAACTGTTACTGCCGTTGATGCTCCTTTAATGATGCGGAGTTCTTTTATCCATCCCTTCATGAAATTGTTTCCGTCAGTATCTTTCCCAATATTTAATCCGCTCGTTCCTCCTTGAATATCATCTGAACCAGCATAGGGAGTTCCTTGCGCAGAGCCATCTACATAAATAGTTGTCGTTCCAGAAACCCTGCGTATTCTAATATGGTACCAAGTATTTATTACTGGAACCCAATTATAATATGTTCGTATGGAACCAGCTTGAAAAACCTTTAATCTTCCAAGAGCATAGTCCCAAATGATTGCTAATTTCTGAGTGTTTAAATCAAAAAGTGTGAATGTTGAGGCGGGATTCGTGGAATTAAAAAATAACTCTACATTGTAATCCCCCGTCCCAAAATCCCAATCAGCACTATCTGGAACCACCACATAATCCGTCGTCCCATTAAAGAACCCCGCACTCTTGTTGAACTTAATCGGAAGCTGAGTGGCGTTGCCGTGGGGGGTGATCTGTCCCGTTTTATTGTTCGCCGTGGAGTCGTCTGTGAAGGTTGTTCCTGTTCCGTTACAACGGAGAAGCAACATATCGTAGTTATCCACCACCAAAACGGACGGAAGAACTACACCCGCAAGAATCGTTAGGCCAAGAACGAGGAAGGATAGTTTTTTAAGCATGGATTAGTACCCTTTCACCACGGCAACCACATACCAACGGCTTGCCGTTGAAGAAAAAACACACCCCAAAATATCCGTCTTACCCGATGCGGTCTGAGTCAAGGCCGTGATATCCGATCCGAAAGCAAAGTCTCCGGTCGTGGCAACGGGAAGCGTTAAAGTCCTAGCTCCCCCGGAGGCCGTAAAGCGAATGATGATCTTCTCGCCGTCAAAACCGTTGATCGTGGTTCCGAGCGTCCGGTCTGCCGTGGAGGTCATTGAGAACACGCGCCCCGAGGCGGCATTGATTACTGAGCCCGCTCCGTCCGCGAGCGTGACGACCGTCTCAGTCAAGGCCGTGGTGTTGACCTTACCCGCTGTCGTAATCGTTTGAAGGTTTGTATCCGCAATAGGAACTGCCAATCCACCTACGTCCGTAGCCGCGATATTTGTTAAAGAACCGTCTGATGCCCATCCGATAGCGTAACCAGTTAAAGGGACTGGAAGGGTTCCTGGCGTCGTTTGAGACACGGAAAGAAGCAGGGACCGGTTAAGCTGCTCCTGCAACTGCTGTGCAAGCATCGTCGCTCGGTCGTACCCCTGCATATAAGTCGCCGCAGGAGTCACCGAGTTATCAGAAAGAGAGATTAACTGCGTGTACGGGATTACGCGCTGAATGATAATTTGATAATCTGAGGAAAGAGCCGCGTATGATCCTAAGAGCGTCACCGACCCGTTATACGTCCCTCCATAGCCCAAGGACGCGAGCGTTACCGTGTAATTCGTGGTTAAGGTCAACGTCGTGATCGCCAAGGTCGTGAGGTTATTTACCGATACCACGATATCAGTCTGCGAGAACACCGGGAACGTAAATGAGAAAGTCGAACTTGCAGAGTCCCCAAGATATATGATTTTGCTTGAGGTGGAACTTACGGTTGCGTATGCCGTAGGCGACGGGATCACAAAAGGCGACAAGGCGAGAAACGCCGCCAACACTATTGCGGTAAACTTTTTTTTCATATCATTCTCCTTTAGCGATAAACTCCATTTAAAGAATATCAAAAATTAACGCCAACTGCCTTACCTTTCTCAATTTGTTCCAAAATTCCATCAATACCTTTTATCTCATCATTTTCAAGACCAAAGGCGTGGACGTGCTCGGCGTTCTCTTTTAATTTTTTAACTACCTCGGCCGGAGTCTTCCCACCGGCGACAACGACAATCGCAGAATCCAAGCCCTTCACGGCGTAATAATTTCCTTTGTCGTCCTGCGTAGCCATAAGAAACCTAAAATCATCCTCATGACCATTGTCTATCTCGACGAGAGTAAAATGATCCTTTGCCCATCCCGACGTAAGGGCAAAAGCCCCAACATATTTATGATCGCACTCGATCTCAAACGGTTCATTGCGTCCCATCTTATAAACAACGTCCGCCCAATTATTAATAAACCGTCCGTACAAGACGCCAAGAGGAAGCGGCCCGCGGCAACAAGCGTCTATGAAGTAAGATTCTTTCTCTGAAACAATCCTGTTCTCGGAAGAGAAAAGACCGCGATAATCAAGTTTTTCAAATAGCGGTTGAAACGCATCGAGCGTGTCCATTAGCACAGGAGGAACCTCGGTACTGACCTTTCCAATGTAAAGATTTTTTGAATATTCGATACCATAAGAAAATGCAGTAAACTCTCCCCCTGAAAAAAATCCGTCAAACCCCGCCTCGCATTTGCAATCAAGTTGATCCTCAACGATAAAATCAATCTCGTCGGCGTAGATCCCAAGATCAGGGGCCCGGTTATCAAGGATCAGTTTCACGGAATCGTAGCTATCCGCCTTTAAAGTTTCAAAGTCTCCACGAAACGAAGAATCAATTTTGATTACTTGCTTTGGGTGCTCCTTGAGATATTCTCGAAGCCTGGCCATCCCCTTGACGATCTTATAGGGTCCTATCGGAAGCTCAAGAGTCTCTAACGCTTTCTTGAAAAATATACGGTCCATCTCAAAGCGTTCGCATTTACCCGCTCCGACCACGCACTTTTCAGGATATTTCTTTCGGATATATTCAATCGCGTCATTAGCTCCAACGTCAAAATTAATCACCCCGTCTGCCTTCTCGACGTAATCCCAAAAGGATTTTACCTTCTCAACGTGTCCGAATTTGTTACCCGCCGCGAACTCCTTGTAAGAAGGGAAAGCCGTTCCCGTATTCGTGTAATACCAAACCTTGTTTTTCCCGTTCTCGGACAAAGCCTCAGCAAGAGACAGATAAAGACCTGAATCAATAACCAGAAAAGACTTACCCTCACCCTCTTGTCTTTTCACAAAACCCCCGTTATACTGTTTTGCATGAAAGAGCTAATGCTGTTCATAGGGTCTGTTTTAGCAATCGTGATAACGGGATTTCTCTCGAAACTCCTTCGTAAAGATTTGACGCATGGCGCAAACGATTTCATAGTAGCCGCTATTTTTTGGGTTGTAATCTTCTCGATTTTCTCAATCATAAATAGAAACTTCATTTAAAGTTATCCTCAAAAACCTTTAAAGCGTTTGCCTTCTGCGTCGCCGTTAGCTTCGAGTGCGTACTTTTCTTTTTCTGATTCTGAAATATCTCCTCGACTTTTTTCTGAGTCGGCATCTTCATAGACCCCTTCGGAGGCTTCACGAGGAATTTTGACAGGACCTTCATATCCGGGATCTTCTCTATCCCTTCATCCTTTGCAATCTCCGCAAGTCCTTTTATTTGCCTCTCGTTAAACTTCTCAACCTTTTTCAAAGACGCGTCCTTATTTCCAGAGGCATAAAGGTCGTCGACTTCTTTTTGCATATTCGACTTGCCATCCATAAGCCGATAAACTTTTCCCTTGTTCGGGTCTGTCTTTGAGATCCCTCCAAGGCTTAAAATATAATCGCCCCAAGATATTTTCCCTTCTTGTATCTTTTGGATGGCACCAAGAGGAGCGACGGACTTAACGGAATAATCTCTTAGGTCCTCGAACTCTGTCCCTGTGTGATAAATCTGTTTTCCAGTAAACAGGTCCTTATTAAAAGCCAATTCAATGACGTTTTTAAAACCGACCGCAGGAGTAAGGATAGATTGTAAGACTTGCTCAAACCCTATCTGTCCATTTGATAGCTTGGATATGTTCTCAAATAGGGTAGCAGCTCCGGCTCGTCTAAAATGAGCGTGCTTGTCCCCGGTGAAATACTGAGCGACCTTATCAGCCGTTGGATAGATAACAAACGAAGTAAGCGCGAGCATAGCCATTTTATCCAGGGCTTCGGCGCGTTCCTTCCCATTAACTCCGGCAATTAAAGACTTCGCCATTTCCCCGTATGATTTCAATGCCCCGTAGTGATAGGCCCCGAACATCGTAAAGCTCGGATTTCTCATTATGTCTCCAAGAGCTTTAGTCCCTAAAATCTTATTCGGGAGAACGTAATTTGGAATATGTTTTGATACTTCGGAGATTGCTTCTTCTTTGGTCCTACCGTTTCCAATCTCCTCGTAAATAGCCTGCATCGTCGCGAGATCGTTAGAAAACCATGTAACTTTCGAGGAGAATCCGTACACCGCCTTCAAAAGATTAACGGGGTTTACATAGCCTAGATCCTTCGCTATCTTTCCGAGGAGCGTCTTATCTTGCTTCAACTGCTCGCCCATCTTCGCCATCATAAGATCATGCAGAGTCTTTCCGCTGTTCTCTGAATAAAAAAGATTCACCCCGCTATCGAGCATATCCAGATAATCTTGGTTCTGAGTCTTTACCGCGTCCCACGCCCTAGATCCTGTTTTCCAGAGCTTCGCGTACTCCTTCGGCATGAACCATTTAGAAGCCCCACGATTAACAGCCCAATGGACTCCGATATTAGGAACGTGGATAAGAGGATTAAAAAATATCGAAGTCCGGAGGAAGCTATTGACGTTTGAAAATACCTTGTACGTATCTTCTCCCCTCTGGAGCCTCTTCGCAAAAAAATTGAGAGTATCCGCAATCTCTGGCTCAAATGCGAATCCCCGGAATTGTTGGAGGTTTGTTGTTTTCCATCCTTCTGGAATATTTGCCGTTCCGATCTTCATAGCGTACTTACGAAACTCTGGGCTATTTTTAAAGCTGTCGATGAAATTAACGGCCCTCTCTACCTTCTGTAGCTCGTTCATTGTCGTAAGCCGGTTAAGCAATACGTTTTTGTGATATTTCAAATTCGTATTCTGTTCGATCTCTTTTGTCGTCGCCTCACCGAGACGCCATTTCTTTCTGCTGTTGTCCTCGAATACTTTGTCGTTCATTTCGTAAGGATTATACTGCATCTGAACATCGAATATCGCGTCATGGATCTCTTCAATTTTCTTCTCGATGTTCTTTATGCGCTGAGACGTAAGCACTACCTCGCCTGGCTCCTTCGCGCTCATTAAGCCTTTAAGCTCTGCGTTCAAGAGTTTGATCCGAGACAGATCCCGGCTCACCTCTTTACGCCCGATAAAATTCTGCTCGAGTTCGTCGATGTCTTTTTGAATGTCCGCCGATTCGCTTTTTAGATTCTCTTGAGCAGATTGATCTCTGGCGGCCTTGATTTCTTCCGGGGTATACCCTTCCGTTTTTTTACGTTCCTCCCATTTTTGGAAGAGCTTGTCATAATCGGGCTCTGTCTCGTCGTAAACCTTATCCTCTTTCAAATGTCTCAGCAGCGCGTCCCCTGGGCTTTCTCCGTCCTTCGGACGAAGCTCTCCGGTATTCACAAGCTCGTTGGCGTAAGAATCAAAACTAACCTTCCCCTTGGAAGAAACAAGATGCCTAATGCCGTTCTGTCCAAAGTCCTCTTTCACGTTGTAACCAAGGGCTTCGACGGACTCCTGGCTAAACTTCCCGACCTGTTGCAAATGCTTAGAAACCATCTTGCGCCAGGATACAGGCTTTCTCCGAGCTTCCTTCGCGACGGCTTTATCAATTTCCTTTTGCTTCGCCTCCTGCTCATTCTGCCGCTCTTTAAATTCCTTGTGGACGTCCTTCATGTCCTCAAGAAGCTGTTTTCCGTTTTCATCCTTCGCCACAAGTTTTCCTGTCTTGTCGCGTGTCAACACGCCTTCCTTGATACCCATGTCGGCCATGCCGTTGACGATATCGTTTGCCTCTTTGGGATAGTCGCGCTGCTGTATCTGCTCCTTGAGTTTCCCGCGCTCCTTTAAACGGAGCTCTGTAAACATGATCTCAGTCTGGAGTTTGTCAACGCGAGCCTGTGATACCGGAGATCTTGTCTTTACGCTCTTGAGAGTGGAGAGTTTTGTCTGGAGCTTCGTCAACTTGTCTTTAAGAGGCTTCACGTCTCGATCAAAAAGATCCTGATTCTTCTCTAACTCAAACCGTCCGAGATATTCACCTTTCCCGTTTCTCCACGCCCTGACATCTCCACCTTTAATTGATACGACGACTCTATTACCTTGTTCGTCCGTGAGAATCTTCATGGTGCGTTTCTTAAACGATTGAGCACTACGACGCAAAAGACCGGACACCATGCCTTTCGCACCGTCCTTTACTTTCTCGAAGAATCCTCCGCGATCTGCGACAAAACGTGGCGTGTATTCGGAGTTATCAACCTGGACGCCCATCTTCCGGAGCCGAGTAAAAAGCTCATTTGTCCTGTCTTTCATTGGCTTGATTACTTCGTCATAAACTTTCTGCTGAGATTCCGAGAGCGGTTCTTTCTGGTTCTCCTCGTAGTGATAAATAGACTCTGCGTCCTCTGGATTAAGGTTCAGATCCTTAAGCATCTGCCGCGTTCTAAGTTCGTCCGCCTTGTTCTGAACCATGAGTTTATTAAAATCCGATTCTAGATTTTTCGCATGAGCGACTTCCTCGCTATGCTTCGTAAGGAAATCTTTAACGCGATCCATCATCTTCGGGGGAGTGCTTCCCTTCTCCCTAGGCTCGATAAAAGTAACCTCTCCGGTGCGCGGGTCCTCGACGGGCTCTTTGTTCACGATGTTATCGACGTGTTGCCTTACTTCCGGGTCGATTCGTTTGTCGTTGATAAGATCCGTCACTTTATCTTTCACTGTCCCAATATCGCCTCTGTCAACAGCATCGGAAATGTTATCGACGTGAGCCTGGTATTCACCGGCGGCGTCTTTAACGATTGATTTTTTAAAAATAGGAAGAATTTCAAAAAGGACACCATACGCCGCTCCCATAGCCCCGCCTTTTAGAATATCCGACGTAACCGGACGCCTTCCCTCTTTAAAAGCCCCGTATACGGCCTCAGCCATCCCGACCGTCGCCATCTTTGGGATAGCGAGCATTCGATTCTTGATTGCCGTTGCAGCGGTTTCCGCAAGTGATTTACCAAACTTTGATACCTTCGGAGGAACCCACGGCATGACAAAAGGAAGCTGCAAAGCAAAGTCCTCTAATGCCGGAACTACCGGGTCTTTTCCTTTTTCCAATTCCTCAAGACCTTTCTCTGCAGCGTGACCAAAGATGAACTCAGGAACCGCTTTAATAAAAGGAGCAATCCCAGGGACATTCGCAAGAAGTCCTATCTTAGCCACAGATCCCGCGACGATGTTCCGAGGTAAAGAACTTGCGAGCACCCCAAGATCCCGCGCAAACTCAAGAGCCGTTCCTTTTACAGGATCAGTTTCTTTTGGTTCTTTCGCATACCCTTCGACGAGAGCAGTCAGATTGTCGTAACCGCCATCAAATCCTTTTTTTCTTGATGCATACGATTCTTTTAAAACCTTAAACGTCTCAGGCGGAAGATTATTTTTGTTCTCTTTTGGCTCAGGCCCGGCATAGACAGTACGCATAAGATTTAGGAATTTAAGATTATCTGAGAAAAATCCCTTTGATAACTCATGGCCTAGTCTTGAGACAAAGGAAGGTTTTTCTTTCTCCGTGATTGGAGTGGAAGGAACCTCACCGATACCGACATGCGCTTTCAAATTATCATCGGCTGAAACTTGGAGAGCCTGGGAGTATTGAGCAAGATTCTCGTCTGCGGATAACTCAGCCATTCTTTTTACTCTCTTTCACGGCTGAACCATCAGGGAAATAACGCCATCCATCACCAACTATTGCGCCCTCCTTGGGAAGATTTTTAATCAAAGGATTCTTCTTAACCCGGTTCTCACGGATCACGGCTTCCGCTTCATGCGGGATATCCTGCGGCTTGACGTTCCCTTTCTCGATCCGATCATAGAGTTTCATCTTGGCGTCGGCTACGGAGTGAGCGTCCCGGCCCAAAGCTCCGGTCAAGGTATTGAATCCGGCCTTGTACCAAGAGTTTCTATCTTCAAGTTCTTTAGATCTCGCATCCTCGGCGGCTTTCACGGAAGTAAGATCAGCCTCGGCCTTCGCACCGCCCATAGAATCAGATACGCTTTGTGGTCCTTGTTCCGAAGGAAGAATATGGAACCTAGTCAGCTTTTCATAATCCGCAACGGAT
>Ga0209083_1003364_pt1 | contig 13520 bp, 7 predicted proteins | sample AM7aDNAmetaG_FD_184132 | JGI IMG/M metagenome (GOLD analysis project Ga0209083, IMG submission 184132) | Freshwater microbial communities from Finland to study Microbial Dark Matter (Phase II) - AM7a DNA metaG (SPAdes) (version 3) | ecosystem: Environmental > Aquatic > Freshwater > Lake ...
GCGGTATAAAGCGCGGCGCCGGCTTCTTTTACTTTCGCGGCTTTTTGGGCTACACTTTCCATATTATCTCCGTGGCAGGTTCTCAGGAACCTGCAAGAATCACAAGATTATCCCTGTGTATGACTTCCTTAAACTTGCAGGAGGGCAGCCTTTTCGCGAGCTCCTCCGTTCTGCAGCCTTTGATAAGCAGCATCTCTTCCCTGGAACAGGCAGACTCCCCTCTGGCTATCTCCGAGCCCCCTATATCCCTGACAGAGATAGTTTCCCCCGCCTTAAACTCGCCGCCGGCATCAATCACGCCCGAAGCGAGCAGGCTCTTCGCGCGGTTGAGCAGGGCTTCTTTCGCTCCCTCATCAACAACAACGAATCCTTTTGGATTAGCGACAAAAGCCATCCACCGTTTTTTATTCGTCATTGCGTTCTTTTTTGGCAAAAAGAGGGTTCCCTTAAAAGTTCCTTCAAAAATTTCCTTCAAAATACCGGGTTCTTCCCCGTTGCAAATTACCATAAGAATACCGGCGGAGACACACTTCTTCGCGGCCTGGATCTTTGTGAACATCCCTCCGGTTGAAAGCTCGCTTCCCGCTTTTTTTGCTGACCGCTCAATCCCGGCGTCAATCTTTTCAACAATAGGAACAAGCTTTGCTTCGGGATTCTTTGAAGGATCGTCGGTAAAGAGCCCGTCGATGTCGGAAAGCAGCACCAGCAGGTCCGCTTCCACCAGGTTTGCGACCATCGCGGAAAGATTATCGTTGTCTCCTACCTTTATTTCTTCCACCGCGACAGTATCGTTCTCGTTTACGACGGGAATTATCCCCTTATCCAACAGGGCGTTGAAAGTATTTTTCGCGTTAAAAAACCTGGCCTTGTTTGACAGGTCATCATTGGTAAGCAGAATCTGGGCAATATGCTTCCTTTGTTTTCTGAAAGCGTTCTCATAGGCTTCCATCAGCAGGGGCTGTCCGACGGCCGCGACCGCCTGTTTCTCGGCCATGGCTTTGGGTTTCCCTTTTAGGCGCAGCGCGGCGACACCAGCGGCCTGAGCTCCGGAAGAGACGAGGACAACGCTCTTTCCTTTATCCTGCAGGCAGCTGATAGCCTTTGCAATGGCGTCTATCCTGGAAAGATTTATCCCGGCGGATTTGCTGGCAAGCAGGTTTGAACCGACTTTCACTACAACCCTGCCGCAGTTATTTACAATATCGCTTAATTTATGCATAACGGAAGTATTATAACATTAATAGGGCGGGTAAGAAAAGTTTATAAAGTTATAATGTTTATAAGGTTTGTAAGGTCATTGATAAAACTATGGCAAAATACTCGAAAATGAACAGTAACGCCGCTGTCCAACCTTATGAACCTTATTAACCTTATAAACCTTATAAACTTTTTCCGTTATTTTAGATTCTCCTGAAACACCTTCACCATCTCCGGGTCCTTCAATATCTCCCCGAAACTCGCGACGGATACACCTTCCGCTCCTTCTTCGCGCAGGATTTTCAACTCCTCGGCCAGGCGCGACGCAGACTTCTTATTCTCGTCGGCGTAAATGCCGAGGAACGGTATGCCGGTGCCGTCCTTATAGTATTTCTTCGCATCCTTAACAACCACGCGGGTGTATTCCCTTACCTTGGCTAAATCCCAATGCGGCAGGAAAAACCACGACACGGTCTGCTCGGGGTATTCCATGTTTAGCTTGTTACCGTAAAGCGGATTAGGTTTAAAGTACGGATAGACATGGCAGGTAAACTTAACCGCGGGGTTAACTCTTCTCCCCTCAGCGATAACCGCGTTCATAAAATTCACCAGAGAATCTTCCGAAAACTCCGCCTGAGCCTGTTCGGGAGAAAGTTCAGGATGGGCTTTGGCGAAAGCCGCCTCTTTTTCAAGGCAGATGTCGCAGTAGCAGGCAAGATAATTCCTGTAGCCGAACCAGTCAAAACAGACTCCGGCAGCCCTTTTGTCGGCCGCAAGCTCAGAAACTTTCGCTTTTGCCATTTTCAGAGCTTCTTCCCTGTTGAAACACATCATATCGTTCTTAAAAATATCATCCTTTTCCACGGGCTCGCCGCCCACCTGATCTTTGTAGGCCTTGCCCTTCTTGCTCTTTACCATAACTTTTTTTATATCAGAATCCGAAATGACCTGGTCGCATTCCGGAAAATCATTGGCCTTAAATTCCATAACCCTGTAGACTTCAATGTCCCGTTTTCCTGCTTCAGAATATATTTTTTCCAGTTCGGCTCCTGTCTCCATGCCCACATAGACATTGAAACCAAACTGTTTCAGCGCGTCAAAGAACTTGGCGTCGTGGGGCACGGACCAGTCCCACGCGAAGTTATGTTTGAACTGTCCCGCGAAAAGAGAGCAGGAAAGAAGCATCAAAACCGCGCAAATTATTTTCCTCACTAAACCCCCTGAGATTACGATAATGTTACTTCCTTATACAGGCTTTCACTTTCCCGGACAGAACCTCAATAAGATAGGGTTTTACAAGGCTGTCGCAGAAACCGTATTTGGCAGGGTGGGCCATAGCATCATTTTCAGCGTAGCCGCTCGAAGCAATTACAGGCACATCTTTGTCAAGAGACCTCAACTCCTTAAAGAATTCCATTCCCCCTTTTCCCCCGGGAATAGTCAGGTCTGTTATTATCAGATCAAACGGGTCTTTTTCGGCAGCGGCAGTCTTAAAAACGCTAAGCGCTTCGTTAAGATTGGCTGCGGTTGCTACGCCGTATCCCAGCCCTGAAAGCACGGTAGTAGCCATCTTCAAGATTGCAGGTTCATCATCCAGAATAAGTATCCTGCCTTTACCTTCAACCATTCCCTGAGGTTTTTGATTTTCCTCGATTGCTCCGCCGGCCGAGTAAGGAAGATAGACCTTCATGCTGGTTCCTTTCCCTGCTGCTGAGTCCACCGAAATAACCCCGTTATGCTTGTTGATAATGGAATAGGCGGTGGCCAGGCCAAGCCCGCTTCCTTTGGGCTTGGTTGTGAAGAACGGGTCAAATATCTTGCCGAGTACATCCTTCGGGATGCCCTCGCCGGAATCAATAATCTCGAAATACGCATAAAGCCCCGGTTTCTCGTTCCAACGCAACTCGGTTTTGTTGAGCGAAGTCCTTCCCGCCCTGACCTTCAAGGAACCTCCGGAAGGCATCGCCTGAATTGCGTTAATTACTATGTTATCAATAACCTGGCTGATCTGGTTTTCGTCCATGTCGCAGATGAGACTGCCCTCGGGAATGGAATACTCGGTGGCAATATTTGAACCGCTCAGGGCAAACTTAACATTTTTCTTAAGCAGTTTCCCGAGGTCTGCGGGCTTTTTTGCCGGCGTCCCGCCCTTTGAGAATGTAAGCAGCTGCTGGGTCAAGTCCTTTGCCCTGCCGAAGGATTCCACGGCTGAATCCAGGCTCTGTAAAACCGCCGGGTCGTCTTTGGCCTTTAGCCTGGCTATCTCAATGTAACCAAACATGCCGGCAAGCAGGTTGTTGAAATCATGAGCGATGCCGCCGGCTATAACTCCCAGGGACTCGAGTTTTTGAGCCTGCATAATGACGCCTTCCGTCTGCTTCCTTTCATGAATATCCGAGAGCACGCCTCTAATTCCTGTGGTTTTACCGTCCTCCGTTATTACGCTGCTTGAACTTCTTACCCACCGGAGTTTTCCTTCCTTGGTAAGGACTCTATACTCTATCGGTCTCGAGATTCCGGCAATAGCCCTCTTGAAGCCCTCGACCACCAGGGGCAGGTCTTCCGGAAAGATTATTCCCGAAAACACTTTGCCTTCAAGATCTTCTTGAGTGTAGCCGAACAACTTTGCGGCAGGGCTGACATATTTCAAAATACCGTCAGAACCCAGCACAAAGATTACATCTTTAATGTTTTCCACAAGGCTGCGGTACTCTTCCCTGGAAGCCAGCAAGTCCGCTTCCGAACTCCTCTTGCTTATGATATTCTGCACATCCACCCCGAGCAGCTGTATCTGCTTCGTGTCATTTTCGTTATAGTCATCCTTTTTATTGCCGACTCCAAAAATAAATCTTACCTTTTCCTTTTCAAAAACAGGCACGCTCATAAACCTTGTCAGCTTTACATGGCCTTCGGGCAGACCTTTCCTGTTCGGAGAACCCGCGAAGTTGTTGTAAATCACCGGTTTCTTCTGCCGCAGGCTGTCGGCCCAGTTTCCAGCGCTTTCCGCGGGATAGTGAAAAGTTGCGCTGACGGAGCAGTTCTTCATGGCGTTTCCGTTCCAGGCCGTGAGAGTTATGTTTTTTTGGTCGTCTGAGACGAGGTGCAGGAAACTTACCTCGCTTTCAGTCAACGCCGTAACCTTGTCAAGAAGGAAAGCGTAAAGCTCCTTCTCGGAGAATTTCGGCGCTTTTTCGTAGAGTTCCAACATCGCGCTCTTCCAGGCGGCCTCTTTTACCGACTTTATCTCCGCGTTCTTCCGTTCATTAATATCTTCAACCATGCCCAGGAAAAACTTCATGCGGCCGCTTCCCTCTTTCATTATGCTGGCGGTGAGCTTGCCCCAGAACAGAGAGCCGTCCTTTCTTCTGTACATCTTTTCCGCGACAAATTGCTTTGATCCCCCCTTTTCAAGAGCTTTCATAGCCGCAACTTCTTCCGTCCTGTCTTCTGCGGGAGTGATGTCTTGAAGTCCAAGGGACATCAATTCATTTTCAGAATAGCCGAGCATCCTGCAAAACGCTTCGTTCGCGCTTTCAAAATGACCGTCTCTGTTAATAATAACTTTTCCTACAGGGCTTTCCGCGAAAACCCTGCGGAACCTGTCCTCGCTTTCAAGGAGGGATTCCGCGATCTTTCTTTGTTTCAGCGATACCGAGGCAAGAGAAGCATAAGATCCGAGCAGTTCGTCAGAAGGATCCGGCTCGCCCGCCCTGAAGCCAAGGATTGAAACACCGAAGAGCCTGTCTTCAACCTTATGGAAGAGCGCGACAAACCTCTCAATCCCTATTATCTTCTGCACAGCGTCGCTCATCAACTGCCGGCTGTCGGAAGCGCCTAGTTCGTTTAGTGATTTCAGGCGGTATATGGCCGGCCCTGTTATTTTTGTATAGGCTTTTTCGTCTACCGGAGAATTGAACTCCTGGGGAAATCTGCCAAGGGCCTTAATTATTGACTGGAAAAACCCGCTGCGGGATTCAAACTCCCTGACAACCAGAGTTTTGCGCTCAAGGTCGTAGTCGGAAAACCAGGCTGCCGCGGCCCCCGAAGTATCAAAGAGCCATTTTATTAGCAGCGGCTGTATATCAACATCGGCCGGAAGGCTCGCAAGGTCAAAAGCCAGTTCGTTTATTTTAAAGAAAACTTCGTTCTGCTCTTTAAGGGCGCGCTCGGCAAGTTCCTTATCCCGGCGTTCAAGAGAGAATAGCGCCATATCCGCGATTGCTTGCACAAAATCTTCCTCTTCCGCGGTCCACTCGCGTTTCTCGCCGACACTCTCGCAGCAAATTACTCCGGCCGGTTTTTCGCCGCGCATAAGCGGCACAGCCAACACTGAGAAAATATTACGGGGCAGCAGATGGTCTTTCGTGAATTCTGAAGTTCGGTTATCCATCAGGGCATCGGCCGCGGATACAATCTTGCCGGATTCAAGCGCCTTGAAATATACCGGATGCTCGTGCTCTTGCAGCGACATTCCGGACGAATACTTTTTACCCGAAGCGACAAACAATTTTGAGCATCTTAACTCTTTCCTGTTCTTGGAGAACAGCCAGAGGCTTATTCTTGCCACTTTCAGCGCCGCCGCCCCGGACGCAAGCGCGGCTTCCGTGAATTCCTCAAACCCTGTCGAATTAAGCTTGGAAAGCTTCAGGAGGGCGAAATTATACGCGCCGGAGATCTCCGCTTTAAGCCTCTCCTGCTGTTCGGCCTCTTTTATCGCAGTAACATCGGACAGGGTAGTTATTAAAAGGTAAGGTTTAGTCTCGCCATCCCTGAATTTCGGGATAGAGTTCTCAATAATCCAGTTGTAGGAATTCTTTCCTTGAATGAATATTCCTATAAGAACATTGGCAACTGATTTTCCGGAGTTTAGGGCAAGAAACGAAGGCCTGTCTTCGTCCTTGAGCGGCGTCAAGTCCTCGGTTACAATCCTCAAACTCTTGCCGTAAGGCGATCGGTTGAGCAGTTCCTCTTTGGGGCGGCCCAGAAGCCTGCAGGCTGCGGCGTTTACTTCAACAACCTTTCCGGTTTCATCCTGAAAGATTACGCCCTGCGCCATAGTCTCAAAAAGGAAACCCAGTTTGTTGCGGCTCTCGTTTGCCGCAGCTTCGGCTTTTGTTTTCTCCGTGATGTCCCTGAAGAATACAACAAGCCTGTTCTTTGACGACTGGAACGCGTTAATATCATACACGCCGGCAATAATGCCGTCCGCATAACTGTATTCTTCTTTGTGATAAGTTCCGCCAAGCGCGGCAATCCTCTTGTAGGTTTCCGGTATTTCGGTGCCGACATTTCCCGGGAAAGCTTCTTCCAGAGTCTTACCGAAAAGCTCGCTGTTTGAGAATCCCAGTATCTTATCTGCGGCCGGATTGGCTCCGGAAAGGACGAGCTTCCCGTTATCCAAGAGCTCAAACATATGAGCGCCGAACGGCGCCTGCTCTATAACAGCCCTTTCCCTCTCGCCCAAATTGAGCGCCTCTTCGAAAGAGCGCCTCTGTTCCGTAACATCGGTGCTGTAAACAGCGAACTTTTCAGCCGGATCTATGCCGTTGCAAACAGGATACACAACCGACTCGTAAATCCTGCCGTCCTGCTTGGATTCAAAATTCACCCATTTTCCTGACGCGGTGACAATCTCAATTATTCTTTTCCTCTTTTCCGCTATCTCAGCGGGCAATCCCGCAAATGCGTTTGAACCGATAAACTCTTCCGTGAGTTTTCCCGCCCGTTTTGCCGCGGTAGTGTTTGCGGCTAGCACGGTCGCGTCTTTATCTATCAGATAAATGCTCTCCTGCGCCGCGTTTATTACCGCGTTGAAAACATTCTGGTTGAGTTGCGTTTCATATTCGGTTTTTTTTACCTTGGTAATATCGTAGACCGTCAACCAAAAATATTTGTTCTCGCCGTCTTTTTCCCTGACCGCCAGCCCGCTGACCACAACGAAAAACCTTTCATCGTTCTTTTTTTTCAGCTGCAGGTCGCTTTCAACAAGGCGGCCTGTCTCTTTTAACTCCTTAAGGTCTTTGTCGAATTGCTCAATTGAATTTTCCCCCAGGAGGTCCTTCATTGTGAGCTTTCCCCTGACTTCCTCCTTCGAGTAACCGGACCATTCAAGCATAACCTTGTTGATCTCCATTATCAGGCCGTCAATGGAAATCCTCAGGTAACCGAACGGGACATAATCAAGAAATGGAAGTATTCCCTCAGGCGGGTTAATTTGAGGAGGGTTGAGGTTTAGGTTGTTGTTCTCTTTTTTCATAAAACTCCAACGCTGAAATGACCCCAGAATCTTCTTAAGTATATCACTATTTCCCGGTATTTTGAACTGGCTATTTGTGAAAACCCCCGGGTATACCGGGGGTTTTATTTCATAAACCTTACTAACGCTTCTGAAATGTTTACGTTAAAAACGTTATTTTGCCATGCAGGACGGAGTCCGGCATTAACAATATCTCACCTCTCAAAACAGGACACACGAAGTGTGGCCTATGAACGTCAGTACCGTGATAAACTGTTCCAACCAGTTACTTTCTTGTAAAAACTATCGCTTCATTACCCGCCGACCCTACTATTTCGGAATTCTCGGCGATGGTTTTGTTCAGTATTTCCTGCGAGAGCGCGTCTTCCACGTAGCGCTGAATTGCCCTCTTTAAAGGCCTCGCGCCAAAGAGAGGGTCATACCCCTTCTCTATCAGGAAGTTCTTGGCCGATTCATCCAGCAGCAGCTTAACGCCTTTCTCTTTCAGCCTCCTTTCAACTTTCCGGATGAGAAGATCAACTATGCCTGTCAAATTGCTCTTTGTCAGCTGGTGGAAAACTATTATGTCGTCAATCCTGTTCAGGAATTCCGGATTGAAGGCCTTCTTAAGCTCTGCCATTACCTTGTCCCTCATGTCAGTGTGCTGAGCGCCCTCTTCCGCCATCTTGAAACCGAGAGAGGATGCCCTCTCTATTGACCTGGCGCCGATATTGCTGGTCATGATCAATACTGTATTCTTAAAATCCACGGTCCGTCCGAACGAGTCCGTCAGCCTTCCCTCGTCAAGCACCTGCAGCAGGGTATTGAATACTTCGGGATGAGCTTTCTCTATCTCGTCAAAGAGCACGACTGAGTAGGGCCGGCGCCTGATTTTTTCCGTGAGCTGCCCGCCTTCATCGTAGCCGACATACCCGGGAGGGGCTCCCACCAGGCGGGATACCGCGAACTTTTCGGAATATTCCGACATATCGACGCGTATCAGAGCGTTCTCGTCCTCAAACAGGAATTCCGCGAGAGTCCTGGCAAGTTCGGTCTTTCCGACCCCGGTAGGCCCGAGGAAAATAAAAGTCCCTATTGGTTTTTTGGGGTCCGCTATTCCGGCGCGGGATCTTTGTATCGCCTTAGTTACGGCTTCTATCGCTTCCTCCTGTCCGACGACTCTGTTGTGCAGAGCGTCTCCCATCTTCAGCAGCTTCTCGGATTCTTTCTCCTCAAGTTTAAAAACGGGTATCCCGGTCCACTGCGAAACGACCTTGGCGATGTCTTCCGGGCCGATGATCCTTGTTTCTGTCACTTTCGTTTTTTCCCAGCCGGACTTTACCTTATCAAGCCTGCCTTTTAATTCAGCGATGCGGTCGCGCAAGTTCGCGGCTTTCTCAAATTCCTGAGCCTTGACGGCGGCGTCTTTTTCCTTCATTGCCTCGCCCAGTTCCCTCTCCGCGTCGATCACTTCCTGCGGACGGGTGCTTCCGGCAAGCTTGGCTCTCGCGCCGGATTCATCGATAATGTCTATAGCCTTGTCAGGCAGAAACCTCCCGGTAATATATCTTTCTGAAAGCAGCGCCGCTTCGCGCAGAGCCTCGTCCGAGAATTTGACTTTGTGATGCAGTTCATACCTGTCGCGCAGGCCTTTGAGAATAAGGATGGTCTCGTCTACCGATGGAGGATTCACTATCACGGTCTGAAACCTTCTCTCCAAACCGCCGTCCTTCTCGATATGCTTTCTGTATTCGTTCAGCGTCGTCGCGCCGACACACTGTATTTCTCCGCGAGAGAGCGCGGGTTTCAGCATGTTTGAGGCGTCAATAGCTCCTTCCGCCGCGCCCGCGCCGACCAGGGTGTGCAGTTCGTCAATGAAAACTATAACGTTTCCGCTGTTTCTAAGTTCGGTCATTACCGCTTTTAATCTTTCCTCGAATTCGCCGCGGTACTTGGTGCCAGCGACCATTGCCGCAAGATCCAAAGTTACGACCCTGCGCCCGGCCAGAAGCTCAGGGACATTGCCTGAGACTATCTTTTGCGCCAGCCCTTCAACTATGGCGGTCTTTCCTACCCCGGCTTCGCCGAGCAAGACAGGATTATTCTTCGTCCTTCTTGAAAGTATCTGGGTAACTCGCTCTATTTCGTTTTCCCTGCCTATAACCGGATCAAGTTTGCCGTCGCGCGCGAGCAGCGTCAGGTCGCGGGAGAAAAGATCCAGCGCCGGAGTTTTCGTTTTGGCGCCCGGGAGCGGCTGGGAAGATTGCGTGGCTGCCGGCCCCGGCTGCTGAAGCGAAGGCGAGGATTTCTGAGTTGCCGCCCCGCCGAGCAGTTCTACCGACAGTTCTCTGGCCTTCTCAAGCGTAACTCCGAGCCCCGAAAGCAACCTCGCAGCTGAACTCTCTCCTTCTTTAATCACGCCCAGCAGCAGATGTTCGGTCCCGACATAGTTGTGACTAAGGTGGGACGCCTCTTCAAAAGCAAGTTCCAGTGTCTTTTTTGCTTTGGGAGTGAAGGGCAGCTCGTCAAGCAGCATTATACCCGTGCCGCTGGAAAGCCCGCCTTCAGTATCCTTCTTAAGTTTCGGAATGTTCACGCCCAGCTGTTTTAGCACGGCTATCGCGACTCCCGTGCCTTCTTTGATAAGACCGAGCAGCACGTGTTCGGGGCCGACATAATCGTGTTTAAGACGGGCCGCCTCTTCCTTGGCGTACCTTATTACTGTCTGAGCCCTTTCGGTAAATTTATGAAACATTTGTGCTCCTTTTCCCGGGAGAAATTTTTGAATCAATCCCGGAGTTTATTCCGGATAAGTTCCGCCCTCTTTATATCGCGCGCTTCCTCCGGCATGGGTTTGCCGCTAATCCGCTGGATATGCCCCGGCTGGGCGGAGATCAACAGTTCGTTTATCGTTTTCAATTTTACTTTTATTATGCCTGTCTCCGCGCCAAGCCGAAGCGATGAAAGCAGGGTAATCGCCTCTTCGAAACTTATGGTCCGCGCGCTTTTAAGCAGCCCGTACGCCCTCCAGATATTGTCCTCAATCTTTGCTTTATTTGTCTTGAAAAGCGAGGCTCTTGCCTTGTGCTCGTTTTCCATTATCTGTCTGGTAATTCTCTCGATATTAACTATAATCTCGCTCTCGGTCTGGGAAAGTGAAATCTGATTGCTGATCTGGAAGAACGCGGTCCTGATTTCGATGCCTTCCCCGTAAAAACCGCGCACTACCAGCCCGAGCTGGTTCATGCGCTGGAGTATCTTATTTATATCCTTGCTGATTACCAGCGCCGGCAGGTGCACCATCATGGAGGCCCTAAGTCCGGTCCCGGTGTTTGTGGGACAGGCTGTCAGGTAGCCCGCTTCCGGAGAGAACGCGAAAGCAAGTTCACGCTCGAGCTCGGTGTCCAGCGTGTCAAGTTTCCGCCAGCACTCCTGCAGCTGGATGCCGGGAAGAATCACCTGCATTCTAAGATGGTCTTCCTCGTTCACCATGACGCTGATCGACTCGTCTTTTGAGAATATTACCGCCCTCTTCCGGTCTGCTGCGGCATGGTCGTAGCTTATGAGGTGCCGTTCCACCAGCAGGTATCTGTCTATATCGTCAAGCTGATTAATGGAGACAATATGCGCGTTTTTTAACGCCTTGCTTTTTGCGGCCGCTTTTTTTACCTGAGCGAATATTTTTTCGTAATCCTGGTCCCGGAGGAGCTGCGGAAACACGAATCCCCCGATGTTTCTCGCCAGCCTAACCCTGCTGGAGATAACAACGTCGGAATCCGGCCCCTTGCTGTTTATCCACTTGCCGGATTTATTAATTAATTCCTCAAACATAAGACCTCGATGAATCCGGGAGAATAATCCCTTATTCGTTTGTAACGTTCTTAACGTTTATAAGCCGCACTTCGTGCGTCTTGTTCTGTAAGGAAAGATATCTTTCATGCCAGACTTCGTCTGGCATAGCAGTTTAAGCCGCACTTCGTGCGTCTTGTTCTGTAAGGAAAGATATCTTTCATGCCAGACTTCGTCTGGCATAGCAGTTTAAGCCGCACTTCGTGCGTCTTGTTCTGTAAGGAAAGATATCTTTCATGCCAGACTTCGTCTGGCATAGCAGTTTAAGCCGCACTTCGTGCGTCTTGTTCTGTAAGGAAAGATATCTTTCATGCCAGACTTCGTCTGGCATAGCAGTTTAAGCCGCACTTCGTGCGTCTTGTTCTGTAAGGAAAGATATCTTTCATGCCAGACTTCGTCTGGCATAGCAGAATAACGTTCACAAAGTAAAACCTGTTTTGCTCTTACATTACAAACCTTATGAACCTTATTAACTTTACAAACCTTATAAACTTTTTTTTATTTACCTTCTATTTCTATACCCTTTATCCTATCCCTAAACTGCGCCGCGTCCTCGTAACGCTCTTCCTTAACTGCCGCTTCAAGCTGCGCTTTCAAACTCAACAGCTCGTCCAGTTTGCCAGGAAGGTTCTGTGCCTGCGGTTCCCGTTGAACCTCTTCCGGAAAAGACCGGTCAATTATTATGTGTTCGTTAAAGGTTACCTTGGATGGCTTTTTGCCTATGTGCTTGTTGTTTCCGTGAATTCTGCGCAGCAGCGGAGAGAGCGCCTTGCTGAAAGTCTTATAGCACATCGGGCAGCCGAGATATCCCGTCTTCTTCAGGTTTTCGCTTGTCCATCCGCATTTGCATTTAAGTTTTAGCTTCCTTCCCTTGCCTGTCCCAGAACCCGACTCCTCTTCATCCATAAAACCGGCTATCAGATTCCCGAAAGGAGACTGGTTTGAAGCGCTGAATGAAACCATGCCTTTTTCACTCGCGCATTTTCCGCACAGATGCATCTCGGACATCTTGCCGTTCACTACCTGCTGATAGTGGACGGAAGCGTCATTTTCACCGCAATTTTCACAGGTCATTTCATTATCCTTTCCTCCCCCTCATCTAGGGGGAGGACCAAGGAGGGGGTCAAAAAATCTTTCCAACTTCCCAAAAGGGAAACAATATATTTTACCCCTCTCCGTCTCTCCCCTTATAAAAAGGGGAGAGGGAATAGTTGTTATATAGATCTACCCACCGCCCTTGCTATCGGCTTCAATTCCTTTATCAGTTTAGCAAATTTATCCGGCAAGAGTGACTGATCTCCGTCAGACAAGGCTTCTTCCGGCTTTTCGTGCACCTCCAGCATCAGGCCGTCGGCCCCGCCTGCAACAGCCGCCTTTGACATCGGTATTGCCCAGCGCCATTTTCCGGTGCCGTGGGACGGATCCACGATAACAGGCAGGTGACTTAAGTGCTTAATCACAGAGACAGCGGAGAGATCCAATGTGTTCCTGGTGGAATCCTCAAAAGTACGGATGCCCCTTTCGCACATAATTACCTGGTGGTTGCCGCGCGACATTATGTATTCGGCAGACATCAGCCACTCTTTAATGGTGCTTGAAAGCCCGCGCTTAAGCAGGACCGGTATCTTGTATTCTCCAATCTCTTTTAACAGTTCAAAGTTCTGCATGTTGCGGGCGCCGACTTGAAGGATGTCGGCGTACTTTGAGATAAGCGCGATAGTCCGGGTGTCCATAACTTCCGTAACGATAGGGAGTCCCGTGGCCTCTCTTGCCGCAGAAAGTATCTTTAACCCTTCTTCCCCCATTCCCTGGAACGCATAAGGAGAGGTCCTGGGTTTAAACGCCCCTCCGCGGAGAATGTTGGCGCCGGCTTTCTTGACTTTTTTTGCAACGCTAATCAACTGCTTTTCGCTCTCAACCGAACAGGGGCCTGCCATTACGCAGAGTTGCTTCCCGCCGATGGACACTCCCCTGACTTTTATGACAGTGTCTTTAGGTTCAAAATCCCTGCTCGCAAGCTTATAGGGCGGAAGAACAGACATCACGCGGTCCACGCCCGGCATCGTTTCCATTACCGCCTGGTCAAGCACGCGCTCGTCACCTACAACCATCATAATGGTCCGCTCCACGCCCTTTGAAATGTGCGGCGTTAAACCTGCGCCCGCAATCTTTGCGCGTATGCGGGTTATCTGTTTTTCGGTAGCATCGGTTCTAAGAACAATAATCATTTGGCTCTCCT
>Ga0209083_1003366_pt1 | contig 13513 bp, 28 predicted proteins | sample AM7aDNAmetaG_FD_184132 | JGI IMG/M metagenome (GOLD analysis project Ga0209083, IMG submission 184132) | Freshwater microbial communities from Finland to study Microbial Dark Matter (Phase II) - AM7a DNA metaG (SPAdes) (version 3) | ecosystem: Environmental > Aquatic > Freshwater > Lake ...
GCCCCGACCGGGAGGCAGTCGTCGAGGCACTTGAGCGCGCCCAGCTCGAAGAAGATGCCGGTGATGCCGCCGCCGATCCCGGCAGACCTATAAACTCCCCGGCGACCGACGATCTCAAATATGTCCGAATTCCTCAACCATGACCCGTTGCCAACGGCTCGAATGTTCTTCCCGAACAAGCGCGAGTCGGGAAACAATTCCTCGTATTGTTCAGAATCTATGATCCGTTGCACGTCGCGGTTCATCCGAGACGCGAGATCGTCAGAATACGAGCATGAGATTATTTGTTCGTCCGGGTTTCGTCCGAGGGCGAACGCCGGGAGACGACGCGAAACCAACTCCGATTTGGTATGTCGGGGTGGCGCAAAAATCATCAGGCGTTTGATGTCACCGGAAACCAATCGGTCGAGATACGAACAGATGGTTGTGTGGTGCCAATTTTCGCGGAACGTCGGGAACGTGAAACGAGTGAACTCAATCATGCTCAAACGTGCGTTGGTCCGTCGTTGTTCTTCCAACAATGCGACCAATTCGGCTTCTTTGGCCGTCAACGAATCAGCATTCTTCAGTGCCTTTTTCGCCCGATCCGCCGCCACCGTATTTTCTAGCGAGGGTGGGATCATTCAAAAGCTCCTTGATTCGCGCTTCGCGTTGTTCCGGGGTCATCGTTGACGGGTGGCCGGTCGTGTCAATGGCCCCTTCGTGGATGACCCGTTCTTCGGTGCGCCATCGCAGCCGGGTTTGAAGCCAAAATTTGGTCATCGATTCATGCTTGCCGTCTGCCGCCATTTGGAAGGCACGACCCGTGACCATCGTGGCCGCTTTGGCTTTTCCAAGCTCTACTGTCGCACGAACGCGCTCATCATTTTCCATGTATCGGTGGAACGTCGCGCGAGAAATCTTAAGATAATCAGCGACTTGTTCGATGGACAACCCATAGCCGGACAACGTGCCGATGGTTTCAAGGATTTTGTCGGTGATTTCGACTTTGTTGGCTCGTTTCTTGTATGCCATCCGAATCCTCCTTGTGGGGCCACTGTCCGTGACACAACGGACAAATGCCGAGGGCGGCTTCGACCGCGTGGGCGACGAACATGGTGTAGCGTTCGTGTTTCAATAATTCCGCCTTGGTCGCGGGGGCGATGGCGAAACTGACGACTTGTTTTTTTTCTTTTGTTCCACTCATGATGTCGATGTTAACATCATACCGGGATAATATGCAAGCATGTCTGTCAATGGTATTTGGTCACAAAAAAACCCGCGACATGGTGGCGCAGGTTTTTAAGGATCATAGTACTGATCGATCAATATTCGGGGAATTGTTCAAGGCGTTGTTTCCGTGTTTCCGCGCCATCCAACCCGGCTTGGATTTTGTTTTTCCGGGTTTGCAATCGAAATGCTTCGATGGCCGGCAGTGCTTGGTCATATCGGAACAACAACCGTTTGGCATCGCGCCCGACCGGTTCGACAAACCGGTTTTTGAGAATGGCCGAAATGTAGCCGGGTGAGAATTTTTTCCCGGTGTTTTTTTCGTATTCGTCAGCAATTCTGCCGGTGTTCATCACCCGGTCATCCTTGGGTGGTTCGGCCACCGGGAACAATTCGGGCTGTTTTGGTTATGTGTCTTCGGCCCCATCGGGCAAAATCACGGTCACGTCTGACCCGCCATCGGGTCGGGCAATCATTTCGAGAATCAATTTCTGTCCGGGGGCCAATTTCCATTGTTTCAAATCCATCGGTCGTTCTCCTATGAGGGGTGAAAGGGGACTATTGTTTGTCGTCGGGTTCGTCGCACCGTGTGGCGATTTGACCGACCGGGAACCACACCAATTTCTCAACTTCGCAATCCATTGCCGCGACTAGGAATTCCTTCCAATCTTTGTATTGCCAAACCATTGCTTGTTGGGTCGCGTCGTCGATGATGACCAGCATCAAATTTGTCATCGGCAACCCGGAAACCCTGTCGATGACGGTTTCGGAACATTTCTTGATGTATTCCTCATCACGTTCCATCGAATTGCTCCCGTTGTTGTGCGTCCATTTCGATTTTCACGCTGAATTCCGGATATGGGGCGATGGCAATAAATTCCTTGTGGGCCATGATGCACTTATGGTCTTCGATGGCCCGTTCCAAATATTGCCGGTGGGGACTGTATGACGACGTGTGGGACAATTCCCGCGACAATGCGTTCAATTGTTTCATGACCACCCCTGCCGGGATGTAGCAAACCACTTTGGGTTTGGCCGGTGGCGGGGGTGGATCTTCAAACCGTGTTGATGGCCATTTTTTACTCCACCATTTTGTAAACCGTTCTTTGGGGCCTGACGGGCCTTCTTTCCCAAGGGGAGAGTGCGCTCCTAGAGGACCTCCGTGCTGATCTTCGGGAGAGCAGGGGTTATCTCGCCTTTCATCCAGAAGTTTTTGATATTCATCGGTTGTGCTTTTTCCGCTGTTCAATGAACGAAGACGAGCCTCTTCCCAACACTTTTCACAAGCAGTCATTCAAACCCCTGACCTTTCTTCCCGATTGTGGAATCGACACATTTCCGCGCTTCGTTCGCCCATTTCTGGGATTCAATCCGCATATCCCTCAGTTCTTGCTCATGAATTTGCGTCGTGGCGAGGGCCTGTCTCAACCCCCACGCAACGATACAACCGGACGCCGACGAAATGCACAGACACGCAACGACCAACGCGAGGATGAACGTGTTCCACGCCTTTCGCCGTTCGATCCGTATGACGCTGGTATTCAACACTTTGTTGATTTCCATCACGACAAAACCCTCCGCGCCAAAACGATTGCATACGCGAAAAACACCAACATCAAAAATTCTTTAAAACCTTTCATTTCGACCAGCCTCCATAATCGTTTGCCGGGGAACCAATAATCATCAGAACGGCACGTCGTCGATGCCGGGGGTCGCGGCGTGGGATTTTTCATTGGCCCACGGTTTTGATTCCGTTGCTGGAAGCGGCTCCTTTGATTGGGGTTTGTCACCGCACAACCATTCAACGAATCCAAACGTCACGATTTCGGCGGTCGTCATCGCCACGCCGTCTTTATTTTCCCATTTCCGGTACTGCAATTCCCCGGTGACGCCGACACGCATCCCTTTCTTGAACCGTTCGCAATGTTCCGCCGCTTTCCCGACGACTGAAATGCGGTGCCAATGCGTGATGGATTCGCCCTTGACCCATGACGATGTGGCGATGGACAACGACGCGAACACTGTCCCATTTTGCGACCGCCGCACCTCCGGGTCTTGACCCAAACAACCGGCCACCGTGCAAACATTCATTTTCGATCTCCTTCGTGTGAAATTTCCACGCCGAAATTGGCTGGAATTGTCTTCGACATGATTCACGTGAGTGGGTCGATTTCCGCGATGATTTGAAACCCACGACTGACGATGATTTTCCCGCGCAACGGCACCAACTCATCGTCGTTGTCGAACGCCGGATCTGAAAAAACTTTTTTCAAATCGCCGATTGTGAATATCAAATCTCCTTGATATTTGTCGCACATAATGTTTTCTGATCCAGATGGATGTCTGTTTTACATAATTGGGTGGGAAAATCAAATGAAAAAATTGAAATCGACCATAAAAGTCAACCGGACCAAAATCGTGAATTTCCGGGCATCGGATGACGAAACGAAGAAGATCGAGGCGTTGGCCGCGAAATGGGGCGACGGGTCGTTATCCGGGTGGGTTCGCCACGCCGCGCTTAACTATCGGCCCCGGAAATCAGAACTGGTTTCGGTGGCCCCGGTTTTGTCCCCGGAATTTGTTGTGACGACGGACGGGGTGGGATTTGATTGGGCATCGGACGATTGACTTCACCCCACTGAGCCATGAGGTCGGCGAGTTCATCCAGCGACCGGACGACCGCATATCTTGCCCCTGCCGCAGTCAAATTAACACCCCACGCCTCTTGTTCGGGGGTGAGGCTACCATCGGGTCGTTTCAACTCAATCGCGAACAGGCGACCCCTTTCCGCCCGTTGTAGAACCCCCATGATGTCCGGCATGCCTTTCAGGGGATTTTTGCACCAAACCTGCCGCGACCCCCTGCTATGGACCACCGGACCCAACGGCATGCGCCACGCAAAAACCCGGAAAATCTTCAACCAGTGCAAAACTTCGCGTTGCAGGTCGGATTCTTTCCGGGGTTTGGGTTTCAGTTTGAATTTCATCGGGGCAACCATCAGCAAACCGTATCACCGCTAGGCAACGGAACAAAGAAAATTCGCTTGGTCGGGGGTCGGCTCCGAGAACGTCGATGTCGCAAGGCGAACCCCCACGCCGACATTGCCCTCCTCGCCAAAACGCATTTTTCGGAGGCGCAACGACATCGCGCCGTGTTCCCGCATTTTGTCCGTCATGTGCAACAGGATGGCCCCGTCGCAATCGTGGGCGAACGAATCGCACCCAAGAACGTGGCCGATTTCGGGCGGGAATTTCGTCGACTCGCGGTTCAATTGGGCGAGGGCGATAACGGACACCGGGAACCGGACGGCCATTTGTTTCAACGACGAACTGATTTCTTTCAGCATCCCGATGGCGTCGCGGTGGTAGGTTTCGGTTTTGAGATTTTGCACATAATCGACCACGATCATGGCAGGGGGCTTGATGCTCCGCATTTCGAGTTCGACCGCCGACTCAATCGCCCCAAGGCGACACCGGAAGTCGTCGTAAATCACAAGGTCGTCGTTTTTTTGGAGCGTTTTGATGGCCCCAAAAAACTGATCGGTTTGGTTGTCGGTCATTTCGCCCCGGCGAATGGCGCGAGAATCGACGTTGGCCAATCGGGAGCAAACCCGGTCGAGGATGGAATTGCGCGTCATTTCGCTCGAAAAAAACAAAACCTTGTGTCCCGCCGTGACGGCCTGAAGGGCGGCGTGGATGCCGAACTGGGTTTTGCCAACACCCGTTCTTCCGGCGACCAAAACGAGTTCGTGGGGGCGGAACCCGCCGCCGAAACATTCGTCCAGTTTTTTGATCCCGGACGAAATGCCGAGACTGCCGCTGGTCGCCAATTCGATTCGCTTTTCGCAAAAATCAACGTAGTCCGTCACCATGTCGAACCCGACCGCCGCCCGTGTGACTTTCGTTTCCATCAGCGTGTCGGCCAATTTCGCGATGGCTTTTGTGGCCGATGACAATTTGTCGGTGTCTTGACCGATTTTGAACCGCATAACGTCGTCGGCGGTCGCCCGTATGAGAATCTGCAATTCGGCAAGCCGTTGATGCCCAATCACCCGCCGCGCCATGTCGGTGATTTCAGCCGGTTCCAACGATTGGCATTTGCTGGCCAATTTGTCGATCAGGATTTTGGTCCCGTCGATGGTCGTCCGTTGGCGGAAATTGTTCGTGTTGTGCCGTTTGCCCTCCAATTCGGTTTTTCGGATGGCCACCCACAAATCACGGTGCAATTGGTCGGCAAAAAATTCTTCGGTAATGCCCAACGACATGACCTGCGCCCATGCTTTGGGGCGCATCATCACGGTTGACAAAAGAATCTCTTGGTCGGTCATTGTCGGCCTCCAAACGCTTTCTCAATCATCCACGCCACGGATAACGTCGAACGGCGGAAATCCGGGAAATCGGTGGCGAGGTCCAACATCAGCCGCGTCAGGTCTTCGCCTTCCGACTCGAGTGCGAAAAACAACGCCGCGAGGTCGTGCGGAAATCCAACCCTGCGATTTTGCTCCATTGCTTCCCAAATCAAACCCAAATCGTGGTCTTCCCACATCAGCCGCGTCACGCCGTGATTGATTGCGTGGTCGAACCGGTCCTGTTCGAAAAGCGAACACATCAAAACGGTTTCCGCCGTGAAAATGATTTTTCGTTCCGTCATCGCGACCTCCATCCTTCTGATCGGCGTTTCTCGATCCGGTTTTTTTTAAATTCGTCTTTCCGGTCATCGGGCCACCCGCGATAGTCGAGTTCGTCTTCGCGTTCCCAGAAATATTCGTCCGGCATCCGGTCGGTTTCTTCCTTGGCCGAAACGACCGCCGCACCCGCCGCCTTGAACCGGGTAAGATACGCTTGCGCCCGTTGCAGCAACAAACCAACCGGGAACCCCGATTTTGAGACGTAGGCGTCCGTGTCGGCAAAAAACGCATCGATGACCCCCGGCATGTCGTCGCCCGGTATCTGGTCGGTCAACTTTGCAATCTGCGCATTGATGACCACCCCTCTGAGGGGGGCTGTTTGGTATTTCGCCCTGAATCGCGATTCGTACAGTTCCCACGTTTTGGCGTTTCGTGCTTTCTTGGCTTCATCCGTTTTTTTCTTTTTGGCGACGACGGTGGCGGTGGCGTCAGCACCGACATCGGCAAAGATTAAATTCTTTTCTTGTCCTAATTTGAAATTGGAATTGGAATTGGAATTGGAATTGGGCATTTTTGGCATCGTTTGGCATGGGTCCGGCATCGTTTGGCATGATTCGGCATGATCCGGCATTAAGTCTGGTTTTTTATTGGATTTTTTTATTTCATCCCAACGATGTTTTGCTTTTTTGCTTTGGCTGGTTGAAAAATCTTTCAGCCCACTGATTTGGACTGAGTTCCCTCGTATGATCCAACGACCATCGGACGCCGGTCGAATCAATCCCGCTTTTTGCATCGTTTGGATGACGAAATCAGGGTCGCCCAAAAAATCGCCCCATAGGATGATCTGGTCGGTGGTCGCTTCGACGACTTTTTCGGCTTGTGATTCGTGCCAAAGAAGGGCGAGATTTCCCATCGCATAAGCAAAAGTAATACCAAGTTCACGGGCCATCCGATGGATTCGCGGGTCAGCGAACGCATTATCTTCGATATTCAATCTTGGCATTGGAAATCTCCATTAAAAGCAACATACGGAAGACGCATAAGGTATTCCATAATATCAAGCGTTTCTTCATCAAATTCATGGAATTTTTTTAATATTTTGATTAAATTTTCTTTATAAAGATCTGTCGCGTCCATCTTCCATTCTTCCGAACCTTCGTATCGATCCATCATCGGCAAAAGAAAATCGAGTTGTTCTTTGGTGAATTTTTGAATGGATTTTTTCTTCATTTTGTATCTCCTGAAAGAACGAAACCCGACCCGAAGGCCGGGGTGAAAATTGAATATCAACCGAATTTGGTTTCCAGTTTTGACGCTGCCGATTGTCCGTGTTTCAACCGTACTTCAACGTAGAATTTTTTCAATTCATTAAAATCGTCTTCGTCGAATTCGGCGACCGGGCAACCCATTTCTAGTTCAATATCGGCCTGTTTCACACCGAACGGAATAAACGCCGCCAACAATTTGGCGACCCGTTCCTCGGTGTTCCCGACCGGTCGTTGATTTTCGTCGGGGGTCGCGGCGTGGGTGTCGGCAGGTTCGCGGCGGTCTGTCCGTGCGTCCAATTGACGGGCCACGGGTGCCGGATCAACGGGTCTGGCATCGTCGTGGGTGGCCTGTGCCATTTCATCCGATGTGTACAACCCCGACAATTCCTGCGGGAAGGCGCGACGAAGGGCCAACGCTTCGGCCACCTTCGCAATCATCAAATCTGGCATCTTGTCCCAAAATTTCGTGACCGCGCCTTCCTTGTTGGTTTGCTTGTAACTGTCAAACCGGGCGACCGCGAACAGGGGTTCTTTGAAATCGTTTCTCATGACCCCTACCTTTGCCGCCCATGGATAATCTGGGGACAACCATACGTCGCGCCATTGGCCGTCTTCGCCGCACCAGAATGGCCCTAACTGACCAGCATAATGCCCCGACCGTTCGGCGATGAGGCGGAATCCATCGATGGACGTTTGGACCGCCATCACTTCCCGGCGTTCTTTGCTGTCCCATCGTTTGACGGCGTAAATCTGTCGGGCGATTGGGTCCAACCCCGTCCGGTTGCAAACCGACATAAACAACGCGAATTCGTCGTCAGTCGATCCTTTGGCGATGGTCCGTTTGATGAGGTCGATTTTCTCCCGGTCAAATTGAACGGGTCCGATTGCGGTCGAATTCGGGTGGACTGTGATTGCGGTGGTCATTTCATTTCTCCTTTGGTGTTTGGTTCCAGTAACTTGGATCGGTTGCCATTTCTTCAAAATCAAGGAAAATGCCGAGAATCGTGTCGTCGGGTTCCGGCGTACAACCCCATTCAAACGCGGAATATCTGAAAATGCCGATGCCGAGTTTTTCCGCCGCCGCGATTTGGGTCAAATTCAATTTTTTACGGCACGAAATCAAATCATTTCCGACGTGCATCGCGAACCTCAAAATTCGGCGTCAATCATGAAACGGGCGGGTTTCCAAATGTTCCAACCTTTGTCGTATCCCGGCCATTTGTCGTCCTGCAAACATTCGGCCAATTGGTTCAACCAAACCCGGTATTCCTTTCGACCGATTTCGAGATCGCATTCCTCGAACGTGAATTTTGCAATGTCGCAATTTCGGGTTTTTTCGACCGCGATGATGGCGAACGCATCGGGGCGGATTCCAGTCGCCAACGTGACCACATCCATGTAGAACGCCGCCTGAATATAATATTTGTAACGGGTGATGTCGGAATTGAACACCCAACGCGCCGCGCAATCCGTGGTTTTGAGATCGACGATGACGTTCAAATCGGGCGGAAGATAATTATCGCACTTGCATTTCAACCACAGGCCCGTTTCCGGGTCTTTCGCGGTGAACACCGATTCTCGCAACCCGGTTGAGAAATATTTGGCGAATTCCTCGTTGCCTTTGATCCGGTCGCTGATGCGTTTGACGATTTCGAGGTCGTCGTTGGTGATGGACGACTTGCCGTGATTTTCCGCTTCCCATGCCGCCGATGCTTCTTTGCCGATTTTGGTGCGGCGGTCGAATTTCGGCTGGATGATGTACGTTGACGCGAATTTTTCGGGTTCCAAAATCGCCATGTGAATCGCCGACCCCAATTCAAATGCCGGTGAACGGTCGGACGGGTTCTCGATTTCGTATCGGAACCGTTCGGGCGAAAATTCCATCTTCTTCAACGTGGAATTGTTGACCGCTGGCAACGCGAAATATTCGTTGTCTGGGATCGTGACGCCGACCATCGGCGGGTGGTCATCCAATGCACTCATTTCCTTCAAAAATTCTGTGGACATAAAAATCCCCATGTGGCCCCTTTCAATGTGTGATTGTACTGCAAACTGTTTGACGGGATTGATTCAGGCCGCAACAATATGTTTTTGAAATGATTCTGTAAACCGTTTATTTTCGCGGAGATTACAACGAGTTATTGTTGGATGCACAATAATTGTGCAACCCATGCGCCGGGTGGCCCCGGTCACACAAATTCTTTATGTTTCCCGGTCAAAATCCCGGCCAAATAATGGTTGTTCCCGGCCAACACGCACGGAACGCTTTCTAGGCCGAGTTTTTTCGCCGCCGCCACACGCGCATGGCCAGCGATGATTGTGTTGTCGGACCCGATGACGCACGGCGTCAGGAACCCGAATTCAGTGATTGATGTCATGATTTTGTCGATTTGTTCCGGGGAATGTTTCCGCGCATTGCGAGGATATGGCAACAACAGATCGGTTTTTACGTCAAGGATTTCAGTATGTTTCATCATTCACTCCGTTTTTGGAATTGTGCCAATGCAGTTTTGACCACATCGTCTTCGTTCAATTCAAGAAATTGTTTCATCGTGCGCGTGATGGCGTCGATTGGTTTCGTGAAATGTTCACGCCAAAACACCGCTTCGCCCATCTGATGCAATCGCGTGTGTTAGTGGGTGGTCAATGGGACACAGAAATAATCGTGAGGCTTGACCCCCATTCCGCCCCCGCCGAGGAAACGGATGTGATGCGCCACGATGTCGAATTGCGCCGACGACACGACCGACGATTGACGCCGAACGAAATTGAGATAGGCGGCGTTTTTCCACCGTTTGTTTTTTGGAATTGCGGCCACATCGTCCCCTTTTTGGTTGCCATGCCGATAATATCGAGATATCATGCGTTGGTCCAGTTGATTCACAATGAAGGAGCAAAATATGACGACCGAAACCGCGCCCAAAAAACGGAACCAAGATCAAACCAATTTGGCGATGAAAATCTTCAACGCGAGAATTGCAACGATGGATTGCCTCATCAAGAAAGATTGCGAAAAGGAATTGGTTGACCACCGCATGACCCAATTCCGCTACATTGCCGAGCGTTCGATGGAAGCCGCACAAGCATTTTTTGAAGTCGTCCAATAACAACCCCCTAAGGAGCAACGATGGAAAATCAAGAATTGAACACCGAAAAGGCCGCACGGCGCAAACCCCTTTGGTTCGCTTTGATCGACTGCCCGTTGGCAGGTATCTACATGGTGTCAGCCGAAACGAAAAAAGAATTGAAGGACACCATTGGCGACTCGAAAGTTTTGCGCGTCATTCATGGCAGCGAATACGCTCTTAAATTCACGTTTTGATGGTCCCGGACCCTCTGTGTGGTGAATTTTTCGGCTGGATTGTTGGCAGATGAATTGCGTGGTATGGTCGGAAGGCTGAAGCGACAGAGCGGAACCGGGATGATGTGATTCTCACATGCCCCCGTGATAGAGTCAAGGAGGACACAGGCCGTGTCCTTTTTGATTGTGGGGGTCCGATGTATAAACGTGCATGTATTTTGAGTGGCGAAGGTGCCAAGGGTGCTTGGCAATCATCCGTTCTTTGTCATCAGAACAAACGATACGACCTGATGGTCGGGGTTTCAAGCGGTGCATGCAACGCCGCCTTGTATGCCATACTAGGAACCGCCTTGGCAGATTTCACATCTCAAATCACGAAATTTTCCGACCTGTTCGCGTTCAATTGGCGGTTTCTTTTTGATTCGGGAATGTTCACACCCGCGCCCATGATGAAACGCATTTCAGACGCAATCGTCGGTTTGCCGTTCCAAACGAAAGTCGTGTTTCCAACGATATGTTGCAAAACCCGGCAGTTGATTTTTCACACCTTCGAAGAAGGCCATATTTGTGACGAAGACGATGCGCGGGTCATCACATCGGCGGGGGCGATTGCCGGTGTCATTCATGCGGTCGATGGAATGGTTGACGGCGGGTTCAGAACGCTTTGCCCCATAAAAATGGCCATCGATGAGGGGTGCGACGAAATCGATGTCATCATCGGTCAATGTCCGACCGTCCCGCCCGAATGGCCAAACCCGGATGAACGGAAATTTTTGAATTTTGCCAATTTCGGAGTGACGATTGTCGGCACGATGTTGTGGCAGATCATGGCCAATGACATCCAGTACGCCATTCGATGCAACAACGAACTCGGAAAAATGAAAGTCAAGATCAATTGCATTTTCCCGGAAATCGATCTCGGTTCACCGTTGGCGTTCAACAAATGTGCCGACATGGCAAACCTTGAATTGCACCCGCCCGTGACGATTTCGCTTGAATAAAAAAAGCCGGGTGTTTCCACCCGACCCTTTTTAGGATTCCCGTCCTGATGCGCCTTACTTCACCGTGATGGTCATCTTATCGGTGGCAATACCGCACTTACCAGTGACGGTCAAGTCATAAACATAAACGCCGCGTTTATTTGTTTTGAAATTCCAAACCGGGTCGCACCATGTCGAAACGGTGGATTCAGACTTCCAGCAATACGTCTGGCCATCAACGACGGTCGTGCTGACTTGGTAGTTTTCCCGGCGCGAAACCGTCACATCAGGACCGGCTTCGGCAACCGTGTCAGGGGAACACGGAACATTGACATCGACCTTGGCTTGACATGTGCCTTCGCCTTTATCGCCCTTCACAGTCGCCGTATAAACCGCCGAAGACGTGGGGGTGACAACAATGGACCCACCCGACACCGGGACCGTTTGGCTTTCGATTGTGGCCGTCACAGCACCATTGGACCCAGAAACCATGAGGGTCGAGGATTCGCCGACCTTGATCGAGGCCGGGGTCGCCGTCAAAACGCACGTCGGCAATTCCGAAGGCGGGTTCGTGTTCGGCGGAATTCGGAAATTGTAGAACGTGGCAGCATATCCGATTTTGTTGCAGCCGTATTTGATGCGAATGTAGCCCTGTTCACCCCACGACTCGCCCCACGAATTTCGCATGATCCAATATCCACCGTCGTCGTTCCATCCGACGATGTTAACGGCGTGATTGATCGACCCGCCCGAAGAACATGTGTTGAAAATGCCGGACCCGTAGGCTTGCATCGCGGAAGACGCATAAACGCCGACCGACAACGGGCCATATTGATAGATGGCTTTTTTGATGAGGTCGTTGCTCGGCACTTCGGAATCGGTTTTGACAAATGCCCATGAATTGATTTTTTCGCCATATTTCAGGCCAGATTTGCAAGCGGAATCGGTCGCGGTGTAGGCGAATTGGTCGGCGGAAACAGAACCCGGATTCACCAACATATCAGCAGCATCAAACCAGCCGCCGTTGCACCCATATCCGAGCGTGTTGCACGAAACCAAATATTGTTGCGACAACGATTGAGGGATGTGCGCCAACGAAAGGGCATCTTCCATGCTCGCCGTCAAACTGAACGACCAACACGACCCGCAATTGCCTTGGTCACGAATGGGCGACAATTTCCCAATCGTGCGCCAATCGAAATTCTTTGGCATGGCGACACCCGGCTCTGGAATCGCTTCGACAGGCATGGCCAACGAAAGGTTTTGAGGCACCTTGAGTCCCATCATGTGAGAACCCGTTTCACGGGCGACCCATGTTTGACCTTCGGGCGGTGCGGCGGTCGCACATGCCGCGATGAGCGTCAGAAACGTGCAAAACAAAACTTTTCGCATGACCATCTCCTTTTTGGTTTACAGATCACCACGACGATAATATCTTGGTGATACACCATCGAAAGGATAGCACATGCCAGAAAAACCGAAAATGGAAGAACAGGCCCTCCGCGACCGATGCCACCACGCCGCCGCCGTCTACATCAAAAAAATTGGGATGGAGCGCGCGAATTTGGCCGACAAGACCGCCGCCGCGAACAATTTTTTCTCCGGTTTTTATGCCGGGGTCCGATTCACCGAAGATTACCCGGAGGCAGTATGCACCAAGAATCCTACGACATAATGGTCGAGAACATCCGATCCGAAGCCCTGAAATTCGTTTCATCGGCCCAGCGGTCATTCGTAGCCGGGATCAGTCAAGCGGAATTGTTGCTGCCCGACAAAACAGACAAAATGGCGCGGGTGACGGCCCTCGATATTTTCGTTGAGGCGGGGGTCGGGTTTTTGGTTTCCACGGTTTGTACTTTCGTTAACGACAACGAAAAAACCGAGGGATTGCTGATAGATGGCATCAAACGGAAATTTGAAATCGCCCGGAAAATGGGAAAAAAAGGACCGGATTCTATAATCCAGCCCTAAAGAGAACGATGGCACTTGCTATCGTACCACATCGTTCTGTTTTCGCAATTCTTCGCGGAGCAGGACGATTTCATCTTCCAGCCGCCGCACCCGGTCCCCGAGGATCTCGACGAACCACTCACTCGACTCATGATCCTTCTGAATAAAATAGGCGCAG
>Ga0209083_1003369_pt1 | contig 13512 bp, 11 predicted proteins | sample AM7aDNAmetaG_FD_184132 | JGI IMG/M metagenome (GOLD analysis project Ga0209083, IMG submission 184132) | Freshwater microbial communities from Finland to study Microbial Dark Matter (Phase II) - AM7a DNA metaG (SPAdes) (version 3) | ecosystem: Environmental > Aquatic > Freshwater > Lake ...
GGGCGGAAGGAACAGCATGTACTATATCGATAAGCTTGAGAAGCGCAAGCTCGAAGCGAAACTGATATTCGAACTGAAACTTCAGTTCTTTCTGTGTCAGCAGAAGAAAATCAACCATCTGCATGACAGAGAGTGAAGAAAAGTTTGCGGCATCATGCTGGTATCGCTCACGTATTGCATCCGGGCGTTCAACAAGACGGGTAGAAGAAAGATTCTGCACAACCAGAAAATTCCTCAAGTGCTCAATCAGCTTTTCAAGAAAATCCTGCTCGTCATATCCATTTCTGATCACAAACTGCGCGACATCCAGCATCTTTGCAGGATTGTGCTCCGCAACGGCTTCAGTAACGGCAAACATCTGTTCATCATCAATATAGTTCAACAGTTCGGCAACACCCTGGTAACTGATAGATCCCTCTTGATCATTCTCGGCTGAAAAGGCAATAACCTGATCAAGAATACTCTGGGCATCACGCATAGAGCCCTGAGCCTTGCGGCCAATGAGCTGCAAGGCATCAGCATCGACTTTTATATGCTCAGCGTCACAGATAAGCTGAAGCTGACGTCCTATATCATCAAGCGGAATACGCTTGAAGTTGAAACGCTGACACCGGGAAGCGATGGTCGCCGGGATCTTATGGAGCTCGGTGGTGGCAAAAATAAAAATGGCATGAGGCGGCGGCTCCTCCAGAGTTTTCAGAAACGCATTGAATGCCGCAATGGAAAGCATGTGCACCTCATCGATAATATAGACCCTGTACTTGCCTTTCTGAGGCCCGTAGCGGACATTCTCCCTTAGCGTACGGATATCATCGACACTGTTATTGGATGCCGCATCAAACTCCGCAATATTGAAACTGGTGCCGGCATCAAAGTCCCGGCAGCTTTCGCACTCGCCACAAGGTTCGGTAACATTCTTAAGGTATTCCGGGTCCTCCATCATTTTCTGGCAGTTCAACGCCTTGGCAAATACCCTTGCGGCTGTTGTCTTGCCGACTCCACGCAATCCCGAAAAAATGTAACCATGCCCTACCCTTCCCATTCGAAGCGAATTCTGTATCGTACGGGTAACATGCTCCTGTGCGGTAATATCGGCAAACTTTGCAGGCCTGTACTTCCTGGCTATAACCTGATAACTCATAACTGCTCTTGATTATTGTCCTCTAACAAGGTCGCAATGGATATATCCATACTGCCTTTCAGGCTCTCGGAAACTCCTCTGCTGATCGTTTCCAAATGTACGCTATTACCTCCTGAAATCAGCGAACCGTTTTCATCACCGCTCAATCCCTGCGGCATTATTGCATAGAGATCGTAAAGCGTCAGGGCATAAAGATCACGACTGACAGACAAGTCACCGTTGGCTGTAACATGGATAATATTGTTCTGAAGCAAAGCATCGACAATTTTTCTTAAGTCGGAAGGCTGAACTGAATGAACCGTCTTCAGAATCTTTTTCATATTGATCGAACTGCCGTTCTTCTGAGAGCTCCATATGGAACCGACTACTGACAGAATCAAAGAGATGCCTCGCAGTGGATTGAAAGGTTCTGAAATAACACCGAGAGGCTGCAGGGCTCCGAGACAAAAAACAAATTCCGCACCTGTCAATACCACAACCCACCCGAGATAAATCCAGAAAAACAGCATCGGAATCACCGATAATGCCCCGTAAATATGCTCAAAAGTGGAAATATGAGTGACATAAAAGACAAACCATATTTTTGAAAGCTCAAACAGAACTGCAGCCAGAAATCCCCCCGACATGGCATGAACAAACCTGACCCGCCGATTCGGCACAAGCATGTAGAGCAGAAAAAAAGCAAAAATCGAATTGATAAAGGGAAGAACAGAGAGGAGCCTGGTTTTCAGTTCGAGGAGTGGCCCTTCAGTAAACACCGTATACCATACATAGGAGCTTGCAGCCAGACTGCTGCCGATAAGCACTGGCCCCAGCGTCAATACTGTCCAATAGAGGGTAAAGCCCTGCAACGCCTTTCGGGGAGCATGTACTTCCCATATTTCGTTCAGAGTGTGGTCGACAGTCGAAATGAGGAACAATGCTATAATAAACAAAAACACCCCGCCAAGCAGAGGAACGCTCGCTGTCTTGCCAATAAAATCCGTGAGGTATTGATGGAGCAAGGCACCAGCGGCAGGCATGAAATTCTGAACAAGAAAGTCTTCTATTGAGCGTTTGAAGGGAGCAAATACAGTGAATACACTCAATATGGAGAGAATAACTGCCAGAACCGGCACAATTGAAAGCAGTGTCTGAAACGCCAGAGAACCTGCACCCAGAAATATCCTGTCATGAATGAAGTTTTTCCAGAAAAAAGGCACAAAAGCGCGCAGATACTTCGAGAGATCTGAACGAGTGGTTAAGCCCGGTTGTTTATTTTTTGCAGATGCCATTGTTCTCTTTTTTCTTCACTTTTCAGGGCTATACACGGTTCCTGCTGACCTGACTCTGGTCATAAGCAGCAAACCTATCGTGAAAAACATCAACAGCGACGCAAGAGCTGCCTTCTGGCTGCCGGCCTGGGCTGATACGACACCAAACACCAGAGGGCCGACTATGGCTGAAGCCTTGCCGAACGTGCCATCATAAAAACCGAAAAATTCGGTCACATGCTCTCGTGGAGTCAGTCTTGCCATCATCGATCTGGATGCTGCCTGAGATGAACCCATGGAGAGTCCGGCAAGCATCCCTGTATAAAAAAACAGCTCTTTGCTGTCTGCAAAAATAGCAGCTGAAACAACAACAAACCAAATAAGGAGCGTAATAACAATAGTTTTTTTAGGACCTATCTTATCAGTAACAAAGCCGAAAATAATGGATCCTGCAATTGCTGTTGTCTGCACCAGCATAAAAAAGACAATCAGTTCGCCTGTCGTAAAACCAAGAGTGTTCTGAGCATAGATTGACGAAAACGCAATCACGGTTAAAATCGCGTCGTTGTAAAAAAAATAGGCCAGAAGAAAACGCACAAGATCAGGATAGTTCATGATATGGCGAACCGTATGCTTGACCTCCTTTATTGAACTGCCAAGCAAGGCAAAAGAGATGGCTGGCCCCTCCTTTTTTTGCTGATCACGAAGTACAAGAAAAATCGGTACTGAAAAGAGAGCAAAAAAAACTGCAGCGGCCAAAAAGCTTAACTGCACATTAGGTGCATTGGAGAGAACAATTCCTTTGCTGAGCAGGGGCTTCGTAAGCAGAAGAATGGCCAATGCTCCCAGGTACCCCATGGCAAAACCATACCCGGAGACTCTTCCGACACTCTTGTCAGTAGCAAGTTCTTTGAGGTATGCATCATAAAAAACAAGTCCGCCCTCAAAGCCTATGTTTGCAAGAATAAAAAGAGCTATCGCCGTAAGAGCCATTCCTTGTCCTGAAAAGGAAAGCAGAGCGGTAGCAACAACCGAAATCAGGGTAAAAACGAAAAGAAAGCGTTTTCGTTTGCCGGAATAATCCGCTGCAGCTCCAAGCACAGGCGATATAAGAGCAACAAGCAGCATAGAGAGGCTGATGCTGAACCCCCACAAGGCATCACCCGATGCTTCGCCGTTACAGATAACGTTTTTAAAGTAGAGGGGAAAAACGAAGGTGACCATTATAACGCTGAACGAAGTGTTGGCAAAGTCAAAGAGCAGCCAGGAAAACACCTTATATTTCTGCGTTACACTCATAACCTGCTTATATAATGACCGTTATAGACATTTTCTTTTAGGGGCAAGCGGTAAATCGGTACAAAAAAGTAACATCCCCGATAAAAAAACAAAGCCCCCCGAGGACAAGTCGGAAGGCAAAAAGGAGCGATAAATGACAGCACATAGACCATCACTAACTATTTAAATATAAGGTAATACTTTAACAAGTCATTCCAAACGTTTCTATAAAACCCAACGGTTAGCCGGGCTAAACGAGAATAATTAGCGCTGGATTTTGCGGGCATTAGTATTACATTGTACTACGCCGTCATACATAAGAACAAAACAGAACTGTGATGACCACCAGCATCAAGGACGCTCAAATGAGCTTCAAAACGAATAAACGTATCAAGGAGCGTGTTGAGGCTCTTGCTATAGCAACAAGAAGAAGCAAGACATTTGTTCTTGAAGAAGCCGTTACTGCTTACCTGGACTATAATGAATGGCAGATTAAAAGTGTTATGGAGGGTATTGAAGATGCCAAAGCAGGCAGGGTAACTCCTATTGAAGATGTTATTGCTGAATGGGAGGCAGAACTTGAAAATTGTCCTGACTGAAAAAGCAAAGGCTTCTCTTCGTGACATAGAAACCTATATCAGCCAAAAAGCTGCTAAACAGACAATCATCACTCTTTTGGATAAGATCACCAAACAGTTACCCGCATATCCCCAGAGTGCGAAGCCCGGCAAAATAACCGATACCAGGGAGCTGTACTTTTCTGATCTCCCCTACTTCGTTGTCTATACTTCCGATAACCAGACGATAGCCATTCTCTCTATTTTTCACACTGCCCAAAATAGATAAAAAGCACACGTCTGAGGTGAGCTGTAAAAGAATGAGCTTACTGATTGCTCTTTCTTCCCGGGCAAACTATTATGTGAGCTGAGCGAAGGCATTTCCGGAGTACCTGGAGCAACTGCCGTTTGGGCAGGAGTATGAGTGTAGTGTCCTAAAATCGATAAATAGACAAACTGGATTATTTTGACTTTTAAGCGTGATGGCGACTTTTCAGAAAAAGAACGTAACCGAAAGGTATCGCGGAGCAAGCCCGAAACAGTGAGTAAATCCTGCACCTGCGGGGATAACGGACGTGCAGAAGATACCCGCTTAGCTCGACGGCTCGAATATATAACGATTGGCTGGAACCTTGTCGAAGCTGGGGTTGCTATTGGTGCCGGTGTTATGGCCGGAAGTATTTCGCTTGTAGGCTTTGGAGTGGATACCCTGATTGAAATCTTTGCCTCCCTCATCCTTTTATGGCGGCTGTGGTCTGTTCATTATGATGAACGTCGCGAACAAATTGCCCTTAAACTTGTGGGCGCGAGCTTTTTACTCCTGGCCGTTTATATTGCCTGCGAGGCAGCATCATCCCTTCTCTCCAAACAGCCTCCGGAGGCGAGCCTCGCCGGTATCGTTCTTGCCGCTCTTTCCATGCTCATTAAACCGCTGCTGGCAAGCGCCAAACGACGTGTTGCCGGTCTTTTGAACAGTGCTGCTCTTAATGCCGAATCCCGTCAGAGTTCTATTTGCGCCTATCTGGCTGCCATCCTATTGGGCGGCCTGGCTCTTAACACACTCTTTCACTGGTGGTGGGCTGACCCCGTGGCAGCCATTTTAATGGTTCCTCTTATCGTGAAAGAAGGGTTGGACGCCTTGCGAGGAGAATTCTGTGCAGATTGCCAATAGACAAAATGAATAACAAGCAAAATCAGCATATTACTCTATGATAACTGATACCACGAAGACGGGCTGCTAAGCAAGACTCCCGCCTTTCATCAAAACATTTTACCGACTACTCTTCACTCTCTTCTGCCTCTTTACTCTTTTCCATGGCTTCTTTTGCTGCATCTTTTTTGTCGTACTCTTCGCGAATGGCTTCGTATGTCTTTTGGGTGAGAGCGACAGCGGCAATGGCTTCGATATGGCGGCTGTAGAGGTTCATGGCACTGATGATCATGTTGTCGATCAAGGCTATTGGGGGTTCGACATTTTCAACATCCACGATGTCTTTGTAGCAAATTCTGCCATCGTCCTTTACTGTGAGTCTGCCGCGATAGACAAAGCTATCGTTCATGTAGTTGAAAAGCAGTGCCGCATCAACCGATTTACCTTCTATGACACTGAATGGCGCATAGAGGTAGAGCATAAGGAAATCCCTCTCTTCATCGCTGTCAATAAATAGCCTGAACGACTGGTTGGCGACCGAGAGCGTTGTACTATAAGAGCTTGTATTATCTGGCTCTTCGCGTTCAGTCACTTCGTCACCCCAGCCTTGGCTGGCTATGTATTCATCGATTAAATCTGCAAGACGCATGGTGCTTTACTCCTTGATTAGGTTGTTGGGGGTGTTATTGGGGGTGTTATTGGGGATCTCTTTCTGTCGTACTCTTCACGGATTGCTTCATAGGTTTTGCGGGTAAGAGCTACCGCCGCTATTGATTCACCATTTTCACTGAACATGGCGATGCCGCAGTCGAGCATGCTGTAGATCATTGCATTTGCCGGTTCTATACCATCAAGATCAATGAAATGCTTGTAGCGTATCTGGCCGTCATCGTCAACACAGAGCCTGCCATTGTATTGGCAGTACTCGTTGAGGAAGTTGAACAGCATGATGGTATCGACAAACTTGCCTTCGAGCACCCGGTATGGCGGATAGAGAAAGAGCGAAAGCACATTGCGTGCAGCATGGCCGTCAACATAGGCGCGGAAAGACTGCCTGTTTATCTCTATCCTGCTGAACAAGGTGCATCGGTTCTCCTCATCATTGCAATCAGCCGGATATTCCCAACCGATATCTGCGCGGAATTGCTCAAGAAAATCGGCATGATGCATTAAGGTTTTTACTGTGCTTGCCATTATCTCGCTTGTTTTGGTTGCTTGAATTCTAAAAGATAGGGGGCTTAGACGGACAAAAGCCGTCTGAGGTAGTAAAATAAGTGGAACTATTTTTTTTTTAGCGGGGAGGATATTTTTTATGACGTCAGACAACCTTTGTCCCTCTGTCCGCTTTATACTGTATGGAAATAAAATCAAACATTATTCAACACAGGAAAATACATGACTCTTAAACTTGAGGATACCGACGTTCTGTGCGGACGTGCCATACAGTATTATGAGGGTGATGATGTAGCGAAGGATTTTGGTGAAGCCCTCAGGCTCTTTACACTTGCAGCTGAACGCGGCCACGCTATTGGGCAACTTTTTGTTGGTCTAATGCTTGCATACGGCAAAGGCATTGAGGTGAATCTGGCGATGGCTGTAAAATGGTTCCTGCTTGCGGCTGATCAGGGCGAAGCTCTTGCTCAGTGCGAACTTGGAGAGGTGTACAAATATGGCAGAGGGGCTCCGCAGGACTATGGGGATGCGGTAAAGTGGTACCGGCTTGCTGCTGCTCAGGGATTTGCCGATGCTCAGTGCAAACTTGGCGGCATGTATAAAAAAGGGAGAGGCGTCGCGCAGGATGACACGGAAGCGGTGAAATGGTACCGGATGGCGGCTGAACAGGATAACCCGGTTGCCCAGCGCTTTCTCGGATTGGCATATCAGCTTGGAAAAGGTGTCACTATTGATTTGACTGAGGCGTTGAAATGGTTTACGCAAGCTGCTGCATTGGATGACGCAGCTGCCATGTACTACATTGGCTTGCTCTATACGGAGGGAGAAGTTGTCAGGCAGGATATTGAAGAAGCAAGAGTATGGTTCCGCCTGGCGGCTGAGGGGGGCGAGGTAGATGCACAATACTCTCTTGGGGTGATGTATGAATGTGGTGATGGGGTTATGCAAGATTATGATGAAGCGTTGCAATGGTACCTGATGGCAGCTGAACAAGGCTACGGCGATGCCCAATTCAGGCTGGGAATGATGTACAAAGAGGGACTGGGCGTGGAAGAGGATGAGGCTGAAGCTGTTATGTATTTATGGCTGGCGGCCGACAAGGGGAATGAAAATGCGCAGGAGATGCTGGACTCGATGGAGATGTAGGGGTTTTGGAGTATTGCTTGTGATGCGGTATACTGAAGAAATTACGTGATAGTAAAACGTAGTTTTCCTTCCTTGACCCCAAGCTACTGCGATGATGCCCAGCCGATAAACGGCACCGATTGACAATCCTTTATTATTAAAATAGTTAAACGATTGTGTTCTTATGATCCATTTTCTCCTTACCCCTGATTCCTCATCGGCTTTGAAGCTCAAGCGGCTTGTGGCTGCCGAGGGCGGAAAAACTGATGGCAGCTTTTTTTCGGGATGGTCGAACTATGTTGCCCTGCCCACTTTCTCGAACGTTGATGAACGCAGATTCTTTGAAATTGAAGCCCACGACAACAGCTGAAAAATTATGCGGAATAATTCTGAAAAGTCTGTAAAAAAGTTTACACCGCTGAATGCATGACTAATCTGATACAGAATACTCAGCCCTTATCCAGCCTGCTGGATGCTTTACGTGAACTTATTCAGCTGGGACGACAGCAGGCCCTGCGCTCAGTGGACAGGGTGCAGGTGCAAACCTGCTGGGAGATTGGCCGACATATCGTGGAGTTTGAGCAGGGTGGTGAGGCTCGTGCAGCTTATGGAAAAAAGCTCTTGCCTCGATTGGCGGAATCGTTGACTCGTGAGTTTGGCAAGGGGTTTGATGCATCAAATCTTCGTTATATGCGTTTGTTTTATAAGGCTTTTCCAATGTGTGACGCATTGCGTCACGAATTGAGCTGGACGCATTATCGGACACTACTGCGAGTGGGCAATATGGAAGCCAGAATATGGTACATGAATGAGGCCGCTTTGCACAACTGGAACGTTCGCGCACTGGACCGGCAGATTGGCACACTCTACTTCGAGCGGTTACTGCTCAGCGGCGACAAAGCCAGCGTGGAGGCAGAAGCGGAGGCCAATATCGCGGCTCTTCCTCGCAACCCTCAGATTCAAAACATATTGCAGTGTTGCGGAATGCTAAGGGTGGGCATAAGAGAATTTACCTGAACAGAATTGTTAATTTGAATGCATGACCAATACTACCCTAATGATCCATTTTCTCCTTACCCCTGATTCCTCATCGGCTTTGAAGCTCAAGCGGCTTGTGGCTGCCGAGGGCGGGCGAACTGATGTGATTGTCGGTTCGTGGCCGGAACTGCTGGTGCATGGCCGTAACAGCTACATTTTGCCGCTTGACAATGCTGACTGGCTGACACTGCTGGCTGAAGGGGTTGAGAAGCTGAAGGATGCGTTCTGGGGAAAGTCTTATGGGAATGTCAAGGAGGAAGAAAAAAACACAATCACTGGCATTATCGGGGAGCACCTTACGATGCTGCTTGAAGCTGCTGGCCCTGAGGGGAAACTTGACCAACTGGAACAGCTTGAAAGCGCTCCCCGGCTGAAGCGGCACGTAAGGGATCTTGCGCTTTTGCATGCGGCAATGCATTGCGCCCTGCCTCCTCAACTCTCTGCTATTCAGCAAATACTGCAGGCAACTCCTGAACGGACGATACGCTCAATGCGGGTATATCATACTGGAGAATGGCTTTACCTTAACGGCTGGCAGGAGGCTTTGGTTCAGCATCTTAATGGAGCTGCGAGCGAGCCGGAAGAACCCTTGCTGAAATCATTGCTTGAGTCTGCTGTTTCAGGGCCTGAGGGGAAGAGCGGGAGTGGATTGCGATATCTGCAGGAGAAGCTCTTTAGCCTGCCGGAAAAGAGAGCGCTTGATGAGACGCTGCAGTGGCTTGTGGTGCGTGATTACAGGCAGGAGGTTGAGGTTGCTGCAGGGATGATTCAGAAAGCGCTTGCGGATGACAATACCCTGAAACCGGCTGATATTGCCCTTCTCCTGCCGACTGACCAGCATTACAGCCATGCGGTTCGCTCGGTGTTTGACCTTGCGGGGCTGCCTGTTTCGGGGCTGCATGATGCATATAACAGCCGAGACTTGGGGGGGGAGGCGGTACTCAACCTGCTCTTGAGCCTGGATAAGCCAGCTCCGGTTATTGCTCTGGCTTCCCTGCTCTCCTCTCCGCTCATGCCATGGGATAACGGCGTCGGCAACACGCTTGCACAGAAGATTGTGGAACTCCGGTTTGATTTGACGGAGCCTAAAGCTTTCGGCGCAGAACAAAGCAAAATGCTTTTACTCATTCGGGAGCGGGTTAGCAATGCGGCTGAGCTGAAAGAGAGGCTGAAGCACTTCCCTGCCCTGCTTAATCGTGATGAAGCGATGCAAAAGCACCGCACCAGAGCTGAGCTATTATGCACTGAGCTCACGAAACGCCTTGAAAAGAATGATGCTATACCATGGCCTTTACTGAAATCACTGGTGATGCCGCAAGCGCTTGCTGCACCAACGACTTCAACGACCACAAGGGAAGGCATTGCCGTTTTTTATGAACAGGCGGAACCTTGGCGAAAAGTCAAGCGGCTCTTTGTGCTTGGTTGTTTTGACGGGCACTACCCGCTGACGCCTGCTGGTTCAATTATCTTTACCGATACAGATTTGCTGCAGTTGCATGAGAAACTGGGCATGCAGCCTGACACTGCGAAAGAGTGCAATGGCAGGCAGAGAGAACTCTTTAAAAGGCAGATAGGTGCAGCTGGAGATGAAATAACCTTTTTTGTGCCGAGCCGTGATGCGCTTGGCAAGCCGCTCTCGCCTTCTGCTTCTCTGACCTTTGCAGGCGCCCTGTTTGCTGGAGATGGCGGAGCCGAGAGATTGCTTGTAAATCTGGAGAGCAATATAGAACGCCAACATGCGAGGGGGTTGGCACTTGCGGGAGAGAAGGCGCCTGAGCCACCTCGCGAGCTTTTGAAAGAAGACCTCTCGTTTGGGCGCAATCTGCTGGAGATTTGCCCGAATGAGGATGGTTCAGCGAAATCTGAAACACCGAGCAGGCTGGAAACACTGATGGTTTCGCCACTGGCATGGCTGTTTGAGCGCTTGAAGGTTAAAGCGCGGGAATGGGCACCGGAAACCCTTGAGGTCATGACAAAGGGAACTCTTGCTCATGAAGTATTTGAACATCTTTTTTCTCCTGGAGAGTTGCCCTCAGCCGATACCATCAAGAGTAGGCTACCAGAACTCCTTGACCAAAGCGTCCGGAAAATTACCCCTTTTCTCGATCGGCAAGAGTGGAAGGTGGAGCGGGAACACCTTGGGCAGGAAATACTGAAAGCGGCCCTGCAATGGAGAGAGATCCTTGACAAGATTGATGCAACGGTTGTAGCAACAGAGATCAGCCTGCAAGGAAAACACGACGACTTGGCGGTTAATGGCAATGCCGATCTTCTATTGAAATCCGGGGATCGTCTCGTGGTGGTTGATTACAAGAAATCGGGCAGTACAATCAGAAGAGAGAGAATGACCCTTGGCTATGACCACCAGGCGGAACTCTACGGCGAAATGATCAAGACCGGCGGAGCAAAAGAGCCGGCAAAAATACCGAAGGAAGCTTTACAAGAACTTGAGCGCTTCAAGACCAGAGGCCAGATCGGGACGCTCTATTATCTGATGAATGACCAGACGGTTCTTGCCAACACCAGGGGATGGCTGACGAACATTGGGGGGGTCGAAGAAATACATAACAACACTGCGGTGAAAGCCATGGAACTTATTGGAACCCGAATCAATGAGTTGAAGAGTGGCGCTATCAGCCTGAACAGGGCAACAGACAAAAAAGATTGTTTGGACAATAAGGGAATCAAGGCGTATGCCCTTGACAGCTCGCCCCTGATAAAGCTGTTCATGAAAGAAGAAGAGCTCCCTGCAGATTTCTCTACCACAACCACACCGAGGGAGGAGAGCAATGAACAGAACTGACACGCTGCCGACGCTTACGATTGTCCCTGCCGGGGCGGGGTCGGGCAAGACCTGGTATATACAGACAAAGCTTGCTGAATGGGTCATCAACGGGCAACTGGCTCCTGATAAGATTGTTGCGGTCACCTTCACGGAAAGTGCCGCTGCTGAGCTTCGCAACCGTATCCGGGCTGAACTGATAGCAAAAGAAAAACTTGATGAAGCTATCGGCCTTGATCAGGCCTACATATCGACCATTCACAGCTTCGGGCTTCGCCTGATTACTGAATTTGCGTTTGATGCTGGCCTCTCACCATCCCCTCGCATGCTGAATGACGATGAGGAGGCAATACTTGCCAGCAGGGCTCTTGCAACTTCTGAGAGTGCTATTGACATAATGCAGAACCTTGACCGAGACGGGTTTAAATATGATTTCAACAGCAAGACAGGTGCTGAAACATCATTCCGCAAAAGGCTCCTGACGCTTACCGGCTTGCTGCGTTCTATAGGCAAAGACATTGGGGCCGAGAAGCTCAGCGCTCATGCCGAGAAGAAGATTGCTGAACTCTACGGCCCGAGTGAGGATGCTGCAAGTCTGAAAGAGACGCTCCTCGCCGCTGTGAAGGCACTTCTGGGAAATTTCCCTGAGGATATTTCGAAGTTGGGCACCATACCTGACAGCATTCGTAAGGAGCTTTGGCGTAATTATCGTGATTTGTCACAGGCAGCAAAAAGCGAACCCCTTGATTCAGACTGGGGGCTTTGGCAAAAACTGAGGAAATTGAAAGCCTATGCACCTGGCTCGAAGAAACTTCCACCTGGGTATGATGACCTGGTCCGAACGATTATTGCCGCTGCTGGTGCCCTGCCATTGCATCCGGGCCCGATGCTTGATGCCCAAAACCATGCCCGGACCATGTTCAGCGCTGTTGCAGAGTCACTCTCCGCATACGCTGATGAAAAAAGAAGCCGTGGGCTGGTTGACTATACCGATATGCTTACCGAAGCTCATAAACTGCTCAGCACAAAAAAGGATGCTCTGGAAGCACTTAATGAGCGGGTTGCGTGTCTCGTTGTTGATGAGTTTCAGGATACAAATCCTCTCCAGTTTTCACTGCTCTGGTCTCTGAAAAAAACTGTTCCGACAATTGTGGTCGGTGACATGAAGCAGGCAATCATGGGATTCCAGAACGCTGACGCGCGACTGCTTCATGAGCTTTGCAAGCAGAACCCGCTCTGCACTGACCCCAGAAAAGAGAACTACCGTTCATCCCCTGCCCTGATGACATGGATCAACAGTATCGGCAGAGAGATGTTTGACGGTTATACGGAGCTGGCACCTAAAGCCCAGTTTACAAGCAGCATTACCGATGCTCTCGAAGTGCTTGATGCAAGGGTAACGCTTGGTAAGGAAGCGTGTGCTTCATATACGGTCAATAGAGTTGTTGAACTCCTGCATGGAGAAGAAGAGCAGAAAATCTGGGATAAAGATCAAAAAGCATATCGCCGACTCCGCGGGGGTGATATTGCAATTATCTGCTATACCAACAAGCGGCTGCTCTTTTATGCGGATGCTCTGCGCAAGGCAGGACTCCGATGCCGGCTGGAAGAGGAGGATTGGTTTGAGTCCAGAATAATACAGTATGCATGGTATGCGCTCAGTTATGTTGCTGACCCTGAAGACCGCCATGCGGCACTCTATCTTTACGTTACTGAAACAGGCCGGCATACGCTGCAGGCGGGACTGGCTGAGCTGATTGAGGGGCACAAGCTGCAAGATGCACTGCTTGATGCTCTCGATGCGGTGGCTGCTGGAGCCCCAGACCGGACAGTTGATGCCGTACTGCAGGATATTGTAGTGAAGCTTGATTTGTATGGCACAATTGCTGAGTGGGAGGATGGCGTGCAGGCTCGGGCCAACTTGCTTCGCCTGCAGGCTGAGTGTCAGGAGTTTATGCGTGGAAACCGTGATGCCATGGCTTGCGGCGGGTATTATGGTTCTGACAGTAAAACCT
>Ga0209083_1003370_pt1 | contig 13499 bp, 13 predicted proteins | sample AM7aDNAmetaG_FD_184132 | JGI IMG/M metagenome (GOLD analysis project Ga0209083, IMG submission 184132) | Freshwater microbial communities from Finland to study Microbial Dark Matter (Phase II) - AM7a DNA metaG (SPAdes) (version 3) | ecosystem: Environmental > Aquatic > Freshwater > Lake ...
AGACAATGTTAATTCAATAATTCCTCGCATAACTTGTCCGACAGAAAGTGTATTTGTAAGTCCAATTGGAGCTTCCAGTGTGCCCAATTCTTCAATTTGAGCTGTGCCTGAAATTTTTCCATAGCCATTTCCACTGTAAAACGCAGCGGGGACTTTATTTTTATACAAATTTTTTATGCCAGGATTTATTATTGTGACGCCAGTTCTGATGCTTTTGCCTTGGAATTTTGTTTCGTGGCCAACCGTCACACCTTTTACGTCTGAAATTTTATTCAAAAATCCCGGTTTTAAAAAACCAGTTTTATATCCATATTCAAAAAATCTTTTTTCGTTATTAGAGTTTTCCATAATATTAAAAAATAAATGCTGGACGTGTAAGTTTTGAAACTCACACGTCCAGCCTGAATCAAATTAGTTTAAATTGCAAAAGGCACAACCGCCATGTCCACCATTCCATGCACCCGGTAAAGGTACGAAGGAACGGCACATCCGTGCACAGAAACAAGTTGTTTGTTGAAACTCCACGGTCGCGCTAAAATACGGCAAGAGAAGAGCTCGGGATGGCTTGTTTTGGTGTTCATGACCGGAATTCTTGCAGTTCCAGCATTGAGTCTGCGCTGAATAACAAACGGTTGTTTGAAGCTGATGCGCAGGTTGATCCAGCTTTCCCAATCTGTATGTTCTATGCCAATTCCCATAAGCACTCCGTACGAACGGGCGGCAAGATTATTGGCCCCGCAAATTTTGAGCACCAATGAATCTCGGGAAGCCTGTGGAAGATTTTTCAATTCTTCCAGAGAATCTATGTTGACTCCATTAACAATAATGGGGAATGGATTGTTTATGCCGTCAACAATGTAGGAGTAAGGTAAAACCTTATCGAGAATTTCGAAAGCTTCCGAACTTAACTCGTTTCGATAAAACTTTTCATAGCTACGAAAAACCGAGAACCATGCTTTGTTTCCGAAGTGGGCAAATTCTGGAATCAATCGAACTAATCCGTTGTAGGCCACCATCACAATTTTTTCGAGCATCCCCTTCGTTTCAAAAATGGGAAACTGGCGCCAAATCGTGCCAATTTTTTTGTCTTGGAAAAAGAGTCCGCTGTTGCGAAACTCAATTTCTTCAACGCGATCTGTTGTTAGAATTTCAACCGGATAGCCGAGCCGTTTTAAATGCCCAACCAGCCATTCGGTTTCGGGAATATAACATTTTGACCATTCATGAGAAACCAGAAACAGCAAGCTTCCATCTTGGCAAAGCCAATTAAAGGCCTCCTGCCAGCGCTTCTCATTAATTCCGTACACGTTATCAATGTGAACGAGTTCGGGCATGCCACCGGGCATTTCATCAATTTCTGACGCAAATGGAAACTCATTCTCACCCGTGTAATGCAAGTCGGGGCGTCCAACACTGAAGCAATCCACCTTCGGGAATAAATACGCTTTTGACAGCATAGATTCTTTAGGCAGATCTACTCCAGCAAGAAGTAAATCTTGAACTTCCGGATCGGTTTTTGCCAAATTATTGCAAGCGCCTTCAAATGATCGAAGTGCATTCAAAACCTTAGTAATCATTTCACTCTTAAATGAGAGTGGCTCGGGAGCAACGCGCACCCAGCTAATTTTTGACCCTTGTGGCAATTCGGCCGCAAAAGAAGTGTCAGCAATTGCTGCCGCAAGATCGGGCCCTGCATTCAGGTTGGTGATTGTTTGTGTGATTGTTTCAGGAATCGAAATTGGTCTTGGCGGATCTTCATGAAGATGATTTGCGCGATCAACCATTTTTCCAATACCCCAAGGAAATTTCCCATGGGAGAGTCTATCTGAAAAATTGCGGAAAAAGTCGGCCGAAATTTGCCGAGCGCAGCGATTTTGATCGCAACCCTCTCCCACAACAACCATCCATTGAGCGCCTGCAGACCAACCGGGGGCCTTTTCTTCGTGGCTCCGGCTTCGGCAGGTTGGATGAAAATGTCTTCGCCCCATGCGGCGGTCAAAAAGAACCAATGCCGCCGATGGAGAAATTCCAGAAGTGCGAAAATAATGTTCGACATCCTCTGGTGAATCAAAAATAGTGCATTGGGCTTGGCAATGAAGCCCCAACAGCGCTTCAATCACAGACACGCTCTTTAAATTATTCCTGAGCGTAAAAATGACTGACGGCGGTGCGAATGTGCCTTCTAGATGAGGCATCGTGATCATAGGCGTTCCTTTCACAACTGGGTTAAACTAACTTGATTATCAATGTGCATTCCAGTCTTTTTTGGGACTGGTCCAAATTATTTAAAACTTGCATCAGTCCCAAAAAAACCTCCCCTTGCGGGGGAGGTTTTCGAATAAATTTATAGTTGTTTCCTGCTTCTTACGCGCTTATCAAATATTTATTTTTTAAACCTCCCTCTTGGGTATTAATGTAACAAAACCAGACAGTCCTTTTTAAAAGGATTGCTGAATGTTTCAACAACATTGTTTTGTTACTTGTATTCATGGTTTAAAAACTATTATGTTTTAATAATACACCTTAATAAATGCGTGTCAAGTCTAAGTCGCCTGCCTGTACGGGCATACACAATAAATGCTGTGGGCTTTGGGAAACGTTAGGACTGCCATTTGGCAGAGTTTAGCTCCTAAAACCGTTACTATTTAGAACTATAAATCCTATTGTCTAACCCACCATCGCCTAAACTCAATAGCCCTACCCGCAGAATCTAATCTTACATAATATGCGCCCTTTGATTGGTGTTTCTTGCCCTCTAAATCTTTATATATAAAATCATAAGATGCCATTCCTTCACTGCCCTTTATAATAAGAGGATTGATTTCAAGCACCAAAATGTCTTCATTCTTTATTTCTTCCCAAGCCTTTTTAACTTCCGACCAGGATGTAAGTGGTTGGACAAAAGGATTTTCATAATATTCAAATTTTTCAGAAAGCAATTTTTTTACGCTCTCAATATCTTTTTCAAGCCAAATTTTTTTAAGCATAATAAACCACTTTTGAACAATAGAATTATTCATAAATTATCTAATAATTTTTATTTTTACATTTGTCGCACAATAAGAGCTGGCTGACTCAGTTGCGGACCCCACCCCCTAAGGGCAAATTGGCGCACTTTGGGTATCCTCCACTGAGGCGTCCTAGTCGGGCAATTTTTGCCTCCTAATTAAAGTAATACCGACCATAACTGCATTTGTAACTACGAGACTTCCTACATATAGAGAGGACTCTATAGAATATGTTGTGATTGATAAAAGTGAAAAGAAATTCGATAATCCGCTCATAACATAAAGAAACAATGTTTCGCTATACGGTTCTTGATAAACCTTTCGGTATGTAGGAAGAAAACCAATAAAATCTATTATCGCAACCAGTATAATGGAAATAGCCGCGTTTTTGGTAAAAATCCAGAATCCAATCGCAATAAATGCTCCGATCAAACAGGTTGTATCAAAACTAGTAATATTTTTAGTGCCATATTTAAATGACAGTATAAATACTGTCAAAGAAACTAAGCCGAGCCCAATTACCCCAAGTGCACTGTAAAAACTATTTTGCTGTAAGATTGCTACTGCTGCCGTCATCTGCAAAATTGCCCATACCAGCCAAGAATATATATGTGGAGTAGTTTTTTTAGAAAAAATATCTCGCAGGTATGGAAAAAAAGAAATAAACGCTAACGCAAAAGAAAGTATGCCGAATAATTCCTTAAATTCTACAATCATAATATTTATTTTTTACTTTCTAATAAATCTAACACGATTTCAATAGGCACAACTACGGAATATCCACTATTTTGCGTCCATTTTTTTGAGAACGGCACAAGTTCAGAAATTAATCCAATCACCCACGGCCTCTTAGTTGAATAATCAAGCTGTTCTAATTCTATAACTATACCACCACTATTTCCATAATAGACTTCGCAATCGATAATAATTGTTCTCTTTTCTTGGTTTTTTCCCGCTACAATACCTTTTCTAACCAAAGGTTGTTCATAGTTAATTTGAGGAACTTTTTTATCTCCTATGGAAGTTGGATAGCCGATTATAAAAGCGTCATTTGCGACGAGCACATCGTCAAATTTTTTACACATTACTTTTTCGGCAACGAGAAGCTTGGCCCCTTCTGGAAATTGGATTTTTGACACACCGTCACAAAGCTTACCCATTTTAAGGCCGTTCTTGCTTACAGACCCTGTTGTAATTTTTACGGCTACGGCATCATATTTTTTGTCAAAAATAATGCATCCCGTTTTAGATAAAATAGAAAAATCTAGGCGGAAAATAATCGGGTCTGTGATCTCATTGTTGTCGGCGTAAGAAGTAATTTTTGCTAATTCATTCCAAAGTAAATTACTTTGAGGATTAAATAGAACATGTTTAGCTGTTACTAAATATAATGATTGGTCGGAATCATTAAGAAAAAAACCACTACCAGTGGCGCCATCTTCAAGGGTTATCAAAACTGGATATTTCAAATTTTCATCGGGCAACGCTCTCATATTTTATAAATTTTTTAACCATGCGTCTCAGTCACCTGACTTAGCATATGATGGCTGCGAGACTAGGATTCGAACCTAGATAACAGCCTTCAAAGGGCCGTGTCCTACCATTAGACGATCTCGCAATAAAACACAGTAATGTAGTTACATATTACCACTTTTTTTGATTTTATCAATATTATTTTAGCAAAGCGGCGCTCCACCATGGCATTTGAAGTTTTTGGGGAATAGTGGAATATTCCCAGCTTTGCCATAATGGGTCGGTGTAATTTTTTGAGGACGAACTGGTAAATTCGTAATAGGAATAAACTAATCCTTTGGTTAAACGGGTTCCGTTGGCGTCTTTTACTGCAACGTAAATGTAATTTGGAATACCATCGGCTTCGTAAAGATTTTTGTTAGCGGTTGTGTCTGTAAAAATGTTTGAGATTAAAGCAGATTTTGATGATGGTTGTAAAATTTTGTCTAATTGGCCGGTGGTTGATTGTAATTTTTCAAAATCACTGTCACTGATATTTTGGTTTTGCAATTCTGCAACTGCAATTGTTCTATAAAATGTTAGCGTGTCGATAAACGCTTTGTTCTTTGCTTGGAAATCCGGAGATAATAATCCGTTTTGATTTAGACCGTCATTTACAAAATTTGACAACGCAATTAACCTGTCAAAAAATTCAATATTTGGCTCAACATAGCCATGAGCAGTAGTTGCCGGACTTGCGCCTGCGATGGGATTTTGAGACGAAGAAACTACATTGTCGTGTTTTAATTCGGTCCAAGATCCTAAAAATGTCTGCAAATTTTTTGTATCCCAATTGGAAGATTTTACAAACATTGGGTATCCGGTTTTGTCGGCAATGTTATCGGTGAACAAGGATTTTATTGTATAAATCCAAGACCAATAAATATTTTGCGTCCATTGTTGCTGGGTTGCATTATTTAAACCAGCTTGTAATATTGCCATTTGATCGGTTAGTGCTTTGGCGGAATTAGAATTATTGTTGGTTGTCCATACGCCTAATTGGTTGGCCGATACTTTGCTTCCTGCCAAAGTTGAAAACATTAAAGCGGTCGGCATACTTGGAAGACCGTTTTGAGTTAATGCGGAAAAAATATATGCATCTTGAGTAAATCTTGGTGGCATAAACGTAAATCCTGTTGCAGTTTCTGGATTTATTTGATTCCCTTGCCCGGCAAAAAATGCAACTGTTTGATAAATTGATTCCCATTGTTTTAATTCGTCTGAGGTAAGAAGCTGTTTTATGTTGGTTGCGTCTCTGGCAAGTTCTGGATCGCTGGATAAAAAGTTTGTGCTACCATAAAAAGTCATTACCCTGAAATAGTCGCGCAAGATTGTATTTTCTGTGTAGTGGCCTGTTGGAACGTATGTATCAAAAATTAATCCAATTTTTTGTTCGGCAATGTTTTTAGCATTGTCTGAAACTTTATTTGATTGCGCTAATGAATCCGCTTTTGCTAAAATGTCAGTTTTTGTATCGGTTGCGGTGTTATCTAAAATTGCTGAAGCAACTAAGAAATATGCCGACAACCGGTCGTAACTGTCTTTTTGTTCTTGAACCGTTTCTGTCCCATAAGCTGTTTCCGATGAACTAAGAAGCGACTTGCTCAAACTAACAAGGGACGGGTAAAGATTATTTTCTTCAATATTTGGAAATTCACTATTGATCAGTTTGCTGTATGTGTGCGCAAGAAAATCTGTTGTAATAAAAATAGGAACTTCTGATTGTCCGTATAAATTTGTCCAGTCATCGCCACCACTAAAATTTTTATCGTTATTTTTGGCAATAAAAAAATTATCGGTTGTTAATGCTGTTTGTTGTGCCACAGACAAATTTTCTCTGTTGGTTAACTCGCTTAAAGATATTTGATAGGTGGGCAACGAGGGCTTATAATCTGTTGTTGTTAAATTATATTGAGCAAAACTTGGCATACTGAAAACATCTGCGACGGGGGTAGGGCTTGAGCTTTGAGTTGGTTTTAATGTTGGCGAAGGTAAAAGTTTTATCAGATTTGGCTGGCCAAGCGCAAAATATCCGGCAAGGGCTATAATAATTAAAATAACGAGAACTATCAAAAGTTTTAGTGTGAGGTGAGATTTTTTTTGTTCTAAAGGTTGCGGTTTGTATTGAACCTGGGGTTGGGGTTGTGTTTGAATTTGGGGCTGGATTACAGGTTGGGGCTGTGGTTGTGGTTGTGGTTGAACTTGAGGTTGTATTACAACCGGCTGAGGTTGAGCAATTGGTTGAGGAATTTCTGCAAAAGCGTCGTTTATTTCCGCAACTGTCCAGCCGTTTTGAGCAAGCAGGGTGCGAGTTTGATCATCGGATTGACCCATATCCTTTGCTTTTTTTATGTAATCTACTAATTGTGGTTCTGCTACCATAAATTTAAAAAAATATTAAAAATATTTCGATTAATTTATTGTATCACAAAAAAACAATGTCAACCCTGTGGATAAGTAATATTAAGAATTGCCAATTCTAATGGCAATTGGGAAATTGCAGAATATTTGATTTTATTTTCTGCGTCAATAAATAATTCCAGAATATTTTGCAGATCTTTTTGGGATAAAATTGCAATTTGCGTTTTCATTTTTTCCAGTTCAATCGTGGACATTCCGGAATTCTGCAAATTTAAAAATTCAGAGTCAATTTTAAAAAGCAAAGCTTGGTGCAAATAAAAAACCAGAGTTTTTGTGAATTCCTGCAGATCTATGCCGTTGTCCGATAAGGAATTTAAGAATGCAATTGCCCCCTTGCCATCTTTCGCAACGAGAAAATCTAAAAATTGCGCAATTTGCCCGACTTCAACTATTCCCAAAAGATCTTTTATATCTTGCGTTTTTATTTGCCCCCCCTCGCCGCTAAAGCTCATACACTGGTCAAGCAAGGATTCTGCGTCTCTAAAACTTCCTCGGGAATTTAAAGCAATTAACGACAAAGCCGAATCATCAAATTTTATATTTTCTTTTTTAGAAATAAATTCCAGCTTTTTCATTATTTCAGGCACCTGCAATCTTTTAAAATCAAATTTCTGGCATCGCGACAAAATTGTCGGAATCATTTTGTGCGATTCGGTTGTAGCCAGCAAAAAAATCGCGTGAGCCGGCGGTTCTTCCAGGGTTTTCAACAAAGCGTTTGCCGCCGACTTTGAAAGCTGATGACATTCGTCAATAATAAATATTTTATATTTTGATTTAACGGGAGCAAATTTTACGCCTTCAATTAATTGCCGTATGTCGTCAACGCCAGTGTGCGAAGCCGCGTCAATTTCAATTAAATCCATTGAATTTCCCGCCATAATTTCCAAGCAAGAAGAGCATTTGTTGCACGGCTCAAACCCATTTTCTGGTTTCTCACAATTAATTGCCTTAGCAAAAAGCCGAGCAATTGTAGTCTTCCCACTCCCCCGAGGCCCCGAAAACAAATAAGCGTGAGAAATATTATTTCCTTTTATGGAGTTAGTCAAAGTTGTAACCACATGCTCCTGCCCCACAACCTCGCCAAAACTCTGCGGCCGATATTTTCTATATAAAACTAAATTGTTTGCCATTTGTTTATCTTACAATAACTTTATTTTTCCATTATATTTTTAAATATCTGTACTGCTTTTTTGGTCGCTTCTTTTTCCTCTTCTGTGGCCGGATGCATATGTTCGTTGTATAAAGCATAATATAGCTCCTTAATCTCATTTTTTGTCCATCCGGGATAATACTTGCTCCATTAAGTTATCGTCATAAAAGTCATTTTTCATTCCGTCGAGCCATTGTTGACCTAAATTGCCCTCCCTATCAAACGCTTCCACTTTTGGAATAAATACCCGCATAAGTCGTGGCAACATTAGGGCTTGCAACGTTAACAACCTCTTCAAGTCTTTTAAGCAAATCACTTTTTTCTCGTTCGGGAGTATTAGAAATTTCAGCTCCCTCGTTTTTACTTTCTCCGCTTGGTTCTTTTATCATAATTTTATGTTTTTAATTAATGTTATTTATTTATCGCACAATAAAATATGTTTAGACGCCTGCTACATTTTATATGGCTTAAGTTTTTCATTTAAATTAGAAATTCTAAGTTCGTTTGTCCGAAAACCCATATTTAACTTATCGATTTTTTCAGATGTATCCCTCCACTCGTCGAACCTATCTTGTGTTTGTGATATTCTTTGCCTTGATCTTAAGTCTTCCAAATTTTTGCTTATTTCTTTTTGTTTATCGGAAAGGCGCACTAACTCCTTTAGGTTGGCAATCATTTTTTGGGCTTTGGAAATTTCCCCTTCAAATCCAAAATTGCCGTAAGGGGTTTCAAAAGTTCCGTCAAATTTTGTTACACCCTTTCCCTCTTCCGGGTTTTTAATATCTAAACTGTCAATCGCTTCTTTAAATTTATAAATATTATAAGGATCAGATTGAGAATATTCCACATGAAATCGCGGTCCCTCGCCATTTTCTCTTGATTCTTGCTTTATTGTTTCTGCCATAATTTTTAAATTTAAAATTTATATTTTTCTTTCATTCTTTGATAAAATTCTTCTCTTTTTTTGTGCTGGGCTTCTTTAAATTCGTCATATCGCTTTTCTCGTTCTTTTCTTTTTGCTTCCGTTTCTGCTTCTTCATTTGTTTGAGTTTGTAAATGTGTTTCCATGAACGCATTTACAGCACCCAAAGTAAACTTCTCCCCGTCGTTTAAATTGGGCTTGCGATTTTCTTTTTTTGCAATGGCCATTTCCTCTTTGTAAGCTTTTATTCTCGAAAACATCAGTTCAACATCTTCCGGATTATACATTTTAACCAGCACTTGTCGCAATATATCATCGCCATTATTTTTTTCTTGCGATTCGCTATTGTCACTAATTTCGCTCATATTTTTTATTTTTTAAATACTAAAAATTTGTATCCGCAAAAATTCCAAACGGCGGCGGTTAGGGCGGCTAAAATGTTGCTGATTTCCTGCCACTCCCTCAGAGATAAGCCGGTTTTAATTCTAACAAAAAAATAAAAAGAAACAATATTGATTAATGCACCCCCAATTGCAACCATAAAAAATTTTGCCATTTCCTTGGGCGCGCCTGCCAATTCGCGTTTTTCGAACGTCCAATATTTATCAGAAAAATATTTCACAAAGGTTCCAACCAAAAAAGAAATTGTTTTATAAATTAAAGTCAATTCGGTTGAAACGGGCATCAACCAAAATAAAAATTGAAAAGCTTTAACATCAAAAACATCGGCAAAACCTCCGGCCAAAGAAAATTTTGCCGCTTGCCGAACAAATAAAAATCTCTTTCCAATTAAATCCGCCAGCCACAATCCAAAAACCGACAAAACAGGCAAAGCAACAAAAAAAATCCAGCTGTATTTCCCTGTATATTTTTGAAACAAATCCAAAGCAATAAACGCAACTCCAAATCCGCAAACTGCCGAAAAAATTATATCTCGTTTAGTCATTTAATAAGTTTATCACGAAAAAAGGCGGCCGTGCAAATTGCATAACCGCAAATAGAGCTCGTGTGAAGTCCGACTTCACACGGATGAGATGCTTTTAAGATTGTCTTTTACTATTTCCGGTTTTTTGGCATTGTGAGCACGTATCAGCTTTTCAGCTTACATAAAATTAAATTTATGTCAAGTCTTTCGCAAGATTTATAATTTTGATAGAATTACTAAACAACACCACGTCATTGCGAACGAAGCGAAGCAATCTCACGCACGTTTCTGGATTGCCGCGTCGCTTCGATCCTCGCAATGACGGCTTGGAAACCATAATTATGATTCTAAATGATTTTAAAAACTTTTTGGAAAAGCTCGACAGTTATCGGGATAGGTTTTTATTTTTATTTATAAAGCCCTATTGGCCGCGTAAAATTACTCCAAATCAGGTTACTTGGGTTAGGGTTTATATAAGCATTTTGTTGTTTGTTTTATTGTTTTGGTTTGATGTTCAAAATAAAACTTTGATTGTTTCTTTGTTTTGTATTGGAGCTTTTACTGATTTAATAGACGGACCCATAGCACGCGGAACAAATCAAGTTACGGAATTTGGTGCAATGCTGGACTCAACATCTGACAGATTGCTTATTTTGCCAATTGCATTTTACAGTTTGTATCAGAATAATAAATGGCTGTTGTTATTTTTGCTGTTGGTGGAAGTTTTGAATGCTTTTGCTTCAATATTTTATAAATCAAAAGAAATTTATTTAGAGTCAAATATTTTCGGAAAAACAAAAATGGTATTGATGTGCGCAGTATTTATTGTTATTCTGTTTATGTGGCCTACTCCCCCATTTGACTTTTATATTTATGTTCTTTGGGCCACAATTCCATTTTCGATATTAAGTATTTTTACAAGGATTTTGGAATTAAATAAAAAAGGACATATTAAAAATAAAGTTTTAGAAAAGCAACTAACAAAATATGAAAATAAAACACAATCTAAAAATTTATAACACTTTAACCGGCCAAAAAGATTTATTTAAACCGCGCAAAGGTAAAAAGGTGAATCTATTTGTTTGTGGGCCAACAGTTTATGACTACTCGCATTTGGGACACGCAAGAAATTATATTATTTTTGATTCGTTTGTAAAATATTTAAGAAATATTGGGTTCAATGTTTTTTATTTGCAAAACATTACCGATTTAGACGACAAAATCATTGCGCGGGCCCGAGAAAAAGGCGTCTCTCCAAAAGATTTGGCAATGGCTTTTGAAAAAGATTATATGCAAAATATGAAAGCTATGGGGGTAAATAGCGTTTCAAAATATGCCAGAGCAACAAATTATATTAAGGAAATTATCAGTCAGATTGAAAGGTTGCAAAAAAAAGGGTTTGCATACAAAATTGAAGGCGACGGAATTTATTTTGATATTTCCAAATTCAAAAACTACGGCAAGCTTTCGGGCAGAACGGTTTTACAGGCCGAAGATTCGGTTTCGAGGGTTGACTACAGTAAAGATAAAAAAAATCGCGGAGACTTTTGCCTGTGGAAATTTTCTTCTGAAAATGAGCCAATATGGCCTTCTTCGTTTGGCGCAGGACGCCCTGGCTGGCACATTGAAGACACCGCCATTACCGAAAAGTTTTTTGGTCCGCAGTATGATATTCACGGAGGAGCCCGCGACATAATTTTTCCGCACCACGAGGCCGAAATAACGCAAATGGAATCCATTTCGGGTAAATCCCCAATGGTAAAATATTGGATGCACGTTGGATTTTTAACTGTGGGCGGACAAAAAATGTCCAAATCCACCGGAAACTTCATAACAATAAGCGATTTTTTGAAAAGATGCCCGGCAAATTATTTAAGATTTTTTGTTGTCAGAAATTTATGGAGAAGCCCTGTTGATTATTCAGAGTCAACATTAATTGAAGTAAAGTCCACGGTTGATAAAATAGAAGATTTTTTACGCCGGCTGAAAACCGTTCGACTTCCGATGTCGATCAATTCAAAACTAATTTCAAAATTTAAAACAGATTTTTATAAAGAACTTGATGATGACTTTAACACGCCAAATGCGTTTGCGGTTATGTTTGAGTTTATAAATGCTGTAAACAAAATCTTAGATGAAAATTTGATTTCAAAAAAAGACGCCGCGGAAATTTACAAATTTTTCATTGAAATAAACAATATTTTGGGAATTATAGATTTTAAAAAAGTAAACAAATCGATTCCTGCCGAAATTAAAAAATTAGTGAAAGAAAGAGAACTCGCCAGAAAAAATCAAGAATGGCAAAAATCCGACGATCTGCGAGCCCAAATTGAAAAAAAAGGTTTCGCAGTAGAAGATAAAAAAGACGGCCCCATTGTAAAAAGTATTTGATTATTGCAACATATACTATGGCAAATCAATTAGCTGAAAAAATTCCACCGCAGAATACCGAGGCAGAACAATGTTTGCTGGGGTGTTTGATGTTGGACAAGGAGGCAATTGTGAAAGTGGTTGATTTTATTCGGTCCGAAGATTTTTATAAGGGGGGGCATCAGGATATTTATTCGGCAATGGTTGAGCTTTATGAAAAGTCTGATCCAATTGATATTGTTTCGGTTTCTGCGCGATTAAAAGAAAGAAATAAATTGGAAGATATTGGTGGTTCGGCATATTTATCTTCTTTGATAAACACAGTACCAACTGCAACGCACGTTGCAAGTTATGCTAAAATTGTAAGTCAGAAAAAAACTTTAAGAGATTTAATTTCGGCTTCGGAAGAAATTGGATTATCTGCATTTAACGAAGCGGAAGAAGTGACAACCTTGTTGGATAAAGCTGAAAAAGCAGTTTTTTCAATTGGGCAGAGGTCTTTAACTCAAGCATTTTTACCAATTAGAGATATTTTGGCCGGGACATTTGAAAGATTAGACGAGCTTTCAAAATATGCCGGAAGAATGAGGGGTGTGCCCACCGGCTTTACCGATATGGATAAAATTTTGGGAGGGTTGCAAAATTCTGATTTGGTAATTTTGGCGGCCAGACCTTCAATGGGAAAAACTTCTTTGGCTTTGGATATTGCCCGGAACGTGGCTGTTTTGGAAAACAAACCGGTTGGACTATTTTCGCTTGAAATGTCTAAAGATCAGTTGGCTAACCGTCTTTTGGCTTCAATGGCAAACATTAATTTGTGGAATTTGTTAAATGCCCGGCTTACAAATGATGACTATTCCCGACTTCAGCACGCAATGGGAAGTTTGTCGGACGCCCCCCTTTACATTGATGACGCCGGTTCTGTAAATATTTTACAAATGCGCGCTATGGCCAGAAGATTAAAAGCAAACAAGGGCTTGTCGCTGATTGTTATTGATTATTTGCAGTTAATGGAACCAATGAATAAATATGCCTCGCCAGTGCAACAAGTCACAGAAAACTCCAGAGCATTAAAAATGCTGGCTAAAGAATTAAATGTACCCGTGCTTGTTTTGTCGCAGCTTTCAAGGGCCGTTGAAGCCCGAGTTCCACAAATTCCAAGATTGGCCGACTTGAGAGAATCCGGCGCCA
>Ga0209083_1003373_pt1 | contig 13488 bp, 9 predicted proteins | sample AM7aDNAmetaG_FD_184132 | JGI IMG/M metagenome (GOLD analysis project Ga0209083, IMG submission 184132) | Freshwater microbial communities from Finland to study Microbial Dark Matter (Phase II) - AM7a DNA metaG (SPAdes) (version 3) | ecosystem: Environmental > Aquatic > Freshwater > Lake ...
AACTTCTTTTGTTCCCACCTTGAATTCCACGTCTTTTTGAGGAAGCATGATATTGAGCGGTGTCCCTGCGGGGAAACCCAACACCTTTGCGAGATCCCCTTCGGCGGTCTTGAGATTTCCTTTGGCAGACTCTAACTGGTAGAGCATTTTCTGATAACTGGCGGTAGCTTGAAGCACATCCACTTTCGCCTGGATCCCAGCAGAAAATTTCGCATTGGTCGCATCGAGTGCGGCCTTAGCATCCGTAACGTCCATGTGGGCGGCTTCAAGCAACGCGGTGGTACTGAAAAAATTGAAGTAAGCGGAAGCTACATTCAGCAGAAGGCTCTGAAAAGTTTGATTGAATTGGAAATTGGTCGCAAGCAATGTCTGAAAAGCCTGCTCCACCCTAGCGCTCCGGCCTCCGAAATCCACTAGCATGTAGGCCAATTTCATGTTGGCGCCAATATCCCCTTGGTTCAGACTTTGAAGAGGACGATGGGAAACCGTATGGGTGGTATCAAAATTCTGCGCAACGGTCACGGTGGGATACCAAGCGCTCTGCGCTTCCCCTACTTGGGCTTTGGCCGAAAAAGCTTGGTACCATGCCTGTTTGGTCGAGGGATTATTCTCCAAAGCAAGTCCGATCAGTTCAACAAGTCTCATGGGTTTTTCGATACTCGGTTTTTTCCCCTGCACCGCCGTAAGGACCGTTTCCGACTTCTTGGACTGGCCATACCAATGCGGGGGCGTCCATATTTCCGAATGTTTCGCGGGAATTTCCAGAGTCCGGCAGCCTGAAAAAGAGATTAGAAGAGGAGATAAAAGCACTAGGTGAAGAAAAAAGCGATAGGATCTATTCGCGGTAGGCATCGGCAATTTTAAAAACTTGGCCTCGGGTTACTAAATAGAAAAGAACTTATGAACATACTATTCATAAGCCCTTTAATTACAAGGGGAAAAGCATCCTTTGGAGCATTCGTGCCCCCCAAAACCGAGGAAGCTATTTGACCCGAATGACGATGAGAGTCAAATCGTCAAAAGGCGGGGCCTCACCAATGAATTCCTTGATCGCGGCCTCGATCTTGATGAAAAGATCATGCGCCCCGAGCGACGAGTTCTCTTCGACCACTCGCTTGAGTCTCTCGACCCCGAACATTTCGCCGTGGGCCGCTTTGGCCTCGGTCACTCCGTCCGTGTACATCACAAGAAGATCTTCCGGCGCGAGTTGGATCGTCTCTTCCCGATAGGTTTGCTCGGGGAGGATCCCGACAGGAACCCCACTCACGGAGATCTCACCAAAGGCCTTTTCTTTGGCCCTATACCACAGGGGAGGATAATGACCCGCGTTGGCACAGACCATCTGCTTCTTCTTTTTATCGTAAAGCACATAGAGAACAGTGATGAACATCCCCTTCCCCGAAGAAGCGTCTGCCGCAATATAATTGTTCGAACGGCTCAAGATCTCGCCCGGATGCCCCTCTTCTGAAGAAATAACCCTGAAAACACTTCGGGAACGGGTCATGTAAAGAGTCCCGGGAAGTCCTTTCCCAGAAGCATCCGCGATGATAAGACCCATCTGATTTCCCGAAGGGTCCGAGATAAAATCGTAATAATCCCCGCCCACCTCTTTGGCGGGAACACTCTTGGCCTCAATCTCAAGGCCCTCAACTTCGGGGGGATGTGCCGGAAAGATCGACTTTTGGATCTCAGTGGCGATCTCAAGCTCGCGCCGCACGCTTTCATGCTCGCGCACGGTCTCGGCCAACTCGAGCATCATGCGCTTAAGGGATCCTGTCATCTTGTTGAAGATCCCGGACATACGCTCGAATTCGGTCTCGGAAAAATGTCCCAATTTGTGTTCGAGATCGCCGCCCCCCACCGTTTCCATCCCCTTGACTACCCGCCGTATCGGTCTTGTCAGCCACATCGAGCTCAAAAGACCCACGATGAGCGAAAAAACAAGACACGCTGCGATCGAGATCAGGAAACGGCTAAAAAATTCCTGTCGGATCTCGAGGACCGTCTGTTGAGCGATATCCATTCCGATGATTCCGACAGTTTTCCCCGAACGGGTCTTCACGGGGGCAAAAGCTGAGACCCAGGTACCCCACCTATCCGTATTCGCTCTCAGATCCGCATAGGATTTATGAAATCCTGCCCGAACCTCCGGGTTCTCGCGAATGTCGTAGCGCTCCCCGCAACCCACGGGTGTTCGATCTCGATCGGCGTTCGTCACAAAACGAACATAATCCGGATCTGGGTCCGCCACCATAATGTAAGTGTCAAAAATATCACTATCAACTGCGCGAATACTCTGGAGTTTTTTAATCAAGGCTAAGCCGTCAGGGGACTTTTCACACCCGGCCGTAAGAGGGATCGACTGGATATCTTCACCCGGGATCAGATTGGCGCTAACTTGGGTAAAATGCTCGAGATATTGTTTAAAGGCATCGTCGCGGAGCTTCGTCGCTTTAAAATAGAAAAAAGTAAAAACACCCACGAGCACAAGCGAGCTCGAGAGAAAAAAAACCATAGAAAGACGGGCCGCAAAGCTTTTAAACATAACCGTGTTCTAGTCTCCCAATTTAGAAAAACCTAAGACAATGCGTTTATCTGCCTTTCAAGATCCTGCAAGGTTTTTTCAAGACCTTGAAACTCACTTTGGATCTTCGCGCGCATTTCCTTCTCTTTTTTTAGTTCTTCGGCCAGAGCGACCAGAGCGCGAGCCTTCTCATCCCTCTCGTTCTTTACTTGGCTCATTTCATTTTCGAGATCGGCGCAGCGTTTCCTCAGGACCTCCACTTGCGCTGCGTGCTCCTCTAGTTCCTTGATCCGCGCGAGCGCCTTCCCTTTTTCTCCATGACTTCCCTCGAGTTCCTTTGCGAGACGCTCTTTCTCTTGGCCCAAGGCCACCAGATCCGCGGAATGCACCTCGAGTTTTTTCTCAAGATTCAGCTTTTCGCCCTCCCGTGTCCGATGAACCTCCTCGAGAAGCTGCCGGTGCTCTTCTTCTAACGCTTTTCTTTTACTTTCCTCAATAATTCGGGCTAGCCTTCGCTCCTCTTCTGCGTCGGCAAATCTTTTTGCATAATCGAAGGCTCTCTTCTCAAATTCCTGGTGAGATTCCTTTTCAGCCGAAAGTTCGACCTCAAGAGCTTCGCATTTCTTTTTAAGCTCCTCATGACGGGCCTCTAACCCAGCCTTTTCGGCCTCTAAGCGAGAGATATCCAGCAACACAGGAACTCCTAATTCTTGCGAAAAAGGCGCTGGCGGAGGATTCTCCGGAAAATTTTCATTAGGCGAGGTTGAATCTTGCAGCGATCCAGCGGCTTTCCGCATTTCATTCTTCTTTTCCAGAAGATCAATGAGCCGCATAAGATGCGCGAGATTGACCTCTGCAGGGGCTGTGGCCATTTCTTCTTTGAAGTGATCCGGCTGCTTGGCGTAGTGCCGAGTCAGAATTTCGGCGGTCGCTTCCGTAATGCGTCCGCTTCTGAGCAATTCGCTGATCTGATCCTCAAAAGGACATTTCATTTCAAAACCTCACCGTGAAAAAATCTTGGGCATGGGCCCGCAGCGCAGTCAGGATCTTTTATAAAACAGAAATCTTCCTCGACCATAGAAGTCTCCGATGCGAGGGATCGATTAGCGTGCGCATATACTACCCTGCCACGGCCCTCTTTGTGAAACAAAAAAGCCCGGGAAGTGAATCCTGGGCTTTTTGAATTCCGGAGTGGACCCCTTCAAAAAAATAATTACACGATTGTTCCAAACAAAGCGCCCACGGCAGCCGTCACTCCCATGGCGAGCGCTCCCCAGAACGTAACCCGAATGGCCGCTTTCATGATGGGCGCTCCCCCGGTGATCGCTGCCAATGTGCCTAACCCTGCGAGAAAAAAAAGCGAGGTTCCAAAAACAATGGGGACCAATGCCGCTTTCGGCGCTACAAGTACGGTGAGAAGCGGCATCGCCGCGCCGGCAGAAAAAGTTGCTCCCGATGCCAGCGCTGCCTGAACAGGACGCGCCCGAAAGTTAACGGAAATACCAAGTTCATCACGGGCATGTGCCCCCAAGGCATCATGAGCCATCAATTGATCGGTAACCTGTTTCGCAAGCAACGGATCCAGGCCCCGATCTACGTAGATGGCCGCCAGTTCTTTGCGCTCGCCTTCATCGTCCTCTTCAAGTTCTTTGCGCTCGCGCGCTAGGTCAGCCCCCTCGGTATCGGCTTGCGAACTCACAGATACGTACTCCCCAGCCGCCATGGACATTGCTCCCGCTGCTAAACCCGCGACACCGGCAATCAATATTGCTTCTCGAGACGCGTGAGACGCGGCAACCCCCACCAGGAGACTTGCCGTCGACAGGATACCGTCATTGGCACCCAACACTGCGGCACGCAACCACCCGATCCGATGGGTACGATGTTGTTCATTAGAACTTAGGGGCATGGCAACTCCTGTTCACATCATCTATTACAAAATGGCACTTAGACCCGATCATTCTCACTGGTCCCGTTTTTCGGAAGGTGTATTCTCGGCAAGTTCTGAGATCTGCTTCTCGAAATGCGCAAGGACACCATCCCGAAATCGCAGAGACTCAGTCATTTGCTGAACGCTCCGCTCCAACTCTTCGATCTTCTTGGAAAATGCCTGCTCACGATTCCGATAATTTTCTAATTCCCTCTGGGCGGCCAAAATACGACTTTGAAACCCGGCTTTTTCCTCATCCCTTGCTGCGATGGTTTTTTCAAGATCCGTGACCCGAGAGGTAAGCTCCACAGCCTTATCAGGCTGCCCAACGAGATTCTCTTTCTCGCGAAACAAATGCTCGAGGGCGGAGGTCTTTTGAGCCAGGTGGGTCTCGAGTTCTCGAAGTTTCGCCTCCAAGCCTGCGGCCTTGGAGCGCCACTCTCCCTCTTCGAGAGTCGACGCCTCGCGTTTCTGAGATTCCTTTCGAAAATCTTCATAAGCCTTAGAGATCTCGCTATTTTTTTTCTTTTCTGTCTCAAGTTGCTGTTGAAGTTCCCTCCTCAATTTTTCAACCTCCTCAGCATGCTGCGCCTGCAACACCTGCTTCTCCTCATGGATCTTCTGGAGCTTTCCATTCAATTCCTGAGCACGCCTCTCCAAATCCAAGCCTTCGCCTGACGATGACACCCCCGCGGGTTCGAAGGCCGGTGGACGACTGGGGATAATTGGCGAGGATTCGTGAACGGGTTTTGCTGGCAGCGGGGCCACGTGGATTTTTTGTATTTCCGGCTTCGTCTCGAAGCTTGCGATCTTCGTCTCCGCAGAAGGAATTTCCGTGGGCCTGGCAGTGCTCTTTGGCTCTGAGATAGACGCTTCCTCAAGTCCCGCATCGCTCTTCATAAAAAAAGAAAGATCCGGCTTCTGGGGCCAGAGAACCTGCAGACAATTTTTCTTGATCACGTCGTGATTTGTCGTTTCCACGACCGCTCCCAGGCCCTGAAAAAACTTCTTGATGCGCACCGCAAGCCAAAAAGAAATGTCGTCCATGAGGATCAGCGGCACATTCGAAAGAATTTGCTCAGCATCCGCTCTATCGAGTTGGAAAATCTTCTCAAGGTGCTTCACGATTTCTTTCTTGTGCTTGGAGGGAACTGACTGAAGCACAACACCCCAATCTTCGGCCGCGTGAATGGATCTAGGCTCGTTCATGGACATAAGCTCTGCCTTTCCTGTGGAATTAATATTTGAACGTTTGATTATACTTGAATAAAATAAATTTTTTGGACGCGCGTTTTTCTACCACTCGACATGCCCCAGTTATCGGCTTTCCTTAAAGGTGTGCTAGGGCGAATGGGTGTGATTCTAGCACAAGGAAAAAGAAAATCGGAATATCAAAAAGTTCCCAACGCCGACTTTCATCATTGAAATCCTAGAGAGATAAAGCTGGAATTCTGTCTGTGCTGGATACCTAAAAGAGCCCGGGTGAGGTTCGATCAGAGGTTAAACTGCAGGTCGTAAAGCTTTTTATACATCCCGCCCAATCGCAAGAGGAACTCGTTCGTTCCCTGTTGGACGATCTTTCCCTTATCCATCACGAGAATTCGGTCCGCTTTTTGGATAGTGGAAAGACGATGGGCGATCACAAACACGGTGCGGGCCTTCATAAGGTTCTCAAGGGCTCCTTGAACTTCTTTCTCGCTTTGCGTATCGAGATGCGAGGTTGCTTCATCAAGGATCAGAATCGGCGGATCCTTGAGAAGTGCTCGGGCGATCGCGATACGTTGGCGCTCGCCACCAGAAAGCTTGAGCCCACGGTCCCCGAGCGGGGTGTCATAGCCTTGAGGAAGGGCCTCGATAAAATAATTGGCGTAGGCGATCTCGGCGGCTCGCTTCACATCTTCTAAGCTCGCGTCCGGCCGACCGTAAGCGATATTCTCCCGAATCGTACAGTTGAAAAGCACGGTCTCCTGCGACACGATCCCGATCAAGCGACGCAAAGAAAGAAGCGACAGATCCCGGACATCCTTGCCGTTGATCTTGATCGCGCCCTCCACCGGATCATAAAAACGTAGGAGCAAACTCACAAGTGTGGTCTTTCCGGAACCGCTCGCGCCCACGAAGGCGATCACTTCATTGTGTTTGGCCTTGATCTCAATATCCTTGAGCACCCATTTATCGAATTCATAATAAAAACCCACATGCTCATAACTGATCTCACGGATCGGCTCGTTGAAAACAAGGGCATCCGACTTGTCACGGATCGTAGGTTGGGAGTCGAGCACCTCGAAAATACGCTGCCCCGCCGCAATGGATTGCTGGATGGTGCTATTGACCTTGCTTATTTTTTTGAGAGGTTCATAACAAATATAAAGCGATATAAAAAAGGCTGCAAAACGTTCCGGTGACAGGTACTGCATCCCATACCACACCGCGAACGCAGCGCCGACCGCACCGATTATTTCAATAAGAGGACGCTGGATGATCGTGATTTTGATGGTCCTCCGAAAAAACTCAAAAACGCTGTTGTTGATCTCTTCAAAACGCCGGATCTCCCCTTCTTCACGGCCGAAGGCCTTTACGATATGGGCCCCGGTCAAGGTCTCACCGATAAAAGAAGTGATGTCTCCGGTGCGTTCCTGCATCTTTTTCGTCAACTTGCGAAGTTGTTTGCCCAACAGCACAATGGGAATGGCCACGAGCGGAAAGATCACGATCGCGATAAGCGCGAATTTCCCGCCCCAGATAAAAATAAAAGGAATATTAAAAAGAATGACGAGCGGTTGTTTGACAAGGTCCGTGATCACATCCGTGATCGCCCCCTGGATCTGGTTGACATCGTTGGTGATGCGGCTTAAAAAATCCCCAGTACGACCTTTGGCGTAAAAATCATGCGAGAGATAGACCAAGTGACGATAGAGATCGTCCCGGACTTTGCGGACGGCAAGGATCCCGACATTGGCCATGTTGTAGTTCGACACATAGTCAAAAAAACCGCGCAAAATGAACACGCCTATCAGGATGACCGGGATCCAAATCATGGGCAAGGCTACGGAGGTCAGCTTCGGAAAATATTTTGAAAGGTAAGGGATATTATCAACGACGACCTGGTTCTTCTGAAAGAACCCTTTCGTGATCACATAGAGAGCGACCGAGACGAGGGCATTCGCCATTGAAAAGGCCAGCATGCACGCAAAGGCAATGGCAAGGCGCCAACGGTACGGCTTTACATAGCTCAGTAGTCTTTTATAGATATCCATGAAAAATCTCCGAGTAAGGAGTAAGGTGTACGGCGTATTAAGGAATACCCTTCGCCGTACTCCGTACGCAAAACACCGTACGGTTTGAAGCGACACTGTAACATATCCGTTGACACTGCTCAAGGTTATGATTTAAGCTTCTCGAGCGTTATTTTTCTCTTGATAACTCATGAGACATAAAGGATTTAAGATGACGGAGCCTCCTAAAGTCGGCGTGGTCGGCGTGGGACACCTTGGCAAGGAACATGCCAGGATCTACCGCGACCTCCCGGAAGCCCAATTGGTCGGAATCTCGGATCTGGATCCCGCCAAAGAGGACAAGGCCAAGGAACTCGGAACCGTCTACTATAAGGACTTCCGCGATCTCATCGGAAAAGTCGACGCGGTGAGCGTCTCCACCCCGACCTCCACCCATTTCGAGATCGCCCGCGAATTCCTGAAGAAGGGCATCCACGTCCTGGTCGAAAAACCTATCACGCTGAAGCTCCGCGAAGCGGACGAACTGATCAAACTTTCCCGGAAGCATTCCTGCACCCTCCAGGTCGGCCACATCGAACGCCACAATCCCGCTTTCAAGCGCGTCCGGGAGATCGCGAAAAATATCCGGTTCCTCGAGATCCACCGCCTCGGGCCCTTTACGGGGAGGATCAACGACTGCGGCGTCGTGCTGGACCTGATGATCCATGATCTTGATATCGTGCTGGGGCTCGTGGACTCCCCCTTCGAACATTTCGACGCGATCGGAGTGAATGTCCTGACACCTTTTGAAGATATCGCGAACGTCCGCCTCAAATTCAAGAACGGAACGATCGCGAACATCACCGCGTCGCGGCTCACGTTCGAAAAACAGCGTAAGATCCGCATCTTCCAGGAAGACGCCTATATTTCCCTGGATTACGGAGCGCAGACCGGCAAGATCATCCGCAAGACCGGTAACGAGGTCCTCCAGGAAGACATCTCGATTGAAAAGGCCGAGCCCCTCAAGGAAGAACTGAAATTCTTCCTTGAAGGCATCCGCACTGGACGCAGTCCCGGAAAACCCGATGTCGCAGCGCGCAACGCCCTCGCGATCGCCCTCAAGATCGCCGAAGTCATCCAGAAAAACCACCCTAAACCGAGCGCCATCTAAAATGCCCAAGAAGATCTTCCTCGTCGCCTGTGAAGCCTCGGGTGATCTTCACGGTGCTCATCTCATTTCCGAGATCCAAAAACTCTCGCCCGGAACAAAATTCTGCGGCGTGGGCGGAGCCAAGATGCAAGCCACAGGCATGCAGATCTTTCATGATATGACCAAGATCTCGGCGCTAGGCTTAGGCGATGTGCTCCGCAATTATTTCAAATATCTCAAGATCTTTAATGAAACGCTCAAAAATATACGGGCTGAAAAACCAGATGCTGTGATCCTGATCGACTCCCCGGCCTTCAATCTCCGACTTGCCAAAAAGATTTCCAAGCTTGCACCCGTCCTCTATTACATCTCCCCACAGCTCTGGGCATGGGGAAAGCGTCGGATCCATGTCGTGCGTAAGCATATCCGCGAAATGCTCGTCATTTTGCCGTTCGAGAAGGATTTCTATGAAAAGGAAGGGGTCGCCGTCAAGTTCGTAGGGCATCCCCTGCTCGACGCGATCCCGGAGCTCCCGGAGGCCGCGGTGCTCCGCACCAAGATCGGCATCGCTTTAGACCAAAAAGCGATCGGATTTTTTTCAGGCTCTCGGGAAAAAGAGGTGAAGCGCATTCTGCCGGTCATGCTTCAAGCGGCGGCCCTTCTCCAGAAGGATTTTCCGGAAGCGGTTTTTTTTATCTCCAAGTCGTCGAACGTTCCACCCGAAGTCTATAACGAACTGCTTGCGGGATCGCCTGTCAAAGTGAAATGTCCGTCGGTCCCGTTCTATGAGCTTGTGAAAGCCATGGATTTCGCCTACGTAGCCTCGGGGACCGCGACGCTCGAGACCGCGCTCATCGGAACGCCGTTCTTCCTCCTTTATAGGGCAAGCTGGTCGACCTATATTTTCGGAAAACATCTCATCAAAGTCCCCTACCTCGGGCTTGTTAACCTTCTCGCGGACGACAAAGTCGTGCCCGAGTTCATCCAGCAAGATGCCCATCCTGAAACACTCGCCCATGAAGCCAAGGTATTTCTCCAAAATCCGGAACTTCAGAAGAAAATGAAAGAGGAGTTTCGTCAGGTGAGGGAAAAACTCGGCCAAAAAGGCGCAAGCGGAAGAGCCGCAAAAGAAGTCCTCGCCTTCCTGGAAGGAAGCATTAAGGCTGTCGCTTAGAAATTAGGTTTTTCTTTCGCGAGTTGCCAAGGAAATTCAGGCTGAAGGATCGGCTTGTAGTGCGCCGGATAAGGTATCGGGAAAGTCACCATTTCATAGACCCCCACCAAAGCGCGCCCCACGGCATAGATTGAACCTCGCCCCAATCCCGCAAACCAACTCGGCGGGAGTGTGTTATTACGGACCTCTTTGGAAAGCTCATTGGAGATCTCGAATGGGGAAAGCACAACATTGAGGAACCCTCGCTGCGCTTTGCGCTGCATCGATCCTTCTTCCTGGATCGCAGCCTCCGGCGCCACTTCCGCAGCGATTAAAGGGCAAGCAAAGGCAAGCAGAACAAGAAACGCGATGAGTGCATTAGTCAGTTTGTTCATGATTGGAATAATTTAACATTGAAGTTTGACAAAAACCAGCATTGTTTCTTTAAGCGGCCCGCTTAGAAGCAGGGCTGAGCGGCACTACACTGACCCGGATAAGCCCGTGCTTGGTATCCGCAATCTCACGAAAAGAAGTTTTGGTCAGATCGACCACCCGTTTCAGTTTCTTGGCAGGCCCCCGATCGTTCACCACACAAACAACAGAACGACCGTTCTTCAGATTGGTGACACGGACTCGGGTCCCAAGGGGGAAAACCCAGGAAGCGCAGGTCCTCTTGGAAGGATCAAAGATCGCCCCGCTCGCTGTCCGCTTTTTAATACCACGATCAGAGCGGCTGTACCAAGAAGCCGTACCGTAAAAGACAGGTTCGATGACCGTCGTCGGAAATCTTCCCATCGATACGGAAATACCCGGAAAAATGACCTCAGGAGATACTAGGATATCTTGCGAGAAAGATACCGGCTGTGCATAGACAAACGGCACAACAACAAGCATGAGAACCACGAATGACTTACGAAAGCCACGCTTCACGAGAATCCCCTTCCCGGCAACCCAACCTCCCTCATTCGAAGACTTCAAAACTTTCGAACGTTCGGGATTGTGGTTTTGCCCGCAGAAACATTCTGCGGGTTCGCCGCATCATGCGGCGAACGTCACCTGATCTCTCAGGTTTTGCCCTTAGTTAAAAGCTAGCACATCGATTTTGAATTGGCAAATGCGTGGGTATTGAGAGAAGATGTTTAAAGCGGTCGGGGGTTTTATTTACTTTTAACGCCGTGATAGTCCTGGATCGACTTCACGTCGAGGTCATCATCACGCACAGCCTGAAGTCCACGCACTGCCGCGCGTGCGGCGCTGAGCGTCGTAATGCACGGGATATTGAAGGATACCGCCAGCGATCGTATTTTGCCTTCATCCAGCATCGGACCTTTTCCGCTCGGCGTATTGATAATGAGGTCCATTTTCTTTTCCTTGATCCAATGCGAAAGGTTGGGACTTCCTTCCGCCATCTTGAGAACCTCTTCGGCGGGCACTCCAGCTTCCTTGAGAACCTTGGCCGTTCCCTTCGTCGAAACGATCTTCAAACCCAGCTTGTGAAACTCCCGGGCGATCTCGGCGATCTTGGGCTTATCTGTTTCTTTCACGCTAATAAATACTGTCCCCTTGCGCGGGATATGGGACATGGCCGCGTCCTGGGATTTATAAAAAGCTTTCCCGAAATCTTTGTCGATCCCCATCACCTCGCCGGTGGATTTCATTTCCGGAGAAAGGATGATGTCGACCCCAGGAAACTTCACGAACGGGAAGACAGACTCCTTCACAGCCACATGCTTCGGCACGATCTCTTCAGTGAATTTCAGATCTTTAAGCGTTTTTCCTACCATGAGCTGCGCGGCAAGTTTCGCGAGCGGGACCCCGATCGTTTTACTCACGAACGGCACGGTCCGCGAAGCGCGCGGGTTCACCTCCAGACAAAAAACCTGATCCTTCTGGATCGCATACTGAACGTTCATCAGTCCTACCACACCGAGCTCTTTGGCGATCTGCTTGGTCTTCGAGACGATCTCTTCTACGATCTCGCGTGAGAGAGAGAACGGAGGAATGACGGACGCGCTATCCCCGGAATGGATGCCGGCTTCCTCAATGTGTTCCATGACGGAACCAACAACCCCGATCTTGCCGTCAGAAATAAGATCCACGTCGATCTCCGTTGCATCTTCGAGAAACTTATCGATCAGCACAGGCTGGTCGTCACTGGCCTCGACCGCGTATTTCATGTATTTTTTAAGAGAGGTCTGGTCATAGACAATCTCCATCGCGCGCCCGCCCAGCACATAGGACGGACGTATGACAACAGGGTATCCGATCTCCTTGGCGATCTGATGGGCCTCATCTAGACTCGTTGCAATTCCATTTGCGGGCTGGCGAAGACCGATCTTCCCCAGAAGCTTCTTGAACCGGTCGCGATCTTCGGCGCGATCGATCGCGTCGACCGAGGTTCCGAGGATCTTCACGCCGTTTGCGAGAAGGGATTTCGCCAAATTCAAAGGCGTTTGCCCGCCTAGCTGCAAGATCACGCCGAGCGGTTTTTCATTTTCATAGATATTGAGAACATCTTCCAGCGTAAGCGGCTCGAAGAAAAGTTTGTCGGAAGTGTCATAATCCGTACTCACGGTCTCGGGATTGGAGTTGACCATGATCGTTTCATAACCCATTTTCTTAAGCGCCAACACGGCATGAACGCAACAGTAATCGAACTCGATCCCCTGCCCGATACGGTTCGGCCCGCCCCCGAGGATCATGACTTTCTTTTTTCGGCTGGGGTTCGACTCGTCCTCGTCTTCATAGGTTGAATAAAAATAAGGCGTGTAGGCTTTGAATTCCGCGGCGCAGGTATCCACCAGCTTATAGACCGGCTTAATGCCAAGACCCTTGCGCTTCTTACGCACATCCTTTTCCTGAAGCCCCCAGTAGAAGGCCAGCTGCCGGTCGGAAAATCCATATTGCTTGGCCTTCCGCATCAGCACGTCCTGCAGCTTCGGTTTCCCCTGCACCGCGAGCAGCTCTCCTTCAAGATCAATGATCTGCTTAAGCTGCGCCAGGAACCATGGATCGACCCCTGTTTTTTTATAGATCTCTTCGGTGGTGTACCCGGCCAGATAAGCGTATTTCAAATAAAAGATCCTGTCTTCTCGAGGGATTTTCGCATAAGCAAAGATCTTTTCACGGAGCTCCTTGTCTTGCGGAACGGTCTTGAGGAACTGCAGATATTCTTCGCGCGTCTTAAGCGTGAGGTCGAAGATCTTATCCTTACCATCACCCCCGAACCCGAAGCGTTTTGTCTCCAGCGATCGCAGACCCTTCTGGAACGCTTCCTTGAAAGTGCGGCCGATGGACATGACCTCGCCCACGGATTTCATTTGGGTGGATAAACGGTCATCCACGCCCTCAAATTTTTCGAAAGCAAAGCGCGGGATCTTGACCACGCAGTAGTCAATTGAAGGTTCAAACGAAGCCGGTGTGTACTTGGTGATGTCATTGGGAATCTCATCCAGCGTCAGCCCGACCGCAAGCTTGGCCGCAAACTTTGCGATCGGAAATCCCGTAGCTTTAGAG
>Ga0209083_1003376_pt1 | contig 13472 bp, 15 predicted proteins | sample AM7aDNAmetaG_FD_184132 | JGI IMG/M metagenome (GOLD analysis project Ga0209083, IMG submission 184132) | Freshwater microbial communities from Finland to study Microbial Dark Matter (Phase II) - AM7a DNA metaG (SPAdes) (version 3) | ecosystem: Environmental > Aquatic > Freshwater > Lake ...
AAGAGATATCCCATGTTGACGAATTGACCGCAACCGTGTTTGAACCTCCTCCAATACTGACAGCGGCATTCGTAGATCCTGTTGCTACATTGGTCGCAAAATTGCTCGATGCGTTCAGGTTGATTACTGCGCCCGACAAGGTCGCTCCGGCTGATCCTGTTATCAGTCCGTCCGAGGTAATCGCGCCAATACCAGTCATTGCTCCAGTCGTGGTGATGTCCCAATCGCTCGAATTAACCGCCACTGTTCCACTTCCACCGCCTAAAGTCAAAGCGGCGTTAGTCGTGCCGGTATTGATATTGGTTGCAAAATTACTGGAAGGATTGATGTTGACGGCCGCACCTTTCAGCGTTGCTCCGGCATTTGCAGTAAGCAGACCGGAATAAGTTTCAGCTGCATTTCCAACGTTGTTTGCGGTCTTGATCTCAAAGCTTGTAATCTTTGTTCTTTGCGTTGCGCCGCTTGCTACAAAAGTCACCTTCAGGTAATTGTAATTGATTGGACTTGCACTTACTATTCCAACAGGATTATTGCCTGCACTGGTCCATGTTACAGGAGCGCCAATCTGCACCCACGAGCCGCCGGATGTAACCTTTCCGTAAGCCGTTACGGCTACCGAAGGGCTTCCGGATACAGTTGCAATAGTGGCTGTGAAAGCCTGATTCTGTTGGTACTGTTGAACATTAGAGATGGTATAAGTTACCGTTTGGCTCGTTACAATCGTGTCTTTCGCATCAAAAACCATGGTCGGAGAGATGGTGGTCAGTCCTGTTTTGATTGTTGCGGTACGATCTTTTGAAATGCCAGCCATCGATACGATGGCCAGCATTAATAATAATATGAGTCTTTTCATTTCAAATGAAAATTAAGCAGCGGTTATTTTTGCAATATCTCCGGTAGGATCAGAACTCAGGAAGATTGCGCCCGGTTTGCCAACTCCAAATGCTGCACGCATCCAGAAGATGATGGTCCGCATACCTTCAGTCAAATCAGTTCCATTGGTTCCGATTTCGAAGTTGATGTCTTCGAGAATACCGATTTCAGCAGCTTCAGACCACATAACAGCCACTTTTGTAGTAGTCATGTTTTTGTTGGTCACAACAGCAAGACCCCAAATTGAGGTTACTTTTCCCATCGCGTCAAAGATCACGTTGCGATTCTGGACTGAGTTACCCAATTCATCTTTCTGGATGCGGATTTCATTCAGAAGTGCAGGGTGTAATGCCACTACATTCACGTCCTGATCGGCCAATTGAGCCTGAAGAACCATCTTGCCAATCAAATCAATGATATTGGCATTGGTTACGGTGCCCAGATCGGTTTCAGAGAATGCTACATAATTGCCGGCAGAGAACATTGCAATAGCGGCAGTCGAATTGTCGCCACCTGTTCCAAAGATAGCCAAGTCCAAAGTGGATAGGATCTTGTCGGGAGCAATGCGGTTCAGTTTGCTTTCCAAGCGAGGAATATCGGCAAGGTTTTCTTTCGAAACGCGGAAATGAGTAGCATATTCAAAGGCCTTGAATTCGATAGTCTTGAATTTCAAGCTGGATTGAGCTGTTGCAGCACCTTCCAATTTCAGAGCGGCACCATCAAAATAAGTATGCTCAACCAAAACAGCCATGTATTTATTGACAATCGGATCGGTAGGCAAGAACTGAACGGCATGTGTGTCTTTAGTCAGGTTGATCAACACTTCGTTCATTTTGTAATCAGCAATCGAACCGATAGCAGTTCCAGGAGTTGCGCCAGGAATCAGAGAGAGGGCGGTGGTCATGTCAACTGCAACCTTAGTTGTCAGCTGCATGTCTTTTCGGTCCCATCCTTTTACAGCCAAAGCCTTCTTGCCAGAAAGGTTGTCGATTACAATCTCTTCGATCAAACCATCTTTTTCGAGTGATTCGCGAAGCATAGTTCCAAATCCTGATTTCTTACTCAGTTCTCTCTTTGGAGTTTCTTTTGCTGCTTTCAATTCGGCACGTGCAGAGATGAGTTCAGCTTCCACTTTGCTCATTTTTTCAGACAACTCAGCAATCTGTTCATTGGTGAATTTTTGAGATTTAGTTTCCAGAGCACCTAAAGCGTCGTCCACTTCTTTTTTGCTCATTTTACCTTCAGCGGCTTTCGTCGCAATTTCCTTGTACTGTTCTGTGAATTTGGTCACAGCGGCAGTAGCTTCTGCGTTTACTTTTTCAAGTAATGCTTTTTCTTCGTCCATGATTAATTAATTTTAAAGTTGCTTTTTAGTGATTCAAAATTTATCTTCTTGGTGTTCATCGGCTCATCGCACTGAGTGGTAGAAAGTACCGGCTCCTTATTGACGAGTGATTTATTTGTTACAATTGAATAGCATTTTGGGCAGCGAACATGATTGTAAAGACCGGCCAAATCAATACCCTTGGTTGACTGGATGATTTCCATGACCTGGGCCTGAATATCTGGCCTGAGCTTTGCCATTTCTGACTGGATGGTATCTTCAATAGTCCAACGGGTATAATTAACCACGGCTTCATTAACCATGCTTTCAACGGTTCTTTCTTCAATACTGCAATAATCGAACACCAAGCCACAGCAAGAACATTCGACAATACATTGATCTTCCATACTTTTCTTTATTAAATTGATACTGTTTTCTATGGTTTTGAAACGCTCATCCGTATAGTTTCCTTTGAGCATCTGATTGAGAAGTTGTAACTTCTGGAATGCTGTATCATTCTTAAAACTAACCAGCGGTGTTTCAGGATTGGCGCCCAAAAATGAAAGGGTTGAATATTCAAAAAGAGCATACTCAAGTATCCTGGTGAACTTGCCTTCAGGAACTTTCTTAATCACGATAGTTCCAATTGAATGCTCCAGTGTCCGATTGTATCCGGCAAAGAATTTATAATCTTCAAACACGTCACGGGCCAAGTCCTTTTTCAAGTTCATGGCAGACTTTACCAGCAAGCCAAATGAATCAGGAGTGATCTCTAAAGGCAAACCAAGCAGCTTATGCTGATCATGATCTTTCAGGTGTTTAATCCTGGTAATCCCATCAGCGATAGTTTTATTGAAGCTTTTAGGATCAGAAATTTCACCGGCAGAATCAACATTGTTGAACTTATTCACATAAATGGAAACAATCCCTTCGTCTGTCACATCCTCGACCGTTGAACTAAAATCCTTTGTGATCAATTTAGCGTTCATTTCTTTTGCTTTTTGAGTTCTTTGCTATCGATATTTAGCTTTTTGAGAGCTTTCATTTGCTTGATTTCTTCCTTTGTGAGCTTCTTTTTCATGGTATTGGATTTTGATCAGGTGCTACAATCGGTTCAGCTTTTACAGGAGCTGCATTTTCAGGATATTCAAAGCAGTATTTATCACCGTCCGGGATTGGATCCTGATCAAGCGATTTCAAATAGTCATTCTTTGTCACTACGTTGGCCTTGTATGCCAGATCATAGGCACGGGAAACCATAAACAGAGCGGTGGCCTTTTCTTTGAAAGCTTCCTGAAGGGCCGGGATGTGAGACCAGTCGGTCTTTAATTCAAGGCCGTATTTACGCATCTGAAGTCGCTCAGTGTAGTACAGGTCATCATTATCAACCATCGGGATGATCGTATCCTGATACAACCGGCGGACTGCCTGAGACTGGTTTTCGAAGGTGGCGCCCTTCGTGTAGGTTTTATACAGTTCCGTTGGAATGTTGAACCCGTTGGAAATGATCATTGCATTATTGCTGAACTCTTCATAGATACCAAGCTCCTGAGAGTTCATGATAGTTTTGATGTAATCGATATCAGAGTAGCTGATCAGGTATTGATTCTGATCTTTACGGAGTCCATAGTCTGCTTTGAAGGTATCATCGATATCTTTTTTAGCGTCTTTCGATAGTGGAATCTGGGTACCTTGAGCATCTTTATTGTTTGCCTTGATGATCCCCTGCATACCTCTTGACTTCAATATCACGTTCATTGCCTCAAATGCGAGCTGCGTATTCTGGATAGGCCATTTAAGATTTTCAAGTCTGGATGAACCAATGATAGAATTCCCTATTTGTGATACATTGATATCGTTGAAATGGATGATGCTTTTAGAATCAAACTCTTTAGCCGGGTTGTAATTGATCATTGAATACTTCTCAATGATTCCCTCAATATCAATCTGATCATAAATCAATCCAGTCTGGTGAACAGTTACCCATTCAGATGGCAGATTCATCATGGTAATAACCGTCATGATATCTGTCTCATAAGTTTCAAGGGGATTGTTCAGATAAACGTAATTGTTTCCATAGGTGAAAAACATATATGTCCGTTCATAATCGAATTCTTTAACCGATTGTAAAGGGTTTGGACGTTCTACAAATAGCTTTCGGGCCTGTTTAACTCCTGTTTTGCCTGAATTCCACGGTATGAGTTTTCCGTTCAGATCGACTAGATACTTCTTTCCGTTTGCTGAAGCATTGGCAAGGATGGAAATACAACCATTTAAAACCGGATTTTCGGCAACAGCCTTGCGGTATTGATGTGAATTGGAAAGAGAAAGCCAAGCTGGTTTATCAACCAGGTATTCGTAATTGAATGAGTTTATAGCACTTCTGCTAATTCCCGATTGCCTGTCGAAGAATTGAGCCAGGGAACGAAACGTTTGTTCAAACATGCCTTTTCAAGTTTATCTTAACACTAAAATATAAATCAGATAAACTTTTCCTGAATGCTGATTGATGGAAATAAAAAAGCCCCTGAGTTATCAGAGGCCGGAAGAGATGACGTATTGATTATTTTTTATTCATGTATCTGGAATTGTATCTGTCAACTCCGGACATTGTTGGAATTCTTAATCCAGTTTTATATGAATGATAACAATTTTCACTTCTTGTTACCCATTCTAAGTTTTCAATTGAATTGTTTGTTTTAATACCATCCTTATGGTTTACCTCACGTTTATTTTCTGGATTTGGAATAAATGCAATAGCTACAATACGATGAACAGATACATTTCTTTTATTTTGTTCATTTCGTATATTAACCGCACAGTATCCATATTTAGTAACTCTTTGTTTTAGAATAATGTGCTTAGATTTTATTACACTTAAGACTTTTCCATTATTACTAACTCGATAATAATTTTCATACCCATCAACATCCTTCCATATTTCTAAATCGGAATGCTCATTAGAATTTTTTAAATCTTTCATGATTACCAGTTTTACTTTGAATCCAGAACAAAAGAAGATTGGAAAGGAGTTCTGGTTTCCCTTATCAGCTGGTAGCTACTCCAACCTATCCAATCTAAAATATAAAAGACTATGAGTTTTTTCTTTTTGAATATTTTGCTTTAAGTTTCGTCACCATCATACCAAATTCATATTTGATTCTCCTGTGCGTGTACCATCGGCCTAAGATCAGATCCTTTGCCTTGCTCATCGTGTAGGTTTTCCGCTTGATCTTTGCATCTGGATTGGTGTAATTCATTTCTGGCTTCGTTCCACAGCATGCCTTTTGCTTCTTACCTGATCCACATTGACACGGTGCATTTCGTTTCACAGCTATTGACCGGATCGGGAAACCGTCACCTTCGATCATGTTTACTTTTCTGTTCATTTTGATAGTTATTAGTTATATATTCACTATATTTTTTATTTCTGTGGTGGCGCTTTTTAATTTTTTGTCAAAATATTATTAGTTATTCTTCACCTTTAAATAATCCGTTATACTTCTCAAGATAGGCAGCCAATCCAGTCAATGAATCAGGAGCATCATCTTCTTTGGTTGATGTTTTCATCAGTTTGCAGACCTGATTCATGAATCGCTGAAGTGTCGGGTTCGGATTCTCAGGAAAATAAAAAAACAGTTTCACTAATCCGGCATTGGCTAAGATTCGGCCCATCTTGTTGGTTTTGGCAAACTGTCCAAAGACTTCTATATCCGGAATTAATTCGCGTATTCGGCGGCTGAAATACGCTCCAAAGCTGTTGGTTTCAATAACCAGGTTGTTGATGTGGCATTCCTTGACCTTGCTCTGAACCTGTCCTTCCTGAACTGTCAGGTTGAATTGGTCAAATATTGCATCGAAAATATAAACACGGTTACCATATACCCGGGCAACCGGCATACTGAAATTGTCCGATCCTTCGTCTGCAGTATCCGCAAATCCAATGGTAAAGTATTCCATATCAACCGGAAAATCTTCATACCTCTTCAGGCTGCTAACCGGAAAGACTTTTGTTTCGTCATCAGCCAAAGCGACACAGTGATAGTTTGCCTGAAAGATCATCTTTGTGCGGCTGTCAACTTCCATTCTTCGCTTGAGCTTCAAATACTGGTCCTTATTCATCATATCAGAACAAAGCATCTGATCGGTTTCAGGATCATAGATCGGCATGGCCAGAATAAACCATTCGCCGGGCTCTGTTGTCTCAAGAATCATTTGAGGATCTTGTTCGCCCCAGATCGTAGCGCAAAATATTTCTTTCACATCGCCACCCAAAGCGGCGTTACGGCTTGAAAATGTACCGGACAACCAAACCCAAATCTTTGACAGTGCATTGTCGGATAGCGCGGTTTCAGCATCCTTGATTAAGTCATCCATGATTCGGATCGTTGCACCTTTGCCGGTTACTCCTCCACCAACACCAACACCCAGATAATTGAAATGCTGACCTTCCAGCGCCCATTTCTGAGAGCTGGCATTACCCTGTTTGATCTTCGTTTCGGGAAACACATCTGAAAAAACAACCTGAGATTCAAGGTTCTTAACCTCACTGATTCCGTCTCTTGAATACCTGGAGAAGTCGGAAGCCTGACCGTCGGAATAACTGGCCGTGATTATCCGCTCTTCGTTATTTTTTCCCAATACCCATTTAGTGAAATTTACAAGCGTTCTGCTCTTACCAAACTGCGGAGGCATACGGATCATGAGTTTATGAAATGGCGTGCCATCCGGCTTCAGGAGTGTATTGAAATAGAATTTTTCTAAGGTATCGCAAAGTATTCCGAGGTGTTCGCGCTCCGACTTATAGAAATCTGATTCAAGATATTGGCAGAAGTTCCAGAAGTGATCCCGGGCACTGTCAATATCTTCAAGTTTCAATAGATATTCAAGTTCTTCAAGCTCAGATAGTACCTGCATTTAGTTTGGCTTTTAGGGCTTCGATTCTGAGTTTTCGCTCTTCGGGTGACATTTCAGGGATAAGAGGAGCGCCGTCTTTGCCGGTAATCTCTTTCTTTTCCGGCTCATAATAGCCCATCATTTTATTGATTTCAGAAATCGATCCTCTTTTGTCGTGAAGTTTGATTTTCACATATTCAACCTCTTTGGATTGATCATCAAAATTGATAGTCACAGTCTTTGTGTCAATGCTTTCAATCGCAGCCTTTTGGTCATCGGTCAATGATTCGAAATCCCTTCTTTCGATCCAGGTATTGTGCAAATGAGCAATACTTGTGTATGCAATCTTCGCCAATTCCTGAAGGTTTCGGAGCTTTGATATTCCACTTTCCTCTTCCAGATTATTCTTTATGAAGTTGATGTATTGCTGAATGTGAACTTTTGTTAAGTTGTGAAAGGCTATCTCTTTTACGGTTTTCTCGCTGTATCCGGCGACTCTGGCAGATCTTGAACCATTCCAGTCAATGATATATTGATGACAAAATATCCGCTCCTTTTTGGTCAGTTTCTTCTTTAATTCTGCAAGCGTATATTGCTTTGGTTCGCTTGGCACTGCGTTGGTCTTATGGGTATTCATGCTTTAAAATATAAAATTCACAATAAAGTTTTTCCGGATATCTTTGCTTTTATCAGGTTTTCGACCTTTTTATACACCTCATAAAGTTCTTTTTTGCATTCAGGTCCGGGCCAATCACTAAATCTTTCCCCTAAGAAAAATTTATATTCAAAGATCATTTTAGCTTTTTCACACAAATTCAGGCTGTCAAATACTATCCTTACCTGTGCGAAGCGATTATAAACAAGCTCGGAAACATCATTTTCAGGCTCTGTGACGTCTGCAATATTCAAACGGTACAAATTGACGTTCGCGGTCGGTATTGGCTTGAATTTGGCGCGGTATGGTGCTGTATTGCTGTAGCAATTCAACTTGATCATCCTTAAAGCCAAAATGTCTATTTCCTGATACCTTCCGCATTTAGAAGGCGACCGGCATTTTTCGAGCAGATAATCCTCGCTTTTTTTTAAAAGACAAAGGATCACTTCATCGAGAATATCATTTGCTTCACTGGGTATTCCGGCACGTGTGGCGTGATAATTTGCAAAATCGAGCCATGATGAATACCGTTTTGTAAAATAGTTATTAACTTCTGTTGCGGCCATGTGTCTGAATTTTTACATTTGTTTTGCGAACAGTGAAAATCAGAGAGGCGGCTTCGGCTGCTTTTTTGATTTAATTTCGCTTACTTCCTGAATTCATTTCAATCCAGAAGCACATTTGTTTCAATCGGTCCAGAACGTGACCGCCGTAAATTTTCTCAATCTGAGCCGGTGTCAGGTTTGTGGTTGCCAGGATAATCTTCTTCTTGTCATATCGTTCCATCGTGATTTCTTCGAAAGGAAAAACGATGGTACCAAAGGTCCTGACCTCTTTTGATTCATAACCAAAGTCATCTATTCCAATCAGCTTTGCGTAAATCAGCTCATTGATTTTCACCTTTTCATTGTCGATAAATAGCCTCGAAAGCCTTTTGGATGTAATGTATTTTGGTTCATGGATTCCGGCTGGATAAGTTTCTGAAGCTCCGTAAATGTGAAAAACTAACTTTAATGCAGCCTTCATGATGCTTGATTTTCCGTTTCCGTATGATCCTGTGAGAATGAAACCTTTTAGCGGCTCATGCTTTCCTAAAACCCAATCGAAAACAGTATTCAAAACTTTTTTTGTCTGATCATCAATTTTCAGTTCATCGGATTCGAAAAAGAATTGCTCTTTCAAAAGTTCGGTAAACTTCAATTTCAGGCCCTTTGTCCAGATCTCATCCACCGGATAGCGGCCAATCGGATCAATACCTTGCAACCTTGACACTGGAAGCGATTGACTGGCTATCGTTGCGGATTGAATCAATTGAGATAGTTTTTCCATTTGGTTTTTGTTTGAAGTTTGAATATTCAGTTTCAGTGCTTGAAAAAGTAACGCCTTGATAGTTTCCGGCGATTGCTTTTTCAACTAATCCGATGGCAAAAGCCTCGTCATATTTTTCAAGCTGGGAAAGTGATTTACGGATTGCCTCCTTTGGTTTCTTTTTCCATTTTGGCATGATCAATAGTTCATTCCAAACTTTTAAAAAATCAGAAGAAAAAGAAGAAGAAATAACTATATTTTCATTTTCATTTTCATTTTCCATATGCTTAAGCATATGCTTCTTTGGTTTTTTAGAGTAATTTTTCTTCTGTAGCCCGTTGTTTCTGCGGCTTTCAGAGTAGATCCTTCTTCTGTCAATCTCGAATTTTAACCGCTCATTCCAGTATAAACCATCTTCACAAATAAACTTTTGCTTAAGCATAGGCCAAGCATACTCGAAGCATATGCTTAGCACTTGCTTAGCTTGTGCTTCTGTGAATGTTTGATTATTGAATTGAAGGATCAAAAGCTCCATGTAACATCCTTTCTGCTCGAATGTTAACCAATGCGTGCCACCCATCCAGTCGCCTGGATAAAATAAAAATGCAGGGTCTTTCATGTCTTAGATTTTAGTCTGTTTTTCGCTGAACGATTCGATAAATGATTGGTATTTCGATTTGTATTCAGCATCATTTTTTAACAATGTAGTAACAGTCCTGTTGCTGTGCAAAACGGTCGCATGATCCTTCTTTCCAAACCTTTCTCCAATCGATGACAATGATCCGAGGTTCTTGTATTTTGACAGATAATGACAAATCTGACGAGCTTCTACTACTTCACGTTTGCGTGTATTTCGCTGCAATTCCTCGGGCACACAGTCCACAAATTCACAAACTGATCTTTCAATGGAATCAAAAGTCATTTCGCCGGAACTTATGCGACTTATAACTTTGAAATTAACATCCTTAAATGGTATTTTTTTAAGGATATCGCCGAAGATAAAATCGTTTGATATTTGATCATTGAGATCTTTCGGAAAGTCGAATTCTACGATTATTTTCATAGCTGCTCTGTAAAGGTGAAATAGACTGTTTTGTAATCAAAATTTGAAATTCATTATGAGCAAAACCAAGTAAGTCTTTTTCTTTTTTTTCATTTGAATCAGAACCTTGAACATTTCTGCAATTGAATCCTAGTTCAGATAATTGTTTGAATATATTTTTGGCTTCTTCATTTTGCTTTGTCCAAATAATAATTGGTTCAGTTCTTGGAATAGATTGAATTATTTCAATTGTTTTTTCAATTCTTTGTGATTCAGTTTCACGAAGCGATGAGTTATAATCTGTTGCATTTACGGCAATGCCCGGAAACATCACGCCTTCCGGAAGTGGAGTTGATACTTGTACTTCTTTTATTTCAAGTTCAGGCAAATCAAATCCAACTGTTTTGAATCCAATATCTTTAGGATGAGAATACATGATCGCCCAAGTACTTACAAACTCATAAAACTTCTCAATTGCATGGCCTTTTAATCTCCATTTCTGAGTCTGTTGCATATCATTTACAAAGAACATTGACAACATTTCATTGTAAGTCATAGCATCTAAAAACTGAGAATGGTTACCGAGCTCCATTGGATCATTTGGGCTCGGGGTTGCTGAAAAGCAAAATTTATACGGTGTATGTTTGAAAGTATCAATTAGTAAGTTTCTGAATTTACCCTGTTCATTTTTCAGTATAGAACTTTCATCAAGACAAATACATCCGTATTTTTCAGTATCAATGTTTTCGAGCTGATCGTAGTTTGCTATTGAAATGGGCTGATCTTTCGTAAACCAATCGACTTTAATTCCAAACTTAACTCCTTGTTCAATTGTCTGTCCTGTTACGGCTAAAGGAGCCAAAATCAATACTGGTTTTTGAGTTTTTAAAAATACCTGATGAGCTATTTCTAGTTGCATGGGTGTTTTACCTTGCCCTGTATTAGCAAAAATTGCATATTTACCGGCCTTCAATGCTCGTTTGACTGTAAATTTCTGGAAGTCAAAAAGCATCGGATTTAGTTCTGATTCTTCAATATCAAAACCCGATTCAATGATTCGTTTTTTCTTTGATTCTAAAAACTGGAAGTAATCTTTTTGTTCTGTAATTTGCATAGCATCTGATTTGATGCCTTGCTAAAATTGGAAAGTGTTAATAATGGATTGAGTATAACGCAAAAAAGCTGGACTCAAACTTTCGTTTAAATCCAACTCGCTTATCTCTGGGACAATGTTACGAAATGTTTTTCAATTAAACAACACGCAGATATGTATTTTTTGAATTATTTTCAATCGGCTTTTCGCTTTCCTCTTTCTCCAGAAGCAAATCCAATACTTTGCGGTTTACACGATCGTAAATCGAATAGTCTATTTCAATGTATATATCTGCCATCTTGTAATCATTATTGACGTGACCGAGGCAGAAATCAATATCGGCCTTGTTTACATCAGCCTTATTACGTGCCAGGCTTGCCCAGCTGTGACGGGACCAATTGGAAGTTATTTTTGCATATCCATATTTATTACAGATTCTTTTCAGTCCTTTATTTACCGTTGCGGTCAGGTATTGAGAACAATTGTATCTGGTCTTTAAAGTGGATAGAAAACCGTCCGGGCTGTACTTGTCAATCAATACCTGTAATTCAGGCTCTATTTTGATGGATAACTTGAAGTTGTAAAGGTTATCATCCGTATTGGTTTTGCTTCGCTCATACTCAATTCGGCCATTTACAGGAGGCTTCAAATGGTAAAGATCGTTCATGTTTATTCCCATCAGGTAGAACAGGATCAGGAAACAGTCGCGGCCAATCGTTTCGCGCTCGGTCAAATATTCCCCATCCCGGATCTTCTTAATCTCATCAATCCCGATATTCTTTCGTTTCCGCTTATATTTTGGAATTTTGACCTTTGCAAACGGATCATGAGGAATTCGGATGATGTCGATATCATCGTTGTTGTAGTGCAACCTGGCTAAATTGAACAGCGCCCTGATCCCGGCCAGATAGTTTCCAATTGCACCGGCCTGTAAAGGTTTCTTTTTTTGACCGGCAATGGATAACTGGACCATCAGCGCATTGATCTTTGATGATGTGATATCCCTGAAATCAATCGTTTCCTGCTTATAAAACCATTTCATAACAGAAACGGCCTGATTATACCATTCGGCTGTTTTCGGCTTCTTACAGCGATCAATGACGGTTTGAGCGAATGCCACAAAGTCAATAGTCTCGTATTCCGGCTCAGTGGCCTTTAGGATATGATCTTTCAAATCCTTGCAGGTCATTTTTGCAGCGCTTCCGGTTCCCAGCTTTAAAATAATCTTTCGATAACTCTGGATAATTTCGCCCAACTCATAGTTCAACTCGTCTGCATCCGCACATTCTGGCGATATTTCGCCACTGGGCGCCATAAATTCAGGAAGGATGTAAAACTGAGTTGAAATATACTGAGATTCCCGCTCGTGGTAAATGCGAATTTTAACGTTCGCAGTTCCATCATTTTTGATATGGTTTTTTTGAGTAAAAACTATTGATTTAAATGTTGCCATAATATTTAACGAGTGTAAAATTATAGCCACTGCAAAAGTTCAAAGATAGTTCAAAGAATATACGTCCTTAATATCGCTTATTAGTGTTAAAATAGGTCAATTTTAAGCAAAAAAAGCGAGGGACACGTAAAAGTGCCAACTCGCTTATCTTTTTAAATCACTGTTTTTCAGTGCTTTATCTCTGTCGGGGTGGCCGGACTCGAACCGACGACCTCCTGGTCCCAAAGCAGGTTGACAACCTCTGTAATCAGCTATATTTCAAGTATTTGCAATGACTGTTTTTAAAAGTTCAAAGATAGTTCAAGTACGTGCCTGATTTTTCGGCCTTTTTTAAGTCGTTTTTGCCATTTGTAAGCTTCCTTTTTAGCCTTTCAACCTCATTCTCCAGGAGCGCATTTTCCTGCTCGATTGCATTATTTTTTGAATATAATTCCTGAAGTTCTTTCCTAAGGCTGGCAATTATCACGTCTTTATTTTCAGTATTCATTTTTCATTCTTTATTACTTCCCACGGTTTTTGAGGCGGATCTTGTTTCTTTTTTAATCGCTCGACTTTCTTTTCGAGCATAGCGCTTGCTTTATTCAGTGATTTTGTCATTTTATCAATGCTCTTTATGTTTTCATTGAGCATATCGAAAAATGATCCTTTACTTTCGTTGTCAGCCATGATTACTGTTACTTGAGTGTTTCAACTTTATTTTTCGTCCATTCGATTAATTTCTGACGATTTTCTTCAGCTTTATTGCTATGGTTCTTGTTGTCTTTCTCCAGATAAAACAGCGCATCCATATAATTGTCAATCGCAATATTATTCTGCTGTTTGAATTCT
>Ga0209083_1003378_pt1 | contig 13462 bp, 14 predicted proteins | sample AM7aDNAmetaG_FD_184132 | JGI IMG/M metagenome (GOLD analysis project Ga0209083, IMG submission 184132) | Freshwater microbial communities from Finland to study Microbial Dark Matter (Phase II) - AM7a DNA metaG (SPAdes) (version 3) | ecosystem: Environmental > Aquatic > Freshwater > Lake ...
TTACTGTGACTGCGACTGTGGGTAGCTGTACTAGCGCTACGATAACTCCGTCTAAGGTTACATTTGTTGGATGTTAGGTTGAGAGTTTTTATGTTTGCCAATTTGACTGCCTAGGCGAAATTGGCAAACACATAAAATTTTTAGTATGAAATGGGTTAGTCTATTTAACTGGATAAAAATAGAAAGGGAGGTGTAAACATGATAAAGAAAAATAAAAAGGGTTTCACCCTAATTGAACTTTTGATCGTCATCGCGATCATCGGTATTTTGGCTTCCATTGTCTTGGTGAGTTTGAGCGGCGCGAGAACAAAAGCTAATCAGGCTGCTTTCAAATCAAGTATGGCTAGTTTGCAACCGGCAGTTGTTATGTGCTGTGATAATACAGCTAACACATTCGATACTGTAATTGGAAACGATGTATGTTTTGGTGCTGGTAATGCTGTGGGAGCGCTTCTCCCGACTGCTGCTAACATAAAGGCCACTGCCGGTCCAACTTATGCGGCCACGGCTAACTGTGCTGCAGTAACACCTACGCTTACTGTGACTGCGACTGTGGGTAGCTGTACTAGCGCTACGATAACTCCGTCTAAGGTTACATTTGTTGGATGTTAGGTTGAGAGTTTTTATGTTTGCCAATTTGACTGCCTATGTGTTCAAAATACATGTGTTTTCACCTCTGTTGCGAGTTACGGCTGCTAGTTTTTTCTAGATATCTTTTATGGATACAATCCTCAAGCATATTATTTTAGTAATTAGTTCGTTGTCTATTATTTTTGTAACACTGCTTATACCAGTGCATTTGGAAAACAACAATGAATTGCGGGATACTAAGTTGGGCTACCCAGCTTGTTTTTTAGAACAGAATTTGTCTGGCAGATATGGCAATCTTGCTTTTTTCCCGATATGGGAAAAAGTCGATTGGAGCGGGAAGAGTCCCGTGGTCAGTTTTTCTTTCCCTTGGATGCTGTTTGATCTGATTTTGACCTTCATTGCGTTGGAAGCTTTTATATATACCTTAGAAACTATTGATTTCGCTATCAGGAAAGAAAAATGAAATTAAGCGCGCAAGAACTCGGCTGTAGATTTGTTTTTTATCATTTTGTGGTATAATTATTCCAGGTCATCCAATATAAAAATAAAACAACTAAATGATTATTTTAATTTTTTTAATTCTAGGTCTCTTAATTGGTAGTTTCTTAAATGTTTTAGTCTATCGTTTACGCGCCGCCGAAGAATTATTTTGGGATCGTTCGAAATGTCCGCATTGCCAGCATCTTATCCGTTGGTATGACAACATTCCAGTTTTCAGTTTCATGTTGCTCAAATTTCATTGCCGCGATTGTCGCAGGAAAATTTCTTGGCAATATCCGATTGTGGAAATTTTGACCGGTGTTATTTTCGCCCTAGTCGGACAGCACTTTTTTGAGGCGTCCAATCCTAGTACTTGGATCACCACCAGCTATTATTTAATTATGGCTGGCTCACTCATCACCATTGCCGTTTATGATTGGCTCTATTTGGAAATCCCTGGCGAAGTGTTGTGGAGTAGTGTGGTCATTGCCATCGCCTTCAAGCTCTATTTTGATTGGTCGGCTTGGTTTAATCTGGCTATGCCAACCACCATCTGGAATTCAGCGGTGTATTCTGGCGCGTTGGCCGCTTTTGCAGCGTTCCTGTTTTTCTTTATCCTCTCGGCCGCTTCACATGAAAAATGGATGGGTATGGGAGACGCTTATCTGGCCATTCTTCTAGGACTTATTGCTGGTTGGCCGCAAATCCTTCTGTCCCTTTTCCTGGCGTTCTTTATCGGGGCGGTGTGGGGAATGGTTCTGGTTTTGACCGGAAAAAAGAAGATGAAGAGTAAGCTGCCCTTTGCGCCATTTATGGTGTTGGGCACATTTATCGCCCTGTTCTTTTATGCTCCCATCATCAACTGGTATTTTTCGTTATTTTTATTCCGTTAATTTTTTCAAAAAAATGAGACTATCTTTTCGCCATCAAAAGAAAAAATATGCCGGCTTTACTTTTATGGAGCTTATTATGGTGATTGCCATCATTGGGATCCTTTCAACAATCTCTATTACATCTCTTAGCCCAATCAGAAAAAGCGCTAACATAAACACTTCAGCCGATGAACTAGTTTCAGCTATCGATTTGGCTAAAGAATATTCTTTGCAAGGCAGGATGCCGTCCGGCCTGACCTCTATCTGCGGCTATGGCTTTGAATTTTTTCCTGACGCCACTACATACCGAATATTCTATATTTATGACAATACGGCCGTGACCGACCCGACCTATTGCAAGGTGCAAGCTAAATTCCAAAAAACAGCAGTCGTGACGCAGACTTTGAAAACGGGAGTGAGCTTGAGCAGTCCGGCCATTGGCAGTTCGACGATATATTTCAGCATTCCGCGCGCCGATATTTCGTCGGCGATTGATTATAAAATAACGGGTAGTAGCTTAACGAGAACTATTTCGGTTAATGCCGCCGGACTGATTCAATCTTATAATAAATAAACAGTATCATTTTGATAGTATGAAAAATTGCCGGAAAAATCAGCTAAAAGGCCCTACTCATTATCATGGATATTCTCTTATCGAAGGCATCTTTGCAACCTTTATAGTGACGGTCGGCATGGTGGCTGTGGTCCAATTGATGACAGCTAATCTGACCGTTTTGGAGAGAAGTCGCAACCAAACCGTGGCCACCTTATTGGCGCAAGAAGGGATGGAGATAGTGAGGAATTTCAGGGATAATAGTTGGGCGCAAGGCATGCTCACATTCAACAATCCGAACTTTCCGGCAATTAATTCTAATTGCGCGGTGGATATGTATTCTACGGATCTCACTAACTGCAATGGCAGTGTCCAAAAGCGCTTGAGACTAGATCCTGATACTGGGGAATATCTTGTTTGGGCAGGGAGTTCCTTCCCTGGTTCTATGTTTTATAGAAAAGTTACAATCCTATATGACACTAATGATAAAACTACGGCCACCCTTGCTAATATAGTCAGTGTGGTGATTTGGACGGGTAGTAATATTTTCCCAGCCCCAGTCGATTCCACCACTTGTAATCAGTCAACGAGATGTGCTTTTACTAAGCTCACGCTAAATAAATGGGGCGGAAATGATTAATTGTGAGTAGCAAAAATATGATTAAAAAAACCAAAAATTATTCGGCTTTTTCCATGGTAGAGTTGATGGTAGCCATCTTTATTCTTTCGCTTATTACACTGACGTCCGTGGCGGTTTTTGCTAATGTGGCTTGGGCGCGTAAAAATTCGCTTAAACTTTCCAAAAACATCGAGAATGGCCGAGAAGCGATCCAAATTATGGCCAAAAACATCCGCATGGGCAGTCACTTGGGACCAGCTGGAAACACTACATTGATTTATTTTTTCAGCGAAGTAACGGTGCAGTGTGTAAGCTACCGTTTCAATGCTGCCACACAAACACTGGAGAGCGCCTTTCAAAATAAAGCGGATGCAAGCGATGAAGATTGCTCTCCGGTTCACGTCGGGGCCTATAGTTATACGCCGCTAACCTCAACTGATATGGAAGCTACTGGTTCTTTTACTGTAAAGCAAACAGATACAGTTGGTAAGGTTATCGGCATGGCAACTATAAATATGCTGGTGGATAGTATGTTGGTCGGTAAAAAATATAGTTTGGAGACCGCTATTTCATTCCGTAATTATGAAGGCATAATTTAGTAATTTATGAAAAAAAAATATACCAATAATCATGGTTCGGCACTCGTCGTCTCCATACTTGTTCTGATGATTATCGTGACAATCGCCTTGTCCCTCACTCTCGTCTCGGTCCAAAATCAAACTGCTTCAGGAGGTGAGGCTGCCTCTAGTCAATCTTTCCAAATGGCAGACACTGGCATTGAGAATTTGATGTATGATCTGACTAAGGCCGGCAAGACCAATGTCAATGAGCTGACTGGCTGTAAGCCAGGCGGCCTAATCGCAGTTGGAAATTATATTGTTACTTTATTGGATGGCAGCGGTGCTCCCATCAATTGTTCGCAAAATATTTCAATTTCCAACGTAATCACAATAAAATCCGTCAGCAATATGAAGAATCAGTCGCGTGCTGTGGAAGCAGATGTAATCTGTCACTCACCTTTCAAGCCGGACGCGAGTACTGTGGCGCTGTACAGCTTCCAAGAAACTGGAAATTCCATTTTGGATTACAGTGGGAGGAATAATGTGGCAGGAGTATCTGGCACGGTTCCGGTAATCACTGGGATTTGCAATGCGCGGTCATACGACGGTAACCCTTCTGATTATATCAGTGCGAAAGATTACAACGACCCCACCCCGACCAATAATACCCTTAGGATTCCCGGGATTAATCCTGGTAATCCTAAAATGTCCCTAGAAGCTTGGGTCAAATTGGGCGGAGCGGCCATCACGAAATGGGAAAGAATTGTAGGTAAGGGCAATGACGCTAAAAGGAATTATGATTTGGGTGTCTCCGCCAGTGGCTGGGAATTCCAATTTAATAATGGGGCAGGAGTAGCATGTGACGTCTCAAAGAGTGTCACAGCCGCTGGCAGCTGGCATTTCATCGCTGGTGTGTATGATGGATCGAATATAAAACTGTATATTGATGGAGCGCCGGCTAGTTCGAGCCCTTGTGCCATTACGCCGGCAACGGACAATAGTGATTTGATTATGGGCGCTTCGCCAGGCATTGCCCTTTCGGTCCCTTTCTTGGGAATCATCGACGAAGTCATAGTGGATGCAAAAGATAAGAGTGACAGTGATATCCAGGTGGACTATAATGCGGGGAAAATTTTTCATCGGCCGTAGTTTTTTTGGTCTCTTTCAACTTCCCGCACCGACGATTGAGTCGGGTAGCGCCTCTAGTCACAGGGAATGGAGTGTTTGAAAAATTTTCCAACAAAAAGCGCTAGTGCGCTTTTTGTGCTATAATGGAAGAAATTAAGACTAAACTTCGAAAAATTGATGGACAAAAAAGCAAAAAAATTGGACAAAAAAGAAGCGCTGGAACGGGCGAAAAAGCTGGCAGCGGAGATTTCGGCGCGCCGTTATGAATATCATGTTCTGGACAAACCGGACGTGACGGATGAGATTTATGATTCATTGATGGTGGAATTGCGGAATTTAGAAGAACAATTTCCGCAACTTCGGACGCCCGATTCTCCGACCCAACGGATCGGCGGCGCACCGCTCCAAAAATTCCAGAAAGTGAAACACCGCGTGCGCCAGTGGTCGTTCGATGATGTTTTTGGTGAAGCAGAACTTAAGAAGTGGGATGAGAAAGTAGGGAGGATGGTGGAACGTTCCCAACCCCTCCCCAGCCCTCCCCTGAGTACAGAGGAGGGGGAAAGACGGCACCCCTCCGCCCCGACGAGTACATCGGGGCACCTCCCCTTAGTAAAGGGGAGGGGGATTGAGTACTGTTGCGAAGTGAAGATTGACGGACTTAAAATTATTTTGACTTATGAAGAAGGGATTTTTGTCAGTGGTGCTACTCGCGGCGACGGCGTGATTGGCGAAAATGTGACGGAAAATTTGAAAACGATCAAAAGCATTCCGCTTAAATTGAATTATCCGGTCGACTGTGTGGTGGTGGGGGAATGTTGGTTGGGGAAATCGGAATTGGAAAGAATTAACAAAAATAGAAAAGCTAAGGGCGAAATGGTTTTTGCCAATTCCAGAAATGCGGCTGCCGGATCAATCCGGCAATTGGATCCCAAAATCGCCGCCAGCCGTAATTTGGATTCGTTCACCCCTCCGCCCCGACGATTACGTCAGGGCACCCCCCCTTAGTAAAGGGGAGGGGGATGTTGAAAATTCCTGAGACTCAATTGGAAGAATTGGAGTTGTTGGAAAAGTTGGGATTCAAAGTTAATCAAGAACATGCATTATGTAAAAATGTTTTTGAAATTCAGAAATATTATGATGCTTGGAAAGGCAAAAAAGACCGGCAAGAATATGGGATTGACGGGGTGGTGATTAAGATAAACTCACGAGAAACTCAGGAAAAGCTGGGTTATACAGGCAAATCGCCGCGCTGGGGCGTGGCTTACAAATTTCCGGCCGAGCGCGTGACCACAGTTGTAGAAGGCATCTTCGTGCAGGTAGGGCGCACAGGCGCCCTCACACCGGTCGCACACCTGAAACCGGTCCTAGTGGCGGGGTCGACTGTTTCACGGGCTACGTTGCACAATGAAGACGAAATTGCGCGTTTGGACATCAGAATTGGCGATACGGTAGTCATCCAAAAAGCCGGCGATGTGATTCCGGAAGTGGTGGAAGTTTTGCCGAATCTACGCACGGGAAAAGAGAAAAAATTTCACATGCCGAAAACTTGCCCGATCTGCGGCAGTGCTGTGGCGCGGCGGGCGGGCGAAGCGGCCACCTATTGTACCAACCAGAAATGTTTTGCAGTGGAGGTGGAAAAGATCATCCATTTCGTTTCCAAAAAAGGTTTCAATATAGACGGCTTCGGCGAAAAAATTGTGGAACAACTTATGAATGAAGGGTTAGTGACGAACATGGCGGAAATATTCGAACTCACGAAAGGCGACCTTTCTTCACTGGAACGCTTTGCGGAAAAGTCTTCTAATAATCTGATAAGCGCTATCCAAGAAAGCAAGAAAATAGATTTGGAAAAATTTTTGTTTGCGCTGGGGATTAGGTTCGTGGGGGAAGAAACGGCCGTATTGATTGCAAACAATCTTAAATTCTTAGGGATGTTAGGTTTCTTAGGGAGCTTAAGGGAATTGGGTGAAAAAATGCATTTAATTTCAGAAGAAGAATGGAGAAAAATCAAAGGAATTGGGGAGAAGTCGGCGGAGAGTTTGGCAGCCTGGTTTTCTGACGCAGAAAATATTAAATTGCTAGAAAAAATGGAAAATTCAGGGGTGGAAATTGCAGTATCCAATCCAGTGGTGGCGGGAAATGAAAAACTAACCGGCCAGACTTTTGTGTTGACGGGGGAGCTGAAAAACTTTACAAGAGACGAGGCAAAAGGTATGATAAGAAAAGCAGGAGGGAGCGTTTCTTCCTCGGTTTCCAGCAAGAATGATTACCTACTAGTCGGAGAAAATCCCGGGTCTAAATATCAAAAAGCCAAAGACTTGGGCGTGAAGATAATGGAAGAGGAAGAATTTAGAAAATTGTTAAACGGAAAATAAATTTTGTATTATGATTAGTCGAGACGAAGTAAAGCACATCGCTGCTCTGGCCCGCGTGGGCTTGGATGAAAAGGAGATTGAGAAATTTTCCAAGGATTTGTCGTCTATTTTGGATTGGATTTCCGAGTTGGAAACCGTGGACGTAACCGGCGTCGAACCGACCGCGCATATTACGGGAATAGTGAACCGGATGCGGGAAGACAAAGCACATGAGTTTGAAAATAAAGCCGGGATAGTTAAGTTGTTTCCGGAAGAAAAAAATGGGTATGATAAGGTGAAAAGTGTAATGTAATAATGCTCGGATACTTTTTATTTTTTGCTCCAAGTCTTCCGAGCATTTAGTAGCGACGCCAAGGTGAAGAATTATGCAAAAAATAAAAATTATCCTCGCAAAAATAATTTGAATATGATTAGTTTGCGAAGAGCGGACTGTTCGTCGTACTCGACGGACCGTTCGCGGAGATACACAAAATTGTTTTTGCGAACGGTCCGCAACCCATATTATCCTTATAATGTTTTATGATTAGAGAGCTACACCAAAAATTAATCAACCGAGAAATTACTGCGACCGAATTGGCTGAGCAATATTTTGCCGTGATTGAAAAAAAAGATGGGGACTTGAACGCATATCTGACTTTGACGAAGGAATTGGCCTTGGAGCAAGCCAAAAAAGTGGATGAAAAAATTGCCAGGGGAGAAGCGATAGAGCTGCTAGAAGGAATTCCGGGCGGGATAAAAGATTTGATTTTGCTGGAAGGTGTGCGCTCGACCGGCGGCTCAAAAATTTTGGATAATTATATCGCGCCGTATGACGCTACGGTAGTGGAGAAATTGCGCGAAGTCGGAGCGGTCTTTTTGGGCAAGACTAATTGTGATGAATTTGCTATGGGGTCTTCCGGTGAAAACAGCGCCTATGGCCAGACTAAAAATCCGCATGATTTGACCCGCGTTCCTGGTGGCACTTCCAGCGGATCAGCCGCGGCCATGGGGGCGGGAATGGCGGCTTGGACTTTGGGCACGGATACGGGCGGATCTTCGCGTCAACCGGCGGCCTTTTGTGGGGTGGTCGGTTTGAAGCCGACATACGGTCGGATTTCGCGATACGGAGTGATGGCCGCAGCTTCCAGTTTGGAGCAGATTGGGATCATCACTGGAAGTGTGGAAGACGCGGCTATTGTGCTCAGCGCCGTCTCCGGTAGGGACAGATTTGATGCGACCACTGGCGATAGTTTTGATAAAAAATTCGAAGATTATTTGACGGGGGACGTTTCCGGCATGAAAATCGGCATCATCAAGGAACATTTATCAGGCCTGCGGGAAGATGTTAAGAAAGTCATGGAAACGGTGCTCGAAAAATACAAAAAACTGGGGGCGGAAATTGTGGAGATTGAGTTGCCGCATAATAAATATGCTTTGCCGGCCTATTACATCATAAATTTTTCCGAAATCAGTTCCAATCTGGCGCGCTATGACGGCGTCAAATATGGGATGCGCAGCGATGACAAAAAAGAAACTGATTTGACTGATGCGGATTTTGTGGAAGAAAAAAATTTGCTGGAGACCTATTTGGATACGCGTCAATATAATCTAGGTGCGGAGGTGAAGCGGCGCATCATGCTCGGCACCTACGCCTTGAGCGCTGGATATTACGACGCCTATTATCTGCGGGCGCAAAAGGTGCGCACGCTCATCAAGCAAGAATTTGAAAAAGTTTTGCAAGAGGTGGATATGGTGCTCACGCCCACCACGCCGACGCCCGCTTTCAAAATTGGCGAGAACACTAATGATCCATTGCAGATGTATTTGGAAGATATTTTCACGGTCACAGCCAATATTTTAGGTGTGCCCGCAATTTCGGTCCCAGCTGGCACCGTTCCGGTTGATGGCAAAGATCTGCCGATCGGATTTCAATTGATGGGCAAATGGTTCGATGAAGAGAACTTGCTGCGGGCGGCCGATGCGTATGAGAGAATGTTGATTGATAAAAAATAAATTTTTTAGATTAAGCTATGGATGATATTTTTGGCACTATTCTGCCACCCCTAAGGGCTATCTACCACTCCGCTTTTTTTTCGATGGTGGAATTTATCTTGGGCATCTATACTGTCGTTCTTTTGGCTGATATCGTGCTTTTGTTCATCCAGCGCGGTTGGGTTGCTGGTGATATGCGGGACACGATCATCGGGGTGAATATGCCGCCGGAACTGTCTACCAAGAAACCTCAGATGCGACGCAAGTGGGATAAGATTACGGCCGGCCTGAAAACCGATAATGAATCGCTGTGGAAAGTGGCCATCATTGAGGCGGACAATGTCATTGATGATTTGATTGCGCGGATGAAATACCCCGGCGAGAACATGAGCGAGCGGCTGGACGGCATCAACCCCGGGCAGATTGATAACATCGAAGAATTGCGACGCGCCCATGAGATGAGAAACCGGATCATCCATGACGAAAATTTCAAACTGGACAAAAAACAAGCCGAAGAAATCATTGGCTACTATGAAAACTTTTTAAGATATTTTGAAGTGTTGGAATAGGGGAGTTGAAAAAGAAAAAGTAAAAAAAGCCTGGACGGCTTTTTTATTTTATTTGGAATATTTTATATCTAGTGTGCGGGGACGGCCCCGCTTAAGCGGGATGACCTGCATTTCTTTGGCGGGGACGGCCGGACTCGAACCGGTGACCTACTGCGTGACAGGCAGTCGCTCTAACCAACTGAGCTACGCCCCCAAAAGGAAATTTCTAATTTCCAATTTCTAATTTCTAAACAATTTCTAATTTTCCAATTTTAAAAATTGAAAATTAATCCATTGAAAGATTGTTTGAAAATTGTGAATTGAAAATTGAAAATTTGGTCTATCGTACCAGGGGAGAGATTCGAACCCTCGACCTCAGCGTTATGAGTGCTGTGCTCTAACCAACTGAGCTACCCTGGCATTCATTTTGTTGCGGGGGCCGGATTCGAACCGGCGACCTGGTGGTTATGAGCCACCCGAGCTACCAGACTGCTCTACCCCGCTATGATATTATTGCCTAATACAAAAGCAACTGTTTTCTATTCTATGCAAAATATGGCGGATTGTCAAACGCTAGAATGCGTACGATACAAACTCTTGCAAAATTAGTGTGAAAAGACTATAATTGTTAGGTGAGAGGTTTAGGCCTTATTTTAAGTAAGGCCATATTTTAAAGGCTAATATGACATTTAGAGCCTACATTTGGGGGATTCGCCTCGTGACGCTGTTTTCACTGGCAGCTCTCTCTGCGGTGATTTTTTTTGTTGATCCGCAAAATTCAGCGCTCCTCGGGCTGGTCCTTTTCTATCTGGCAGCCTTCTTTCTGGTCAGCGGGATGTTTAATCTGCTGCTCCTTTTCCTGCGGCGGAAGCTGTTGGGCGAAGCGGCTGCGGCCGAGAGCGTGGGCTTGAGTTTCCGGCAAGGGATTCTTTTGGCGGTCATAATTTTGGGATTTCTGATCTTGCAAGGTTTCCGAGTGCTGGTTTGGTGGGATGCACTCTTGGTGGCGGTGGGAGTATTTCTCATAGAATTATATTTTTTATCAAGAGAGTAGTTAATCGGCGTATTAATCAAAAAAATATCAAATATCAAATTACAAATTTCAAATAAATATCAAATTACAAAAATCCAAATTAAAGACCAATTTGATTTTTTATAATTTGGCATTTGTAATTTATTTGAAATTTGGATTTTGTAATTTGGATTTTAATCAAAATTATGGCTAAAGAAAAAGTTGCAAAAGCAAGCGATGAAGAATATGGAGCGAAATCCATCCAAGTCTTGGAAGGATTGGACCCGGTCAGGAAGCGCCCCGGGATGTATATTGGCGGCACTTCCACGGAAGGGTTGCATCATCTGATTTGGGAAGTGGTGAACAATGCGGTGGATGAAGCGATGGCCGGACACTGCAAAAATATCATTGTCAAATTGTTGCCGGACAATGTCATCGACATCGATGATGACGGGCGCGGCATTCCGGTGGAAAAGCATCCGCAGACCAAAAAATCCACCTTGGAAACAGTTATGACCGTGCTGCATGCCGGCGGAAAATTCGGCGGCAACGGCTACAAAATTTCCGGGGGACTGCACGGCGTGGGCGTGTCGGTGGTGAACGCTCTGTCGGTTTTCGTGCGAGCCGAAGTCAAACGTGATGGGAAAATATATGCCATGGAATTTGAAAGGGGAGTGCCGAAAACCAAAGAGCCGGTGATTGTTGGGAAAGCGAAGAACACCGGCACAAGAATCATTTTCCAAGCTGATCCGCAAATTTTTCCGGAGATAGATTACAGTTGGGAAAAGATTTTAGCCTACTTGCGCCAGCAATCCTATTTGACCAAAGGCTTGTGCGTGAAGATTTATGACGAACGGGAAAAAGGCAAAGAAAGATCTTATGGTTTTCTGTTCGACGGGGGAGTGGTGTCGTATGTGAAGTTTTTGAATCGTGGCAAAGAGATTAAAAATGAAATGCCGTTTTATGTGGAAAAAGAAATCGATGACAATGTGGTGGAAGTGGCGGTGCAATATACAGATGGATACAAAGAGCATGTTTTTTCTTTTGCCAATAATATTTTCACCCCGGAAGGCGGAATGCATGAAGCCGGTTTTCGCGCTGCCCTCACGCGCGTCATCAATTCTTATGCCAAGAAAAATAATATCCTGAAAGAAAAAGACGGCAGCTTGACGGCGGAAGACTTGCAAGAAGGCTTGACAGCGGTGGTCAGTGTGAAACTCAGAAACCCGCAATTTGAAGGTCAGACGAAAGCGAAGTTGGGTAACGGAGAAATGCGCGGCATTGTTTCTGGTGTGGTTTCGGAAGCGCTGGCAGAATATCTGGAAGCGCATCCGTCTAACGCGAAAGCGATCATTTCAAAAGTTTTGATTACCGCTAAGGCGCGCATCGCGGCTCGCGCGGCCAAAGACGCTGTCATTCGGAAGGGCGCCTTGGAAGGTATGACGCTGCCGGGGAAACTGGCGGATTGTTCTTCGCGGGACGCTTCCGCTTCGGAACTCTACATCGTGGAGGGAGACTCGGCTGGCGGTAGTGCCAAGCAAGGCCGCAACAGACGCTTCCAAGCCATCTTGCCACTGCGGGGAAAATTGGTGAACGTGGAAAAGACGACCCTGGACAAGGTGGTCAAATCCGACACTTTGAAACCGATCATCATTGCACTCGGGGCCGGCATCGGAGACAGTTTTAATATCGACAAAATCCGTTATCATAAAATCATTATCATGGCGGATGCCGACGTGGACGGTTCGCATATTCGGACGTTGCTTTTGACTTTTTTCTATCGCTATTTTGAGCCGCTCATTCGCGCCGGCCATATCTACATTGCTCAGCCGCCGCTCTATCGGATTCAAAAAGGCAAAGAGGTGAGATATGTTTTCACTGAGGAACAAAAAAATCAAGTCGTGGCGGAGATCCAAAAAACCATGGCTGAGAAAAGCAAAAACAGCAAGGACAAAAAAAATCAAATTGAAGAAGTGGTTATGGAAACGGATGCGAGTGGCGACGAACCGTCTTCCGACGAAGCGATGTCAAGTGACGCAGGAGAAGAAAAAATTGCCGGCATCAATTTGCAACGCTACAAAGGTTTGGGAGAGATGAATCCGGAGCAACTTTGGGAAACAACCATGAACCCGGACACTCGTTTGATGTTGCAGGTGGCCATCGGGGACGCCGAAGCGGCTGACAAGATGTTTGATGTCTTGATGGGTTCCGAAGTGGAACCGCGGCGCCATTTCATTCAAGCGCACGCGAAAAGTGTGAAGAATTTGGATGTGTGAAAATTGTCAGAACCACTGATTAAGTTTTGAAGCCACCGAGTGGCTCAAGCTTGAGCCACTCGGTGGCTTCAAAGCGCGTGAGCTCACTGATTACACTGAATGAAAATACGAAAGTCCTCCCAGTCGGAGTCTCTCGCGAGAGGACTCCGACTTTTTTTATATTTTATTCAGAGAGAGTGTGATATAATTAAAATAGAAAAAATAATAAAAAAAGAATGGATAAATTTAAAAAAAATATCATCTCAACTCTGGTGGCGGGAGCGTTTTTTGTCGGCATTATCAGTTTTTCTATTTGGGGCGTCAGAAGTGTTGTGCGGTCAAATAGTTCGGCCGGAATAAACGCGATTTCAGGGTTAATTAAACAATCGGGAGGCTATTTTTCCAAAATTTCTTGAATTAGTTTGTATCTGCGCTCTTGCGTCAGTCCTCTGTGGACTCGCAGGAGCGTTTTTGTTTTTCCAAAAAATCCATCTAATG
>Ga0209083_1003381_pt1 | contig 13455 bp, 13 predicted proteins | sample AM7aDNAmetaG_FD_184132 | JGI IMG/M metagenome (GOLD analysis project Ga0209083, IMG submission 184132) | Freshwater microbial communities from Finland to study Microbial Dark Matter (Phase II) - AM7a DNA metaG (SPAdes) (version 3) | ecosystem: Environmental > Aquatic > Freshwater > Lake ...
GCCATCTCGAAATCGATTTGCGGGAGTATTTTTCGTAGCGCCGTCATGGCGGCTTCACGTGCCAGTGCTTCGAGATCGGCGCCCACAAACCCGTGGGTGATTTCGGCCAGTTTTTCCATATCCACATCGAGCGACAAGGGAATTCCCCTGGTATGGATATGCAGAATTTCGAGCCGTCCCTTTTTATCGGGAATGGAAATGGAGATTTCACGGTCGAACCGTCCCGGCCTTCTCAGCGCGGGATCAATGGAGTTGGGAATGTTCGTGGCTCCGATTACAATGACCTTTCCCCTCGATTCCAGGCCGTCCATCAGCGACAATAACTGTGCGACAACACGCTTTTCAACTTGCTTTTCGCCTCCCATATCTTCCCGTTTTGGAGCGATGGCATCAATTTCATCGATAAAAATGATGGCGGGAGCATGTTGCTGAGCCTCTTCGAATATTTTCCTTATCCGCCCTTCGCTCTCCCCGTAAAATTTTCCCATGATCTCGGGTCCGGATATGCTGATGAAGTAGGCAGAAGTTTCATGGGCTACAGCCCTGACGATGAGCGTTTTTCCTGTTCCCGGGGGGCCATACAGAAAAACACCCTTGGGTGGCTGCACACCGAGACGTTCGAAAATTTCAGGGTACTTCAACGGAAGTTCAATCATCTCACGGATGCGCTGAACCTGGTTACCAAGTCCACCGATGTCTTCATATGAAACCTTGCTTTTGCGCTCCCCGTCCAGCTTCGCCAGTTCAAGCTGAAAGGTGGTATTCGGGTGTATCAACACCACACCTTCAGGACTGGTGCCGGTTACGGTATAATCAACCGAACGAGATCCGAACAGGTTGGCTCTCACCTTGTCGCCTTTTGTTACCGGCAGGCCATTGATAAGTGAACCAATGTATTTGGCATCGTCAGCCTTCAGCGAACCGGATTTGGTTTCGGGCTTGAGTTTTATTTTTACAGCCTGACGGCAGGTGATTTTTATGACCTTCACCTTTTCGTCGATCCCTGCCTGGGCATTTTCCCGGGTTATCCCGTCAATCTGAATAATCCCTTTGTCCCTGTCTTCGGGATAACATGGCATTATTTTAACGGGAGTGGACCTTTTGCCTTCAATCACGATCACATCACCGCTTTCGAGACCGATCACCTTCATGTCTTTTGGATCAATCCTTGCGATGGCCCTGCCAACATCCTTCACCAGGGCCTCCTTGACACGCAGTACTATTTCATCTTTAATTTTGCTCATTTTTTCAATATTTTAACGCAAAGACGCCGAGGCGCAAATTCAGTTCATCAATTGTATTGATTTTTAGTGTTTTGGTTATTTTGCGATGTTCCAAAAAGGCAGATCCTTAAGCGGTTCAATGCATGGAGACCCTTGATTTCCTCAGCAAACATCTGCACCTCAACCATGGTTAAACCGCTATAGACGTCACGAATCTCCTTTAAGTATGGCAATTGACCCGATTTCCTGGTTTTACAAAAATCACAACCCTCCGATACCATGACATTGTTGACGATGATCTGCTTCGGAATTGTTCCTGATTTGCCAAGTTCTTCCAGTAACCTGCCAGTTTCCAGGATTGCCATCGCTTCGGGGATGCATACCGGAATAAATTCACATTTGGTATTATCCTGCAGAATGTTTTCGATTCTTTTAACTGTTTTTTTCAGGCTGAGTAAAAATGTATCCACCTCATCCGGTTGATAGGAACCCGAAAAACTGGTGATCATGTAACGGTATTTCCAGCGCATCCTGGCTGCAACTTTTATCCACTCATCCAACATTTTAGGAGATGAAATCAGCCGCAGAGCATGCCCGGTGGGGGCTGTATCCACTACATATTTATCGAATTGGCCTTCTTCGATAAAATCGATGATGGTTTTAAAACTCATCACCTCATCAATGCCGGGAATCGATAAGGTGAGCATCTCATCAATATCCTGATTGTCAAGATTGGTGGAGGTTTCAAGCAGCTTTTTCAGTTCTGACTGATGTTCGCTGATGAACACTGACAGCGCCTCATCGGCAACCACTTCAATGGCCGAAAGATTGCCTGTACCGGCAACCTTAGTAACTTTAAAACCAATCTGTTGTTCAAGGCAATCCGACACGGAATGTGCCGGATCGGTGGAGATGAGCAGCGTTTTGAAATTTTCAGACAACGCCAGGGCTGTGGCAATGGCACAACTGGTTTTTCCAACACCGCCTTTTCCGCCGAAAATGATGAGTTTAAGGTCGTTGTTTTCTAAGCCAGTGAGTGCCATTACTTTATTTTTTTATCCTGATCTCAAGGATGCCATTTGTGAATTTGTGTCGCAAGTTTGATTTTATCATTTTAGCCGGGAGTAGCAGCTCTTTACGGTACGTTCTGCTTTTGCTTGCAGCCGAAATTTCGAGGATATCTTCCTTTAAGTCAATTTTGAGGTCAGTCTCCTCAATACCCGGCATTTCAGCAATGATCACGATTTCACTCTTCTCATCAAAGATGTCGGTAATCGGCTCACGCTCTTCATCCACTTTAGGCCCTTCGGGTGTCTTTTTAATATTCCCGAAAGTTTCCACTTTGGGCGTACCTCCTCCGGCCGTGTTGATGGTAAAGCCATAAACGCCTTTCATGCCTTTTTTGATGTGATCAAAATTGATTTCGCCTTCCTTTTTGATTCCACCACTTTCTTCAAGCTTCCCGGCAAGGTCTACCAGTTTTTCGATGCCTTTAAACAGACCGCCCAATCCGAAAAGGTCAAAATCGGCATCTTCCTTCTTTTCTTTATTTTTATCTTTTTCCATTTTGTTATCAGATTAAACAGATGATTCTTTGATGGTTTTTATGGTTTGTTCATGGCTTCCAGTTTCTCGAGGCGGGCCTCAAGAGCGTCTTGTTGTTTGAGCAATTCTTTTTCACGTGCTTTGGTTGAAAGGTAGGTGTCTTCCTGCCACCAGTTGATGCCCATCTCCATGGCTTTGTCGACGGAAGCAACCAGTAACCTGATTTTAATGGTCAGCAAGTCTATATCCGCAATCTGAATTTTAATATCGCCTGCAATCACGATACCTTTATCGAGTACCCGTTCGAGAATATCGGCAAGGTTTGTCGCCTGCAATGCATGGGTCATTTCAGCCATTTCACTGTGTTTTTAGTAATCTATTGACATGGTTTTCCAATCATTTTTATCTTTTTTCGGCGATTTCCTGCTTTTGGCATCTGATACGGGTGCATGCATCTCGCCAGCTTTTTCGTCATAGTAGGCCTGTATCTCCTTCAACCGGCCCTGGATGATTTCAAGCCTTTGCATAATCCGGATTTCTTCACTCTTAAGCCGGGTTCGTTCTTTTTCAAGCATATATAATTTAATAAAATCCGAATCCTCCTTATTTGGGATCCCCGATTTTACGACGCTCTGCATGCTTTTGATGCTCTGGAGTCCTTTTATCGCAGTTGAGATTGGCATAATGAAATGATTTGAAAATTTGAAAATTTGAGGATGTGAGAATTTGATAATGTATTAATGTGCTGACAAATTACCCTGTTACCCTGTTACCCTGTTACCTATTTGGAATACTGTTCGATCAATTCATCCACGATGATCTTCACTTTTTCCTGATTGGTTTTTGAGCCAATACGGCTTGTTTCGGAAGTGAGAATATCCTGGCAAATTTTCCGGAAGACAGTTTTTGATTTTAATGGTGTTGTTTTCAGGGTTGCCAGTGTTTTTGCAATCATGATGGAGCCGCGGATCGTGGGGTCAAATTCGGTTTTCCCCGATTCGCGCAGGCCCCTGACAATTTTAACAATAATTTCCGTGTCTTTTAGCGAAAGGTTTGATTTAGCCTTGGTAATCTTCAATTCCGTATCATAATCGAAATGATCAAGATCCATGGTGACCATCCTGTCGCGAAGTGCATCCTGGGTCCTGTTTACTCCGGCATACTCTTCGGGATTTGATGTAAAAATGGCACGGAATTCAGGATGAACCTTCATGTAGTAATCCTCCTCCTTGGCTGCCGAAGTGCTCAGCATCCGCTCCTGAAGGATGGGCAGCAGGATGTTATTGGCTTCGGGACGTGATCGGGTAAATTCATCGTAGATCAGTGTAAAACCATTTTTCACAGCAATAGTTAAACGGTTGTTTACCCACTGCTTACTCATGTCCTCTTCATACTTATGGACAGAATGAATGAACTTGTCGTCCAGTTTTTTATATTTATAACCCTGTTCACTGCCAATCAGATCGGATGTTTTATACTCGGCATCGCCATGAATAATGACCACCGGTCTCCCGATTTTACTTGCCAGGTGCATAGCCACCGTAGTTTTCCCGGTTCCCGACGGGCCACGGAAATGGACTGGAAATCCCGCTTTTATGTACGTCAGGCCACGGCTGGTAATGTCCTTAATGTAGTCGGTTTCTACAAAATTGGACATTGGCCTCAGTTCAAGTACGGTGTTCATTTCATTGTTGTCGCTCATGGTAGGTCTTGTTAATATGCTGATGAGTTAATGTGCTGATGAGATAATGTTCTGATGAGTTGATGACTGCCGGCTTTCAGCTGAAAGGTTGTTCGGGTAATTGTTTTAGTGTTTTTTCCCAAATGATTCTTGCTTCTTCAATATCCTTTCTGAGTTGTTCCCTTTTAAGGAAAAACGCCTCTTTTTTTGCTTTAAACCTGTCTAAAGCAAGTTGCCTTTTCAACAGACCATTCATCACTTTGGTTCCAACATCTTTCATCTTCAAAATTTGAGATTACTGATTGAATCCTTTTCCACCGCACCGGGTGCAGGGCAAGCCATCGCCTGATTTTCCCGATCCTTTGCATTGTGTGCATTTTATGTTACTTACAATATGATTCTGACCCTTTCCACTGCATACGATACAAGCAACCCTGGCGCCAAGGGGATTTCTGCCCGTGCCAGAACAGAATACACATTTTATCCTCGGCTCCTCCACTTCGGTCATTCCTGTGCTGTTACAAACCAGGCAATGTGAAATCTGGGAGAGCAAATCGAAGGGATCCTTTCCGGTTCCGTTGCAGAATATACATTTAATTGGTTTTGTCATTGCCCGGCGATAAGTACGATTTAGGATTTACGATTTACGATTTACGATTGGCGGAGTCGAAACTACTTTGCTGGTTTAAAAGTTATTTCGCTGCGACTCCGCTCAGTTCGTGACCATTATTTTATTGGATAGTAAATGTTGTCAATCTTTTGCACTTTGCCCTCATCCAACAGTCCTTTAGCAGTATATCCGAGCTTCATTCGTGTTTCATTCAATGGTTCTTCCATTTCCGAAACTTTCACACCCTTGGGATGTTTGTTGATATAATTCAGCACTTTATTTTCCAGCGTCATGGGAAGTTCTGGTTTTGGGTCAACCTTAACGGGAGTTTCCTTGACCATTGCAACCGGGGTTTCCTTTACCTCTTCAACCGGGGCTTCTTTTTTTACCACTTTTTTTTCAACTTTTTTTGCTGCAGCCTTTGGTGTGGATCCGACGCCCGTATTCCTCATTTGTGCCATTGCCTTTTGCATCTTGGTCCAATCTGCCGAGGCATCAACCCTGTTTTGCAACAAATCTCCAAGCATTCCGGCAGTGGATTTCTGGATGTCCTTTACCTCTTTGCGGATACTTTTGATTGCCCCATGGATTCCTTTCATAATGCCATTGTAGTCGCTCAATCTTTCGGTTTCGCCATTGGCCAGATCCTTCCTCAGTTTTTGGGCCATTTTTTGATTTTCTTTGCTGATATCCGATAATCTTTTCTGGAATCCTTTAAGCAAAGTCCTGGTGTATTCAACTCTTTCTGCCAGATTTTTACCCAGTTCTGCCTTGAGTTCAGCCGACATGTCCAGGTGTTCTTTTTCAAACCTGTCGATCATGTCGTTCGTGTTTTTAAAAATCGCCAATACCTCGCCGTTGATATTTTTAATATCGTCGGTGATGCTTTTCATCATGGAATCAAATTCTTTCATCCGGGTTTTTTCGTTTTTCAACCTGCCGGCTCTTTCCTGGGCAAAGGATTTATCCAGTTCGACAGACATTTGTCCCCTGTCGGTCGAAAATTCATTGATCATGTTCAACGTGGAGGTTTGAATCCCGACCACTTCCTGCTGGATGGAGGCAATGGAGCCATGAATACCGGCCATTAAGCCATTGAAGGCGCTTAACCGTTCTTTTTCCCCGCGTGCTAGACCCTTTCTCAGGGCGGCGGCATTCGCATTTAAAATTGAGGCCATGTCCTGCTGGTCCTTACGAAAACCGTCAAGGGTTTTCTGGACATCGTTTACAAGCTCTTCATTTTCCCTGATCCGTTGTTTGAATGAACCAAGTAGCTCATCCGTCAAATTTTTCATTTCTGATGCTAGTCCCATTTTTTTATCTCCTATTTTTAAATAAATGTTACGTGTCCTGACTTAGTTTATATCTTTGATCATTTGCTCTTTAACCTTTTTTATATCCTGTACCATGATGTGATCGCCTTTCCCGAGTAATTTTTCAAGGCATTCCATCATCCTGTTGTGCATTTGCTGAAAATCGATGAATGTTTTCATTGCAGTTTCTTTTCTCCTTTCCTGCAGTTGTGAGATCTGGGAAAGTTGTTCCTTGATGATGTTGATTTTTTCGGTTGCATCCTCCGATGTAATATCTTTGATGCCTAAAAGGCTGTTTTTCAGTGATTGGGCTGTCTCTTTTTGTGCCTCGATGAAGTTCATGAACTGTCGTTCTGCAGCTTTTTCTTTATCGTCGAGTGCGGTAAGAATTCCCGACATCATGGTGTTATAATCTTTTTTTCGCAGGGAGCCATTTTTTGCGAGGTTTTCGCAAAGCCTCGAATTCAGCATGTCCCTTTCCTTTTTCAGGTTGGTTAAGGAGTTATGAACATTGTCGAACAGGGAGTGCGAAGATTCTGTAATGTTTTCTGATGACTGGAAGGCTGTTTGAATTTTTTGGATGCGGGATTCGTAGGAGGTGATGATATTGTTAAAAAAACCATCTAGGTTTAATGCAGGGCTCGTCCTCATAATGATTGAGTGATTGAATGATTGAGTGAATGATTGATTGAATGATTTTGTGAATGTGTGGCTGTGAGGTGGTATGGTTGTGTCCTTGTGTATTTGAGTTTTTGTGAGTTAAATGGTTGGTGAAAAGAGTAATTCCTGGTAAATCATGCTTCCGGATATTCTGCCGGGAAGGATGTTTAGCAAGAATAGCTGCTCAACTGCAATGTGCCTTATGCGGCTTTAGCAGTTAATCCGATGGCTTCTGCATACTTCAGGTATGTTTCAACAGAGGCAACGACTACCCTTGCTTCAATAGCGAGCAGTTCGATACCAACCAATGAAACTCTTACCCATGCATCAACTACGACACCTTTGTCGAGGATACGGTCGATCACCTCTACGAGGCTGGATGACCCGATTGTCTTTTCTACCATTTTTTTAATCTCCTGTTATTTAATGAATGTTTACCGTGCTTGACATTAGAGGGACGGCTTACCTCTTGTGCCAGTCCCTTAGCAAATGGCAAGCCGGAAATATCGGTCAATATGTGAATGCAAGGGTATTATCAACTAATTATCTGATAATGATGCAAAAAAAAATGTTGATTTTTTTTTTAATCCTGTGATGTTAGGGTATTTGACAAGAGAAGATTACGGTTTTCGCGTAACAATTCCGCGAACCTAAGCGAAAATGCGTTGTGGTTAATATCTGACTATCTTTGCAAAATGAAAAGATTACTCTATATTCCGATTGTTCACAATCAAACTGATTTAGGATCCCTCGGACATTCATTATCAATGGAAGGTGGAAAAGCTTACGGTTCAGCTGCCTGGCAGGATCATCTTGAACAGGTTGACAAATCCTGGTATAAGGTAAAATCTGAAATTTTCAGAAGAGTTAAAAAAATATCACCTGACAAGATTAAAATTTACCAGGATGGATTGCCCGTAATTGGTGAAACCGGATTAAAAATTGTTAAAGATACCGCTCAAAAAGGGAGTATCAATTACATCATCATTGACGAACTGCTTAACCTGGGTGCAAAACTTGAACTTGCTGAGAATAAAGAATTTTTATTGAAAGAGTATTATCTCATTTCTGATATAACCAAAGCTGAAACACCTGAGAGTACCTCAAAAGCATTTCAGCTATACAAGGACATGTCGCAGAAATTATTAAATGACAGAGATTGTTATATTGCAAATCAAATTAATACAACACTGAATGACAGAGAAATAGGAATAGCATTTTTTGGTGCTGCGCATTCTATTATCAATCAACTGAATAAGGATATTAAGGTTAATGTCATTCAGATGTTTACAGATGAAATATCTTTGAATTTACACAAAACAAAATGAGCATTTATTTTAACTTTACCCAATGAGATTACGATCCATCCCGCCTGTGACATCCACCGGAAGTAATAGGAGAAAAACCTCTGCACCCCTTCAGGGACTGGCACATATCTCTCTGGGCAGGTATATGTCGGACATGAAGAATAGAAGGAAAAACGAAGATGATGATGCCTGGGATATCACCCGGTTTGCCAGGTCTGAGTTTAATCGAAAACCCAATAGGAAAATGACTGTACCTCTCGTTTCAGATACCATGCAAGAATTTAACGATAGGGTAGCGTTATTTGATGATTATAATGAAGAAGGTGATTTTGCCATTCAGCTTCAATTTAGCGGAATAGAGTTTTTAAGTGATGCTTTCACCTCCTGTTCAATCGGCTCAGCTCGGAAAAGCTATTTTATCCCTGTTCATTTTATAAATAACAAAAAAGAGTCCTATCTGCTTTTAACAACAGCAGGAGATATTTTCGAATACGAAGTTGTCAGAGATATTAATAATTGCTGTACTGGTAATTGTTTCATCGGAAATTCCGGGAAAAAAATATCAAAACCCGGAGAAATGGAATTTTGCTCAAACAGACTTTTTCGGAATGAGGCTTATATCCCGAAAATCCTGGAAACCCACGATTGGCTGACCATGAATGTTGTGTTAACAGACACTCTCATTATAGTCACTTATAAAAAAAGGTAGACTATTAGTTATTCTTCACTTTTGTTAATGGCGATATTATACTTTTTCATTTTACGGCTCAGCGCATCGCGGTGTATCCCGAGAGCATCAGCTGCTGCCTGCTGATTGTAACCGGCTCTGCAGAGGGCTTTCCGAATCAGGTTGATTTCATTCATTTTCAGATCGACTGAGTCATCGGTCGCCTCCGGGGGTGGGGCGGGGTGAGGTTGTACAGGGAAATCATTGATCCCAAGAACATGGCCTTTGCAGAGAATAATGGCCCTTTCGACCATATTTTTCAGTTCCCTGACATTTCCCGGGAAATCGTATTTCAACAATGTAGGAACAACGTCGCCGCCGACCTGGAGTTTTGGTTTGTTAAATTTCATGGCATAGAGATCAACAAAATGGATCAGCAGGGGTTTGATATCGTCGGGTCTTTCTCTTAAGGCTGGAATATGGATATGCAATGTATTGAGTCTGTGAAGCAGATCGAGTCTGAACTTTTTCTTCTCCACCCGTTTGTTAATATTGTGATTTGTAGCTGAAATGATCCTGAAGTCGGTTGACACATGGTTTGTCTCCCCAACTCTTGTGATCACCTTTTCTTCTGTGGCACGCAGAATTTTGGCCTGCAGGCTTAACGGCATATCAGCGATTTCATCCAGAAACAGGGTGCCCCCGTTACACGCTTCGAAAAAGCCCATCTTATCGGCGACAGCACCGGTAAAGGATCCCTTTTTATGACCAAAGAATTCGCTTTCCAACAGCGTTTCTGTAATGGAACTGCTGTTTACTGCACAAAAAACACGGTCTTTCCTGATGCCCGCATAGTGGATGATCCGTGCAATGTTCTCTTTTCCGGTTCCGCTTTCCCCGGTGATCAGCACATTGGCTTCCGGGTATTGCGCTGCCGCGATGGCCTGGTCAAATACCTCCATAATTTGAGGACTTATGCCGATAAATTGCCGGTCGATCTGTTTTTCGAGATTTTTTGAGATCAATGAGTTCTTCTCTTCCATCAGTTTCAACCTGCGTTGCATCTGAAGAAATTTCTGGGTGCGTTCGATCGCTATCTGAATGTCAATATACCTGAAAGGTTTACGCATATAATCGAATGCACCGAGTCGCATCGCCTTGATCACCGTATCCATATCACCATGTGCTGATATGATGATCACCTCCATGTCTGGATATTGGATTTTTACTTCTTTCAGGATGTCAAGTCCGTTTGCACCGGGTAACCTGACATCAAGGATCAGTAGGTCGATATCGTTGTTTTTTAAAATCTTTCTGCCCTCATCTGCCGTATTGGCTTCAAATGATTCATAATCAGAACCCTGGAAAAACCCACTCAATTCCTCCGTGAATTGCTTTTCATCATCAACAATCAGGATTTTAATCTTTTCCGTTTTTACCATTTTACTTTTTCTTTTGAAGCTCCAGCACTAGTTTGATTTTTGTTCCAAAAATTTTGTCGCTTGTTATTTCAATGCTCCCGTTCATTTCCTTGATAATCTGGTAACAGATTGATAATCCCAGGCCGGTTCCTTTCCCTTCGTCCTTTGTGGTGTAAAACGGAAGCAGGATATTATTGATGTCATCCTTGCTGATGCCAATGCCATTATCTGTAACTTCGACCATGATAAACTGATTCTCCTGGTATGATGCAATTCCTACGGCCATTTCACTATAATCATCCTCCTTGGTTTTTCTTTCGGTCACCGCATCTTTGGCATTGACCAGAAGATTCAGGATAACCTGTTCAAATTTAAAGATATTGCCGACAATTTGAGGAATCTTTTTTTCGAGCTGAAGTTTCAAGGTGATTCCGAGGTGTTTGAACTGTTCGGTAATCATTGAAACAGCATTTTCAATACTGGAATTAAGACTGAAAGCTGTGAGCACATAGTCATCGTGGCTTCTTGAAAATGCCCTGATATGATCAATGATGTTCCTGATCCTGGTAATGTTTTCGAAAATTTTGTCAGACTTGTTCGTCAGAAATTCGAGATCTATCCTATCGACTTTGGCAGAATCAAATAAAATCTTATCAACCACCATTGATATGATATTCAATGGCTGGTTAATCTCATGTGCAATGCCTGAGGCCATTTCTCCAAGGCTGGCCATCCGGTCGGCATGGATCTGAAGAGTTTCCATTTTTTTACGGTGCGAGATATCACGGAGGATAATCATATAGGATACGGGTGTGCCGTCCGGTCCCTGTATCAATGTAGCGCTTGTTTCTCCGGCAAATACTGATTTGTTGATCTTTCTGATTTTCAATCCGATATTTTGCGCAAGCCCTTCATTCATGGTTTTTTCACCAATTTCCCTGATCGTGTTTTTCTCATCACGCAGAACGAACCGCAGGAAATTTTTTCCTACCAGTTCATCCCTGGAATTAGCGCCCAATAATTCAATCCCAATTTCAGAAACGTCTGTGATTAATCCTTTGAGATTTGTCACTAAAATACCATCGGGAGAGGCGTTCAGAATGGTTTTGTGTTTTTCCTCACTTTCCTTTAGCATCAGCTCGGTTATTTTTCGCTCAGTGATGCTGACCAACCCTCCATATAGATAAAGATACCCGGGTGGGTATTCATCCCTGACGCATTCTGCATAAGAGGCAACCCAAACAATCTTCCCGCTTTTGTGCCGAAGGCGGAGTTCACAGGTACTGGAAGAACCTGGAACCAGGCTGGTTATGTGTTTATAAAAGAGATCCCGGTCTTCCTCCACAACCAAAGCACCCCAACACTTTTTCGCTTTGATTTCGTTAAGTGAATAACCCGTAATCCGTTCGGCAGCACCGGTTAGCCAATCAATCGAAAAGTTGCCGTCTTCATCTGACAGACAGGAGTATGAAATGTCGGATATGGTAGACGATACATGGCGGAAGCGTTCCTCGCTTTTCCTTAATTCTTCTTCGGCACGTTTTCGTTCAGTGATATCATGCTGAATAGAAATCCAGACATTTCCGTGTTGCGGATGTTTGAAAGCCGAAATAGTCGCCTGATTCCAGAACCTGGTTCCGTCTTTCATGATGTTTCGTACCTCACCCTGCCATACTTTGCTTTTTTTAAGTTGACAGATAATCTCCGCGGCTGTTTCTTCAGGACTTTTTTCAGTCGGAGCATTCAGAATACTGACATGTTGGCCTATAAGGTCCCCCGGATTGTATCTGAACATATGTTCGCATTTCGGATTTGCGTAAACAATTACGCCATTATCGGCCCGAAATAAAATGACACCTTCCGACATATTTTCGATGATTTCACCCCGAAGCTGAAGTTCAGCCTCAGTTTCCTTGCGCTCAGTGATATCCTCGGAGATGCCAAGCAGAAATTCAGGTTCACCCTGGTCATTTATGATCGGGACCTTTTTAGTGTGGAGGATCCGTATCCCTTTATCTAAAGTCTTGATTGGTTCCTCAGGGATGTCGAACATCTTCCTTCTTTGTAAAACTTCACGGTCCTTTGCTGTAAAATTGTCAGCTTGTCTCTTCGAGAAGAAATTATAATCATTCTTCCCTACGAGTTTTTCCCTGGATATGCCAAGCAGATCCTCACCGGCTCTGTTGAACCTTACGAACCGTAAAGAATTTGCATCCTTGATAAATAGCATATTGGGAATATTCTCCACGACTGAGTCCAGAAAACTATTCGTACGGCGTATCTCTTCCTCAATTTTTTTACGTATTGTGATATCACGAATAATACCTGTAAAAAATTTCCCGGAACCAGTTTCCCATAATGCTAATGATATTTCGATAGGGAACTCAGTGCCATTTTTATGCAATCCCAGCAGTTCAACTGTTTTACCTATTATATGATGTTCGCCACCATGAATAATACGTTCAATATTTGTATCATGCTGTTTTGCATATTGGTAAGGCATGATTTTTCCCAGGTTTTTCCCGCAAATTTCCTCCTCTGTATACCCGAATATTCTTTCCGCCCCTTGGTTCCAGCTAATTATTGATCCTGAGCTGTTTGCAGAAATAATCGCATCATTTGCCGATTTTGTCACAGCCATGTATCTCTCCCTGGATTCAGTCAGCATTTCTTCCGCCAGTTTGCGTTCGCTGATGTCAACAGCATTGATAAGACAATATTTCCGGTTTCCTGCAACAATACCTTCAAGATGCAAATATTTCGGCTGATTGCCATCTGTTTCAAGCATTACCTCGCAGATTTCTTTGGACTTGTATTTAAAGACATTCACAAGGAAAGCATTGAAGACAGGTCGCGTATTATGGGAAACGTAGAGACCAAAATGTTTTCCGATTAGTTTGGCACGTTCCATACCAAGCATTCGTGCACCGCTATGGTTTAATTCCCGGATAACGTCTTCAACAGAGAGTGAAAAAAAACCTGACGGGGCGAAATCGTAGAGTTCGGTATATTTTTCAGCAGCATCCTG
>Ga0209083_1003382_pt1 | contig 13455 bp, 11 predicted proteins | sample AM7aDNAmetaG_FD_184132 | JGI IMG/M metagenome (GOLD analysis project Ga0209083, IMG submission 184132) | Freshwater microbial communities from Finland to study Microbial Dark Matter (Phase II) - AM7a DNA metaG (SPAdes) (version 3) | ecosystem: Environmental > Aquatic > Freshwater > Lake ...
TTCAAGCGGCCTGACCACCACGGTCTGCGGAGCACTGAAAGAAGCCGCAGGCGATATGGCCCATGAAACGGGTTTTTTTGCCGCCGGCGGCAAGGGCCGCACCTCGCGCAAAACACCCGATGAAATAATGAGCTGGGCTGGCGACATCACGGTTGCTCCCGAGCAGCTTGTGTACGCCAGCCGAATGTCGGCCAAAGTCGACAGCGCAGCTGTGCAGGACGGCTATCAGCTCTACCACCATGTCTTCTTCTTCACCCGCAAGGGCGACTGGGCCGTGGTGCAGCAGGGCCTCAATTATGACACCCGCTATGCCCGGCGCTATCACTGGCTGAGCGCGCAGCTGCCCTCGTTTGTCTGCGACCCTCATGCAGCAGTATGCTGCGATGCCCACGACGAGACATTAAATCTCGTAGCGGCAGAAGGCGATGAAAACCGCACCACATCTGTGCACCTGGCAGCCGAGCATCCGGACAAATTGTTTGCCGAGGCGGAAAAAATCATAGAGCTGGGGCTTCCCGCCCGGCACCAGATAACCCGCCAGGACATTAACCCCAAAAAGCTCTATTCAATTTTTGTTAAAACCTATGAAGCCCAGTCCACAAACTATGAAGAGCTTCTGAGCCTGCGGGGCGTGGGCCCAAAATCGCTGCGTGCTCTGGCACTTCTCTCCGAGCTCATCTACGGCGCTGCACCATCATTTAAAGCCCCCGTGCGCTACAGCTATGCCCACGGCGGCAAAGACGGCCACCCCTACCCCGTGGCCCGCGATGTGTATGACACCTCCATCGAATTTCTCCGGGAGGTGGTCAACAAAAGCAAAATAGAGGCAAGCGATAAACAGCGCGCCTTCAAGCAGCTCGCAGCATTCTATGCTCGGGGCGAGAGGTAATATATTATTAAACATGTCTTAAAAATCTCACAAGAGCAAATCACAATGACTGCGTATAATTTATGCGTGCCTTCTCCCCTTGAGGGGAGAAGGTCAGGTTGAGGGGTGATGCAAAATGCCCCCTCACCTCAATCCTCTCCCCCTGCCGGGGGCGAGGAGGTCTTCTTGGAAATTTACTTACATGCAAAAATTTGAAGAAATAAAACACCACAAAAACAAACCCGGGCAGCGCTACCTGTGCGACCTCGCCCTGCGCGAGCAGGGCCATATCGTTCTGGTCTATCATGCCGAGACTGCGGGCCGCATCGCCGACATCGACATTGCCCCCGGTTCCACCACTATTGCCCACTACTGGCAGTCCGGCGGCTATGTTCTCTGGCGCATGTTTTCAGCCGATCGCACGCTTCTCGGATCGCTCTTTCATATCTGCAATAATACTGATATACAAGAGACAAGCGTCAGCTATGATGATCTGATCCTTGACATCTGGATCACCCCGCAGGGATTTGCCCGCGTGCTTGATGAGGATGAACTGGCCGATGCAATCAGCGCAGGGCTGGTCACTGAAAACGAACAAAGCTGGATTGAAAAACAGAAAGGGATTATCCTTACAGATTACTCTGCCATCATCGACGGGATACGCAATCTTGAAATCGGCATTTTGAAAGTTGGGCAAAATCAAGCCTGCTAAAATATCATTTAAATAATGAAAAATAAAAAAAACAGATCAGCCAAATCAACTGTTTCCGGCGGTAACACGGGCGTTCACAAATTTTCAGCCCCTGTAAATGACCTACGCCTGAAGATGTATCTGGCCTGTCTTCTGGCTGCTTTTGCCTGTCTATTGTATGTCAACACCATCGACCATGACTATGCCTATGATGATATGGGCCTCATACCCCAAAATCATTTGACCCAACAAGGCTTCGCAGGCATTCCCGATTTGCTGCGAACATCGTATTGGTATGGCAACCTTGAAATGAATCAAGGCGCGTACCGCCCCTTGTCCATGATAACATTTGCCATCGAACAGGAACTTTCGCCGGGCAACCCGCATACAGCTCATTTCGTCAATATGGCGCTCTATGGCCTTATCGGGTTTCTCTTATTTGGTTTATTGTGCCGCCTGCTTCAGGGCCGCAGCATATATGTTCCATTTATCGCAGCGCTGCTATTTATCGCGCATCCGCTGCACACAGAGGTAGTTGCCAATATCAAGAGCCGTGACGTATTGCTTTGTTTCCTGTTTTTTATACTTACGGCCCGGCTGCTGCTTGCCTATACCAGGTCAAAAAAAAACTTAACCCTTCTGCTTTCTGCACTTGCGTATTTTCTATGTGTTTTTGCACGCGAAGATGGGTTGTGCTTTCTGGCCGTGTTTCCTTTGCTTCTGTACTTTTTTACCGGTACAAACTTGAAGAACTGCGTAAAACCTCTCTGGCCGCTAGCCATAAGCGCCGGGATATTTATTTGTATCCACCAGTATGTTATAGCAACTGAGCTTTCTTCAAAAATCAACTACACATATTTTGATAATGCGCTGGTTGCAGCACCTGACATAGCAAGCCGGCTTGCAACCGCATTTTATATATTTGGCAGCTATTTCAGGCTTATTTTTTTCCCCCACCCTCTGTCCTGTGACTACTCCTTCAACCAGATTCCGCTAACCGGCTTCCGTGATCCGCAGGTGCTGCTCGTGCTTTGCGCCTTCGCCGCACTTGCCGTGATAGCGCTGAAAGGAATAAAGGCAAGAAGCATCTATTCCTTTTGCATATTATATTTTTCCGCAACCATGGCCATGACCGGCAATATTTTCTTTTTGATCGGAGCCACCATGGCCGAACGGTTTTTTTTTGCGCCATTGCTCGGATTTACTATTGTCGCGGCGGCATTACTTGACCGCTGTTTTACGGGCGCTACTGGTCCGATAAAAAATATCAGGGAATTTTTCACAAGCCGTTCACGCCTCATCTTCGTGGTAATGATACTTGCCTGCTTGATGAGTGCAAAAACAATTCTGCGCAACCGGTGCTGGGGAAATGACCTCACCTTATTTGCGAACGATGTAAAAGCTGCTTCCGGCAGCGCGCGCCTTCATCATAATTACGGAGCTGCAATCATTCGCCTTCTGGTCATCCCGGAGCAGGATCAGGCAAAGATGCTGGGGCAGCTACATGTTGCAATTCCGAAGTTTCAAGCAGCCTTAGCTATTGCCCCTGACTATTTTGAAGCGCTGAACCATCTTGGCGCATGCTATTATATAGATGGAAATTATGCCGAATCCATCTTACTATTTCTTCGGGCATTGCAGCAAAGGCCTGATGATCCGCTAGTGCTGTCTAACCTGGGCAATGCCTATTTCAGAAGCAACAGGTTTACGAAAGCTGTTGATGCTCTAACCAAAGCGATTGAGGGCGGTTCTATAAACGATGATACGTATAATTATCTAGGCAGGTCTTATTTCAGCATAAAAAAATACCGCGAGGCAATTGCGGCATTTAAAATGGCGCTGAAAAAAAATCCCGTCCAGCCGGAAACACTCTACGATATGGGGTCTGCCTACGGCGCTCTTAAGGAATTCGACAGTGCAATTAACTGCTTCCGAAAATCAGCGGAGCTTCAGCCTGAAAATGCAAAAGCATGGTCTTCTCTGGGCTTAATGTATCGAAATAAAGGCGACCAGGATAATGCGTCAAAATGTATGCTGCGGGCAGAGCAGCTAAGCAGGCAGGAATAATGCCTGCGGCTAATGGTCTGAAGAAAGAAACGGACCAGCGGGTTCTTGATAACCGGGTCACAGCGCAGGGGTTGCGCGGGTGCGTGACGAGGCTGAACCGGCCGATGCAATCAAGTACGTGCCGGTCACCGAAGACGGACAGAATTGGATTAAAAAGCAAAATAATATTATCCTTTTAGGCTACGCAGGCATCATCGACCGGATTACAAATATTGAAACAGCCATTATGAACCCGCAGGGTTCCATGAAGACTATTTACCCTAGAAAGGAATGCTGCCATGACGGTCGATACGCTGGGCGGCTCTACCGAATTTGAAGTCGTGAAAATCAGGGACGGTGCTGCCGAAACATTCATACAGGCCGTGGCAACCGAAGTGCCGTGCACGATCGTCATCAACGGCAAAGAGGCCGTTACCTCCATGATAACGCCCACCCACTTCAAGGAATTTGCCGTGGGGCATCTCTTTACCGCCGGTATTATATCGCGAGCCGATGACATTGTCAGCTACAGCTGCGATGAAACCAGGTGGCGCCTTGATGTGGAGACGCGGCGCGAGGTTGATCTTGATCTTTTAGGCAAACGGGTCTACACCAGCGGCTGCGGCAAAGGGGTTATGTATGCCAATGTTATTGAGCTTTCATCGCGTCACCCGCTGCCTGCCGGGTTTACGGTACAGGCCGGCCTACTGACAGTGGGCATTCAATGGCTTTTGTCCAGCTCGGCGCTGTTTCAGGCTACCCGCGGCGTGCACTCTGTGGCGCTAAGCCTTGGTGGAGCGCTGCCTGACATGCTTATTGACGATATCGGCCGCCACAATGCCGTAGACAAGATTATCGGCTATGGGCTGATGCACGGCCTTGATTTCTCACACAGCATACTTCTCAGCACCGGCAGAACCTCATCGGAGATACTGCACAAGGCAAAGCGTGCGGCAATACCCATAGTGCTCTCACGCGGAGCCCCGACGCACCAGACGATTCTGCTCTCGCGTGATATGGGCGTCACCATAGCGGGCTTCAAACGGTCGGGAGACATTGTCGTCTATTCAAACGGGCAGCGTGTGCTTACCTGACAGCGGCAGGCCACATAAACGATTCTGAATAAGTAGGGTGGGTGAAACCCACCAATAAATGGCATTATGCTACACCGGAATGGTGGGTTGCACCCACCCTACATTTAAAAACGATTTATAAGGAGCATCATGATAGCAAGCATAACATTCATGGGCGCAACGGGAACGGTTACCGGGTCACGGTATTTACTTGAAGCCGAAGGCAAAAAATATCTCATTGACTGCGGCCTGTTTCAGGGCTTGAAAGAAATTCGACAGCGCAACTGGGAGCCCTTCCCCATACCTCCGGCAGAAATCGACCGCGTGCTGCTGACCCATGCACATGTCGACCACTGCGGCTATCTGCCACGCATCGTACAGCAGGGCTTCAAGGGCCCGGTGCACTGCACCTGGCCCACAGCAGACATCTGCAGCCTCGTGCTTCGTGACAGCGCCCACCTGCAGGAAGAAGACGCGCGCTATGCTAACAAAAAGGGGTTTTCAAAGCACAAGCCCGCCCTGCCCCTCTATACCGTGCAGGATGCCGAAGATGCCATCAGCCTCTTTAAGCCCGTAAACTACGGCCAGGATCTTTTTTTCTCAAACACCATGCGCGTGAAATTCAAGGATGCCGGGCATATACTGGGCTCATCATTCATCGACGTGAAGCTCATGCAGGCAGACAAACCGACCCGCATCCTCTTCAGCGGCGATATCGGCAGCCCCGGCCGGCCCATTCTGCGCGACCCCACGCAGGTGTTTGAAGTTGATTATCTCGTGCTTGAATCAACCTACGGCGACCGCACCCACGGCCACGGCGACGAGGAGCGCCGCACCGAGCTTGCCAGGGTCATCAATGAAAGCATAAAGCGGGGCGGCATACTGATCATTCCGTCGTTTGCCGTGGAGCGCTCGCAGGAGCTGCTCTACTACATCCGCGAACTTGAGGACCAGAAGCGCATTCCCGTCACGCCTGTCTATCTTGATTCGCCCATGGCAGTGTCAGCCACGGAAGTTTTTGAAAAATGGAAGCTTGTCTACGATATGGAGGCACGCATGAAGGAGCTCGACGGCAAGCACATCATGCAGACCAGAATGCTGCATGTCGTGCGTGATGCCGAAGAGTCTAAGCTTTTGCACAATGTGAAAGGCCCTGCCATTTTCATCTCCGCCAGCGGCATGCTTGAAGGAGGCCGCATACTGCATCATCTGGAGCACCGCCTTCCCTTCGCTGAAAACACCGTGCTCTTTGTTGGATACCAGGCCGAGGGCACCCGAGGCAGGTCGATCTTAAACGGCAACCCCACGGTCAAGATTCATGGCCAGCAGGTGCCCATAAAAGCCAAAATAGATAACATTACCGGATTCTCCGGACATGCTGATTACAAAGAGATACTTGCCTGGCTCATGGGCTTCAACCGGCCGCCGATAAAAACATTTATCGTCCACGGCGAGCCCGAAGCATCAAAGGCTATGGCTGAAAGCATCAGAACAACGCTTGGCTGGCAGGTTGAAATACCTGAGTTCATGCAGACGGTAAAGCTTGATTGATAATCGCTAAGGGAGGCAGTGCAGGTTTGTGCCGCAATGGGCAAACATGCGCTGATTCCAGATGGTGGTATTTCGATGAATCAGGGATAAAACCCAAGCTTGCAGGCAGGCCTATTTTTTTACACGCTCATACACTTTGCATATATCGGTAAATACGGTAGCCATGGAGGAATTAGACTTCAGGATATCTACGGTTTCTTCAGGAGATTCCAGAATTTTGTGACAGGCTGAATCAATGGTATTGTTGCTGCGTCGCAGCACCCCGACCAGAACATCGGCCATATCAACGCCTCTGATATTTGCATAAAAATTCGAGCTGTAATAATAATCGCACATCAGGCACAGCCGGGCCATCGCAGTACCGGCTTTGTGATTCTGCTGAATGTACTTTGGATTCAGCACATAAATTCTTGTTTTCCTGATGCCGCGAAACGTCAGCAAATACATGTAGCGGTTAAAATCCTTGCCCTGGCCGAACACCTTTTCGGCAAATTCCCGCTGAGTCTTGTTGAGCCCGCCGTTTTTAACGGTCTGCCAGTAATAGCGCGTATCGATTTCAAAAGAGGCAAATTCGGAATCGAACTCCCTGAGCTTCAACGAGGCAAGCCGGACCCTGTACGTGTAACCATCTTTGACAGAAGCATAAATTTTTTTCACTTCATCTTTTGAAAGCCGGTAATTTTCCTCGTACTGCAGCTGCCTGCATGCTTCTTCCAAATTGTTGAATATTGGATTTGCGTCCCGCCCGCCATAATACAAAAATTCTTCTTTGCCGGTTTTTGTTTTTTCAACAGCATACATGCAGAAATTAGACGTAAAATAAAAATAATTCATGAATGCAGCATCCGAGGCATTATTATTGTCCATGGCTCGTTTTGTTGCGATGTCTTCAGATGTTGCAATGGCATCAACATCAAACAGGGCGGCATCCTTATAGAAGATGCCCTTATTTTTTTTATTATTAATGAGTTTAATTATATCCATTTTACCAACTAATATAAATTAATAGCCTTCAATTGCCATTCGGCGCGCACAAACTGAGAGTCAGCCCCCCCGAAAAAAAGAGCCAGTTTATCTTATCGGACAGAATAATTATATAAATGAGGCAATATTGCGGGGCAAGGATGGAATGTCAAAAATAAAATAAAAAACAAAATATTTCAAGTTGTTTTCCCGCTATAGCTAGATAGGGCATTCGCTACGGGGGATGAATCCGAATGGAGCGCCCATGCGGATCAATCTTAACACCTACATTGTACTTCAGCCGAAAGATCTCTCGCTGTGATCAGCTGACAAAAACATCTATAAAAAAAATACTCCAACGGGGAGGCAAGCCTGTTTTCTGCAATTCACCAGTATATAGTACAGGGATGCAGGCCGGCATATCCGGACGAATAATCACTTGAGAAAATTGCAGGGCAAGGGTATATTTTTGAAACATTGCAATGGTCAGAACATTCCCCTGACAGAGTGAACACTACAGAAAAGAGCCTTTGATTATGGACAAACATGAAAAGCAGTACCTGCTTGATTCCTTTAATGTCGGGGATGCCTGGCGCCTGTTCAAAATCATGGCCGAATTTGTTGAAGGGTTTGAAAGCCTTTCCGACATCAACCCCTGCGTAAGCATCTTCGGCTCGGCCCGCACAAAGCCTGGCGATGATGCCTATGAAAAAACCGTGCTCATTGCGCGCAAGCTTGCCGAGGCGGGCTACAACATTCTTACGGGCGGCGGGCCGGGCATCATGGAGGCGGGCAACAAGGGCGCGCGAGAAGGCGGCGGCAGGTCGGTTGGCCTCAATATCAGGCTGCCCATGGAGCAGAAGCCCAACCCCTTTGCAGACATGCACCTTGAGTTCAAATACTTTTTCGTGCGCAAGGTCATGTTCATCAAATACGCGCAGGCCTATGTGGGCATGCCCGGCGGCTTCGGCACGCTGGATGAAATTTTCGAAGCCATCACCCTCATTCAAACAAACCGCATAAAACCATTCCCCGTCATTCTGTTCGACACAAGCTACTGGGGCGGCCTTATGGAATGGATTAAAAACGAGCTGCTTGCCCACGGCATGATAAAAGCCGAAGACCTGGATCTATTCACGCTTACCGATGATCCTGACATGGTTGTGAAAATAATCAAAAAAACCGTTATCGTGTAGGCGTCTGCAGACAGCACTTGAGGCAATAGCAATGTCATCAGAAAAAAAAGAGAGCAGCAATATTTCACAGCATATTATGCCCACGGCCTCCACACTGCTGGGCATCTGCTTTGCCATGCTGGGCTACATAAATGTACTGGCCATAAATGAAAAGACGCTGCTGGATGAAATACTGGCCATTGCCATCGTGCTCTTTTTCGGCGCCACCATCTGCTCCTATCTTTCAATGCGCTCGGACAAACATGGTCTGCGCTATGAGCGAACCGCCGACATCATATTTCTCTGCGGTTTGGGGCTTTTGACTATTGTAGCCTTGATTTTCACCTTTAACATTTCACTATAAAAGGACATCCTTATGCCGATCTATGAATACTACTGCAAGCCGTGTCACACCATTTTCAGCTTCCTGTCGCGCAGCGCAAATGTAACCACCAGGCCAGCCTGCCCGCGCTGCAGCGGAGAGCTGCACAAGCAGGTTTCATCATTTGCCTTCTCGCAAAAAATGAGGGGCACTGAAAGCCTGCCATTTTCATCGCAGCAGGCTGAAGAAGGCGTCAAAAAACTCAAAAATGAAATCGACCGCCTGAAGTCGGAAGAAAGCCAGCAGCGGGCCGAGAAGTTAAGAAAAATTTCGGAGCGCTGGTCCGGCGTGAAGCTCGACCACTCGGTGAGCACCCTGCGCGGCGTTGAGCTTGCGCCGGAACAAGGTGAAGCCCCTGAAGAAGAAGGCCCGCCTCCCGAGCGCGATGGAAACATCTATGATTTGTAAAAAAGATGTTTCATTGGTTAGATTTGATGCCACCGAAAAAGTCAAAAATCACACGAAATCGTCATAACGGCGAAAGCCGGTATCCAGTAATTTCAAGCAGTTACAAAGCACTGGACACCGGGTTTCACCGGTGTGACGACTTTTTACGAGACTATCAGATTTAGTATCGAGAAAGAATACTCTGCAGAGGTTTTTCTGCGGTGTTGAGAAGCCGCTTCTACCCCCTGTTTTAGTCTATATTACAAACAAACCGAAAATTTCAATTTTCACATAATTCATTCTTATGCTGTTGACGGAACCTAAACAATATAGTAATAAAAAATTATAATTTTGAATTCATCCTGCAAGCTTTAAAGAATGAGGCTTTAGTATCAAAAGCTCTTAATATTTTTTTTATCGAAAAATTTGCCTTAATACATTGTAAAAAAGGAGCGCTGACATGGCCTATGATGCGACGAAGCTAAAGGATTGGGAAATTTCCGAAGAAGCTGAAAAAAACATGCCCATCCCTGATGCGTGGAGAGAAAAGCTCGGCCTGCAGAAGGATGAGATTATTCACATGGGCAGGCTGTGCAAGCTGGATTTTATAAAAATTATGGATCGCCTTGAAAGCAGGCCCGACGGCAAGTTCATCGAGGTCACCGCCATCACGCCGACACCCCTTGGTGAAGGCAAGAGCACGACTTCAGTGGGCATCATGGAAGGGCTCGGCAAGCGCGGGAAGAATGCCGGCGGGGCGCTGCGCCAGCCTTCAGGCGGGCCCACCATGAACGTGAAGGGCACGGCAGCAGGCGGCGGCAATGCCCTGCTTATTCCGATGACCGAATTTTCCCTTGGCCTCACCGGCGATATCAACGATATCATGAACGCCCATAACCTTGCCATGGTTGCCCTGACATCGCGCATGCAGCATGAGCGCAACTATAATGACGAACAGCTTGAGCGCCTGACAAAGATGCGGCGCCTTGACGTTGACCCCACCCGGATCGAAATGGGCTGGATCATCGACTACTGCGCCCAGACCCTTCGCAATATCATCATCGGCGTCGGCGGCAGGCAGGACGGCTTTACCATGCAGTCAAAATTCGGCATCGCCGTCAGCTCGGAGTGCATGGCGATACTTTCCATCGCGCGCGATCTTGCCGACCTTCGCGAGCGGCTCAACAATATTACCGTCGCCTTCGACAGAAGCGGCAAGCCCGTAACCACGGGCGATTTGGAAGTTGGCGGAGCCATGTGCGCCTGGATGCGCAACACCATCAACCCCACGCTCATGAGCACGGCAGAGTACCAGCCCTGCATGGTGCATGCGGGCCCCTTCGCCAATATCGCCGTTGGCCAGTCATCCATCATCTCCGACCGGGTCGGTCTGAAGCTGTTTGATTATCATGTGACTGAAAGCGGCTTTGCTGCCGACATCGGGTTCGAGAAATTCTGGAACGTAAAAAGCCGCCTGAGCGGGCTGAAGCCCAATGTGTCCGTGCTCACCACGACCATCAGGGCCCTTAAAATGCACGGCGGCGGTCCCAAGGTAACGCCCGGCATCGCCCTGCCCGAGGCCTACACAAAGGAAAACCTCGAATACCTTGAACGGGGCCTCTGCAACATGATCCACCATATTAAAACCATCCGCAAGGCGGGCATCAACCCGGTTGTCTGCATCAACATGTTTCATACGGATACGGCCGATGAAATTAAAATGGTCACAAAAGCAGCCGAAGCCGCGGGCGCACGGTGCGCCAAGTCATCACACTGGGCCAACGGCGGCGACGGCGCGCTAGAGCTCGCCGACGCTATTATCGACGCCTGCAATGAAAAAAATGATTTCAAATTTCTCTATCCCCTTGAGATGAAGCTCCGTGATCGCGTTGCCATTATAGCCAAGGAAGTCTATGGAGCAGACGGCGTGACATGGGCGCCCGAGGCCGAGCAAAAAGCAAAAATGCTCGAAGCCGATCCAAAGTACGCAGACTATTCAACCATGATGGTCAAAACGCATTTAAGCCTCACCCATGAGCCGTCCTTGAAAGGCGTGCCCAAGGGCTGGATACTGCCCATCCGGGACGTTCTCATCTACTCGGGCTCGAAATTCCTCTGCCCCATGGCAGGCACCATCAGCCTGATGCCCGGAACGGGCTCAAACCCCGCATTCAGGCGCGTGGACGTTGATGTTAAAACAGGAAAGGTCAGCGGCCTCTTCTAAACACAGCGTAACGGCAGACAGCGCACTACCGGCAAACGGAGATAGAAATTGACATCCTGTCTCCGTTTGCTATTATTCACTCCTCAAAAAAATCGGCATTAAAAATACTGCAACACAAACCTGACTAACTAGAAAAGGAACCAAACATGAAGATTAAAAAATACGTAGTGCTCCTGCCCCTCCTGCTGCTTACTGCAGTTGGCTGCGGCAACAGCAGCAAGGAGTCGAGTCCTCCACCAGCGGCAAAAATGCCTGCACCTGTGGCGGCAGCAGAAATAACCGGCACCGTTGCCGAAACCATGAATGCCGCGAGCTACACCTACGTGCTTCTTGATACGGGAAAAGAGAAAATCTGGTTTGCGGGACCCGGCTGCACGGTAAAGGCCGGCGAGAGGCTCTCGCTTCCGGCAGGCATGCTGAAAGAGAACTTCACCAGCAAAACCCTTAACCGCACCTTTGAAAAAATCTACTTCGTCGAGAGCATCCTGGCGCCTTCAGGCTCGCAGCCCGTGTGCGCTATGCCCCCGGCGCAGAAGTCCGCAGATGTTTCGTCAGCGGCAGAGGAAGGCTCGTCGCACATTGCTGCGCCCACCCCTGCAGGCACTGATTTCTCAGGCATCATAAAGCCAGCCGGTGGAAAAACCGTGGCTGAAATCTATGCAGACAAAAAAAATCTCGCCGGTAAGACTGTTACCCTGCGCGGCAAAGTGGTCAAATTCAATGCCGAAATAATGGGCAAAAACTGGGCCCATGTGCAGGACGGCACCGGCACGCAAGGCACACAGGACCTGACCATTACGACGCTCGGCACTGCGAAGGTGGGCGACAGAGTGCTGGTAGAGGGCCTGGTCTCTCTTGATAAGGATTTTGGATACGGCTACAAATACGATGTGCTGATCGATAATGCCACGCTGAAAGCAGAATAAAGCGGGCTCGGGCCATACAAAAAAAACGGCGAAGCCGGCATGCACTGCCGGCTTCGCCGTTTTTAGAAACCTATCAAATCCGTAAAACACCTCCGCGCCCCCGCAATGAGGAGAGGATCGAGGCGAGGGGGCCTGCACATTCAAATCCGAAGACCTTCCAGCCTTTGTTTTCGTATTACTTCTTTACCGCTTTATACATCGAAATTTTATTGGCAACGGCGCCACTCATGCCCTCTGACTTCGACGAGAGCAAGACAATCTCCTGCACCCCATCCTTATCGATATCATCCAGCAGATAATCCACCACATAGTCTTTTACCATGGGGCTCGTCCAGTTGGGCGCAAGGTCGGAGCCATCCCACAAAAGGCACTGCAGCTGCCCCTCGGTGAAGTCAAACAGCTTACTGACCACAGAGCCGCCCCTGCGGTTGTTTTTGCCGATGATTACCGCCCAGCGCCCGTCCGGCGTGATATCAGCGCAGATAATGCGCAGAGGCACATACTCCTTCTGCTCCATTTCATTCATGGTGGTGTATTTCGAAAAGAAGTTGGGCGTACCGCCCAGTTTCTTCGTGTCGCGCCAGACAGTCTTGCTGGTGGTGGAAACCATGATGAGATCGGGCTCGGTATTGAACAAACCCTTGTCGAATATAAGAAAATCTGTCGCGCCGTCGGCATCGATATCTCCCTCGCCGAAGCCGTAGATGCCGCGGCTGCCCGGAAGTATGAACTGCTCACGGGATACAAGCTTACCCTCTTTCCATTCCATGGTATAGATTTCGCCGCTAAAGGGGCTGATTGAACCGGCCTCCTGGCCGATGAGTTTCACCGAAGCGTCGGAAAGGCGATAGGAGCGGTAGAACCAGCGCTGTTTGTCTGCAATGCGCGCATACTGATTCTGCTGAAATTCAATAATAAACGACCGCGCGTTCTGGGTCTCATAGCAGCTCACATACAGCTCGTCGGTGCCATTGCCGTTGAAATCACCGGCATCGACATGAATCACATGCTCATCAACACCAACAGGTATTTGGGCAATCTTTGCAAGCGAGCCGCCGGAGAGCTGAAATATATCGATACTGTCAGGGCCGGAGGCTATCAGCTCTTTTTTGCCGTCGCCATTGACATCGCCGGCGCAGATACAGGTGTAAGGCTTGCCATCCACCGTA
>Ga0209083_1003383_pt1 | contig 13453 bp, 28 predicted proteins | sample AM7aDNAmetaG_FD_184132 | JGI IMG/M metagenome (GOLD analysis project Ga0209083, IMG submission 184132) | Freshwater microbial communities from Finland to study Microbial Dark Matter (Phase II) - AM7a DNA metaG (SPAdes) (version 3) | ecosystem: Environmental > Aquatic > Freshwater > Lake ...
AATTATCAGAATTTATAGATTCAGATGAATTGGATGATCTAAAATCAGAATTAAACATTGCTCATTGTGAAGCTCAAGAAGATGCTGATCAAGACGAAATTTATCAAAAATTAAAACGCAGTGCAGAAAGCAAATTTGGGGCTTGGGAACATAAATCCAAAACTATTAAAAGGTATGATGAAAAAACAAAAAATTTAAAAACAGAAGAAGTTTATGAATTATGGTTTGATGATATTTTTGATTGGGATCAAATGAAAACAGAATTAATTTCTCAATACAAAAATAATGGTATTATTGATTTTACTGCAAGTGAAAATTATGGTAATTGGATATCATATAGCAGAGAATATAGAGATGATGGATTTGATATTGATATTCCAGATTATAATTATATTTATGGTTCAATTGATGATGATGTTTTAAATGATAGAACAAGGGAAAGGTTACAATTTTAATTATGAAATATTTGAAGAAATATAAAATATTTGAGGAAGATTCCAAATCTCAAATGGATCTTTTCGATTCTGATGTAAAAAACAATTTGAACAATTTATATTTTCAAAGTGTTGTATCAGAAGAATTAGATTTAGTTAAATTTTTCCTTAAATTAGGAGCAGACGTTAATACAGAAAACGCAATTGATAATGCTATTTTTAATAGAAGAATATTTGAATATTTATTATCAAAAGGACTTGATATTAATCAATTATATTTAAATAACTATTCTGTTAAAAATCAATTATACACACTAGAAACACAAAAAATGTTAATTGATAATAATCTTGAAAATTGGTTATATAATCACAAAATTACTTTTCATCACGAATTAAAAGATGATCCTAAATATTCTACTGTTGTAGATAGATTTGAATCTGCTGAAAAATTTGGATTATAAGCATTATAATTTTATTTTAAAAGGTTTAATAGAATCTGAATTTTTTTTATCAAAGAATTTTTTAATATCATCACGATTAATATCATATATTCTTCCAAGTCTAATTATCATATCTATTAAATTGACATTGGTAGAATCAACATTTTCTAAATTTTTCAATGCTTTTCCTAATAATTGATAAAAAATTGAAATTTTTTGTTTTTCCGTATATATAAGAGAAATCTTCTTTTTGTAGTAATTCCCGTTTTAATTTTTTTACCAGATATATTTTTTAATTTTAAATTCCGTTGTTCTGATAAATCTATTTCAGTAAAATAATAAGGATTCACAACATTTTTTATGCCTCTTATTTTAAATCTGGTGTAATATTTATTACCAAAATCTGAAACATCTTCAACAAAATAATATTCGTCTTTTTTAAATATTTTCCAATATTTGCAACACACTTGATATACGTGTTTTTAAATCTGAAAATATTTGACTCGTTATAAATTAATATTCTGTCATCCACACTAAAATTATTTATATTAATTGTTGTTCCATCTAAAAAAGAAAAATTGGATTTGTTAATGCCATTCGAAAATCCATCTATATAAATTCTATTATATGACAATTTAATAGCTTTATATTTGACTCCTTTAATAAAATTAGTAGTGTTTTTAACACAAATTACATCTGAAGATTTATTCATTACTTAAAAAATTTTTTTATCTTTAACCATTTATTTTCGGTTTCTACTTGTTGCTCAATTTCTTTTAATTTTTCTTTTCTTTCAATTTTTAATGTTGACAATCCAAGTTTATTTATTATTTGGTCTTTAGCTTTTTCCTTTTGTGTATTTAAAAATGCCTGTCGTGATTGAATTGATCTATTGTAAATCATAGCTTTAAAAGTCACAACCATTGATGTAAATTCTTTTCTATATTCAGCTATTTCAAAATCATATTCAGGATTCCAAATAGATGCTGTTGGAACAATAGTGTCAGCCAACCAAATTTCAAAACCATCATTTCTTTCAAGAATATGATCGTTACGTGTGCTAATTTTCCAATCATCTGGATGATCTTCAAAACTTTTTTTAATAGTTTCTATCGTACTTTTTTCAAATTCTTTAGTGTTCATTTTTTTTAAGGTTTCTTTTTAATTCAATTAATTTATTTCTTCTAAAGTTTTTAACATTATCGAAAGAATATATTTTTATAGTTTTATAATCGCTTATTGATTTATATGTGTAAAAATGATCAGTACCCATAAAAGAATTATATTGTTCACCATTATCATCTTTGATAGAAAAAACACAATTATCTTCCTTCAAAACATAAATTTTACCATATGTAAAATTCTTTTCTTTGCCTGTAAAAACAATTTGTTTTTGTTTAAAAAACTCTTTAACTTTCTTATCTATTACACCATCATATTTTTTCATTGGTTGATAGCAAAGAAGGCTCAAATTAAGAACAGTCCAAATTATTATAATAGGTAAAAAGGAAAAAGGAATAAAACAAAGTATTAATTGAAAACAAACAAAAACTCCTTTTACAAATTTTTCAAAATTTATATTTTTTTTGATAAGAAAATTAACAAAATTTTCAAATTGTTTATCAGCGATATGAAAATTAATCATTGAATTTTTTCTAATTTTTCTAGTTTTTCTTTTCTATTTTCAGAAAATGAAATAAATTTAAATACCTTTTCATCAATAATAAAACAATCGTCAATTATCATCAATATGTTTTCATTATGATCTAAACCAAATTGATCTAATTTATGAACAGCATATACCTTATTCACTTCAAATTTATCATCTTTACAAACACATACTATTTTTTTAGATTTTGCTAATTGTTTTCTATACTCTTTTATGAATGTAATTTTTCTTTTATAATAAAAAATATTGGAGAAAGACCAAATATTAATAAGAGCAATAAAAATCCAATAAAAAGGCGTGAAATGAAGTGAAAAAATAAATTTTGGTGTAAAGTGAATAGTATAATTAATGCCAAATAATAAAATTAAAACAGACATTGAAATATAGAAAATTGTTCCAAATTTTCTAATTTTTGAATCTGTCACATTATTTCTAACTAAAAAAATTATAATTTTTTTCATAAAACAAATATATTCAAATTTATTAAAATAAAAAAAATCCTACAAAAATTTTTGTAGGATTTTTTAGCCATTTATTTAAAATGGTAAATCATGCTCATCATTTTCAACAACTATTCCTGCTGTGAAAAGCTCTGATATCTCATTTTCTGTTAATTCAACAGGTTCTGTAATATCGTTCTCAATCATTCTACTTGCAATTTCCAAATTTTCTGCAAGATTGAAATTTAATTCATCATTTGATTTTGTCATATTTATGATTGTTAATAAGATTTATCACCAAAAAAATAACAGCAACTATAACTAATAAAAACACAAATAAACAACAATAAGTTTCAATATCACTTGTCATTTTTTGATGGTTCTTTTTTTGTATTGCACTATATGCTCTCTTTGTGACTTCAATAGATTTTGTACCAAAATGATTTGTGATTGCTCTGATTCCAATTGTAACTCCATTTTCCCATTTTTCAGAACTAAGTGCAGGTACAATATAATTATCTTCAATATTTCTACTATCAGCATCAGTTAATAGTTCTTCCAAACCATATCCAGGTTGAATCCTAAGCATTTCATCTTCCGTAGTGATGATAATTAAAACACCATTATTAACATCTTTATCACCAATTCCCCATCGGTCAAAAAGCAATTGTGCATAAGCGTCAATATCAACTTCTTCACCAAGAGTTGGTAAAATAACAACAGCAATTTCAACGCCAGTTAGTTTCTTATATTGTCTAATCATAGAATTAATACGTGGTTCATCTTTATCAGGAATAACACCAGAAAAATCTGATAAATAATTTATCGGTTGAATATTCATAATATCAATTGAATCGTGTTTGCTTTTTGCATTTGCAATATATGTTTTTTGACTTGACCCCGCACCACCAGATTTACCTTTTCCAAATCCAGGAAAAGCGTTTGTGTCCGTCTTTGTACTATCAATGTTATGATATGTATAATAATGATTGTAATTATAAAAAGAAGATACAAAAATTGGTCTCGAATAAACAATATTATATTTATGAAATCTTGATGTAGATGAATAAGTTTTTGTCTTGGAAAATGTTCTTCCATAGTATCTTTCAGGTGATTTGATTCTTGATGCTGATGTTTTTCCATTTCTTGAAAAAGATGTTTTTTCAGAATGATAGGATCTAACACTTTTTGAACCTGTACCAACTTTTGAAAAATTGTGATGTGAATCACTATGTGAAACACCATGAGATGTACTATGTGTGGATTCGTGTGAGGAACTATGTGAACCGCTGGAACTATGTGAACCGCTGGAACTGTGTCCACCACCAGAACTATGACCTCCACCGCCACCTCTTGAAAAAGAAGTAATTGAACCAAGCACAAACATCAATGTTAACAGCAACATCATTAATTTTTTCATTTTTTTCATTTTTTAAATTTTTAAATTATTTTGCAAATATAAAAAAATTATTCGGGTTAAAAAAGTTTTCCAAGTTTTATTTTTCGTAATTCTGTATTTGAAAAAAAATAATTGTAAAGTTTGGGGTCCTGTTTAAAAACATTGAAATTGGCGGTATAGAAACTATCTTTATTATCACCAATATCGAAAATGTCGTTGAAACAAACAATCCGATCACAATCATTAATTATATTAATTATTTGTAACTTAAACATATTTCGATAGTCGAAAATATCACCTTTATATTTTTTATGTTTAGTTATTCCAAATTTTTTTGAAGTTTTTTTACAAACAAAATAGTCACTGTTTTTCATAAATTTTTAATAATTTTTCTTTGCGTTTTTCATTTGTGAACTTGACATTTCCTTTGAAATATTCAGAAACTACCCACATCATTTCAATATCTCCCAAATCATAAAATGACGTGGTCAATGATTTGATGAAATATTTTGCATTATCACCACTATTTAATTCATGAAACATTTTACAAAATTCTACTTTTTCACTTTTTGACCAGCCATTCCATATATCATTTGGAACATCGTTACAACCATGTTTAACAAACTCTTTACAGCCAAAATCTAAAATTTTCACAATACCTATTGATCTATCAATTATGTGATATTGCTCTATTATTTTAATTAGTCTTTCTGCTAAAATCCACATTTTTTGACGCATAATCAAAACTTTTTAAAGTTTTCTATCTACAAAGATAATAAAAATATTTAAATATAAAAAACATGAATCTAAATGATCTTAAAATAAAAATATCAGAAAGAATATCTGACTATTTAGAATTTAATACCGAAGAAATATTTGATCAGGGTGATTATATTGCAATTTTTGGTGGTGCTGTAAGAGATAGTATTGCTGATATGGATATTAATGATGTTGATATTATTTGTATGTCTAAATCAGCCAAAAATTTAGCTAAATATATTATTGAAAAACATGATTATAAGCAATATGATTTATATAACAAAGATGGAAAAATGTTTGGTCGAGACAGAACAATGAAGCGTGAACAAAAATTATTGGATAGAGGTTGGAAACAAATAGATAAAAACGATATTCAAAAAAACAGACAATTAAAATTGACAGAATTAAATTTTAAACCCGAATATAAATATGAAATATGGACAGAAAAAGAAACAAAAAATGATGATATTGATGATGATGGTTTTAATTTTTTCGATTTACCATTTTAATATATAATTAAAAAATATTTTCATTATGAAAAATATCATTTCAAAATCCGAATTATTAAATTTGAAGAAAAAATTAAATGAAGAAAAAACACTATTTGATGTTATTCGTTACGATAAAGAATCTGCTATTAAAATTTTAACAATGTTAAATGATGGTACAGTTTATCCAAAAACTGAGCCAAAACTAAGTGAGCCAGATTTTACATCAGACGAAGGTGTATTTAATGATGATATTACTTTATATTTTGATGGTAGTGATCTTTCATTATTTTTTAATATAGAATGGAAATATAAAATAGTAAAAGGTCAAGAAAGTGCAAATAAAAATATAATACCTGATGATCCAAATGAATGTGTTTTACAATCTATGCAAATCAATGAATTTACAATGTTTTTAGGTGAAACAGCACCATATAACGTGGAAATTGATTCAGAAATTGAAAAACTTGCTATAAATTATTTTAGTGATTTTTGCTGTTTATAATCCAAATTTATTTGAATCTAATAATATTTGACACTCTTTTTCTATTTGCTCATCAGAAAAATCAGGATTTGCTTTTTTTATTTTTTGCCAATAATTATAATAATCAAATATAGCTTCGGAATTAAGACTTTCAAGATCATTTTCACTTAATTCGTTATTAAAATATTCAGAAACACTTTTAGAATCTGCAGAATATCCATTATATGGTGGAGAATATTCTATAACTCTATCATCTTCATAACTATTATCATAATTCATAATTTTAAACTTTGCGGAAAAAGCATCAGATTCAGATTTAAATTTAATAAAAAACATTTCTGTTCCTTTATAATCTTGCCATTTAGCAGATCCCATTTCAAATTTAAAAAAATCATAAATTTCATTAGTTATATGTTCATATGCACAATCACCATCCGCTAATTCATTACTTCTACATAAAATACCACTTAATAAACTTTCTAAATCATCAATATCATTTTCGGAAATAATATCAAGTATATCTCTGAAACTATCAATTTCGTGTATATCATAATCAAAATCATTTTCTTCTTTTTCAAATCGAAGAATTATTTTTAATAATAATAAATTGTTTTCATTTAAAGTTAAATATGGCCAATCTTTTATATCAAAATCAGAATAACTATAAGAAAAAATTTCCAAACCTTCACCAGCTAAAACTTTTTTAATCAAATCCTTTCTTGTATTAGAATCTAATTTAAAAAATTCTTCAAAATATTCATAACCTTCACAAACTATCCAATATTCATTATTTTCTTTAATAATATCAGAACAATGAATACGTTCACCAAAAAAAGTAAATAAAGAATAATTTTTATCTAAAAATTCATTTAAATAAATTTGATTGTGAGTTTACTGACAAAGATGACAACGATAAAAATCAAAATTATATTTATTGTCATCCTTTTTATTAATTAAAACATAACTATCAGGATGACATCTAATTTCTATTTCTGGTAACCAATAAGAACACGATTCTGGTGATTTTGGTAGGACTACAATCCAATTATCATTTTCTAAAACTATGTCAGTTTTAAAATTGTTTGCGTTTTCTTTAAAATAAAAAAGGTACTTCATAAGTACCTTATATATTAATTTTTATTTATTTTTTTTAATTTTTTCTTTCGTTCAATAAGATTATAAAGTTTTTTTAATTCGAAATTATCGTTAATCATATTAATATTTGCCCAAGATATAGTTTCATTATTTTCTAAAACCAAATATATTGGAAGTGTTTCTTTTTCCAAATGCTTTAAGGAAACAATATTCATATCTTCTGTGTTTTTTTCTGTGTTTTTCCATTTGCACGTTTTTAATAAATTTTTTTGTTTTTTTATAAAATCGACATCATTCACACATTCTATTAATTTGTACATTTGTTTAATTTTAATATTTTTGATTTTCGCTCTTTTTTAATATCTATAAAAAATTCATCATACCAAGCCCAATCATCATCACCTTTTATTTCATAATAACAATTTTTAAAACTTACGCCACCCGTAATATTTTTAATAATAACAAATCGTCCACAAAATTCTGACATTTTTTTACTGAAATAGAAATTCTTATGCAAAAAAATAACATCACCAAATTTATCAGCATTGACATTATACCAATTTATTGATTTAACTTTAACAACATCACCAACTTTATATTTCATTTCTTTTTTTCTATTTTCAGCAATTTTAATTTTCTTCCGTAATTTGATCTTCAAGATAAATTATATCTACCTTTATTATAAGTTAAAGTTAACCCTTCGTAACCTTGCGAATCAATAATAATATTATCATCAACATAAAAATATTTTCCAATCACTTTATCAAAATACCAAAGAGTAGTTTTTGAAACTTTTATTATTTTAACTCGCATTAAATTTTAATCTTTTTAACTTTTCCTTGCGTTCTTCTTTAACACAAACAAAAAAATCATCATACCAGCACCAACCATTATTATCTATTGATAATTTGTAGTAATAATAATCTTTTGCTTTAAAAACTTTAGTTATAATTGCATCTAAACCACAATATTCTTTCATTTCACCATTAAATATTGCATAAGAGAATTGAACAACCATGTATTTGCTTGTAACTCCTCCTTCTTTTCTATTAAGGTTGTTATTGTACCAATCTAAAGATTTTATTTTAACTTTATCTCCAATTTTATACATTAAATTTTAATTTTTTTAATTTTTCCTTGCGGCTTTTTTTAATATCAAAACTTGTATCTTGTGCATAAATATAATAATTTTGATTGTTGCAACAAGTTAAACCTTTATAACCGTCCTTATCAATAAACACATTGTTATAAACTTCAATGTATTCTCCAATTTTTTTAGACCACCAAAGGTTATGTTCGTTTTTAGTTACTGTTAAAACTTTAACTTTTATTTTTTTCAATTTTTTTCAATTTTTTCAATTTTGATTTCCTCAATTTTAAAGAAGAACAAATACCAGACGATTCAATTCCATGAGACAAATCAAATCCTGGACAATCACAATCACAAGAAGAATGAGTTATATCATCAAAAATATGTGGATGTGCGTGTGGACAGTCACCGTTATTTACAAAATCACAAACATCATACACATCACAAATCACTAATATTTTTCTTTTTGTTGACATTATTCTGATTTTGGTAAAACATCATCAATGGTTTTTTCAATAAAACTTTCAGAAAAAGACATTTCATTAAGTTCTGCCCATTTTTTAATAATATCAATTGCGTTTTGTCGATCTATAAAAGGATGACTTTCATGAAATCCCGCAATCAGCTTTGATGCAATATCTTTTCTAATAAATGTAACACCATCAAACGTAATTGCCGATGCTTTTTTTATTTCTTCTTGTTTTTCAACACTCAAATTATCAATTTCAAGTGTTAAATTAATATCATCTTTTGTGATTATTTTTTTCATGATTTTTATTTTAAAACTATAATTTTAATTGAAAAATCCCACCAACCAAAACATAAAGCAAACCCTTTATGTTTTAAATCTTTGATGACTCATGCTTCGTGTTAATATACAAAATTGTTGGTAATATTGTTTTTTCAGGATCTTCTTTGTTTCGTCCGATTTTAACTTTAATTTTTTTCATTTTTCAATATATAGCATATAAAATACAAAAAACCAAATCAATTACAAATGTGGTCACAATCAAATTTTTTATTTTTGAATGGTGTTTTTTTAATTTTTTAATTTGCTTTCCAACCCAAGAATTATCAGGTTCTTCATAAAGTAAACTGTTGATAAAAAATAAAATAATCAAAAAAGCAAATACTACTGTGACAAAAATCAATAAAAAAGTTTTCATAAAATTTTGAATTTTAAAAAGAATAATTCTTTGTAATTTTTCTGCATTTATGACTCAAATTGTTCAAAGGAACCAAACCCCTAGTTAATTTTTGATATCTTTTTTTCAAAACTAAACCTTCTAACATACCAATTTTAACAATTTCATTCCATCTTTCTAAGAAATTGTCATAAAACGTTTTTACTCTAAAAATTTTATCTGTTATTTTATATAAATATTCGTTTTCATCAATTGTGCCAAAAATTTTATCCAATAATTGAACTCTTTCCTCAAACGTAGAATCCAAAAGATAATCACCATTATAAACAAGAATATCAAAAATAACAAATTTATGATTCCATGGTTTGCCATCAACGCCATTCTGATTCTTGTTCATATATTCACCAACAATAACATTCCAATTATCATTTCCACAATTCAAAACTTTTAAATCGTCTGGTGTCAACTTAAAATTAGATATATTTTCATTCTTATGCCGACCAAAATATCTAATTTCATCACCTTTTATAAAAACAACAGTACAAGCGCCATTCATTTTTGGCTGGGCGAAATGATTTTCTTCATATTTATAAAGCTGATCAGAAGAAATCTTAAATTCTGGTCTTGGTGGAAAAATGTATGAAAAATTATTATATTTTGTTGACATTTTTTAATGTTTTTTAATTTAACACAAATTTAATAAAATATTTTGAAACAAAAAAATCCCGAATTATGCACCAAAATCGTATTTTTTTCTCGTTTTAATAAATTTAATAGCATGTTTCTTGAAATTTAACCTTTTATACCAAGGTTTTTTAATAAATTCTAAAATGAAACTTTCAGCTTCGTTGTAACGGATTTTGCTTTGTTCAAATGTCCAAGATGTATCTTTTTTCATAAATTTATTTTTGCAAATATAAAAGTTTATAATCAAATAAAAAAATTAATATATACTCCCGATAAAAACAAATTTTACTTAAAATGAGCATAAAATTAAAAAGAATATACGAAGCAATACAAGACGAAGGGAGACTGTCTGAAAAATTATCAAGCCTTCTTAACAAACAAATACAAAACGAGCTACAATCGTCTCAAATTTATCGTGGGATGTCATGTTGGCTCGATAGTGCAAAGTGGATTGGTGCATCAAACTATTATTTTAAATCAAGTCAAGAAGAATTGGCACATATGGAAAAAATTTACAAATTTTTATTCGATAGAAATGTTGTTGCCAAAGTTCCAATTTGTGAAGAAGTTAAACAAAAATTTGAAGATGTGCGGGAAATTGTTGAAGAATCTTTAAAACACGAAATTGAAGTCACTAAAGAATGGGACGATATTTCAAATGCTGCTAAAGATGAAGGCGATAACACAACTTATGAATTTGCACAATGGTTTTTAAAGGAACAAATAGAAGAAGAAGATCGTTTTAGAAATATCTTATTTAAGTTGGATCTTGAAATGCCAAAATGGAAAATTGATGAAATGTTTACAGAACTCACTAAGTAATTAAAATAAATCGATTATTTTTTTATCAAAAATAATATATTTCATTTTTTTACCTTCAAATACAATAACAGATTCGTTGATTCTTTTTTTATCAAGTTTTTTATACATAAAAACCTTATTTATTTTAAGTTTATGTAATTCATCTAAATCCGCAAAACTTGATGATGTTTTTTCTAAATCTTTCATAATGCAAAATTAATAAATTTTCCCGAAGAAAAAAATGGATTGCCAGCTTTAGAACTTGATGTTGAAAAAATTTCAGATAACTATAAAATAGTTCCATATAGCGAAAATCCAGATTTTTATTTAGGACAACTGCCTATACCAGCAGGAGATAATAAAAATTTAAATATGTTTCAAAATATTCTAAGATCAAAATCTCCAGATGTTAATAAAAGTTATTGGAAATTTAAAACAAGATTAGATCAAGACGATTCAGGTATTGCAGAAGAATTGATTTTAGCTGACAAATTAGATGTAGGTAAATATGTTAAGAAAATTATACTTGAAGATAGAATAGATTACGGCTGTTGCACAAATGATTTAATAGATTTAATAAAAGAAAAATATCCACAAATAGAAATAGTTATAGCCGATGATAAAAATTATATCCGATGATAAAAATTATATCAGTGTGAAATCTAAAAATAATAAAAATTCTTTTGTTTCAGCCGAAGCCAAAAAATCATAAAATTCTATTACTCAATAATGTAAAAATTTATTAATTTTTAATAAACTTTTTTTAAAAAAAGTTATATTAATTGTAATCTGATCAATATGCGTTTATTATTGATAATTAGATAGTTATATTAAAAGATGTTAAAAAATCATTTTTTTATAATGATATATATGTGAACTTAAAAAAAACTTAAAAATAAATAGGAGGATATAAATAATACAAATGAAAAAAGATGATGAATGGCTTTCATCTGTTCGCAATTCTATTAAAAATTTGGATGAATTAGCGAATGTGTTAGACTTAACAAAAGAAGAACAAATACAAATTGAAGATAAACTTCCAATCCGGATTACACCATATTATTTAAATTTAATAAAAACTCATCCGGTATTAAGAAAAACAACGGTTCCAACAATAAACGAATTAATAATCTCACCTGGAGAATCTAATGATCCATTAGATGAAGATAAATATAATCCAACAAAGTGTATAGTTCATAAATATGGCGATAGAGCGTTGTTCTTGGTGACAAATTTTTGTAGTTTAAACTGCAGATTTTGTACCAGATCCAGAATATTTGATAAAGATGCAATTTCAAAAAAAGATATTGATGCCGGTATCGATTACTTAAAAAATACGCCGACTATAAGGGATGTAATTCTATCTGGTGGTGATCCTTTGACACTTAGTGATGAAAAACTCGAATACATTTTAGAAAAAGTTAGAGCAATAAAACATATTGATATTATAAGAATTGGCACAAAAATTCCGGTTGTATTACCATCTAGAATAACAGATAGCCTTGTAAATATGTTAAAAAAATATCATCCATTATACATGAGTATTCATTTCACACACTATTATGAAATTACTCAAGAATGTAAAGATGCTTGTAATAAACTTGCAGATGCTGGTATTCCATTAAGATCTCAAACAGTTTTATTAAAAGGTGTTAATGATGATGTTGATACTATGAAAAAATTAATGCAAGAACTTTTGAAAATAAGAGTTTCACCATATTATTTATATTATCCAGATTATATCATTGGTTCTTCACATTTCAGACCATCAATAGATGTTGGACTTTCAATTATAAAAGAACTGAGAAAAACAACATCCGGTTATTGCGTACCAAGTTTAGTTATTGACTGCAAATATGGAAAAATAATAATAAATCCAGAAAACATTATTGAAAATAATGATGATATAATAAAAATAAAAGCAAATAATGGGGAAATAGTAGAATTAAAAAAGTAGGTTATTCCGATTTTTTTGAAATTTCATCAATTTTTATTTTTCTGAGTATCTTTTTAACCTGTTTTTTTTTGAACACCAGGCAAATCTTTTTTACTCAATTCTGTGATAATATTTTTCAGTTTTTGTTCCATTTAAAATTAATTTAAAATTATTCTTCAGTTTCTGTTGGCAAAGATGCAATTTTATGAGCCCTGATAAAAACAATTAATGCTTTTTCTAAATTATTTTTTGTTTCCTGCTGAACCGAGCGATCCAAATAATCTCGTCCTGATAAAAATTCTTTCATAGCATCATCAACTCGCATAATAAAATGTGAAGGTTGTTCTTGTGGCCTAATATTATTTACTGTTTTATTATCAAGTAGAATTTTCATAAAACGGGATTGTTCAATTGATGATAAAACAGTTTTGGTTTTTTCATCAATATTTTTAATAAGATTTAATGTATCTTCATTACAAGAAACAAACTCAAATTCAATTTTATTTACATCACTTAATTTTGTCCAAAATCTTGTTCCTGCAAAAGGATTTTTCTTGTTTAATAATTTAGGAATAGTAAATGTCAC
>Ga0209083_1003385_pt1 | contig 13441 bp, 19 predicted proteins | sample AM7aDNAmetaG_FD_184132 | JGI IMG/M metagenome (GOLD analysis project Ga0209083, IMG submission 184132) | Freshwater microbial communities from Finland to study Microbial Dark Matter (Phase II) - AM7a DNA metaG (SPAdes) (version 3) | ecosystem: Environmental > Aquatic > Freshwater > Lake ...
GAGATAAGATGTTTTACATAAAACACTATCAGACACCAAACAAAATTAAGTTCATTACCTTGAAAGGGGATAAATAATGAGTAAGTTAAAAATGGAATTACAACAACCAATAAAAGAACCACGAACCATCAAAGTTCGTACAGTAATAATTGCAATCGTAATCGTGTTTGCATTATTCGTATCGTTCGTAGCTGGTTGGACATATCGTTCAGCAGATCAGGCACGAGTACAGAGCGAAGCAACGGCATTGGTAAGTCGTTTAAAATCAGCCAAATAATAGAACCAGTCGCTATTATTAACAAGAAAAAGACTGAAGTGGCTACAACTGCACCTTTACAGCCAGAAGCCCCACAGCAAGCCCCTACGCAAGCCGTAGGACCATCAGAAGCCGAAGCAAAGGCATACATATATCAACACGAGTCAGGGAACGATCCTTATGCGGTCAATCCCACCAGCGGGGCGTGTGGATTAGGACAAAGTTTGCCTTGTGAGAAGATGGGCTGTGAACTAGGAGACTACGCCTGTCAAGATACTTGGGCGACCAATTATATGCTTGACAAATACGGTAGTTGGTTCGCGGCAATGATATTTCATCAAAACAATAACTACTGGTAAGGAGGAATTATGGAAAAAGAACCAACAATAGAAAAGATAACAATCATACCCGAAAGTCTAGCAATGGGGCGTTTAGCTGTTAAGTCAGCTGAGCAACTATTAAAAGAATATAAGGGTAATGATGAACAATATATTGACTATCTTAAAACGGGTCTTAATGACCCCCGAGACTGATTATGGCAACAATTAGTTTATACGCAAAAGGAGTAACAGTTGAAGATTTACACGGTGAAGAACTGTATGATAGAACTGGCAACGTCCAAGTAACTTTGAACGACGTGGACGCTGGAGACTTCACCTCAGAATACAATCTTAATGAAGTTCTTGATCAATACGAGTTCTCAGACATTCACGACTGGGTAACAAAAAGGCTAGACGAATGAGTCAATCCACGATGCTATTAAAAGAGTTCCAACGTCGAGGCTCGATATTCAACTATGAATTAGTACAGGATTATCATATCCTTCAATATAATGCGCGGATTTACGACGTGAAGCACAAACTAGGCGAAGATATTACTTGCGAGCCAGACCCACAGCATAGGAACGGGGTAAACTTATTTGTATATCATCCTAAACAACCCGTCCAAGAACCATTATTAGTAGTAGAACGAGGAAGGAATTACGATTATGACTGAAGCCTTGATGTATAAGACACAGACAGAATTAGAGATGGAACGTGATTTAGATTATCAATATATCAATGATAGGCTCGGCAAGATGTATCACGACGAACAGGACAAAACACTACTTGACAGATTATTAGAATTAGAGCGAGAACTTACTCGCAGAATGGGGGCATAAAATGGCAGGGACAATAGCGGGTGGAATTAAAGCAAGGGATAAGAACCTAGCAAATGACCCAGACTTCTATCGTAAGATCGGAACCAAGGGCGGCCATAACTCAACAACCGGAGGCTTTGCGGCCATGGGACACGCATGGGCAGCCGAACAGGGTGCAAAAGGTGGACGTAAATCCCGTCGTAAAAAGCGAGTATAATTAAATGACGATGAAACTATATTTTGAATACGACAAGACATATCGAACCATTAAGAAAGAATTGAAAGCTAGGACCATAAAATGATTGATAAAATGTACAGTGATTGGATAAAATACAAGAAAACTGTACATATCAGCGAACATCAACTTTGGCGTAAATGGTTACGAGTGCTATAATTGCTGTATATGGACAGCGACAATAAACTTGAAAACTCGAAAAATATTCAACCGAAGCATGGCGGAGCTAGACAAGGTGCTGGCAGACCAGAACACGGTAAGAACAAATCTACAATCGAGAAGGAAGAAGCTGAGAGACAGTTCAAAGAGCGTGTATCTAAGAATGTTGATAGGCTATTTAACTCACAGCTTGATCTAGCGTTAGGCGAGAAGTATTTGATGGTTATTACAACTACTGGTCAAGGGACTAAGCAAAGGCGCGAGACTAGCATTGTAACTGATCCCGATACTATCAAACGATTTATTGATGAGGATTTAGAAGATACTGATACCGAATACTACTATATGTCTACTAAACCTGCTAACAACCAAGCTTTAGAGGGTATGATGAATAGGGCATTTGGTAGAGCAAAGGAAAGTCTTGATGTTACTACTGGTGGTGATAAGCTTACTGACGGCAAAGTAGATCCGGTTAAGGCTGCTGCGTATGCGGAATATCTACGAAATAAATCATAGATGATATAATTAGTCTGAAGGAGTGCCAGATATTACGGCGATATAAAAACCAATGGCACAATCTAACGTCACAGATGATATAAACAACCAAGATGACATAGCATCTAGCCCATTAGCTTGGGTTGACTTACTTGATTTAGTCACTGAAAACCAGCGACCCATCGAGTTCACCCAACATAGGTTCATGATAGACCCGATGAGCGACCCTTGTGACGACATAATAGGACGGAAGAGCGCTCAAGTAGGCTGGAGTATCATGGAGATTATGCGCTCATTCCACGAGGCTAAATATGAGAAACGTAACATTGGTTATATTCTCCCAACTAAGAATGTTGTTGATGACTTTGTAAAACCTAAAGTAAATCCCTTGATTAGTTCTAACCCTATCGTTGCTAGTATGGTGACAGATGATTCGATTAGTCTTAAAAAAGTAGGCGATAGGTTTATATATTTTAAAGGTGCGTTCAGTCAAGCCGGTGCTATTTCATTTTCTATTGATACACTTGTGTTGGATGAGTATGATCGTATGCCAAACATGACAGTTGTCAACACGTTTGATTCACGTTTACAGGCTGCTAAACATCCTAAGCGTCGTAGGTTTAGTAACCCTTCACAAGTAGGCTTCGGAGTTGATGAACTATATACAGACTCAGACCAGCGCCACTGGATTATTACTTGTGATAAATGTGGTTATGAATGGTATATGGATTGGGAGCCCGATGGTAAGTGTCATTACGTCGATCGTGAGCGTAAGATATATGCCTGTGGTAAATGCAAGGAAGAGATAAGTGATGAGGCTAGGCGCATGGGTAGATGGGTAGCTAAGTTCCCCGGTCATAAGAGACATGGCTATTGGTTCTCTCAGATGATGGCTCCATGGGTTACAGCTGAACGTATCATCGAACAGTATGAGGAATCAAGCGTTGAGTTCTTTTACAATTTCGTACTTGGTAAAGCCTACACGCCGACTGATATGGTTATTGACCGCGCTGCTATTCTACGGGCTAATGCACCGTCTAACATTTCAAAGATGCACGTTTCAATCGGAGTAGACCAAGACGCAGGTGGACAGTACTACGTAGCGATGACACCACAAGGAGTATTTGATTACGGTTATGTGGATAGCTGGGATAAAATAGAGCATCTGAAACTTATGTACAATGCCGTGGTAGTTTGTGACCCTAATCCTTACCCTACTTATCCAAAGCTTATGTCGCAAAAGTATAAGGACTGGTATATGTGTTACTTCAAGAACATACAGGGATTAGATACGATTGAATGGAAGAATAGCGTTGTTTATGCTGACCGGACACGTGTTATAGATATTGTGGCTAATGAGATTGTCAATGCTAAACTCTTATTCAGACAACGACCTTACGAATTAGAGAAGATGATTGAACACTGGAACAACATTTACCGAACAACAGTTGAAAAGCCTGATGGACGCGTACAGACTACATGGCTAAAGAAAGATGGTAAACAATCTGACTACCCATTCGCCCTTTGCGTTGAAAAACATACATTAGTTATGACTGATAATGGGAATAAGCCTATTTATAAAGTAAAGGTTGGTGACAATGTTTTAACAAGAGATGGATATAAGCGAGTTATAGCAAGCGGGCAAACAGGTGTTAAGGAGGTTATACGAGCAGAGTTCACTGACGGTAGCCATATAATAGCAACGCCTGACCACCGTATATTCACACATAATCGTGGTTTTATTCGCTTGTCAGAGTTGTTATCGAGTGATATACTAGATATATGCCAATACAAAAGGAATATGAGTACTTTCAAGGTAAGAAATACACTAGGTGGCCAGATTCAAATCTACGACAGCATAGGGTCTATTACGCATCCACAACGAAACCAAAACATATGTTACATCAAGCAATATGGAAATCCAGTAATGGTGATATCCCAAAGGGCTATATCGTCCACCATAAAGACGATAACCCACTTAATAACAAGGTTAGTAACCTCATTTGCATTAGTCGTTCAGAACATCAGTCTTATCATCAGCGTGAAAGATATAAAGCGCTTACTGAAATACAAAAAGAAGAATGGTGTAAGAGAACTATCAATTCACCAGAAACGATTGCTAAATCAACAGCATGGAAGCATAGCGAAGATGGTAAAAAGTTCTTCAATAACCCAGAACAGTGGCGTGGTCTACATCAAAAGAAAGAGTTTATCTGTAAAAGATGTGGTAAAGAATATGTCGCACAGAACAACGGAGTTAATACCGGGTGTTCTAAAGCCTGCACACACTGGATATACTGGCAAGCGAACAAAGATAAGTATATGGTTGAAAGAACTTGTCCAATTTGTAACAAGACATTCTCCACTAGTAAGTGGAGTAAAACTAAAACCTGCTCAACAGAATGTGGCGTTAAGCAAGCTAGTCTATCTAAAAGGAAGAATACCGGTCTACAACCTAACCGTTGAAGGTAAGCCAGAATACTATGCAAATGGTATCTTAGTGCATAACTGCTACGCAAGAATTGGACTTGCTAAAGTGCTTGGTGGCGGTATGGATTTGATTACGCCTTATGAAGAATCAGGCACTAAGGTTTCACCACACGTAGCCAACGATAGTGGTATCGTTAATACAGACTTCCGTGATATAATGCAAGAAACGTGGGACAATATCGATGACTGAAATTAGAATCGTAAACATATACAACCAAGAACCTGACAGACGTTATAGAACGTTAGTACAGCTTAGACGCGAAGACAGACCAAAGTATTGGCGCTTCCATTGCGTTGCTTGTCAACAGCCTATATGCGAGTTAGGCAGTTGTAATGTTTACGCACTGACTGATTTCTATGACCCACAAGACGCTAGCAGGGCTTTAGTTGGTATGAGATGTTCAAGCCCGATGTGTAAACGATGGTATTATTTCGAGCTAACATAGTGTATTATTAAGGCAGAGGATAGCCCATCGAGGGCTTTTTTTGTAATCTAACAGAGGTACGAAACAATATGGGTTCACCATTTCAACAGCAATCAAACGCATACACAGATTCATTCACTAACCTTTATACTGACGACTTACCATTCGATGAGTTGTGTTTAGACCTGACTGACCCACAGTTAGATAAGATGCTTATCAACTCGCTGGAATCAGACAAAGCCTACTGGAATCGTAAGCCTTGGAAACTACAAGACACTGATATTAAGAATGTAGAGTTTCTATTAGGTGAACAGTTGAATCATAAAGACTTCTTAAAGTCTGATGTTAAATATGTCGATAATCGTTTGCTTGCATCTGTACGGGCTATATTAGCTTACGTTACAGGGCAGTTAGCTGTTCCATCAGTTGTGCCGAGTAAGAGCGATGAGATTTACCTAAAGGCCGCAAGAGATATTGGTTCAGCACTTTACCAACACGCCCTAGATAATAAGGTAGACATTAAAGTCAGAGCCGCTGTACTTAACCTAATCTCTCGTAAACGTGGTTACTTGAAACTTAGATGGTGTGAAGACGCCGGTATGCAAGGCGACATCATTACTGAAGTTGTTAATCCTGAAGATATTGTTATTGATCAGACTGCTGGCTTCCTAGACAACCCACGCAAGATTTACCATCGAGTTCGCTGTACTATAGATGAGTTATGTGGTAAGTTCCCCGATAAGAAAGATGAAATATTACAATCTTATAGTATCCAGCGTGGTACACACTCACAGTTATCTAAATATGTAACACATTGGGAGTGTTGGTTTACTTATACAGGTAAAGACGACAAAGGTAATAATGTACCTAAAGAAGGTGTTGCTTGGTTTATACCTGAAAAACACATCATACTTGATAAGAAACCAAACCCGAACTGGTTGTACTTCGCTACTAAGAAGAAAGAAAAGCAAGCCAATGTACTATTTAATCCACCTAAGCCATTTGTAAACTTCAACTACATTAACCTTGGCAAGTCATACATAGATGAGACTTGTTTAGTTGAACAGGCAATGTCACAACAGGAAATGCTTAACCGCAGGGGTAGGCAGATATGGGAAAATGCCGACTATGTTAATGGACGATGGGTAGCTAATAAAAACGCCTTCTCACAAGAAGACGCCCAGAAACTCGTTAATAAAGGCTCAAAGACAGTTGCTCTTGTCGATAGTGATGATGTTAGTAAGGCATTCGCTAACGTTGCTTCTGCTCCGTTGCCATCATACGTTGAAAATACCCTATATGATGCACGGGCTGAAATAGATAAGATTATGGGTACACCAGACCAATTTACTGGTACTGACCCTAAGAGTAAGAATAAGACCCTTGGTCAAGATATGATGATTAAACAGCAAGCTGGAGCATTACAAGACGACCTAGTACGTTCGATTGCCAATGGAATGGAAAGTTACTACAAACTACTGCTTCAGATGATGCGTGTTTACTATACAGATGACTACTGGTTCCAAACTAAAGGTGGTGATGGCAAATATCAGTTCATTATGCTTAATGGCAATAAGATTGATTCAAATGTAAAAGTTGGAATTGAAGTTGATTCTACCCTGCCACTGGATAAACAACTGATTAGAAATACAGCAATGGCTCTATGGAGTGCTGGGCAGGCTATCGATTACCGTTCATTAATGGAAGACTTAGGATTACCAAATCCTGAAGTAAGAACTGAGCGTTACCTACGAAGCAAGACTGACCCTGTTGGCTTCTTGAACTCAGTTGAAATGTCACAAATAGATACAGACGCAGAATCAGACATACAATTACTTCTTGCCGGTCGTGAACCTGAAGAGCGTGATGATTACCCACAACCTTACTTTGATTACTACAATAAAGTAATGGCTTCTAACCGTTTCCAAAAGATGGATATTAAAGACCAACAAAAGATTACAGCCTTCTTGATGGTTATACAACACGCGGCGATGCAATCACTTAACTTACAAGAAAGTGTTGCACCACCAGAGATAGACCCAATGACAGGGCAACCAGTAGCCCCACAAGTCCCAGGACAGATACCAGGACAACCACCTATGCCACCTGGCGGACAGCAAACCCCTAACATACCTAATGCTGTCAATGAAGCACCACCAACTCCACCAGCACCTGTTGTCAATCAGAACCCAGTACCACCAGGAATGTGATATAATCAAGTTAATAATATAGCGAAGGAGAATATATGGTCGTAGAAGACAACCAGCCGACAGCAGAGCAGGTAAAAGCAGCTAATGAAGCTGAACTAGCACGATGGGAAGATGACTTTCCTGAAAAGGATTTGAAAGTACCATTCAGTCGTGATGACAAAGAAGATGACAAAAAGACTGATGACGAAGACGATAAAAAAGACGAAGAGTTAGAAGCACCCGAAGATATTGATTACACAGACCCTGAACCAGTTGTAAAGACTGAAGACCCAGGCGAGTTCAAGCCTAGTGATAATTCGTTTACTGTTGAGACCTTAGACGGAATAAAGACTAAGATTACCTCACCTGAACAGGCTGAAGAGTATGCTGATGCAAACGCCGATAATCTATCTGCCTCACAACAAATAAAGTTAGTTCGCAACGCTACGACTATGGAATCTAAGCTAGCTCGCGAGCAAGAGAAATGGGATACTCAAAAAGCTAAGTTTGACTCCGAGTCTCAAGTTGACCAAGAACGCCAAGATAATATCCAGAACTTTGCCAATGAGATTCAATATATGATTACTAAAGGTTTGCTACCGGCTATTCCTACTGAGTACGCGACTGCTGACTGGTCTGACCCAGACGTAGCAAAACAACCTGGCGTTAAAGAACAGATTGAACTCGTCAATTATATGACTAAAGAAAACAATGTCCGCGCCAAAGTTGGTGTTAAACCATTCGCTTCAATGATTGACGCTTATAATGATATGGTACGTGAACAGGGAAAAGACGAGAAGAAAGAATCCAAAGAACGCTCCGATAAAGCACGCAAGGAAGTAGCTGCTAAAGTTACTGCCCCATCTGCTTCGAGTGAGGGTATCCAAGCACCTAAGGGTATAGCTGTTGGAAATCCTAACGTGTTCAAGCGCAATAGTGCAATTTGGGAATAGTCAACACATTAGTATTGCATTGCATTTCTAGTATGCTATTATTAGATATAGAGGAACGCCCACGTGGCGTTTTTTTATATTAATAAGTAAAAGGAGAAAAGCATGACAGCTACAGCTCAAAATGACAGGGTCAATAACATTACCCTTCAGGATTATAACGCTGCTGTTGTTGACACAGTCAACAAATCAAGCGAAATAATGAAGCGTGTTGTAAGCAGGCCAGAACGTTGGAATGGCCGTAGCTTTAGCACACCTGTCTTCACACAGAACTCCCAATTGGGAACGAGTTTCAAAGGAACAGAAACCTTTGACACATCAATCGATTATCAAACTAAGCAACTTACGTGGTTTCCTACTGGATACGCACAACCAGTTGGCGTCAGTATTGTAGAGCGATCTATCAATGCAACACCATCAGGTGTAGTTGACTTATACAAATCTAGCTATCAGTATGCTCAGAACTCGATGATTACTGCCTTAGGTTCTATTTTCTATAGCACCGGAAATGGCAATGACTTCGACGGCTTGGGCGTTATTGTAGATGACGGGACATTGACATCAGCTTATGGTGGATTGACTCGTGCTACTAACACCACAGTCAACGCATACGTCACCGCAGCATCAGCAGGCAAATTAAGTCTTGCATTGCTGGCAACAGCTGACGATGGTGCAACAATCTCAGGTAATGAGAGTGAAACACCAAACGTTATGCTATCTAACCAAACTACTTGGAGCCTATATGAAAGCTTGCTAACACCTACTGTTAGCGCGCGATACGCACCAGATGGTGGATTTGTAGATGGCTCAACCGCAGTCAAGCAAAGTGTATCTGGTGGAATGACATTGAATCAGGGCGCAACGAGCGTTACCTTCCGAGGTAAACCACTTGTTCGTGACCAGAAGTGTCCATCAGGCTCAATCTTTGGATTAAACGAAAACTGGTACTACTTCCGTAGCTTGAAACTAGAAGGTCTTAACCTTGTAGCAACTCAAGAGGATGTAACTAACGGTGCTTACGAGAGCTATAAGGTATCTGCCTTCCAGTTCCGTGAACCAATTATGCCAGTCAATCAATTGTCTGAAGTTGGAATCTTTGTAATGTACGGTCAGCTATATAGTACTAACCCTAATCGTAGCTTCCGAGTTACGGGAGTCACAGGAGTTTAATTATGAGTCTTTCCGCAAACATTCAAATTACCGATCAAGATATTTACCAACAGTCATCTGTGCAAGGTGGCGAGTTGATAGGTCAAATCGCTGGTACATCAAATGGCAAAACGTTCAAGTATTCAGTAGCAGGTGGTACATTAACAGCAGGTCAGATTACTGAACCAGTTGCAGTTACCGCTAACTACCACACTCGAACGATTGTCACTGCATCAGCAAAAGGTGCAAACCAAGTTACAGTAACATTAGCCGCTATAGCTTCAGCTGACGCATTCATTGGCTTCCATTTGGTAGTCACTGATGGCACAGGCAAAGGCCAAGGCACTTACTACATTACTGGTAACACAGCAGCTACAGTTGCAAATGGTTACATCACAGTATTGAGTATTAAAGGTGCATTGGCAGTCGCTCTCGACACAACAAGTGTTGTAAGCGTATTCCCTTCACAGCAATCAACTTTAATCCAACACACGGCAGTCCTAGCGATTCCTTGTGGTGGTGCGCCAGTTATTGATATAACCTCAGGTTATTACTTCTGGTCACAAGTTGGTGGTATGGCTTCTATCTTAAGTGATGGTGCTATTACCAAAAACGTTGAGGGTATTCCTTCAGACGCAACAGCAGGATCAGTCGAAATCCGTGTAGATGCAACTATCGTTGAGGCAGTTGGCTTCGCACCTGAATTGACTGTTACTACTAAGTACAGCCCATTTGTATTAGCATTAGCTTAATCGCCATTGACCTGGGGGGGGGAGCAATCCCCCATACCAGAGATGGATAAAGGAAAAGGATTATGAAATTAGCAAACCAATATATACCAGCTCTTAAATATGGGGCTAAAGTTCTACCAAGTGAAATAGCTAACTTTGGCATGGCCACATTCGGCAATGTCTATTGGGTAGATGCAGACAACGGTGCTGACACAAACGCAGGTGATACTGCTGCAACAGCATTCAAAACGATAACAAAAGCAATGGCAATCGCCACAACGAATAACAACGATGTTATTATGTTGAGTGCTAATGGCGCTCACGTTCAAACAGCAATGTTGACAGTTGCTAAAAACCGACTCCACTTTGTAGGCACAGGTCTACGAGATAGTGCAGTTGGTATGGGCGCGCGAACAAAGATCACTATGGAGGATACTGTCGTTGCCGCTGACTTAGCAGTTATGACCAACACAGGTGCAGGCAATACATTCTCAAACATCAAGTTCGACTCAGGTACAACATTGGGTACGAGTCTGTATGGTGTCTGTGAGGGTGGCGAATACGCAGTCTATAATAACTGTGAAATCGTCAAGCATAGCTTACTTACGACAACTGGTGCAGCTGACTTGGTCGCTAATGGTGACTCAACTCAGTATGTAAACTGTTACATTGGTACGACTGGCTACACTGGTAACACTGGTGCAATCATTCGAGCAAATGTTCTATTTACACAAGCACTTGCAGGCGTAGGCTTGATTGCTAGGGATAACGTCTTTAGTGGTTGTATACTAGGCAAACGCTGTGGTAATGCGGCTAATAGGTTCGTTTATTGGGCCGCCGCTACCGACATTGAAAGACTATGTATCTTTGATAACTGTGTCTTCTACAATGTTAAAGATGGTACAGCCCCTGGCGCGTGCATATCTAGTGGTGCAGCATTAACTGGTGGAAGTGTACTTTGTGTCAACCCATCGTTTATAAATGCTACTAAACTTGCTACAGGTGATGCCTCGATATTTGTCACGGGTGCAGCAACAGGCGCAACCGCTGGTCTAGCAACACAGGCAGCTTAACACTTAAGGAGTAAATTATGGTAGCAGTAAACGCAGCATATTGGCGAGACGCGAATCACGTACCAATAACCTATAACGGGTTAGATGTACGTAAGCAAGTGACTATTAATGGGTCAAGTGCTACGGTGAATGTCCCATTGTTTACGATTACAGGTGTAGTCCAGGTAGTAGCACTGTATGGTATTGTGACGACTAATCTCGGCACAAACCATACGGCTGCCTACTGGAGGCTGCAAGATCAGACAGCACAGGTAGACATCACACTAAACACTGGCACTACATTGTCATCTGCTAAAGCAGGGTCAATCATTGCTAAAAAAGGTCTAGCTGCCGCTGCTTTGACTAAGGTTGATTCAGTCGCAGGGGCAATATCAGAACCAACAACATTGGAAACAACTTACTTTTCACCATTCGTAATGGCGCAGAAGACTACATCAATCAAGACTGAAATAGAGTATGTATATACAACTAACCAGGCTACAGTTGGCGTAATAGAGTTCCATGTTGGGTTTATACCACTGTCTAGCGACGGCGATATAAGCGTATCGGCGACAGCAGCTTATTAAAACATAACAACTGTGATATAGTTATGTCATGGTAACAGCGAGTATAAAATAAATGAATTAGACGGGTACACCGTCTTTTTCGCTATAAGGAGAACGCGATGGCAATAGGAAGCACAAGACGTTTGTGGAAACACATGAGAAATCGGTGTAATAATCCTAATTGCCCAAGATATGATGATTACGGTGGACGCGGGATTAAAGTATGTGATAGATGGAGACTTTACAGAAACTTCTACGCCGATATGGGAGACAAACCAAATGAAATGACCCTGGATAGAATTGATAATAATGGCAATTATGAATTAAATAATTGCAAGTGGTCAACAATTAAAGAGCAGATGAATAATAAACGCAATAATCGTTTGTTCGATATTGATGGTCATACTAAAACTTTAGCTCAGTGGACAGAAATATCAGGGTTAAAGAAAAGCACAGTTAGCCAGAGATTTTATGCATATAACTGGAGTATAATAGAGGCATTAAATACCCCAATAGGGGAGAGGAGAATATCAAAATGTTAGTAGGCCCAGGAAGTGTAGTAGAAAACGAAATAGCACCATTGGCAACTCTAGATGGAGCTTCAGAATACGAATACGTAACAATCCTTAATCCTTTAACAGATGATTTTGCTATTCAAGTAGCCCAATCTAAGCCGGTGGATATGCCGATGACTATCAATAAAGACAACAGAACGGCTGGAATAACAACATCTGACCGTGACGTAGCCCAAGTCTACGGCTTTCAACTAAAAAACCCCGATTTCCAGTCACGAAGACACATTCTAAACCAGACTATCATCAAATCTGGTAAGACTATCAACTTGCGTGGTGATGACGCTCAGGTAGCCGTCAGACAGCTTGTAAATGAGATTATCCAACGTGAAGGCAATACTTTACATCAAGCTGACCCTAATGTCCGTAAAGAAGTTGAGGGACGAATCATTATAGCCCGTGGTTCAGTCGAAGACTTGATGGATAATAGACTTCAATCAACTCAAACAGTTATAGACAAAGCAATTAACAAATCAAATGAGGTAAATGATGAAGGAACTTTCGCCACTCTCAACGCCACAACAGATAAAGGAACTGGAAGCGAAGAAGCAACAGCTGACACAGCAAGTGAACCATCTGGAAGCAACGATTTCAACACTCCAAGACCAAGCAAATCGACAAAAAAGTAAATTAGAGACGGATTATCAAACAACGAAAAATCAAGTAATGTCTCGACTAGAAGCCGACTGTAAAGAAATGTCTGCTAAACGCAAGGAAATTGAGACTGAATTAGCTACATTAGTAGATAGGCTAGAAACATACAAATCTAACTACAATGATATGGTAGATACACTTAAGAGAGAAATAGAAGTTCTAAAGACAACTGCAGATGAGCTACAACCAATAGTTGATGCACTACGCATTGAAACCAGTAACCTTGAAAGTAAGAAAATAAACCAACAAATCATCATAGATAACCTATTGTCTGACCAAGAAAAACTCACAACTGAGCGAGAACGTCTAGTGGGAGAAATATCCGAACTAAAACCCACCATTTCAACATTAAAAGACGAGGTTAAGACCTTAAAAGA
>Ga0209083_1003388_pt1 | contig 13436 bp, 7 predicted proteins | sample AM7aDNAmetaG_FD_184132 | JGI IMG/M metagenome (GOLD analysis project Ga0209083, IMG submission 184132) | Freshwater microbial communities from Finland to study Microbial Dark Matter (Phase II) - AM7a DNA metaG (SPAdes) (version 3) | ecosystem: Environmental > Aquatic > Freshwater > Lake ...
AACAACATGCACGAAAGCCGCAAAGAATTACATGCTCGCAAAAGGGCTTTAGCAGCAATAAAAAATATGGATTTTATTCCATTTAATAACTTTTGCGCGGCAGTTGCAGACGTTTTCAATACGAGCCTAAGGGACACGATTTTGGGACTTCCATATGCCTTAAAAAATATTTTAGGATCTAATCACCCGGAACGTGAATTATTTAAGATTGTATTTTTAATAACCGGTAAAAAAGAAAATGAAATTAGAATAGAAGGCCGCAAATTTAATAATCATGTCTATATTGCTAACATAATTACAGATTCAATAGACGCCGAAAAACTCAGTGCATATCAAGATAATGGAAAAATACCTTTATCATTGAGCCTTGATAATAATGGTATTTTTCAGGTGTCGTTAGCAGATTAATCAAGTTCATCTTACAATCGAACATTTTGGCTTAGAAGTTGTCTACGTCACATTACTGGAGTGTCATCATGCAAAACGATAAGCTTGCAGAAAACAGCTGTGCACTGATCGGGATGCAACATGAGTCATTTGGAAATTTTTTCCAAATAAACGCCCCGCACACCGAGTTTGCCTTCCAAAAGCTGATTCAAAAATACCAAATTATCACCCTCGACGAGAATCACCGGCTTGAAATCACCGGCTGGAGTCTCCTGGTGCCCTTCTGCTCGCCTGCAGAAGCATTAAATTACAATCAGACCTATGGACAGCATCTCTGGCTTAAGTTTCGTCTCAGCGGCCCACGGACAGGCTCAAACGGTTACATTGAAGCGGATAAGCTGGCAGGGCTCATTCCTGCGCCGACACAAGCAGGGGATTTTATTTTTAAATCTAAACAAAGCGGGTATGCCAATCGATACGCTATGGTTATGCAACTCGTGCGCTCTCCGGGCCTCTATTATATAGAAAGAGAATCGCCTGCTGGCCTGTTACGCAGCTGTCGCATCTTGCCGGCATTGGGCAGACAAATAGTACTGACAGAACGAAAAGCCCAAGGGCAATGCACACTTTCAATAGGCGGAGTAAGGCTGGGGCTTGATGAAGCGCTTGCCAGACTGGCAGGCTCAATGCCTGACACAACGGATGAAAATCTTCTGCTCTACAAAAAGCTTCAGGCAAACGGACTTCTAGCAAGAAAAGAAGAGCTTCTTGACCCTGAGGCTGAAAATTTAGACAAACTCAGCATGAGTATAAAGAGCGCCTTTGAACGGCAGCTTGAAAATATCTGCATGTCATCGCTTGGCAAACGGCAGATGCAGCACCTTATCGGGACTTGCATTAACGAAACACAGTATGGTCTGGCGCTTGATGAATTACAGCAGATTGCCGCTCTTTTCAGGGAGCGCAAGTTGCCGCTTACCGATGACCGCTCACTGAGGAACAGAAAAATAAAACGTGTCGGCGACTTCCTGTATCATTTTTTTGATGGCGCACTGAGCGATATGGCTGCGCGGATCAGTGACCAGTGGGAAGCACTAAACAATACAAAAAAGCTGCGTCAGAGCGACCTCAGGCTGTTATTATCATCCTTTTTTGTCGAAAAATCTGTAGATGATTTTTTCAGAGCAAGTTCACTTGTCCAGCTTCTCGACGACACCAACCCGCTGTCCGAGATTAGCCAAAAACGGCGGGTAACAATGCGCGGCCCCGGCGGCATGCCAGATAATGTACTGGCGCTTGAAAAAAGGGATGTGCACCCATCTGACTTCGGCAGGCTCTGCCCTATCGAAACCCCACAGGGAGAGAATCTCGGCTTTAATTTGTATCTGGCCCGTGGTGCCCGCATCAGCGATGATGGTCTTATCGAGGCTTCGTACTTCGATAAAAACGGAGCTCTTATATTTTGCGACCCCTACGAGGAACAAAGTATATGCGCTGCTCCGAAAGCCCAACCCGAAGTGATAGACAATGCCTTTTACGCAAAGACAGCCACCCAGGAACTTGTTTTAAAAGAAACTGGAGAATTAACTCACTGCTTTGATCCTCTCAGCTTTATCGGCTATGCCGCATCGCTCATCCCGTTTCTTCAGCACAATGACGCAAACCGAGCCCTTATGGGTTCAAACATGCTCAAGCAGGCGCTGCCGCTCCTTAACTTGGATCCTCCGCTGGTTTGCTCCGGAGCTGAAAAAGAAATAGCAAATAGTTATCCTTGTGACGGCCAGTTCACGAAAGACGGGATTCTCTGCCTTGGCAGAAATCTTCTTACGGGCTATATGCCCTGGGATCTTAAGAACTATGAGGACGGCATTGTCATCAGCGACAGAATAGTCAGAGGAAATCTTCTTACTCACCGCGAAATTGAGGAAATTTTTGTTGATGAAAAGATGACAGACGATGGCTGTCAGGAGATCACTGCTGACAACGCTTTTATTTCAGCAACCATGCGGGAAAGCCTTGATGATAGAGGAATTATTAAAACGGGTGAGACAATAAATCCGGGGCAGGTGCTTGCCAGCAGGCTCCGCCCATTGACCCGAAACGAGAAAAGCAAGGCCGTCACAGAGGGAAAAAGTCTTGATGAAAACCTGGCAACACGGCTGTTCATTGCCATGAACCTCATCTCGGAAGCGCAAAAGGATGCTTCGGTATTTGCTCCCGCACATCTCAGTGGCACAGTTTTGGAGGTCGAAGAACAGGAACAGTATCTTCCGCCAAGAGTGAAGCGCAGGGTGCGCATAGCCATTGAGGTGCTGCGGCCCATTCAGGTTGGCGACAAGCTAACCGGACGCCACGGCAATAAGGGGGTTGTTGCCGCAATACTGCCTGAACGAGATATGCCCTATTTTAAATCAGAGCACAAATGCTGCACCGATTCTCAGTGTTTGGTAAAAGAAACCCATACGCATCTTGAAATCCTTCTGAATCCCCTGACGATTACAAGCAGGCTGAATCTTGGGCAGCTCTATGAAACCACTCTTGGCTGGCTTGCCGCACATACGGCAAAAGAGGCTGGCTTTGAAGCTCCTGGTTTTTCACGAACATGGGAATGGGAGAAGATTAGTCAGGCATTGCTCAAAGCAAACCTCTCTTCCCGGCAGAGCCTCTGCTATTTTGAAAATGGACAGGAGTTGAGCATTGATCGTCCGGTTACGGTCGGTTACCAATACTTTTTAAAACTGCGGCAACTTGCAGAGAATAAGCTTAAGGCCAGGGGGGAGTTTGTCTACAGCCCGAGTACCGGCCAACCGACCGTACCTTCAACGGAGGATGCTTGGGAACGCCGGGAAGCGCAAAAGCGTACCGCACAGCGCATAGGCGAGATGGAGGTTTGGGCTCTGGAGGGGCACAGCGCCTGGAATATACTTGATGAGCTGCTTTTCCTCAAAGCGGATGATGAAGGTCTGAGAGATCAGTTTGCGGAATATAGGAATATGTTCGCCAAGAGCCGAAAGCATGCTGTAGAGGCCTTTAGCAAGGCACTTCAGAATAAGGGCTTAGATCTTAAACATGAGGCTGATAAGATCGTTGTTGCATGCAAGCAGAAAAAACATGATGAGGTTCGTGCGCTGGCAAAGCAGTTCGGTTTTAAAGACGGTGACAGCACCGAGAGCTTTATCTGCTTTCAGTATGGACCTGCTGAGATTTTGCCCCGGCAGCATCGAGCGTTTACAACTTTCGTGCATTATTGCCGGGCGCTCGGGCTTGAGGTTGAAGGAAGAGATGATCAGGGTAATTCTGTTGTGCTTGCAGGCTTGGAAACAGTCGGTAAATCGCGACCGCGCCTGACCGGCGTTACCATCAGAATTGCGCAAGATCATGAGCGGCTGCGATGGGCAAATAAGGTGAGAATATCTTCGGCTGGAACCGGTAAGGAAGGTTTATGGTCAAACGACATCTTTGGTGATGTCTTTACCCGCGAGGACAGAAGCCACACAAATGAGGCCACGGGCTGCATTCAGCTTGCCGTGCCCATTGATAATCCACTTTTTAGGCCGGCCATAGAGTCGCTTCTAAAGCAGGAAGGATATTATCTTGAGTATGAGAAGATTCAAGAGGCGTTTCAAAAATTACTGTTGAAGCTATTTCCCATGAGGCAATGGGGGGACTGGAGCCTCTTCTGGGAACAAACCTTAAACAAAAGATCATGCCTTCAGACATTTGACGACCTTCTTGATTATCTTGAAGAACTTGTGCCACCGGGAGCAGAGGCTGAGTTTACGCGGGATAAGCTTTCAACTGAGCTTTCTGTTGCTTTTGGTTTTGTTCGAAAAATCGCTTTTGACAAAACGCTTTCCCCCGGTTACGTCTGTTATCTGTCACCTGCGCAGCTTTTCAGGCATTTTGAGCTGATGGATCTTACAAAGCTTAAAGAGCTAGTTGCCGCACCAGGCACAAAGAGGCTCATCGATACAATGCTGGCGCACGGATATAAACCGACAGATTTTTTTATGCAGAACCTGATCGTGCTTCCAAAAAATTTACGCTTTGAAAAAAAACACTTCATCCAGCGGGAAATTCCCCGTTATAAAAATGATCTAAACAATCTTTACGGGCTGATTATTGAGCAGAATAACCGGCTTCAGTACTTCCAGAAACAAGGGTATTTTTTGCCAGTATTGCGAGAGGAAGCAAACCGGTTGCGCAGGTATGTTTACGGGCTATTGGTCAACGATGCGTCCCCCGGCATTATGGAAAAACCGCTTTACAGGACCGGTAGAACAGAAACTGCCCGTAGCAGTGTTCTATCCCTTATAGCGGGCCGCACGACAGGCAAAGATGGGTTGTTCAGAAAGAACCTACTTGGCAAGCGTGTCGATTTTTCGGGGAGAGGCGTTATTGCGGTTGATCCGAATCTTGAAATTGACGAGGTTGGTCTGCCCTATAGCATGGGGCGGACACTCTTCCATGATATGCTCGTAAATAAAGTATTGCTATCGCTGCCTAAAACTGAACTGGTCAACGACGAAGATGACAAGAGTGCAGGCACATACAGAAGCATCCCTCTGTGGGATCGCAAAACCAGGGCGCGGACACGAGTTGCCGATGAGAACAATTTTCAAGAAATTCATGAGCAGCTTGATGAGCTTGCAAAGCAATATGTCGTACTGCTCAACCGTGCGCCGAGCCTTCACCGCCTCAGCATGCTTGCCTTCAGGCCTCGGTTTCACGATGGAGAGAATGTTATAAGGCTCAATCCTTACGTGTGCGCGCCTTTCAATGCCGATTTTGACGGTGATACCATGGCTGTGCACCTTCCCATGCTTGAATCTTCGCGCCGGGAGGCTGAGCAGATGTTTCCCTCTAAGGCCCTCAGATCGCCGGGACATGGCGAACTGGTTATCAACTATAAGGGCGATCTAGCCCTTGCCGGGTACTGCAGGGAAAACCAGACGGCTCCGCAACTCTATAAAAAGTTTGATGCCTGGTTTAATAGCGGAACGGATACAGTGATCAAAGAAACAAAAAAGCTAACCTTGGAGCTTCGCAATGCATTGAAAACAAGCGGTATCACACTCGGTATAGATGATTTTCAGCTTACTGCTGGACTTAAAAATATTGTGCAACAAGATTGGAGTGAGTTTTCCAAACAAGACTTATCATCTGATGAAGAAAAAGTAGGGTTCTGGAATTTAAAGACCGATGCAATAAAAATAGAAGTCGAGAGAGCTCTTGCGCAAAAGAAAGATAATCCACTTAATATTATTATACAGTCTGGAGCTGGAAGGGCTGATATTGGGCAGTTGTCAGGCATGCGCGGTATTATGCTGCGGCCAGGCGGCACAGCAGTGCCCAGCCCTGTCTGCGCAAGCATTGCCGGGGGCATGTCGCCTCTTGAATATTTTGTGTCCTGCCACGGCTCGCGTCACGGACTGTGCGATAAGGGGCTCATGACAGGCCCTGCGGGCGACCTGACCAATATCCTTATGCAGGCTGCTCAGGCAGAGTTTATTGTGGAAGATGACTGCGGAACGCAGGATGGTTTATTTTTTTCAGCGTTTAGTGATCCTGCCGGAGGGGCTATTAGCCTCGACGCACGTATCTTGGGCCGCTCACTTGCAGAGAATATTACGCTGATGGACGGAACGTGCATTTCGGCTGGAACCCTTGTTACACAGGAAATTGCTAGGCGCATTGCCGCAGAAAAGCAGTGGGTCAGGCTTCGCTCGCCTCTTACGTGCCGGGGGATTGACCGAACATCTACGACATGGAAAGATTTTATTGCCCTCATCGGTAATAGGGAGCTTCTGGTGGATGATACTGCCGGATCCTGCGTGGAGGAGCAGCTTTTGGCTTTGCTGCGGAAGGGCGTTTCTGCGGTCCAGGTCAGTGAGGGTGACAAAGTAATAACTCTAACAGTGCCGTCCGTTCAAGGCATCTGCAGAAAATGCTACGGTATTGACAGGGCTACAAAAGTGCTGCCTCCTGACGGCTATCCTGCAGGGGTGATAGCGGCGCAGTCAATCGGGGAGCCGGCACCCAGCTTACTTTACGCACATTTCATACCGGAGGCACGGCAGGGCAGGAAATTACCCAGGGGTTGCGTGTTGCCCGGCGGGTATTTTCAGCCGGCATAATTGAAGAGCCTGTAAAATCAGCTCTTGGCGGCACAGCGGAGTTCTTAACATCTCCGAATGGATGCCATTGGATAAAAGTTACCGATGCGATTGGAAGCTGTATACAACTGTTCCCTGTTGCTGGTTGCGATCCGATCCGGGGGTGGAGTCAACAGTTGGAGCAAACACTGCAAAAAGGCAGTACTATTGCATTTACTGAAACCCCAACCACAGAAGGCACCAAAACATACGTACATAATGAAGATGGGCAGACTCTTGTTGTTATACAAGCAGGAGAGCGTTTTGATGCAGCTGAAGGCCAGCGGCTTTTTTTCACAAATAAGCGCACCATTACACAGGAGGTTTCTATTAAGGATATCTGCATCAAAACCGGTCCCCTGGCTGCAGCGGAGTATCTGCTGCATGTTTGCCAGAGAATTTACAATGCTCAAAGCAGGGTCGCCGACCACCATTTTGAAATTATTATACGCACCATGATGCAAAACCTTACTGTTGAGACTCCTCAGGGTTCTGACCATAAAAAGGGTGCCCAAATGACTCTTGCCATATACCTTAATTCCCAAAATAAGCCCGCAGTACTTCCCAAAACGGTGCTGCAGGCCGCGCTAACGGGTAGTGGATTTCTGAGCCGTCTTGCATTCCGCAATACGAGCAGAAATCTTATGACTGCGGCGCTGGCTAAAGAGGGAGACTGGATCAAGGGCATAAAAGAAAAAATTATAACGGGAACAGTTGCGGGGAAGTGATATGGAAGTAACGATAGGCACAGCTACAGGCATAACGCAGGGACTTAAACAAACCACCACACCCTCTGTTATTCATCGCTCGGAATTCCTTGTTCGATCACAGGAAGAACTTGAGCTTGCTCTGCGCCAGCATGCTGTATTAAGCACATTACTGCAAGTGGCACCCGAGGAACAAACTGAATTTCTAGTGAAGCCATTTTATGATGACGAAGAGTTTGGTGAAGATGATTTTTATGATGCTCCAGACATGGAAGCCAATATTGAAAACGAAGAGGGCCGGAGCGATTCATTAGGAGAAAATGATGTTTCTGAAGGGTTTGAGCAGTTTGTGCTGCGGCGTCTTGAATCTGATTTTTATTTCGATAGTCCTGAGGACCTAAAAATTATTACTATAATCGATGGTCTTCTTAAGGTTTGGGATGGCCACGGTGAGCTGCCGGACGATTTGCCATTAGCGGTGCGAAACTGGGCTGAAGAAGCTGCACGAGAATTTTTTCGCAGTCGCACTGCTCTTTCGCTTGATGACGATAAGGCACACGAACCGGATATTATCATTTTTCGCACTAAAGGCGACATTACATATGAGATTGGTGCAGGCTTTTTTGATCAAATCAACCTTAGTGTTTTGAAGAACGCCAGGGAAACGATAAGGATTGGAACGTATGACATTCCCCTGGCACAATTACCAGGGCTGATTGCGGATAGAAAAAAAGGACTGTCCATAATAGCGGAATTCCTGCTGGAAAAGCAGAAGGCTTTTTTTGAGGCGAATACCTTGCAGCAGGCGATTTTAAGCATGGCATCGATTTCCTCCAATGAGTTTATAAAATATGTTTTAAAAGAGTACTCTCAACTAAAAGACAAATCTTGGAAGAGCAGATTAATAAAGAGTAAATGGGTCAAGGTGCCGTTTAGCCAGGAGCTCTTACCCCTGGGATTTTTCTTTGACGAACATATTGGCAGACTTGCAGCTCTAAAAACCGCTATGGACATACATCTAGCAAGCCGAACTGATACTGTTTTTGTTTCTACTGATCAAGCCGCTCTGCTGAAGGCTATCAGGCAGGAAGACTATTCCCCCAAAAGCATTAAAAGCACTTTGTTTAAAAAACTTAAGCCGATGTTTCCTGCTAAGAACTGGGAAAGGATTGGCATGAGCGGACAAGCAGGAAGAGCTGGTCTTAAAAAAATGTCCGGAGATACTTTAAAAATACTGATAATTAAAACAGCGCAAAAGCTGGGACATTCTATAAATATTGATGATAATAGCGTCGCTAAACTTAGGAGCTGGGCCGAACAACAGGAAGCCTCTTCAAATTTAAAAAAAAGTCAAAAGTGACGCCTAGCGCAAGTAAATAAAGCATGGCGCTAAAAAGTTTTGCTTGTCAATTCTACTAGAAACCAGAACCTCCCACAGAATTTTGTTATATTTCCCTCATGTTGCCGTGAGTATTTCCTCACAAATACGTCTTTGATTCTCTTGAGTTTCCAGAGCACTGCAAAAAAAAACAAGTACTCGTTAAATAAAGTTGTGCTTGCTTTGATACTAGTAACCAGCAACAACCACATCCCATTTTTATACATTTTTCTCTTGAATCCCGGCGTGCTGTCCCTTTTTTTGCCTTGAATACAAGCAATTCAAAGCAAATACAAAAGAAAACCAGATAGCCATAGATCATCCCATCTCTGAAATAAAAATCCCCTCTTGTCTAAAAAAAGAATCCAGGAATAAATCGGAAACATGATTGCTAGTTGTTCTTGTGTCACCAATAAAACAAACAAGCCAAACCAGAGGAAGAATCAATATGGATATGATCACCGCTACTAACGATATAGTCCCGAACTACAATCCAGAAGCAATGGCGAGCATGGTGCAATCGTATGTAAAGCTGTTTGCGCCGACTGGGGTGCTTCCCGAAAATAGCTTTCTTATAACAATGGGTCTGTTGCTGGTTCTTACCGTACTCACAATCATAATGGGAAACCTGGCACACATCATGCTTGACAAGATTGATGAACGAAGCATGGAAAAGGAGAGCGGCACCGAGGAAGAAGAATCGGACTATAAATAGAAACAAAAGAACAGCTTTTTTTAAAGACAATAGTTGACTAAGAAGGAAAAAACCATGGCAGCATTCAATGCAATGATTGGGCGATTGATAGATTTCTGCAAGGTATATTTGCAGCTGTGGTTTTTCTACTTGCTACAATTCATCCTTTTTTACGTCAATTACCTTGCTCTTAAATTCAGCTTTGAGCAGCTAAATTACGACCAACGGGGGCTTGGGGGAGATGGGCTAACCGGATGGATATTTTCGTGTCTGGGAGTGGAAGAGATTACACAGGGTGATATCTTAGCAGGGTTTATTGCAATAATAATGGGCTTTGCTCTAAAAAAAGTAATATCTGATTTGCATACTGCCTACAGAATTTATATTGAACGTATAGAATACGCGCGGATTAATGACCAAGCAAACGTTGAGTTGGCAAATAAAATGATGATCCAAAAAATAATCTATACCTCGATTCTGTTAATCCCTGTTTCTATTGCTTGTTATTATGATATGTCGCTTTTCAGATTCAGATGCGTTTACTGGCTGTTGAGCAATGAGGCGGAGAATACGGTTTTAACTATGAAAAACTGGGGAACCATTCTGCAGGAAAACAGGGATCTGTTTGCTATCAGCATAACTCAATTAGGAGCTTATGCATATTTAGCGCTAATTGGATGTATGGCCATACTACTTGAACAGAAAACATTAGAGTTACGGGATGCACGGGTAAATAAAAATGTAGCTTTTGATTACTGGTTTGAAGAAATTACTGGCGGATCCACCGTCCACAATCAAATGTCTGCTGGTCCGGCATATACATCAGACAATGGCACGGAACAAAATCAAACCGTTAATGAGCCTTTTGCCGCAGAAAAGGGCTCCGAAAATACGGACGGCAGACAACAACGCGCTAATGCTACCAATGAATCTCGCTCATCAGCTTCTACAGAAGATACAACCCGCTCTTCCAGCGAGGAATATGAATGGCCCAACGAGCCACGGACGGAAGAGCATTTTTCCTATCAGCATCATGCGACTGAGGAAGAAGAGCTAGTGACGGTATTTGGCGGCGCTCCAGGTGAAAAGGTAGCATTTTCAGAGGCTGTCAATAATCCGGACAAATACTATATTGACGAAGCTCGGCGGGTCTGGAGAAAAACAGCCACCAATAACAGTGAGAACCAAGAGCAGGCACAAGCCGCATAAATATAAAAAACTTGTGAATATCTAACAAGCAAAAGGGAGAAATATCATGGCGCATAAGTCATTTCAGAATATTGTTTTAGCTATCATGACCATAATTTTGTGCATGTCAGTCACGCTAACCGATGCATATGCAGCTAAAAAACCAAGACCATTTAACAGAATTGTTATCATGCTTGATTCAAGCGGCAGCTATACAAAAAAACGCATGGAAGCGCTTAAAGAAGCAAAAACACTGGTTGAAAAAGTAACTGCCATAAAGACTAAAAAATGGGAGGGGCAGGATGAAGTCATTATTATCAGCCTGGATGCGATGCCCGAAGTTCTGTGGTCAGGTTCAAGCGAATCTCTCAAGGCAGACGACAGGCAATTCTGGCAAAATCAATTTACCTCCCGCAAGGATTATGAAGGCTGTACCGATGTAGAGGGTGGCCTTAAGCTAGCAGCTAATATCCTTCATCAAGAACCAGCACCCGAAACCATGTTCTGCTTCATTTTCAGTGATCTTATCCATGAGCCGCCAACTTCTACGGCAAGAAAATGCAAGCCCGTAAAGCTTCCGTCAGTGCCGGACAAGGATTTTCCCTGGGAGATGTTTTCCGACATCAATATGTACATTCTTTGGATGCCCATTGATCAGAAGCTGGCCTGGAGCAGAGCCATTGAAGCGGAAGGACTGAGTAACTTTGCCATCTATTCCGAAAACGACGCTTTTGAATTGCAGGCACCCGAGAAGGCAAAGCATGTAATAACCGAACAAGAGAAAGAAGAAGGCAAGCAGAAGCTTTCTTCTTTTGCGCTTACTGTTTTGAAATGGGTCATGTGGGGGGGCGGCGCGCTTGCTTGCGGAGTTACTGTTTTGGGGTTTCTTTCGATTATCATAAAACGCAGAAGCAATGCTAAACGCAGACAGGGAAGGAGATAGCCATGATCCAGATGAACATTTTTAACAACGAAACGGCAAAAGAACTGAAGAGGATAATTACCTCCGCAGCAGACAATACCGCAATACGGGCAGGCGTACTTTCCACTCGCGACCGGGATCATGCGATGCATGTCATTCGCGAGGTTGCCACAAGCATGAAAAAAGATCTTTATCATTATACTATTGCCGGAAGGAAAAAATGGGACAGCGGAAAATTTGCTTTTGAAACATGCGGAGGAGGCACCCCTGATCCCGCAGAACTGCTCAAGTCCGTACAGACCATTAAAGGCGGAGCCGTTGTGATAATCGAGGATGTACTTTCGACACTAAATGACAACAATGGCGATAAAAATGCCCGGCAGCAGTTATACGGCATGCTTTCCGTGGAAAAGAGAAGTGACGGGACCGTTCTTATTTTTCTTGAGCCTCCCGAGGCGGAAACCCATATACCGTCCATGCTGGGAGGGTCACTGTTCAATCTTTCAATCCCCATGCCCAAGCGTGAAGAGCTTAATGATATTGCGTTGCGGGAACTTACTGTTGTTATGACGGCCATGGAGAAAACAAATAATGAACTTGCCCAACGGTGGAGCCGGGTGTTTGCCACTGAGCTGACCGGCCTTACAAGGACTGCGGCAACTAATGCGATTCGTGATGCTCTGGCTTTGAAGCGGTCTGATTTTGAGGGTGCCCGGACATACCTTGCCAGTAGAAAAAAACGGCAGCTTTCGCATGAGCTTTCAATGGAAGTGCTTGATGATACAGGCGAGCTTCCACAGGGGCTTGAATACCTTTATCGCTATCTTGAGTTGAACCGGCAGCGCATCAGCACTACAGGTAAAAACAGAGCTAAGGGTATTCTCCTGGTCGGGCAACCTGGAACAGGCAAAACAATGCTGGCAAAGGCTGCCGGACGCCTGCTTGGATTGCCGGTGGTGGAATTTCGCATTAGCAGCCTTATGAATTCACTCCTTGGCGCTACCGAACGCAGGTTTGACCAAGCATTTCAGGTGCTTGAGGCTATGGCTCCCAATATCGTTTTTATTGATGAGATAGAGAAAGCCTTTGGTGATAATGGTTCTGAAAACGATGGGGGCACCATGATGCGGACAACGGGGCGGCTTCTAACATGGCTTTCCGAAAACCCGCATCCCAATTTTATTATTGCAACTTCAAATAATGTAGCGCGCATGGGAGAGATCGGCCTCACCATGACACGGTCTGGCCGGTTTGATAAAATTTTCTTTGTCGATACCCCATCCCGTGCCGCACGCCAGCAAATGCTCGATAGCTGGCTGAAAGGAAAGGTCAAGAATGTGGCGGATGTGGCCACTACGGTTGCAGAAGCAACGCCCTTGTTTACAGGAGCAGACCTGCAAAGCATTGTCAATGAAGCGACGGTTGAATCCGCGTATCAAAAACAGGAACTTACTCAAGACGTGCTTATACAGGAAGCTCAGAAAAAGAAGCTTCGGGTGCAAGCCTTATACGAAAATTTTGCCGGCCTCAGGCGCTTTGCCGAGTTGTACTGCGAGCGGGCCGGTGCCTCAGAAAATAACTAAAATTCGCTAGAGGAGAACGAACATGTCTACTACAGCTATTGTCACACCATATGATCCAGAGAAAGAACGTGTCAGAAATGAGCTTGCCGTGCGGGAGGAGCATGCCCTTGCGGAGCATCGCGAAGCGATGCGCAAGGAATTGCTGTCGCCGCGCAGGTTCCAGCTACCGGCTCAATGCAGTAAGGAGCTTTTATCAACGTGCAGGCTGCAGTTCCAGGAACAGCCGCGCATGCTGCTTCAGCAGAACAGCCTCTCTCTAAACACCTCTTCGCTGAATCTCGTTGGCAGCGCAGCAAAGTCTATAGGGTATATTCCCCGTACGCAGACCACGGGGCGAGTTGAGCTAGTGCACCCGAGCGGCTCCCTGCTGATGCTTAGTCTGAGCAAATCGGGGAAAGTCGAGTTGACAGGGAACAGGGAGA